>JACCDR010639931.1_pt1 | contig 12943 bp, 7 predicted proteins | sample 7446431 | NCBI WGS metagenome assembly JACCDR01 (sample SAMN15323443, study PRJNA562643) | freshwater metagenome | isolation source: river surface water | place: USA:Blue River Watershed | collected 2017-08-17
CTTTTAAAAAAGCCGGTGAGGGTTCAAAATATTCTCACCGGCGATTTTTCTAAAAACGAAAAAAGGGATTGGGATTTATGCCGATTTCAAAAACATGGCCAGGTGGCGCAACAAATCCAACGCCTACTACATATCAGATACCCTTAAATACTGAGTTAAACTGGACTACCTTATCAGCGTTTTTACAAGCTATTGCTGATTCGGCCCAATGTACGAGTTTCCAAAAATTTGCCGCGAGAAACGCCACGGCCTCGCCTATCACGGTGTCGGCCATCACAGATTGTGTGGTGATAAGCAATCTCGCGGTAGCAGGTGCCGTGACGGTCAACTTACCTGCGGGTGCGGATAAGCAGGTCTTTATCATCGTGGATGGTAAAGGAGATGCGGGCACCAATAATATAACCATCAATCGAGCCGGTGGGGACACCATCAGAGGTGCCACATCTTTAGTCATAGATCGCAATTATGGCGCTGTGTTGGTGATCTACAATGCAGCCACTACGGACTGGAAAGTATTTGGGCCATTTTTAACGCCTGGAAGTGTAGGCCCTTCTGACTTTACGGGCATCCTTCCCACTGCGAAGGGCGGGACTGGTGTAAATGGAACCGCCACTTACCCTACGTCAGGCACCGTGGCCACAGTGCCCAGTGCTGGCGTGGTTAAGAGCGATGGCACTGCGCTATCTGCTAGCAACGTCAACCTTACTTCTGAGGTGACTGGCACCCTTCCCGTGGCCAATGGTGGAACAGGCATCACGTCCCTAGGCGCAGGTGTGGCCACATTCTTGGGAACCCCATCCAGCGCAAACTTAGCGGCGGCGGTTACTGACGAGACGGGGACGGGAGCTCTGGTATTTGCAAACAGCCCTACCCTTGTCACCCCAGCCTTGGGCACCCCTTCAAGTGGCACACTGACGAATGCCACCGGCCTTCCTATTGATGGGGGGACCACTGGCACTTTACCTGTATCCCGCGGCGGAACTGGGATCACGTCCTTTGGGACGGGCGTAGCTACTGCGTTAGGGCAAAACGTCACGGGTTCAGGTGGTATGGTTCTAGCTACGGGGGGGACTGTAAATAACCCGTTAGTGTCTAACTATATTGACCTCACCGAAGTCGCGACACCCGCCACACCTGCGAGTGGGATTCTTAGGGTATATCCCAAATCAGACAACAAACTGTATGTGAAGGATGATCTTGGAGTTGAAACCCAAGTAGGTTCATCGGGATCAGGGGAGATCAATGCTATAACCTCTGGTTCTCAAGATGCCACTGGGTGGACGAATGGCACGAGCCATACAGGAACCACCGATACTTTAAACAGCCCACTAGCGCCAGTGGTCGGGACTAGCTTAGCGGTAACCTCAAGCGCGGCTGTGACGCTGGGATCCCAGACTTCCACGAGCGGCGAGTATAAAACCATCACCATGCCTAGTGGGTTACTCAATCGCAAGTTAAAGGTAGAGTTTTACTTTACTACTCCCGCATCCTCTGCGGGGACTTGGGCCGTAGCTGTTTATCAAGGCACCACAAAGTTAGCATTAAGCACGGATAGCAGTGGCGACACCATTTTGCCCTCAAGTTATACGGGTAAATTTACTGCTTATTTGGATACTTCTAGTGCTACATCTTATTCGGTAAATCTAGTCCAGAGGACCCGCGCTAGTGCAAACACGTTGTATTTAACTAACATCATTGTAGGGCCTGGAATACAGCCACAAGGCGCTGCGCTTCAATCGCAGACAGTGGCCATAACTGGAAGCTGGGTTTCAAATACCACTTATGAGGCGACGGAAACTAGGACGGGTGAATGGGCTGAGTATTATGTTCGTGTGCTTTTAAGTGGCGCTCCCACGGCTACAAATTTGACGTTGACCTTACCTACTGACCGAACAATAAACACTTCTGTTTTACAAACAACGGCGGAAAGTGGTAACAGAATTCCATTCTCAGTAGTAGGTATCAACGATACAGGGGTGGCTGGATATCAGGGTATGGTTATGTACAATAGCTCTACCGTTGTACAGCCAAGGGTGTTAGATGCAAGTGCTACTTATACGGGAAGTGCAGCAATATCTAACGTACAACCACATACTTTTGGTGCTGGGGATTTTATAACTATTTCATTTAAAGTCCCCATCGCAGAATGGGCTGGTAGTGGTACAGTCCAACTAGCTCAGAATGATGTGGAGTATGCGTTTAATACAAGTGGTATTACAGCAGCAGGTGCCACAGATACTACAAGTTTTGGTTATGGTCCTCAAGGTGCAGCCGTAGGCTCTATAAACAGCACTACTGGTGCTAGCTCCACAACAAATTTTAGAGTGCAATTTCAAACGCCTATACAATCAGGAGACAAGATAGTTTTAGAGTTTCAAGAGGGTGGAGGTACAGCCCCCTGGTTTGAGGCTGAAGCTAGATTACCACTAGTTCGTCAAGGTGTGTTCAATTATGGCGCACAAGTAATCCCTATTAATTCCACACAAGTCGAAGTTTTATTTGGAAACGGTGGTTCCGCCTCAACAAATACTACTTATGCTAGTGCCGGAACTACCTGGGCGTCCTTCACTAACCTTCGTTGGCGAGTACGCAAGTCTAGTGCCGGTGCCGCTGTGGGGTTTGGCATTGTGCAACCTGGTGTTTCGAGTGGGCTTGTGAGTGCAAGTGGTCTACCTGGAAGGACGGATGGGGTTACGATTACAGCGCCAAATGTGGGTTATTTGATTGCAAATGAAAATGATGTAGGACCAACTGCCGCCGTATCATCTAGTACAGCTTTTAACATCGGCACCATTGTTTTGACGGCTGGTGTGTGGATTGTCTATGGTCAGGGCACTTTTTTACCTGGGACCGTCACTGGAAACACTTTTGTGACATTTGATATCAATACTGTTTCCGCTACGTTTAGAAACTCAGCATCGGGTACTAGGTATGGAAATTTACCGACAACTTCGGGTTTGAACATGGCTTTTGCATGTTTACCACTCACTGTTAATTCTTCAGGATCAACTACAATATATGCTGTTGGTAGTTACAATTTTTCTAGTTTGGGGACCTCAGTTATGAGGGGTTCGCTAACAGCCGTAAGAATTGCTTAAAAAAAGGAGAAAAAACATATGAAAAACTGTGGCGATATGGACATGACCTCGATGGTCAAGGATAGAAAACTAGCAGCCCTTCGAGAGCTTATTAAACAAATGTTTGTGGAAGAGGGTAGAGATCCGGATCAAACTATAGACATCGAAGAATTCTTAGCCGATGCTGTGGATGAAAGTCCCAAATTGATGGCCGAAGAATCCGAGGATGAATATAAAAAAGATGATGATATGACAAAAGAAATGTCAGAGTTTTTTAAACAAAAAAGACAAGGCCCTGTAAGAGGGAAAACCAAGTCTATGATGATGTCTATGGAAGTAAAAAAGCCTCAAGCAAAAACCACTAGAACCTTGGCATAAAAAAAGATGATTACTTCTGATCAATTACTAGATTCTGTTAAAAGGGCGCAGTCCGTCCCTGCTAGTCAGCCTTTGCTGACGGATGCGGCAATTTTGGGCTTTTGCGATGAGGTAATATCAAGTCGCATCGTGCCCTTAATTGAGAGTGTGGATTCTGAATTTTTTGTGAGAGTTACCACTACTCCCGTTATTCCTGGCCAATCGGAATACAAGATTCCCTATAGGGCTGTAGGCCGAGGGCTCAGAGATTTGAAGTTGGTCGATGTAAACTCCAATACTAGATCCTTGCCATTGATAGCATTAGAGGATACCCAGCTATATATCCAAACTACGGGCCTTGTAGGATTTTATTTTAAAAACGACCGCATCCATTTGGTGCCAGACGTCACTGATTCGATAAGTGCTTATGAATTGCATATGTTTTGGCGCATACAACCCAATAAGTTGATACCCACCTCTAACGCTGGGGTGATAAGCAATATTGCTTTAGATTCTGGGGGATTTGATCAAATCACGCTTGTGACTTTACCATCATTTGCTACCTCAGGATCCAAAGTCGATTTGGTCGAGGGACGTAGCGGCTCTAGTATTTATTCTTTTGATCAAACCATTCAAAACGTGGTTGGAAATACCCTTTATTTTACGGCTAACTCTATACCTACATTTTTAGAGGTGGGCGACTATGTGTGCCCGCCACAATACTCGCCAGTGCTTAACTCAATCCCTGACGAGGCCATAGGGCTTATTCGAAGCCATGTATCTGTAAGGATTTTGACGGCCATAGGAGATTTTGAAGCTGCAAAAATAATTAAAAACGAGGATATCCCCGCAGAGGAGCGCGATTTAAAATCTTTGATGCAGCCTCGTATCGATGGGGAATCTGTCATTGTTATAAATAGGCGCAGCTTGCTTCGCGGAAACAAATTTAGTCAACGCCGATGGTTAGGACCGCCATGACTTATTCGTATCCTGAGATCCGACAATTTAGGGGACGCTATGCTCAGCGCAATAGCTTTGAAGTCCCTGATGGTGCCTTAGAGGTCGCTAACAACGTGACTGTGGCATCAGACTTTATTGTGAGCAAAAGGCGCGGGTTTTATACCTATTTTACCCCTAGTAGTGGCACACTCAAGGCGCTTTTCAATTACGAAGACACCTTAATCTCTATATACGAAAACCAAGTGGCCAAATATGTGTCCACGGGTGTAAGTCCCAACCAAGTGGGATCTCAAACGGTCATATCTAACGAGCCTGGCGTATCCGTCAGTGTCGTAAGCATGGCCGCTAGCAGGTCCATGCAAGCCTCTGAAAATCTGTATTTTACTACTGACAATGGTGTGTTAAAACTAACGACGATGGTCGGGTTGGTCCAGTCTGTGGGCTCACCACCTGGGAACGAAATATCGTCAATCTTTGCGGCCTCAGTCTTGGGGGGCTGGATCGGGCCCGATAAGAACGTATCTTATCGGGTTGTTTTTGGTCGAAAGGATGAGAGTGGTAACCTCATCATAGGATCCCCCAGCGACATAACCACAATATCGAATCCCGCCGTGGTAGATGCGCCTTATAGTGTGGCCGGTGCTGGGCCTTATACCATCACGGTAACCAATTCAGTGGCCCACAATTTAGAGACTGGCAGATGGCTACAATTTTTTGATGCCAATGATCCCGATGCCGAGGGGACTTATCAAATCACGGTGACGGGTGCTACCACATTCACCTATTCAGTCCCCAACAACCCATCTACAGGCCCTTTAATCGTATCGTGGGCTCTTGCGGAAGCGGTTTTATTAAGCGCCACGGTCCCTGACGAGTGCGCGGACGTATCCCAAAATTGGTTTGCCCAAATTTATAGAAACGACCAGCAAAATATCGATGTAGCTCCTTTAAGTACATTCAAACTAGTGGTTGAGAGGCTGTTAACTGCCACAGAAATCTCGACTAACGTGCTCTTTTTTACCGATACAACACCCGAATTGTTGCGTGGGACGGAGCTCTACACCAATGAGAACACTCAAGAAGGTGAGGCTCAGGCAAACGCCCGCCCGCCTAAGTGTGTGGACCTGGCACTATTTAAGAATCACGCCTTTTATGCCAACCCAACGATACGTGCCCGCCTTGAGTGTGCGTTGGTGGATCCCTCAAAATTGGCAAACGGAGATTCTATTACGCTTAGAGTAGTGGACGGCGCAAATTTTGATGAAACCTATGTGGCGAGAACGGGAGTGGGGAATACCTTAACCTACTCGGCCTCATTAAGTGGCTCTGGCACCATCACAGTAACCAGCAACGGCCACGGGTTGCTTACTGGGGACTTGATCAACGTGAGCAACATCACTGGTGGAAGTTACGCCAACCAAAATGCCACGATTTTAGCCCATACTACTAACACCTTTACGGTTACACTTACGGGATCAGGGACCCCCACGGCTTTATATTTTGAGGGGGTGACGAATGGGACCAATCCCATTTTTAAACTTAGCACCTCTAGTTCCTTTGCGGTCCAACTCGCTGAAACCTCGGCTGGTATCATCAAGGCAATATCTCGTAATTCGGCTGGGAGATGCTATGCTAAGAATCTATCAGATTTTACGGAAGTGCCTGGGCAATTTGCGATTTTCGCCCGCAATTTCCCCTCTCAGCTTGCCTTGCGAGCCTCATCAAGCACAGCGGGAGCAGCTTTCAGTCCAGTCCTTCCGACTTCATATGCTTCTGGTGTCCAAGTTACTTCTGATGTGATTAATCAAAAGCATCACTTGTATATATCTAAAATCAGTGAACCTGAAGCTGTGCCACTTTTGAATTTTATTCAGGTGGGCTCAGAAAATAAGCAAATTTACCGCATAAAAGCCTTAAGAGATAGTTTGATAGTGATAAAAGAAGATGGGGTATTCAAACTTACAGGCGATTCCCCGCAAAATTTCACCGTGACCATTCTAGATAGTACGGTGGTATGTGTGGCACCTGATTCTGTCGATGTCATTAACAACCAAGTAGCGATGCTTTCCACTGTGGGAGTTGTCTTAATCTCCGAATCCTCAGTAGCTATAATTAGCCGGAAAATAGAGGAGGACATCAGGCCCATTTTAGGTCGTAATGCGGACTTGGCCCATGGATTGGCATATGAAATTGACCGCCTATATTTACTGACATGCTCAAGGCCCAATGATCCCACGTTGTCAGTTTGTCACGTCTATAACGCCTTAACGGATGAGTGGACTACTTGGGATAAGCTGTTTTTAAGTGGCGTTGTAGGTCCTAGTGGCATTCTTTATTTGATAACGACACTAAATAAGATTTTGCGAGAACGCAGGTCAGAAACAAGGATAGATTATGCTGATGAGTTTTATTCAAGCAGTGTTATTGGAGTTAGCGGAAATGGTTCAATCATTGATTTCACAGTTAGTGGAGTGGTTCCTGAAAGCGGTGATATCCTTGTCCTCGGAAACATAATAAATCGCATCAAAACCAATCCACAATTTTTAAATGTCAATACTTATAGAGCCACACTGCAATCTCCTTCCACTTTAATAGTGGGAGATACCCCTATATTTTATAAATCCATAAGATCCACAATAGGGACGGCTCCCTTTCATGGTGGTCTTGTGGGACGCTCTAAACAATTTGCACAAATGCAGCTTCACTTTAGATCGGACCAATGCTCTAGGCTTGAGATCTTTTTTACGGGAGATGTCTACCTAGGATCGGATTCAATCGTCTGGGAAGCATTATGGAATCGGGCGGGATGGGGATATTTCCCTTGGGCCTTTGATTTTTTTGGTCAAGGGACTGGCATCGATTTGCCCATAGGCACGAGCCCTGGGCCTATCTGTCGTATTTATGTTCCCATCCAGCAACAAAGATCAAGTTTTATACAAACTTATATAAATCATACTGAGGCCGCCGAAGCTATTAACTTGCAAGCGCAAAGCTGGGCTGTAAGGTCTTACGCCGAAAGGGTTACCCGTTGAAAAACGAATATTGGTTATTGGACGAGGGCAAAAAAATTGTGGACCAACTTATGAAGGTCCACAGTGAATGGGGTATATATAGCACATCGCCATTTAGAACGGCTTGGGTGCGGAATGTTCTAGCCTATTACAGTCCCGTGGTCCATCCAGGTTCTTGGGACACATCGATGATCTTTGAAGGTGTCCAAGGCGAGCTCGTCCGCATGTACACTCCACAAGCCCGCTCTTTAGTGCGCCAGCTTGTCACTTTGGTTACCAAGAATCCTTTAAGCGTCAAGTGTATGGCCGAGGTCACAGATGGTGACATCATGGACATGCTCAAACTTGGCAATGCTGTGGTCAATCAAATTATTGACAAACAACGCATTGAAAATAAAAGGAAACAGTTAGTTGAGATCGCGATTGTATGCGGGATTGCCTTCACGTACACACGCATGAGAACCGACCGAGGAGATCGAGAGCCTATCCTAGACGAGGATGGTGCGGTGGTTATGGACGGTGCCATAGATGTGACGGTGCATACCCCTTTCGATGTCTACTACGATTCAACTATTGCCAATTGGGATGATATCCCATGGGTTGAGGTTAGAACGGTAAAGAACCGTTGGGACCTCATAGCCCAGCACCCAGAGTTGACCGATGAGATCCTTGCCATCCCTTCCAGTGCCCAAGTGGCTGGGGTTAAAAGCTGGTTTGAGCGCGTCACTCAAAATGACGATATGATCTACGTTTGGGAGCTCTATGTGAGGCCATGCCCTGCCATACCGCGTGGCCGCATGATGTTTTATAGCGGTCCCAAATGTATCTTTTATGATGATCACAATCGATACAACGGGTTACCTGTAGAGCCGATGAATCCTGAACAGGTCATGGGCACCACTTTGGGATATCCGCAGTTTACAAACTTGATGGCCGCCCAAGAGATGTTTGACACCATGGTGTCTAGCATTGCCACAAATCAAAGCCAATTTGCGATCCAGAATGTAGCTGTGCCAAGGTCTGCAAATATCAATGTGCAAGAAATTGGGGGTATGAGGTTCACTTTCTATACCCCTCAAAATGTGCCAGGTGGGGGGAAACCAGAGCCTTTAAACCTTTCGGCCAGTAGCCCTGAAACTTTCAAATTTGCCAATTTCCTCGAAGACCAAATGATGAAGTTGTCAAATATTAATGGCGCTCTGAGAGGCACGCCGCCAAGTGGAGCGAGCTCTGGAGTGGCCATCGCCACGCTATCGGCCAATGCCATCGAGTTTACAACTACCCTTCAAGAATCTGCCAACGACTGCTTATCTCGCACTCTAAAGCATGCGGTAAATTGCTTGGCTACTTTTGGCGGCCATTTAGAGCGCAACGTGATGGTTTCTGGCACCAATAATCAACTTGTGAGCAAAGACTACAAAGGCGAACAGTTAAAGCAAATCTCAGCCATTCGAATCACCATGCAAAACCCCTTAATGCAGACAATCGCCGGACGTTTAGAGATCGGCGAAAAGCTACTCCAAATGCCAAGGGATCTTTGGGGGAAATACGTATCTATCTTAGAGGGCCAACCCCTTCAAAATATGTATAAAGATGAGTTGAGCGAGGATGATTTAATCGAGGCTGAGAATGAGAATCTAAGTCAGGGGATGCAAGTCCCCACGTTGATAACTGATAACCACGCTGTGCATATTCAAAAGCACGCCGCAGCATTAAGCGATCCTAAGATCAGGATGCAAAGTCAGACTATACCGCTATTTTTAGCTCATATTGAAGAACACTACCAACTTGCCCTACAGCAAGATCCTGGCCTAGCGGCCATGATAAGAACAGGTAAAATGCCAGAAGGCGGATTGATGCCGCCAGCACCCCCACCCATGCCTGAAGGCGCGCAAGCACCAAACCCAGTGGACGCACAGTCCCCAGCTTTGCCTACAGCGAAGCCCGCTCAAGATCTTTTAGAAGGAGCTAGATAATGGCTTATGCTTTTGAAAAGATTCAAAATCTCCTTGATACAGGTAAACAAAATATATTCGATCCTACGGCTTCGGCTCAAGGTCAATCCATTGACTCTCAAAATGCGCTAGATAGTGGGCAGATAGGTGAGATGAAAACGGAAGCTAGTGGGGATGTATCTAGTGGATCATCGACAAGCGCAAGTTCGCCGAAGCAAAGTCTTACACAATCACAAGCGTCTACCGCAAGTCAAAAAGCATATGAAGCCTCGCAAAATCAGCCATCATCTAACTTTCGGCCTCTCAAAGATCTGCAAGCCAATTTAGAAAAAAGCCAACAAGATCTACAAAATGAGGCCAATACTTACACACAAACACAAAGAAGTAGAATTGATCCCTTTAAGGTAGATCAGTCTACCCTAGAAAAGGGCGTGGCGGGAGATGAGGGCGCAGCAAAAAAAATAAAGGATGTGACCTTAGGCGGCCCAGTAGTCGCCGAGGCATTTAAACCTCAGACCAAAACGGACTGGAGCGAGATACAAAGGTATCAGAGCGAGCCTGGGCTTACTGGGTATTTCAGAAGTGTGTATGGTCCTTCGTATACCCGTGGTCAAGCGGCGTTAGATGTTGGTAGATTGCAAAGAGATCCTGGTTTCCAAACAGAATTAAGGTCGTTACAAGGTCGCAGTCAAGACATCGAGAACCAGTTAAAAAACTATCAAGCCTCTGATACGGGGTTACAAGCCCAAGCCAATACGGAATTAAAAACGGGGTTTGAAACTCAAAAAAAAGCCATAGAGGACTACCTGGCAAAACAAGCGGCTGATCTTGAAGCCTCTCAAGTATCCGAGCGAGATCGATATCTTTCTGACCTAAAACGCCTTCAAGATGATCCCAACTATCGCCGTGAAAGGGTGCAAGGGCAGCTTAGCGATCCCGCCATAGACGCCATGATAAAAGAAACTGTCGCTGCGAACCCACAGCTTGCGAAGTATCTCACTAGGGATGCTATCAACGCTTTTGGGATCGATCCTGTTCAATTCATAAAATTGGCGGGGGGAGATGTGGATGCTAGCCGATTCTATGACGAAAGTGAAGCGGCCAAATTTAATAGAATCATGGGCCTTATGGGACGTAGTGGAAGCAAAGTGCCAGGTGCTCCCGTTGATCCTCTTGCGTCCCTAGACGTTGGGCAATACAGCAAGTCTATTGCAGATCGCGCGACATCCGCAAACGCCGCGGCTGATGAGGCGGCCAATAGACAGATACAGTCCATTCAAAACGCCTTAGCCGAGCGAGCTAAAGGCTATGAAACGCAGCAAAACCAATACAATTACGACCAGCTTTTAAACAATTTGGCTTTAAACGCGAGAGGCCAACTCACACGCCCTGGCAATCGTCCAGACATTGAAAACGCTCTGAGTAGCATTGATCCTCGCCAATTTTTCACTGTAAATAAAGGCGCTTTTAATCCTATGGATTTTTTAAATGCTGACGAAGCTGGGCAATTGAGGTCCGCATACGATGAATTAGGGGAAGCTAGAGATTTTGCTCCAGGCCGTCAACAAGGCGGTTTTAGACCCGATTATAATTTTAATCAACAAGCATATTCTAAAGCCCTTCAAGATTTATTGGCCCAAATGTCAGCGCCGCCGCCCGCGCCAGTGCCAGAGCCCGAATCCGCTCGTCTACCTGGCTGGCAAAATGCACCTGCTAGAACTATCGAGACGGCTGTGGATATTGGGAATCAATTAAATGAAGCTGGTAGAAACGTTGTCGGTGGTTACACAAAATTGGGCAAAAAAGTAATAGGGAGACGATAATGGATCCTTTGACAATAGGTATGATCGGCACCATGGGTGTGACGTCCCTTGTAAATCTATACAACGCGGAGAAGTCGCGAGGTGCTGATCGCAAGCGTCTTAAAGAGATTAGAGAGCTCTTTGATAAGATAAAACCACCTGACTATGATGTGTCCATTGATGCGCCGCCTGAATATCATAAGGCCGCTATTGAGAGCCCAAAATACAGTGGTCCTATGGCTGCGCCGGTGTTTGATACCTCTCGACTTACTCCAGAGGATTTGAAGTTAGTAGGTAAGTATACTCCCGAATTAGCTCCCTATATTGCCGAGGCGGCTCCCGAGCTGATACAACAAAGCTCACAGGCACGCGAGGGCTTAGACGTACAGCGTAAGGCTCTCCAAAAATTTATGCAGATGGGAGATACAGGCGATGATGCCATCAGTGCACAAGCCGCGGCTATGGCGCAAAAACAAGCAGGGCAAGCGGCAAAGTCCCGTCAAGATGCTCTCCTTCAAGGCTTCCAGCGGCGGGGAATGGGAGATAGTGGGCTACAACTTGCAGCCCAACTCGGTGCTGGGCAAGCCGGTAACGAGATGCAAGCCATGGCTCAAATGCAAGCGGCGTCGGATGCTCAGCGTAGGCGTCTGGAATCTCTATCGCAAGGTGCGTCTTTGGGCCGTCAGATTTATGGCCAGGAAATGGATTTAGCGGGCCAGAATGCCAACATCATAAATCAATTTAATCAGCGGATGGCAAATGCTCGAAGAAACTACGAGATGAGCCGTGCTGATGATCTAAACAGAGCCTCTATGTACAACTTAGGTGTTGAGCAAGGGCTCAGTAATCAAAATGTCCAAAATAGAAACCAAGCCCAAAGGGACGATAGATCTCGAATGGATCGCCTCACTCAATACGGCGCTGAATGGGGTAGAGGTGAGAGGGACCGCGGGGATCGAATCGCTCAGCAAACTTATAATGATGCTTTAAGAGAGCGAGAGTATCAAAACCAACTAGCGGACCGTGAAGCTACCTGGGCCGCAAACCAAAGACGGCAAAGGAATGATTTGGCAAGCCAAACCTATAGGAACCAAATCGACTGGGCTCAAGGTGCTAGCGGCGTAAGAAATGAAGAACGAAGCGCAGCTAGGCAAGCAGACCAAGATCGGATAGCCGCAATGCAAGGGCTGAGTAATGCGGCGGTGTCTGGGATGTCTGGCTATCAAGATGATCAAAGATACCAGCAAGGCCAACTAGCACAAGATGATCGCCAGTTTTACAGTCAAAATAGACGGTTTATGACACCCGAAGAACGCAAAAAAAGAAGGGCCGACTATGAATGGTAATGACATTGACGAGAGGTTAAAGCAATATTTGCTGCAAAGATTAGAAAGTCAAAATACTAGCGCCATGCCAAACATCCCACAGCAAATCGCTGCGCGAGATAATATTCAATCTCAAGCACTGGCGGGAATGGCGGGCAGTTTTGCTCAAATGGGGACATTATATGGGAAAACCCCCGATGCTGGCCCTGCCATAAAAAGCCTAACTGGCACCTCGCAAGCCTTACAACAAGGCATCGATCGGATGTCTCAGCCTAAATTGGATATTGATCCGCGGGTGTTGAGGTTTCTATCTCAAAATAAAAGTGGCGGGACGCAATTTAAACCGCTAAGCAACCCATTAGCTGGAAACAAGCAGGGGTTTTACAATCCTGAGAATCCCAAGGAAATAATTGAAGGCCCTCAACTTTACCAAAAGCCTGATGCTCCTAAAGAGCC
>JACCDR012352443.1_pt1 | contig 12941 bp, 21 predicted proteins | sample 7446431 | NCBI WGS metagenome assembly JACCDR01 (sample SAMN15323443, study PRJNA562643) | freshwater metagenome | isolation source: river surface water | place: USA:Blue River Watershed | collected 2017-08-17
AGCTGGAAAGACACCAAGATGGGACACGCATACTAAGGCCTCAACTCGTGCAGAATCGGCATCGAGCTTGCCAACGGCGGATTCACCTATCCCACCAAATTCTCCAAGCTCGATCCCTACACCGCCGCCCACAAACACGAAACCAAGCAGCGCATTTGGGAAACCTATCCAGAAGCCCAGCTCGAAGCCTGCGAGCAAGTCTCCAAGCTCCTCGTCGCCCGCTATCACCTGGATGATCTCATCGGCCACGAAGACATCGCCCCCGAGCGCAAGACCGATCCCGGCCCCGCGTTCCCCATGCTCGCCCTCCGCCAAGCCTGCGGCTTCCAAGGCCTCCCGGAACCATTCTGAACGCCCCCAAGGCCCATGGATGAAATCCAACAACTCCGCGAAGAAAACGCAGCGCTCAAGCGAGACCTCGCCCGCAAGACTGGCCAGCTCCTCAAAGCCTACAAAGACCGGGCAGAAATCCACGCCCGCCTCCGCCACATCACAAAACTTCATGGGAAAACCGATACACCCATAACGGACAAACCGTGAGAGTCCGAAAAGTGCGAGGTCGTCAGTATTCGCCCCATAAAGCCCGCCCCGGTGGGCACGCCATTCACGGCCCGGGATTCCTTATCTAACGGAAAAAAGCCACTCCATCCGCCTTCGTCACCGCCCGCCGGTAGTGGCGGAAAAGCGTGTTCGAGTCATCCGTGTGGCCAAGCGCCTGTTTCGTCGCCTCCTCGCCCTTCCAAGCAAGCAAATGGCTTGCGAACGTGTGCCGGCAAACATCCTGCTTCTTCGAGATCCCCGCCTTCCTCCTGATCTCCGTCCATCGCCGCTTCCATCCCGCCATCCGTACCGGACCCTCTGCCGGATGGCCCACCAGCAAGCGCTTCAACCTTGGAGAAATCGGCACATGCCGATCCGTATTCGTCTTCGAAACCTCCGGAGAAACATAAATCTCCCGTTTCCCCACATCCTCCCACTGCAATCGGGAAATCTCCCCATCCTCCGCATCCGGCCGGATCCCCGCCCACAGCACCAGCGCCACCATCCACCGCTCCTCCTGCGTCCCAGCAGCCGCCAGCACCTTCTCCGCCTCCGCCAACGTCAGAATCTCCGTATTCCTGCGCTGGCCACCTCGCACCTTCGGATTCATCGCCGCCAGCACCCGCGCCCGCCGCATCTTCAAAGTCAGCGGACTTTTCGCCCCATTCGCCCGCAATAGCTCATCGATCGCCGCCGGGCCCAGCTCAGAGCACCGCATCCGCATCCCCGCCTCGCCCAGCCACTTCGGGATCTTCTCCATATCCCGCTCATACCTGTCAGACCAATGCGCCTCACCCATCCGCATCGCCTCCCGCCACCGATCCCGAAAAACCACCGCCGCCGCCGCGCCATTCGTCTTCATCGCCGCCACCGCCATCCGCGCCGCCTCCACCAGGGAAATCCCGCTTCCCTCCAAAACCCGCATCGCCTCCGTAGCATCCAGCGCCTGCACATTCGAAATCACCGCCCCGCGCAACCCAGCCTCATACTTCGCCTTCAGCTTCTTCGCAAACCGCAGCGCCAACTTCTCCTCTTTAAAAAACCGCCGCAACCTCCGCCCCGCCGCCGTCATCACCGGCGGCACCGAAACCACCCAACCATCCTTCGTCCACCGAGGGCAAAAATCCGCATGTCTGGCCACCCCTTTTTCCTGCCACTATTGCCATTTAAATCAATTCAAATCTTTCCAAACAATCCAAACCAATCAAAAAACACCTTAAAAACAGAGCCGCTGGTGAGATTTGAACTCACGACCTGCTCATTACGAATGGCAAGCTGGGGATTGGGTTTCAGTGGGTTGTGGGGCGGTTTGGGGAAACTGCCAGAACCTGCCAGCATTTTGAGGATTATGGGGATTCGGGGAGGGGGGAGTCTGGGGCAAATTTCTTCAGGTAGGGAGGGCTAGAGGATTGCTCGGCTAGGACTTTTCCGGTGCTGTCCAGGATGCGGATGATCCAGCCGGCGTAGGTGAGGCCTTCGCGGACTCGATCGCCGAGGGCGGCGTATTTGGTGTCCGTGGTGGCGAAGCCTTCGATGAAGGTTTGGGTGATGGGTTGGCCGGGTTTGAGATCGATGTCTTGCTCGGCTTTGTAGGCGACGATGGCTTTTCCTCCGGCTCCTTTGTCCCGCGCAATCCATTGCACAAGAATCTTGCCCTTGCCATCGCCCATGGTGCTTTGCCAGGTGGCGGAGATGGTGCGGAGCTGGATGAGATCCTTGTCATAGGAGCCGTAGTCGGTTTTCCAACGGTCCACGCCTTCCCTGGAGGTGGATTCGGTCTTGGCGGAGAGGCGGATGCGGGTCTCTGCTTGTGTGGGCTGGAGGATGGCGGAAAAGACGGCGGCGGCGAGTAGGAGACTTTTCATGCAGGTGCTCGGTAGCAGATATCTGGAGGCTCTGGAAGTTGAAAAACGAAAGGGTGCCGGCCGTTTTCTGAGTTGATTTGGAAGCGCGAAAATGTTGTGTGGGGGAATGGATGGTGAAATGGTCTATATTTTCTTAGGAGCCGGTGTTGTGTGTGGAGTGGTGGGGATGGCCGTTGGGGGAACGAAAGGGAATGCGGGCGCGGGCTTGGTGCTGGGTTTTCTCTTTGGCCCGATCGGGATCTTGATTGCGGTCTTGCTGCCAGCGACACAGACGGCTCTCCCGCGCCAATGTCCTTATTGCAGAAAGGGGATTCCGGAGGGGGATTTCCAACGGTGCTGCCACTGTGGAGGAGCGCTGATCCGAAAGGCTTTCCGGCAAGTGAATGATCCTGTGGACCAATGGGAAGCGCGAGAAAAGTCCGGGAAAAAGCTGCCGCCGCTTCATTGAAAAACCCGCGCCCGTTTGTCACGGAGGCGGGTTTGGCAAGGTCTGGTTTTTAGTGTTTTTTTCGGCGGCGGCAATACAGGCAGCGGTGGAAGGGGGCTATCCGTTTCCCAAGCGGCCCTGTCCTGGAGGCTCTTCGGCGACGCGCGGGAGTTCTTGAAGGTGGCTGGTCTTGGGTAAGGAGGCGCGGCGCTCGGATTCGAGGCGGAGGCGCTCTGCCCTGGCCTCATCATCCATGGCGAGGTAGCTGCGGATCTGATTGGAGATCCAGACTCCGGGCCGGATGCCCTGGCGCTTGGCGAGGATGCAGATGACTTTCCATTGGTCTTCGGTGAAATCCAAGACGGTCTCGAGGATCTTCTCTCCGACAATATCGAAGGGCATTTTCTCGAAGAAGTAGAGGTTGAGCAGTGCGGTTTCCGGAGCGGATAGAGTCCGTTTTCCGCGCTCGATTTTGGAGATGTTGTGTTTCTCCAAGCCGAGGATGGCGGCGACTTCTTCTTGTTTGAGGCCGCGCGCTGTTCGGATTTCCCGCAGGTTTTCTGCGGTGATGGTGGCTGGATCAGTCATTGCGATGGGATGAATAATAAAAAAATCACCAAATCGCAACTTTTTTCTTGTCGGAGTTGCGATTTGGTGTTTTATTGGTGACGTAATCGCAACCGCCATGAGTGCTGACACCGAAACCGACAGATCCGACAGACCGCAAAGCCGCACCCGCATCCAGTTCGATTTGGCGGATGTGCTGACTCCGGAGGAGATCGAGAAGTTCCAACGGGCGGCAGCGGAGGCGAATGCGCCGAGTCTGACGGAGCACTTTCTCAATCTGACGCTGCGGGTGCAGCCAAACCGGGCCGCCTGAAATTTTCCCTCCCCCAAGTGTGTGTGTTATGAATGCAGAATGTGAAAACAACCAATCCCCCGATGCTCTTATTCTGAGAAGAGCTGCGGGGCAGGATGCGGGCCCGCAGGGTGTGGCCGGTGTCCTGCCCCTATCGGGGGGAGTGGGTCGGATAAGATTGCTGGTCTGCCTGGCAAGGCGCCATGAGCGGCTTTTTGAGGAGAGTGTGATGATGTGGAAGAAGTGGGTGGATGAGCGGGAGAGCGGACTGGATCGATATGTGAGGGTGATGCGCCGCTGTTATGGGTTGCGCTGCCAGATGGCGGACTTGCTGGGGCTGCCCCGGCCGCAGGCAGAGGGAGGTGCGCAGTGAGTGAGGAACTGAAAACGCCGAAGGAACTGGCGGAGATTTACAAGGTGAGCAGTGTGACGATTCTCCAATGGTATCACTCTGGGGAGATCCCGGCGGAGGTGGCGGTGGGGAAGACTTTCCGATTCGATGGCAAGAAGGTGGCCGATGCGCTGGCCAAGAAGGCGGCGAAGGCTCCCAAAGTGCTGCCCCGCGATCGCCGGGCGCATGTGGCATGAAAATGATATCTAACCAAAAAACCAACAAAAAACCGATGAGCGAGAAGCAGGCAAACAAAGTGCGGGACATGAGGGGCGTGAAGTATGGACGCGGCAGTGCCGGCCATGCCAGGCGCGATCAGCACGAACGCCAACCGAAACCAGATTCCTTCGCGGATGTGGGCCGCGCCTGCCGTGACTGGCTCCTCAACCGCGGCGAGCGGATCCTGCCCTTCGGCGGCGGCTAAAATTACTGTCATGAAAAACTCCGCGAAAAAGTTGGAATGGACTGACAATACTTCCTTAATAAAGGGAAGTTTTGAAGGAAGTATCATTGCTCAGGTTCCTCGGGAGTGGTGCAGGGTAGTTTCGTCAGATGATGAGGCAAGGGTGCTGTCAAAGTGGGACCATCTTTTTCATCCGTTAGATACGATTCTTTTAACTAGGGAGGGCAATGGATATTTCTATCAGTGGTATTATTTTTCCGAAGCCTACGAGGGGAATGTAGTTTTTCCAGCACGGCAGATCAGGCGGTTTGCTTTTCCTCCGGCTGGTTTTAGGTGGAGCAAAGATGTAAAAATGCCTTTGGAGAAAGTCTCAAATTTTAAGGGTAGTGGCAAAAACGGAAAACTAACCTTTTATGATGAAATATATTTGAAAAGATTAGTAGATATTAAGCAGCGGTGTCGTCTTGAATATTGGTCTCACGAGCTTGTTGCAGAAAAAAAGGTTCTTTGCCAAAAGGCGGACGCATACCAAGCATTAGATCGGCATCAGTGGAAAAGACGGTGCCAGTGGGTAGAAAAAGAAAGGCGTTTTCGAATATCCGAAGGCGCAAGAAAGCGGGCGCGAGCAAAAAATGAGGCAAATGAAGCCGTGGCTTTTTTCAGAATGCAGGAGGCGGTCTCCGCAGTGTGTGAATACCAAAAACAAGATAGAATATGAAAATCAGCAAAAGCATGGAGCAAAAGATTGAGCGCTTTGCCTTATTGGTGAAGGGTATTGTTCAAGGATGGATGGAAGCTGGCAAAGCGCTGGTGGAAATGATCGATGAAGATCCGCAGGCCTTCGATAAGATCCGGGAGAAATATCCTCAGTTATCGGTGGGGATGTTGGTCCAACTTGAAGCAGTGGGCCGTGGTGTGCTTCACGAAAAGCTTCTCACTGCTTCCGGACCAGGCCCGAATGCCCTGCGGCGGATGCCATACAGTTCCCAAGTGAAGTTGTTGGAAGTCCCGGTAGAACTAGTGGTGGAGAACGAGCAGGGAACCGACACCTTGCTGGTGGATGTTCACAATCTCACTTCCAGACAGGCCAGTCAGGTTTTTGCGGAGGATCATGTGCGCTCTCAAGGAGAGCAAAAGGCATGGCTTGTAGCGCAGCGAACCAAGGCAATGAAGGGAGGAACTCCGACTCAAGCGCCCGCATGGGTAATACGTAGTGGGCGAGTGTTTTTTAACGAAGCAGCATCTTTCTCTGCTGGGGAGCTGGCGACGATTATCACGCAGCTAACGAAGTAACCAATATCTAATCATCCAATCATCCCATGTCCTTTTCCCTCATGAAAACCAATCCATTCCTCCTCGTGATTCTGGCGATGCACTTTTTTTTTGTGGGCGGGTGCCTGCTTTATGGTGGGCTGCTGAGTTGGGGCTTTTTGGCGATGTTTGTCTGCGCTGGGCTCTCGATGAGAGCGAAGCGTGACTTGGTGGCGGCGATGAAGGTGTGGGATGAGGAGGTGGAGGCGATGAGTGCGGGAGAGATGCCGCCAAGTTTTGAGGAGGAAGTGGAAGCGCTTCTTCAGGAGCGGCTGCGGAATCCGGTGCTGGGTGGTGAGAGAAGACCTCTTACCTCGGAGCAAGGAGGTGTGCGGTGAGTGCTTTCCTCTCGCTGATGCTGGATGGCGATGGCCTGCGGCAGTTCGATGCGGTGGGGATCGAGGGTGGGTGGCGCTGCCTGGAGGTGGCGATGGGGGAGCATGTGTATTTCATCGATGTGAAGAAGACGACGCCGGGCACGCATACGATGCCGCCGGAGGAGGATGAGAAGCCGACTCATGATGAGGTGGCGGAAGTGATCGGGCGGTTGTTTATCGCAGTGAGTGCGGAGCGGGCGCGTGGTGGGAAATCTCTAACCAAAGCCGGATGATGAAAGAGGGAACACTCATGAATTTCTCGCTCTATGGGGGTGCCGCAGACGGTGCGCTGGTGCCGCATCTGCTGGGGCCTGCAGATCACGTTTACCTGGTGCGGATGCCGCGGGAGGATGAGCCGAGGGTGTTCGATGTGCTGGCTTACAGTTTTGCGAACCGGACGGATGCGCGGGGGAACTGGGTGCTGCAATACGAGCGGTATATCGGTTTCCGAGGAATGCCATCGGTGAAACCAGAGGAGGAGAAGAAATGAGAACGCCGAACGTGCAGGAGTTGTGCAAGAAGGTGTGGGAGGCGAGGGCCGAGGGAACTCTCACGGCCGATACGACTCACCTGGCGCAGATGCTTTATGTGGCGGTGGCGGCGGACATCGCGGGATGGCCGGAGCTGAAGTATGATCCGGAGGAGGACAGGCGCGTGGAGTGGCTGCGGGCGGTGATTACGAAACGCAGGCTGTATCGCCGTGAGATTATGCCGTTTCTTGATTCGCCATTGGAGGATCTGATGGAGTGGCAGATTTTTGGAAGGCAGGCGGAGAGGCAACTTTCCGGGAAGGAACTGGCAGCGGGCCGAAACTGATAACTGATAACTGATCACTCCAAAAACATGTCCGACGAGATTCACATGCAGGTGGCGCTGAGGCACGCGGAGCATTCCGCGTTGCTGCCATGGCAATCGCCAAGCCCGGATGAGGAGTTGATGGCGAAGGAGGATGCGGAGGAGGATGGTTTGCCAAGGCGGGCATGGTTGCAGGAGGTGCTCTTGACGTTTCTTTTCGCGGATGCGGCGCCGGACCGGTGGGAGAATGTGGCGCTGCGGGCGTTGGCGGTTTTCCGGCATTGTTTGCCGGGCTTGTTGGTATCCCGGGATCTGGGTGAGGTGGAGGCGCTGAATGCACGCCGCAAGGATGTGAAGCGTGGGTTCCCGATGGAGGAGTTGGTGGATTTGTCTGCGGATGAGGATTGGAGGGAGATTCTGGAGGGGATCATGGTATATCTTTTCCCGGCGAAGCGGAAGTGGCTCTTCAAGGGCACGCAGCGGGCCTATCTGCTGGCAAAGGCGTATCAGCCGCATTTGGTGACTTTTGAGAAGTGGGTGCGCATGAATGGTGTGCGCCGGCTGCGGAGGGTGGATCTATCGTATGAGGATCTGGCGGAGATTTTCGAGGGTAAGAGGCTGAAGAGCGATGCGGAGCGGGACAGGAGCCGGAGCCGGTGGAGCGCCAGGGCCCAAGCGGTGCTGAGAAGACCGATCGAGGAGTGTGGAGGGACGGTGCGCCTGCAATTCGGGAAGAGCTCTGCGGCACGCGAGGCGATGGCGAGGAGTGCGGCGGGGAATTGTAATAGGAGGGGGAACGCCAGGCATCAGGCGCAGGGAGCGCCTGAGATGCCATCGAACGAAACTGGAAAGTTGTAACCTGTCGCCTGCATGCCCTTGTTCCATGCCCATCATCCAACCATCATCTCTTCCGCTTCATGAGCTGGCACTATTCGCGGGCGCTGGAGGCGGAATACTCGGCGGTAAGCTGCTTGGGTGGAGGTGCGTCTGCGCCGTCGAAATCGATGACTACGCCCGGCGCGTCCTCATGGCCAGGCAAGACGACGGAAGCCTGCCAGCCTTCCCTATTTGGGACGACGTGCGAACTTTTGACGGTCGGCCGTGGCATGGCCTGGTGGACATCATCACTGGAGGCTTCCCGTGCCAAGACATCAGCATCGCAGGAACTGGCGAAGGACTCGACGGCGAGAGGAGCGGACTCTGGCGCGAGATGCGGAGAATCGTGGGCGAAGTGGGACCGCGCTTCGTCCTCGTGGAAAACTCACCGGCGCTCACGTATCGCGGACTCCACGAAGTCCTCGGAGACCTGGCCGCGCTGGGGTATGATGCACGGTGGGGAGTGTTGGGAGCTGTCCATGCCGGAGCACCTCACCGAAGGGAACGCATCTGGATTGTGGCCCACGCCGCTGCACTCGGAAGCGCGACAAGGATTACAGATCCGCAGACCAGGGAAGAAAGGCACGCAAGTGAGCCTCACGACCGCGGTGCGGATGTATCCGACGCCAACCGCCCAGGATGCGAGCAACAACGGAGGTCCGGCACAAATGGAGCGGAACATGGTCCCGCTGAACGGCGTGATTGGTGGGCCGCTGAACCCGGAGTGGGTCGAATGGCTGATGGGATGGCCTGTCGGGTGGACCGCCTGCGCTGCCTTGGAAACGGACAGGTTCCCGCAGTGGTGGAACTCGCATGGAAGACTTTGAACCGATGATGAAACCGATGATGACAACGCCTGCAAGTCAGGCATGGAACGCTGAGGTATGGGACGGCGATCCCAAAGCTCCGCCATCACGATAAAACTTCCTCGCCGTTCCCATCACCGTCTTGTTGTATGCCATCATCTTCCGTCATCTCTTCTCTTCCTCTTCGCATTCTTACGGATCGCGGCAAGGAAAAGCGCCTGCTGCCATTCGGGAGGCTGGCGAGTGCCATCAAGCCAGGCATATGCGGACTGCCTTGGACAGCCAAGGGCAGCGACAATCTGAGCGGCGGAAAACTCGGCAAGCGATTCGGTGAAGGTCATGGCCAAATCCTACCACTGAAAAAAAAGTCTGCAATGCAGAAAATAAATCTCGACAAGTGTCCACAATGCAGACAATCTCTGCGCATGTCCAACACCAACCAACTCACCGCCCGCGAGATCGAACTGAAACTCCAATTCGTCCGCATGACCCGCCAAGAAATCGAAACGATGATGGCAACCACCGACAACACCACAACGAAGCTGATATGCTGGGAATACCTGCAAACCTTCTGAGTCGCCACGGCTACCTCCCCACGGACAACGTGGGGAGGCTGTATTGCTGGACGTGCTGGGATCGCCTCGAAAAGCAGAACGCAGCACTGGCAGGCCACACCGAAGACGAGGAGTGCGACCACTGCGGAGAAACGATCAAACCTGACAAAACACCAATATGGGAAATCGAAAGAAGAAATGCCAAATGAATCACGCGGAACTGGCGCGACTCACAACGGGGGAAATATGCCCAAAGTGCCAGAAGCTGCTCAAGCGTGGTCCGAGAGAGAAAACCATAACCGCCGCAAATCTCATGAATGCGATCCGCGCTGGACTCATCCCGCCATGTCCACGATGCGGGCGAGCCGGATTCATCGAGGACGAGTTCATGGTCATTATCGGCGTATGCCCAGAGTGCTCCGGTGCCGGGCATGCTCTTAAAAGCCAAAGAGCCGCTGACGAAACCGCTGATGAGAAGAGCGGACGCAGTGCATACAACGTCGCGCTCTCCCGCCCGGAACACCTGTAAGAAGCGATGAAGACAATAGATCCAAACGCCGTTAAGAAAATCATGGCCGAAACAGGACTTGGCTACCTCGAAGCCCGTAAGCGACTGAAGGGTGTGCAGGGTCCGGAGCAGGGCCTTGTTGAAGAGTCGCGGAGCGCTCGCCAACAAGGGGCTGCGGAGGAGGTGGAACCGGGAGAGCGCGACGTTGCAGAGATCGTGGGAGCGTCCGAACTACTGCGCCACATCGAGCGCATGAAAGAAGGAACGCGGCGGGGAAGAAAATCCGCACATGAAAGGAAGAATCTATACGAAATGGCTTACGAAAACGGCTATGCAGCCGCAGTGGCCGAACTAGGACTCATCGTCGATCGCCTAACGGAAAAGCGGAGCGATCTCTGCAACGCAAAAGTGGTGGCACCGCCGCCCCAAGACTCCGATTCAAAATAAAACTTTCCCGGCGGTTGACCACCCACGCCTTGTTCGGCTGGGGGTTGATGCCGGAAACACCAGAAACCAAAGACATGATAAACCGCGAAATCGTAGCCAAGGAACTATACACGACATACTGCGCCGCCGTTGGTGGAGTCGCCTTCAATGGTGATCCACTCCCGGACTGGGACACGTTCGCCGCTGATCCCGCCAAAGAAAAGCAATCGAGCGCGTGGCTGGCTGCCGCAGACCGTGCAATGGCCCTGATGCTGTAACCATGGACGGCGGGGAAGGTCCGATCCCTTCTCTGCCGAACGCTTGACCTCATGCACGCCGACCATACATCCCCGATTCCAGCAACGACGTTCCCGGCGTTGCATGCAGGTCATTGTTATGCCTCTTCGTGTGGCCGCGTGACGCTCTATCTTGGGGACTGCTGGGACGTGCTACCGATCCTCGGGAAAGTGGACGCGGTAATCACCGATCCGCCCTACGGCATCGGCAAAGATGCAGCAACCCGCCGCCCGTCGAACTATCAGCGGCAAGCGGGAATGCAGGCAAGAGACTGGGACAATGAGCCAGCCGAAGTCTCCGGGCTGCTGGCACTCGCCCCGCTCGTGGCAATATGGGGCGGCAACTACTACCCGCTGCCGCCGTCCCGTGGCTGGCTAGCATGGCACAAGCCGGACGCCGTGCCGTCCATGGCAAACGTGGAACTCGCATGGACGAACCAAGACCGGAACGCACGGCAACTCTCATGGACCATCGCCGCCACTAATGCGGAGCGAGTAGGCCATCCAACGCAAAAGCCCGTGCGGGTCATGAGCTGGACGATGGAGCAAGTGAGCGTGCCTGAAAATGGAATCGTCCTTGATCCGTTCATGGGTAGCGGCACCACCGCCATTGCGTGCATCCGCACGGGGCGGCGATTCATCGGTGTGGAGCGCGATCCCGCGCACTACGCCACCGCGCTGGAACGCATCCGGCGCGAAATCGAGGGCGACCTCTTCCATTCTCAGCATAACGATAAAATGGAGCAACCCACACTGACGGAAACCGATGAAATCTGATAGCATGCCCGATCTAAAATCAACGCCCGCCGGAGAGGTGGATAGTGTGGGTTGCGCTCCCATGCCTGGTTGTCTTTCTGCCGCCGGAGACGCTCACGAATGCCCCGAATGTGGGAAATCATTGGTCCGCCGCTATGATAAAACCGACGAAGGGCAAGAATGGTGGGTGTGTAATCGCCACCGAGAAACACTCAACTGGTCAGCCCGATACCTCAACGGATTCGCCGCGGGAAGAAAACTGAGTAAAGACAACGATCAAGGCCATGGACGGCGCGACCATGGCTCGAAAACAGAGGGCGGCTGACCGCCGTTCCATGCGCCGCCTTGTTCTGAGAATCAGCCCGAAATCACCAAACAACTCCAATGAAAAGCAATCCAACTCCAGCCGACCGCGAATGGTGGACTGACGAAAAAACCGAACGCCTCATGTCCGCTCTCCTCCAGATGAAGGAATGCCCGGATGGATCAATCCAGGCGCCGATGTCTCCGCGTGAGGTGGCAATCGCAAAAAGCGAACTCACGGAGCGCCCCGCCGGGATGCTCGGAAAGCTTCTGTGCCGATTCGGAAAGCACGATCTGCAAACCCTCCGACTGGATCACAATACGCTGAACGGCGGAATGCCAAGCGGCGCGCTCTATGAGTGCCGTAGATGCGGACAGGTCCAAGAGTGGGTGGCCGCATGGGATCAAGCGTGCTGCATCGGGAAATGGCCAACGCTCCGCTCTTTCTTGGATTCTCAGAACGCCTAGCGATGGCATCCCCACCTAACACCCCAAGCCTACCCCTATGAGTAAAACGAAATCGAAGCCGGAAACCGCACCCCAAGAAGAGACTGGTGGGGATTGTCCATCCGCGTCTTGTTCAGCGTCTTCGAGTCGCGAGCGGACGTTGAAACATGAAATCTTCAATGACCACTTCCAGAACTACAAGCGGCACGCTATCCCCAAGGCGCAACTGGTCATCGCTGACATCCCCTACAACATCGGAAAGAACGCCTATGGGTCGAATCCGGCATGGTATGAGGGCGGCGACAGCGCGAACGGTGAAAGCAAGCTGGCGAATAGCGAGTTCTTCGACACTGACAAGGACTTCAGAATCTCCGAGTTCCTGCACTTCTGCTCGAAGATGCTCAAGCCGGAAAACAAGAAGGAAACCGGGACGGCTCCCTGCATGGTGGTCTTCTGTGCCTTCGACCAGCAAATGGAAATTATCGAAAAGGCCAAGGAACACGGGCTGGCGAACTACATCAATCTCGTCTTCACCAAGAACTTCTCCGCCCAGGTGCTCAAGGCTAACATGCGGGTGGTCGGCAACTGTGAATATGGGCTGATCCTCTACCGCGACAAGCTGCCGAAGTTCAATAACGGCGGGAAGATGGTCTTCAATGCCATGGAGTGGCCAAGGGACAACGAAAGCGAGAAGCTGCACCCAACACAGAAGCCGGTAAAACTCCTGCAACGCCTCATAACGCTCTTCACCGACCCCGGCGAAGTGGTCATTGATCCATGCGCCGGAAGCGGCTCGACGATCATCGCCGCTTCAAGGTGCAACCGCTCAGGCTACGGCTTCGAGATCAAGAAGGACTTCCACAAAGCGGCCTGCGGATGGCTGAAACGCGAGAAGCAACAAATGACGCTGAAGCTATGATTCCTCCGCTGAACGATTGAGCGATGGCAACCCACCCGACACCGATGCTGACGACGCCTAACACCGCACGAAAAACCCCACC
>JACCDR010675259.1_pt1 | contig 12940 bp, 14 predicted proteins | sample 7446431 | NCBI WGS metagenome assembly JACCDR01 (sample SAMN15323443, study PRJNA562643) | freshwater metagenome | isolation source: river surface water | place: USA:Blue River Watershed | collected 2017-08-17
CCAAGCCGCCGGCCAAAAAGGCGGCACCGGTCCAGCCGCCGGCCGTCACACCGCAGACCGTCCAGGTCCTGCGACACCCGGACATGCCGCAGGTCACCGTGGAGTTCGAGGTGGTCACCCCGGCGATCGCCAAGCGCTACCTGGATGCGCTGCCGGACTGGCAGCGTAACGAGTCCCGCCCGACCACCGACGAATACGCCGAGGACATGCTCGATGGTGACTGGCTGTTCACCGGTGATGCGCTGAAGTTCACCGATCAGGGCGACTTCTTCGACGGCCAGCACCGGGCCTGGGCCATCTACAACTCCAACCAGACGCAGACCCTGCTGGTGGTTCGCGGACTGGACCGCTCGGCGATGCGGGTGTTGGACACCGGATACCAGCGCCGGTTCACCAACTACCTGTCCACCCAGAAAGTCCCCTACATCCAGGACGTAGCCAACGTGACCGCCAAGGTGCTCGACTGGCGACGCGGCAACTTCGCGCATCCGTCGATCGCCCGACAGCCCAACGCGCGACACCTGAATGCGAAGAAGAGCCACCAGAAGCTCATCCACACCTTCGAAAACATGCGCGACGAGATCATCCAAGCGGTGATCCGCGGCGGTCAGATCCGGCGCAGCTTTCCTGGCAGCGCGCCGGGCCCGGTGTTCTCCTTCGCCTACCTGTATCTGGGCCGGCTGGATCCGTATCTGCGGGAGCAGTTCTTCGATGAGCTGACCGAGAAGACCCCACGCCGCAGCGCCATTCCCTGCTACCCGATCCGGGCCCTGGCGCAGATCCTGACCTCGCGATCGCGGGAGAGGGGCATTCCGAGCTACACCTGGCTGAACTGGATGTTCCTGGCCTGGAGCGAATGGCTGGCCGATCAGATGCTGGCCAAGGAGCGCTTCCGCAACATCAAGAAGCCGCGCTGGGACTGGCTCGAGACTCCTCGCGACCCGCATGCCGCGACCCGCGAGGACGGTTGGGAGCCGCTGTGATCGAGTTCGTCATCGCATCCGTCGACGACGCCCGTCGGATGCTGCACTGGCTGGCAAAACGCCAGCGCACCACCCTGACCAGCCTAGTCAAAGGCGCGGGAATGCGCAGCGATGCCCTGGTGAACTTCGGCAGCCTGAGCGATGAGACGCGGCGCACCAACGACACCAACCTCGGCATGATCCTGCAGGTCTGCATCGGCAGCGATCATCGGGTGATCGCCCGCCCGATCGGCGCCAAGCATCCGCAGCTGCATCACTCCGGAGCCGCACCCCTGGAGATCAGGGCCGCCGGCGGCGGCCTGCTGGAGATTCCGATGAGGGACCTCGGCGATGTTCCTGTGGTGACCCGCACTATGGAAGTGGTGAACAATTGCACCATAACCGCGATCTGTGTCAAGGCCGAGGTCGCGCTGGGTCTGGTGTCCTTCGTCCATGGCACCGTGCGACAGAAAGATCTGCGGCTGAGGACCTTCCTGAAGGCGATGGCCGCCGGCGGATTCGAACTGGTCGTGCAGCCTCGTTTCGCCAACGCCCGCGAAGCCCGCTTCAACGACAAGATCGCTGGGAGCAAGCAGTGAAGGCGCGCATGATCGCAGCGGTCATCGTCATCGCTTCCGTCGTCCTGCTGGCGCTCGCCTTCTGCCAGCCCTTCGACCCCGACGAGGACGACGAGGACGACGGCCGGGGCGTCTCCGTGGTCCAGACCACGGATGACGACCGCGACTGCGACGACGAGGACCGGCGCGGCAACGAGGTGCCGGACTGCGGGTTCATCATCAGCAGGGGTGGTCGGATGGCGTTCGTACCCTACAGCTGGGTGAAGGCCGGCAAAGCCCATCCCCCGCGCGGCTGGAGCCGCGCCGCGGAGATCGCGGCGGCGAACCCGCCGAAGACCGTGAAGCCGAAGCCGGCGACGACCCGCCGGCGCTGACATGGCAGCGAGCCCCGGCGGACCGCCGGGGCTCGCTTATGCTGCTGGCCTGCCCGCTTCGGGCGAAATGCGAGGAGGAAACGCGATGCATGCCTTCGAGACCGTGGACCCACGAGTTCGCAAGATCGGCGACTCCACCTGGATGGACCACGAGGACCGCTATGTCTTCGAAACTCAGCGCGGCGGAGTCAACGTCTTCAACCTGCGCAAGGGCCCCGGCCAGATGCCGCCGCTGAACGAACACCCCTATGACACGCTGGACAACGCGATCGCCGCCCACCTGGGCGCGCTCGCTTCCTGAAGTCTCATCAGCTCCACCCGCCGGCGTACTGTCGCCACAGCCCGCCGGCGGGCCCATGAAGGGCCAGCCATGCCGACCTATGCTCTCGCCCCGATCCGGCCACCGGATGCGCCCGATGACGATGCCCGGGCCGACTGGCCCGGTGCTCGGCCGGTGACCCCGGTCCCGATGACCGAAACCCAGCGGCGCATCTACGACTACATCTGGCAGCATCAGCAGATGCGGGGTGTCACCCCGTCATATCGGGAGATCGCCGCGGGTTGCCGCCTGCGAAGCGTTTCCACGGTGCGCCGTCACATCGAACGCCTGGTCGAACTGGGCATGGCCTGCAAGCCGCCCTGCCTGCCCCGCGCCATCGCGCTGAATCCGGTACCTGTCAAGTGGACCTGAACCTTGAAAGGGCTCATCATGGTCGAGATCCTGCACCACAACGAATGGGTGTCACTGCGCGCCATCAATGGAGATGCTTCGCCGGCCGGCGGGCCCTATGTCTACTCCCATGAGACGCGCTGTGGCGGCCGTATCGTCGCGGTGCTGCCGTATCGCCGGGTGTCCGGCACGACTCAGCTGCAGTTCCTGCTGCGCGAGGAGATCGTTCCCTGCTGGTCGCCGGAGCCCCTGCTCAGCGCCATCACCGGCGGCTGGGAAGGTGGCGACATCGCTGATGACGCCGTCCGGGAGCTGCATGAGGAGACCGGATACCAGGTCACCGTCGGCGACCTGGTACGCCTGGACACCAGCCATGCCAGCAAGTCCAGCGACACCGTCTACAGCCTGTTCGCTGTCGACCTGATCGACGTCGAACGCGGCGAGCAGCTGGACGACTTCGGAACGGCCGTCTGGGTCGATGACGATGATGACCTGTACGAGATCCAGGACCCGCAGGTCTTCGTCATGCTGGCACGGCTGAAGCGCAGCCTCGGCTAGACACAGGCCGGCCAGCGGACCGTTCGTGGTTCCGGATGCAGCACCCGGCTTGGCAGCCGCCGGTTCGGGTACTGCACCCGGAACCAGATGTAGCTGCGCAGGTCCGCGGAGCCGGCACCGGCGGGCACCGCGGCCTGGAAGCCGTCCCAGAGGGCCTGCTCGACACGGAAGGTGGCGAGGAAGTCATGCGGCGGTTCCACATCGGGCCCCAGCACTATGCCGGAATGGTGGATGCGCCAGTCCATGTAGAGCCGCAGGTCGCCGCTGTGGTTGTCGACGACCTTCTCATGCTCCTCCCACAGCCAGCGGGGGGCACGCAGGGAACGGTGGTCTTCAGCCATGGGCTCATCGTATAGATCGCCATGACCGGCGGCCACCGTGGTGGTCACCATTGGCCGGTTAGTCCGCCTTCCGAGGTTTTTCGAAAAACCTCGGGTAGCACTTGCTAAGCGGTATATGGAGGACTAGGTTCAGTATTTACGCGGCTTGCCGCCGCCGGCATCGTCACACGAGCAACGACCCCAAGGAGCCATCGTGACGGTTCACTCGAGCCCGCGCGCCTCGGCGCAGGTCAGTGACATCGACCCCACCATCGGCCGCCGGACGGCCACCGACCCGCGCCAACATTTCCGGATGGCGATCGGCTCGTTCACCGATCCGGGCAAACTCGCCGACATCACCGACCCGATCGAGCGGATGCTCACCAAGGCTCTGCATGCGGCCTGCATCGACTGGTCCATGCAGGCCGGCAGTGACGGCCATGTCGTTCTGGAGGAGGTCTGCCGCGACATCGGGCTGCCGTACCCGATCGGCAAGAACTTGATCGCCCACGGCATGTGCCACCAGGCCGACCATGACTGTCTGCGCTGCCCGCAGCCGCGGGCCGGGCATGTCTATGTGCATGATCTGCTCGAGCACAACCGGGCCGCCGCACAGACCGCGGCCCTGAGCGCGAAGCGCCGGGCGGCCGCCGCCGCCAGCCATGAGAAGCGCTGGGGCGCGCGCGCCCCCCAGCCGGCCCTGCAGGGCCCCAAACGCCAGCCGGGTCGCCCCCGCAAGCATCCGCTCCCTGAGCCGGCCACAGCCCCCCTGGAGGGCTTGCCGGCGGCGTCTGCCGAACCCGCGGCCGCGCCGCATCCCGCTGAGGCGCGGGCGCGGACCCGCCGCCGCGCGCCGAAGGAGCCGAGGATCTTCGAAGCATGGGTGATCGAGGCGGCCAATGCGCTGGCTGACGGGATCGCGCGCAACGACCCGAACGGGGTGCGCCCGAACGTCACCGATACCTGGCTCAACGACATCCGGCTGACCCATGAGATCGACAAGCGCGAACCAGAAAAGATCATGAAGGCCATCGAGTGGTCGCAGAACCATCAGGGCAGCGGCGACTTCAGCTATGCGAGCATCATCAAGAGCCCGAAGAACCTGCGCAAACACTTCGCCGCCATGCACAGCCGGGCGATCAAGGAACACCAGCGCGGCATCATCGGCGGGGTACGGCGCGCCACCTCCCAGCCGGCGGCGCTCATCACGACCGGCATGGCGGAGATGCTGGCCCGGCAGATGAGTTCCCGCCGGGTGGGGATGATCAAGGGTGCGTGACAACGAACCGTTCCTCGTCGATGGCCAGGCCGCCGGCGACCTGGCTGCCGCGGTGCTCCGCGGCGCCCGTCGCCGCAGTGTGGCGCCGGCCGGCCCTGATGAGCCGGCGGAGCCGCGATACAGCCAGCAGACGATGACCTTCGATGAGAAGGTGGCATGGTTGACCGAACGCGGCCTGGAAGGCCTGCGCCAGGCCGCCGTCGGCGAGTTCGGCCTGGACAGGCTGCCGCCGATGCACCCGTTCAGTGCCGAATGGGCCGCCCAGCAGCTGCGCGATCCGGACGTGGCGCCGTGGCTGGTCCTGGTCGGCCCGGTCGGCTGCGGCAAGACCAGCCAGTCGTTCTGCATCGCCCGCCACCTGGTACTGGAGCATGCCAAGCGGGGCGAGCGCTACGACTGGCGTTTCGTCACGCACCGTAACTTCGCCGCGAAGGTCCAGCGGGGCAGCGACGAGGACGCCGACCAGGTGCTGAAGCGCTACGCCGAGATCCAGGGACTGCTGATCTTCAGCGATCTCGGCGACTTCAACTCCCAAGACTTCGGCCGGGCGGTGGACTACACCTCAAGGCTGATCAACCACCGGTACCACCACCGGCTGCCCACCATCTACGAGACCAACCTGCTCTACAACCGCGACGAATACGTCGAGGCGATGGAACAGGAGCTGGGCCGCCCGATCGCCACCATGGATGCCGTCCTGGATGACCGGGTCATCGACCGGCTCCAGGCCGGCTGGACCGCCCCGCTACCCGGAATCAACTACCGCCAGCAGCAGGGCCGGGTGATGGGCGCGTGACCGCCGCCGTCAGCCGGCGCGTCCTCGACGAACTGTTCGAAGCCGGCATGGCCCGCGGCAGCACCGGCGACGAGCGGGCGGTGCTCGGGGCCATGATGCTCGCCGCCCCCGGCTCCGGCGTGGCCGCCGCGGTCCGGGAACGGCTCGCGCCCCGCGACACCTCCCAGGGCACCGGCGAGCATCACTTCCTGATCGCCGCCCATCAGGAGATCTGGAAGACGATCATCGCGCTAATGAACGCCGGTGAGCCGCATGACGCGCTCAGTGTGGCTGCCGGCATGGATGCCGGGCGCCTGGAACGCGCCGGCGGGCCGGGCTATCTGCATACCTGCCTGGAAGCATGCCCCAGCGTCGCCCATGCGACCGCCTATGCCCGGGACCTGACCGGGGCGACCCTGTTGCGGGAACTGGCGAAGAACGCCGCCCTGCAGGCCGATCGGGCGCTGCGCAGCTCGCTGCATGAGGCCCAGATCACCTATGACACGATCCGGGCCAGCCTCGATGCGATCGAGGTGCCGACCTCCAGCGCCGGCCCGGTGGCTTGGACGGTGCCCGGGACCGAGCCCGGCACCGAGGACGATGTGCTGGCCGAGCTGGATCGGCTGCAGCAGCTAGCGGACGATCCGCAGCTGGCGACGGCCGAGTTCACCACCGGCTGGATCGATGTCGATCGGCTGCTCTCCCCGGTCGTACCCGGTGCCATGATCATCATTGCCGGTCGGCCGGGTATGGCAAAAACCACGACAGCCATCAATATTGCCGCCCATCTATCTATGGAGAAGCGCCTGCCGGTCCTGTTCTTCAGCCTGGAGATGTCGCGCCTCGAGATCGGCCTGAAGGCGCTGTGCCTGCGCGCCAGGATCCGCGGCGAGGACGTCAAGCACGGCACGCTGGGCGACGAAGGCTGGGCGAAAGCGGCGGGCCAGGTCGGGCGGGACTCCGGCGCGCCGCTGGATATCGACGACACTCCCGGCATCACCATCGACTACATCGACCGGGAACTGGCCGCGTTCGTGCGCCGGCATGGCCGGGCGCCGGCGGCCTTCTTCGTCGACCACATCGGCCTGGTGGAGGAGAGTTCCGGGCGCGACAGCCGGGAGAAGATGGAGGCCATCACCCGGCGCTTGAAGAAGCTGGCCAAGAAGTACCGCACCGTCTGTGTCGCGCTTAGCCAGCTCAACCGCGGCCCGGAAGGCCGCCCCGGTGGGGTGCCGCAGATGTCGGACCTGCGCAACTCCGGCTCGATCGAGCAGGATGCCGACATCGTGGCGTTGCTGCATCGGGAGGACTACTACGACAAGGAGTCGACCCGGCTTGGTGAGATGGATGTGCACTTCGCTAAGCACCGCAACGGACCCACCGAGACGATCACGCTGGTCGCGCAGCTGCACATGTCCCGCGTGGTGTCTATGGCGATCAACTAGGAGAACCATGAGCAACAATTCCCGGGAAGAACCGGCATGCGCCGCCGGACCGGCGGCGCATGCCCCGGAGGACTGGCATCGCACCCCCATGGCCATCGACCGCCTCATCCCCCGCTTCGCCTTCGACGGCGGCAGCACCGATGCGGTAGTCGCGTGGAGCGATACCGGGCAGCGGCCGGCCGGTCATGAGCCTGGCCGGGGCGAGGAGCGGGGCGAGCCGCCCGGGCGGGTAATGCTCGGCCCGGCCGGCGCCTGCGGACCCTGGATCGACCTCGGTACGGCGGATGCCGACGGTCTCGTCACGCTTGCGGATCCGGCGGCGGCCGCCGCCGCGGTGTTCCGCGCGGACACATGGCTCGAGGCATGGATGCAGGGCGCGCACCTCACCCTGGGCGAGACCTCGAATGACATCCTCGACCGGATCAACTCGAACCTAGCCCAGCAGTGTCCGTGCGGGGCCAAACCGAGCGAACAGTACCGGCCGTACTGCAGCTTCGACTGCAAGCCCACCCACTACGGCCGACACACCGACTACCGCAGCGAAAACCAGATGCGGTGGCGGCCGGACCTGGTCAGCGAGGTCGACGACAGCGACCTGCGCGATTCGGGCACGGAAACCTTCTATGACGGTCCGCTGCATGCCCAGCTGTTCCATCGAGGCGAGCCGGTCGCAGGCGTGGTCACCTGGCATCTGCGTCTCGATGACGGTGTGCGCTTCGTCGGCACCGATCTGTGCGCGAGCGCTGTCGTCGAGGACAACATGCGGGAACGTTTCAGGGCGAAATGGGCGGCGCTGCAACGGGAGCTGGATAACGATCAGCATGTTGCGGTCCGGGCTCACTGGCTGTCCAGGACGCTGACTGGTCTGTACGAGGCTCGGCAGGCTAGTTTGCGGGCCGATGAGCAGGCGCAGACCGGGGCGGACAGGGGCTCCATCCGCCGATACCCCCCGACTGCCTGGGTGTACGCGGAGTCCGCGCTCGAACCGCGGACGGAGAGCCCTGCCGACGAGCAGGCGCAGCTCCGGCGGGAAACCTTGCGGCGGGTGCGGGCCGCGCGCAATGCGGGGCCGCCCGCCCCGCCCCGGGTGCCGCGGCGTATCGATCCGAGCCGGAACTGGTACTGAAGATCCTCGGCTACGGAGCGTCAGCGACGGTGGCATCGCGCGATACGCTGGCGAGAAAGGGTCCGGCGGCCCGCGTCCGAATCCGGATTTGACAGGTTTAAGCAGGCGGGGTAAGGGATCGAGACCCCTGGCCCGATCCTACCCCGCCTGCGTTCCGCGAACCGCCTCTGGCTTCCAATCCAGGCGATCTTGGCACGCATGTTACACAGTGTCACGCCGAAAAGCGAGGGAGCCGGATGAGCCAGCCCATCTGCGTGTTGTGCGCGCACTACCACCCCCGGACAGAAACCCATGCCCCCGACCGCGGCCAGACCTGCGCCACCGGTCGCCGCCGGCTCGAACATGACGTGATGGTGCTGCGCTCCAGCTATCGCCGGCTGGTGGAGCTGCAGACCGCCGACGTTACCGGAGCCAAGGATGCGGCCAGCCGGAAGCTGCCAGCCGCGCCGGTGCCGGCGCCCAGCAAGCAGCCCATGGTCTCCGGCAGCAAGGCCCGCACGATCCCGTTGACCGATGTCGCCGACCTGACCGCCGGCGCCCATCCCGGTGGGGTGCATGACCCCCACCATGACCAGGTCGGTCATCATTCGGTGGCGACCCTGCTCAACGAATGGGTCGATCGCTGGCATGAACATTTCTTCAGCTACCAGCGGCGACCGGAGCCGACTCTGGAGGCGATGACCGGATGGCTGCTGGGGGTCCGCCTCGAGCTGGTCGCCGATGCCGATGCCGCGATCGCCGACTTCGCGCAGGAGATCCGCGACATGCAGGCCGTCATCAGGTTCCATCTGGGGGAAAGTCCCCGCCGGCGGGCGCCGATGTGGGGAGTGCCATGTCCGAGATGCCGGCTCATGTCGCAGCTCATGCTCGACCCGGAAGATCCCGATCGGCGGCGAGAGTGCGCCAGCTGCGGCAAGCTGATGGCGGAGAGCGAATACCATGCATACCTGCGCAATCTCACCGATCAATATCGTGCGGACGGCAAACTGGCGCGCGGGTCAGACCTGTAGTACATTGCTTGCGGGGTTGTTGCTCGCGGAAACGTGAGGGGCGCCCACGTCCAGGCGAGGTCTAGGCCGTGGGGGTTGTTGCTCCGCGAAAGACGCGATTAACAATGCGCCGGAGGCTCGGAGGGGGAGACCCTGACCGGGCCTTTGGTGTTTCCGGCGACAGCCGCCATCACGACAAAAAGCCCCCTGCTGCGCGAGTCGCGCAGCAGGGGGCTTTTCACTTCGTCAGGAGACGCGGCCCATGGCCCGCCGGGCCGACAGGCTGAGCCGGCCCGGGTGATGGCTCTTCAGGTAGGAGCCGAGGAACGATGCCAGTGCCGGCAGCACCGGATAGAGCGCCACCTCCAGCCAGTCCGGCAGGAAACTCAGGTCGGTCGCGGTGCTGGTCAGGACGGCGAACAGGACGAACGCGCCGACATAGGTCGCCCAGGCACCGGCACTGGTCTTGGTCTCGACCTTGCCGGGGCTCGGCGCGGGACCGGTCGGATAGGCATCGGAGGGCAGAGCGCCTTCAGACATGGTCAACTCCTAGAGGTTGTTCCGGATACCCAAGGCGCGCCAGGTCGCCGCGCCGCAGACCCCGTCGGCCTTCAAGCCCCTCATCGACTGATACCAGCGGACCGCGGACCGGGTCCGGGCCCCATAGGTGCCGTCGGCCGGCCCGGCCTTGGTCGGCCCGATGAAACGCTGCACGAAGGCGACATCCTCGCCTTTGAGGACGGCCTTGCCGGGGATGTACCGCAGCTCCCGCGAGCCGGGCTTGTGAATCTTCGGGGCCGGCCGCACCGGCGGCTTGGCGGGTACGGGTGCGGGCTTGATCGGCGGCTTGCCCGATGTCGGGGACTTCGCCGGCAGGATCGGTGGCATGGGCGGCTTCTCCTCACGGGCGGTCCAGGCGGTCCGGGTCTCGCCGGCGAAGATGCTGATCCAGGCCCGGGCGGCCTTCGGGTCCAGCAGGTGGCGCCGCGGCATGTCGCCATGGATGTGCCAGGTGTGGTCCGGGCTCGCATATTTGACCTTGTCGGTTTTGAAGTCCAGCCGGACCGCGTCACCGGAGCCGTCCCAACAGTTGACAGCGTTGACATAGCGGCGGCGCGGGTCGCTCTTGTCGTTGAAGACCCGCCGGATCCGCCCATAGGCCTTGATCATGTCGGCCTTCGACATGCTCACATCGAGCCCGGCACCGTATCTGATGTTGAAGTTGTGGTCGTCGACCCGGGTGTTGGAGTAGTCGTCGCCGTTGCCGTACTTGCGCAGATCCTCGACGCTGCAGTGATAGCCGCCGCGATCCAGGTGCCGGCTGTCCGGAACGATGCCGGACAGCACCGCCGAGGAGTAACCGCATGTCTTCACGACCGCATCAGCGACGCTGCGCCAGGGTGCTGAGACCAGGGTGGCCATCAGTCCTCACCCTCTCCCGGCTCGCCCGGCTCCACAGCGGTCTCCGCCGGCACGCCGGCGAACAGGTCCGCCTCGGCTGGCTCATCGGGATCCGGCTCGCTGTCCGGCAGTGCGATGATGTCCAGGCCCTGTGCGCTGGCCCCGCCGACCCGGTCCAGGTCCAGCGCCCGGGTCCCGTCGTCGTCGAGCAGGGATGGATCGGGCAGGGTACACAGCACAAACCGACCACTGTCCGGGTCGGCCTTGTAGACCCAGCAGGCGGTGGCCGGCCGGTCCACGGCGACGAAGCCGTCATCGCTACGGGTGTAGATCGTCAGCCCGGCCATCGGCCCGCCGACGCAGACGCCCTTGTGGGGCATGGTGGAACCTCCCTCGCGGGTGGGTGTGAGGTAGTGCGGTATGGTCGGCGGCACCACATCAAGGGGTTCACCCCGGGCGCTTTCGCCTGCCTGCGCGGCGCCTGCGCGGCCCGAACGTCACCATCGCAAGCGGTGGCGTTCGGGCCGTAAATGTTCCGCGGCGTTCCGGGAACGCGCCGGTCGTGGCCGGCGGCGGCGCGCCGGGGCTACCGTGGAGGCGCGTCCCTGTTCGGCTGTCAGGCGCACCGCGGTCCGGCACTCGGATGACCACCGGGGGCCGGGCCGCAATCAGGCGACGGTGATGGTGGTGTCGCTCGAGCCGACCCCGGTGGCGGTGTAGCGCAGCAGGTAGGAGCCCAGCAGGGCATCCGGTAGCGGGTCGGGCCGGACCGCGATGTTGTAGATGTCGCCGTAGCAGCTGAACTTGATCGGGGCGACCAGGTTGAGGTTGGCTGCCACCGCGGTGCCGCCGACGGTGCCGCCGTTGACCAGCGTCTTGTGCATGGCGACGCGCCCGTCGATGGACTGGTCGTCGCCCCAGCCTTTGAGGATCGCGTCCCGCCGGTTGATCACCGCCATCAGCCAGGTGACCATGTTCCCGCCGGAGGCGGGCTTGGTGTTGTTGGCCCGGACATAGCTCAGGATGCCGCCGAAGCTCTCGCTGTCGGTGCCGACACCGTGATTGACCAACACGTCGTAGTAGATCGCCAAGCCGAGCGGGCCCATCCCATCGGCGAGGGCCTGGACCAGCGCGTCATCCCAGTACATGGACTTGCGGAAGTCCCGCTGGACCTTCCGGAAGATCGGGTCGTTGTTGGCCGCGGCCTTCCAGGCATTGATGTAGGGAGTGCCCAGCTTCGAGCTGGCCGCCGCGCTGGCGCCGGAGCCGTATCCGATGGCGGCGCATTCCTGCAGCTTCGGCAGATAGGTGGCCAGGGTGTTGCTGGTCGGGCGTTCCACCGCATACTGCTGGATCAGCTGCAGCATGTCGCCGGTCGCGGAGCAGAAACCGACCAGGCCGGCGGTGTAGCCACGGTCGTCGTTGATGTCCTCGATGTAGCCGTAGGTGGTCGTCCAGTCCAGCGTGGAGTTCTCCGCTGTCGAGGTCATTTCGAACGCCAACTCCTGCAGGGTTGGCTGGCGGATGTCGTTGGAACCGGCCACCGAGCTGCCCGGCTTCCAGCTCAGCGCGGCGGCCGTGCCGATGACCGTGCCGGTACCCAACGGCCCCGAAACGATCTTCCATTCGCGGGCGGAGATGGTCGCCCCGGATGGCTCGGTCGCGGTCCGGGTCAACGTCTGCGATGTCGTCAGCGTCGCATCCGGGCCGGCCGACAACGCCCCCGCAGCGGCACCGGCGAACCCCGCACCGAAACCCATATGCGTCCACGGATTCGGCCCCAGCGCCTCCGCCGCCGGCAACGGCAGCAACACCGACCAGATGTGCTGCTGCTGCAGCAGCGGTGTCACCGACACGGTGCGCGCGGTGGAGCCGGCACCGACCGCGCCGGCGGAGTCGAACCAGGCCGCGGTCACCTTCACATCGGTGGTGGCGCCCGCGGTGGACACATCGACCCGTTCGGAGTTGGTGCCGCCGGAAATCGTCCAGTTCTTCGTCGTGGCCGTCCCGGGGCTTTCCCGGCCCACCCCGATGGTGACCAGCCAGTCCCCGATGGAGGCCCCCAGCGATGGTGCCGCCATCGGCGCATTGGCCACATCATGGACCCAGCTTTGGGCGGCGGTGGTGTTCAGTGAGGCATCCACACCGGAATAGGCCAGCGACACACCCAGGTTGCGGCCCGATGACGACCATGTCCAGGTGGCTGTCGCGCCGACATCACCGGCGGCCGCGGTCTTGCGATACAGGTAGGAGGACAAGGTGGTGCCGGGAGCATAGCTGGACACCAGTGTCCAGCCCGATGGGGCGGTCGGGGTGGCGCTGGTGCCGATGCTGGCGACCAGCGCATACAGCAGGTTGCCGGTGACCGCCGCGGTCGGCATCGGCACCGCCGTGCTGGTCCCGGAGACGGAGTTCAGGACCGAATTGACCCCTACGAACGCGATCGGCATCCGGTCACCCCAA
>JACCDR011840477.1_pt1 | contig 12940 bp, 14 predicted proteins | sample 7446431 | NCBI WGS metagenome assembly JACCDR01 (sample SAMN15323443, study PRJNA562643) | freshwater metagenome | isolation source: river surface water | place: USA:Blue River Watershed | collected 2017-08-17
AAGTTTATAATTATATTGGCAAAGAAGCCGGGGATTGATATGTAACATCCATGTCTACACCCTTACTCGAACCACAACCCGCCCTCTTTGACCCATCCGCCGAAAAAACCGGCGGGGCATTTAAACTCGTGTCCGATTATACCCCGGCGGGGGACCAACCGGCGGCGATTGCGCAACTGGTGGCGGGCCTGAACGCGGGCCTGACCGATCAAGTTCTTTTGGGCGTGACAGGGTCGGGTAAGACCTTCACGATGGCGCATGTCATTCAACAAACCCAACGCCCCACGTTAATTTTGGCGCCCAATAAAACATTGGCTGCGCAGTTATATAGTGAGATGAAATCATTCTTCCCCGACAATGCCGTTGAATATTTCGTGTCGTATTACGATTATTACCAACCCGAGGCATTCGTGCCAAAATCCGGCACCTATATTGAAAAAGAAGCAACGATCAACGAACAAATCGACCGCATGCGTCACGCCGCCACGCGCGCATTATTTGAACGTCGCGATGTCATTATCGTCGCGTCGGTGTCGTGCATTTACGGGATTGGATCGAAGGAAGATTATCAATCGATGACGTTTTGGGTCAGTACAGGCGCGCGCATTGACCGCCAGGATTTCATCGCGAAGTTGACCGAACTTCAATACACCCGCAACGATATCGCCTTTGAACGCGGAGCCTTTCGCGTGCGCGGTGATACGGTTGAATTATTCCCCGCGCACATGGAAGATCGCGCATGGCGTTTTTCATTTTTTGGTGACGAGATTGACGCGATGACCGAATTTGACCCGTTGACGGGGCATAAATTTTCGTCACTCGAGGGCGTACGGATTTACGCGAATTCACACTATGTTACCCCCGGGCCCACCATTGCCCAGGCGATCACCGATATTAAAGCCGAACTGAAAACACGGTTAGAAGAACTGTACGCCAACAACAAATTGGTCGAAGCGCAACGTCTCAACGAACGATGCACGTTTGATTTGGAAATGCTGGCCGCGACCGGGATGTGTCAGGGGATCGAGAATTATTCCCGGTTTTTAACGGGTCGCGCACCCGGCGAACCGCCGCCTACCTTGATTGAATATTTGCCACCCGGCGCGTTAATGATTTTGGATGAATCCCACAACATGATTCCGCAACTGAACGGCATGTATCATGGCGATCGATCGCGTAAAACAACCCTGTCTGAATATGGCTTCCGCCTGCCGTCCTGTATGGACAACCGACCCTTAAAATTCTAAGTCTGGGACCGGATCAGGCCGCAAACCGTGTTTGTGTCGGCAACACCTGGCCCGTGGGAATTGGAACGTACCGGCGGTGTGTTTGCCGAACAAATTGTGCGCCCCACGGGGTTAATCGACCCGCCCATTCAAATTCGCCCGACCGAAAATCAGATCGATGATTTGATGGCGGAATGCCAACGGGTGGTGGCGGCAGGGGGCCGTGCATTGGTCACCACACTCACCAAAAAAATGGCGGAAAGTTTAACCGAATATTTGACCGAAAACGGATTGCGCGTGCAATATCTGCATTCCGATGTCGATACGTTGGAACGCATTGAAATCTTGCGCGATTTGCGGTTGGGGAACTTTGATATTTTGGTTGGCATTAACCTGCTGCGCGAGGGCCTCGACATCCCTGAATGTATGTTGGTCGCGATATTGGATGCGGATAAAGAAGGTTTCTTGCGAAATAAAACGTCCCTGATCCAAACGATTGGTCGCGCGGCGCGGAACGTTGACGGGATCGCCGTTCTCTATGCCGATGTGATGACCAAATCAATCAACGCCGCAATCGAAGAAACCAATCGCCGTCGGGCAAAACAGATGGAATATAACACGGCGCACGGCATCACCCCCGCGAGCATCAAGAAAAATATTCGCGATGTGTTAAGCAGTGTGTATGAACGCGGCGATCACGTGGATACCAAGGTGGGCGGTAAACCGAAAAACGCGGTGGCGGTTGCGGGCGGGATTGGGATTTATGATGCGGACGGCATTGAGTTGACCGAAGCCACGTTCAAAAAATATATCGCGAAACTGCACGATCAAATGGTGCGGGCCGCCGAGAATTTAGAGTTTGAAACCGCCGCGAAATTGCGTGACGACATCAAACGGTTAGAGGCGGAGGCGTTGGGGGTGTAAGGTGGAGTACAAATTACCCGATACACCTTGGGATGATACTCTATTTGATCTTAATGAGATAAATAGATTTTTTGAACAGATAATCCACATCCGCCATTGGGGATCTACAGAAACACAAAACCATTTATCTGACACGATAGTAGATCGCTTTATTAATTTATCCAGATCACTAACCATTTGGCTTAACAGAGAACGACTAACTACAGGGGAGCTAATAATTGCTTGGGCCCATCTAGGCGCAGTTACAGAAGGTGTTCTTAGATGTTTTCTAATTATTTATGCCCATGAATATCTTATGGATGAGCATGCGCCTAAAAGCAAAGGCAAAATAATTAAGCTTGATAAATTGCACCTCGAGAGCATGAGACATTACATAGAAAAAAATGACCTTTTTAATAACTCATGGATGTTTATTGAAAAAGTACAAAAACAGCGCAATATAATTCACGTTACTAAAGATGACGACTTGCTCGGGTATAATGAATTTGTTGAAGGCGTTTGGAATCTTACAAAACTGGCCGAACAAGCAACCTACCAGCTACCAAATATTAGCTAAACCCGCTTCACCATATACAAATAGACTTTACTCACGATTTGACGAAGATCGCCCGAACAGAGAGAGCGGCACTGAATACTTTAAACCAAATCATCCAAATCGACATCCAACGCATCCGCCAACGCCTTCAACGTCGTTACCGACCCCTTTTTCTTGCCTGCTTCGATTTCGGATAACATGGTTTGACGCACACCGGATTTGCGCGATAACGCCACCTGGGACAGTCAACGAAATTCACGAAACACACGTACCGGATTTTCCCGTGCGATCACCAATCGTTCGACAGTATCTTGAGGTAATATATCCGGTTTTGCGGTAGTCCCCGTGCGTAAAACCATTGCATCGCGCATATCTTCAACCAGTTCCCTAAAATGGCCGATCTGCACACCGCCCTCACATCAATTATCAAATTCGGCCAATAATTTGTCGATGTCTGTTTGTGAAATCCCCTGTCCGGGCAATTGAGGGCCGTTTAATAATGCAGCATCCCCTGTGCGGGTGTCGACAGATACGGTATGGGTCTCCATATCGCCCATACGGCTTTGTAATACATCCAAAATCGCGGTCACTTTATTTTCAATCTCGCGCAGCGATTTTACGATTTTGCTGATCCGTTGCCCCGTCAAATCTTGGAATGAACAGGCTTCGTAAATTTTTGTGACCCCCGCCTGAACCGCGTCGCGGTGATGATCGGCAAGACCCGGCAATTGGCGTTCGATTTCTTCGCAACCGGAAAAAATCTCCATCGTCGCGCCTTCGGTCGATTTGACAATCGCATCCAGTTCGTCAGTCGCGGATGGAATATGCATCCCCTTAATGTCACCCACATTTGCGGCCCGAAGTTCCGCACGCGCCGTATCAATAATGGATTTTAACCCCTTAAGTTCGGCATAAACCTGTTCGCGCGTCACGTCTTCTTCGTGTTCGACCTTGGCGATCACCGAATTGATCAACTTGACAACCTTGTCACGTTCCATCGTCATAATTATCTATCCCCACACTATGGATTTAATAGAAAATGCCTGCGTTAAAATTCGCCCAATACACTGGTCAATTTGGTTTTTAATGTTTCCGCATTAAACGGTTTAACAATATAATTACTGACCCCTGCTTGTTTCGCGATGATCACATTTTCGGTTTTACTTTCTGCTGTTACCATAATAAATGGAACTTTCGGATTATGGGTGCCTGCCCGGACTTGTTTCAATAGGTCAAGACCCGACATGGGTTCCATATTCCAATCGGAAATGACCAACCCATAATTTTTCTGCCCAAATACTTCGAGTGCCATACCGCCATCGGTAGCTTCGTCAATATTTGAAAACCCCAATTGGCGCAATAAATTGCCCACAATTTTTAACATTGTCTTGTAATCATCAACGATCAAGACATTCATTGCTTTATCAACAGCCACGGCGATACTCCTTTTATAAAATCAGTATAGAGACGACCTATACCCGAACACTGCCCCCTAGTTTGCACCACGGATCTTTAAAAAAGACCTAAGAAATCATGCGGGGGTAGTCATAGAGCATCACAAGGCTTATTCCCAGTTAAAACCCAACATTCCTTACACCATAGTCATTATTACCTCGAAATGGATTTATCGTAGGTATGGCAAATTCTGATACAAAATTTTTCCTAAAATCATTAAAGCTACCATAACTTACATTTCCCCCAGACATACAAACAGACCGAAATAAATCTGCTGGCTTGTCTAAACTGTCAATTTCTCCCTGCGATGGATGTTGAACTGTATCTACTTGATGGAAACGCCATTGACCGTTTTCATCTCTAGAAATACCAGTTGATCGGGTTAAAATAATTTGCCCAGCCTGAGGCACATAAGACCGAGATGGATCAACTAATCCATCCAATTGTCTAAACATTCTTTGTAGAAGTTTGGAAGTTTCATAAGTTATCTCTAAAGTATTCCTATTATTTTGGATTTCATCAAATTTAATTATCGGGTCAATAGTCGAATCAGCCAAAACAGCAGACGGGTTAGGGATTTGTGGATTCTCTCTAGAGCAGGTAATCATAGAAACATATGAGTTTGATTCATTAGTGACACGTTGTCCTATTTTTAAAAGCAACCCTGGTAAATCTAGAAAATCATTATTATTCCCAAAGAAACCTGCTAATTTTGGTTTTTCTGGCCCTCCAACATACATCAATGTTGTCACATCAAATTTACCATCTTTACTAGGTTCTTGAGGCAACTGATAAATTACAAAGGCAGTATCAGGTGAATTTATACTTTTACGAACAGGCAAAATAAAGGCTCCAACCAAACGAGCTTTTTTATCCATCATATTGGCATGAACTTGAACCCATGACAGATCTTTATCCTGCATATGATCCAAAACATAATCGTCCAGCGATTTTGCAGAAGCTGCCGATAAACATATACTGGTACAAGCAACCCTAACAAATATATTACGTAAATTTTTATTCACTCTCATAGACACACCTCACTTTTTTACATTATAGAAAACAGAAACCGTATAATCTGTCAATAGGGTTAAAAGTGTCTATTTTATATTACAATACAACCTCGCACACCTCCTCCGTTATTCTAAACTTTAGAGGAAATTCACAACGCTTATCCCTTTAAAATATCCTTGATTTATGGGGTCATAAGCGGTTATCTACAGGCACAATAAACTCAATAATATGTCTGGATCCCCGCCTAAGCGGGAATCACACCGCTTGTGAAATAAATTATGTCAAACACCAAAAAACTCTACATCAAAACCTGGGGCTGTCAGATGAATGTCTATGACAGCCGCCGGATCACGGATATGCTCCGCCCCCTTGGCTACACCGAAACGGATCAGCCGGATGATGCGGATATGATGATCCTGAACACCTGTCACATCCGGGACAAGGCGACAGAGAAAGTTTTTTCCGAACTCGGGCGCCTGCGTGAGATGAAAGATGCGCGTAAAGATGCCGGCAAACATACGGTGATTGGCGTGGCTGGATGCGTGGCCCAGGCCGAAGGCGATGTGATTACGCGCCGCGCGCCTTATGTTGATTTGGTGTTTGGGCCACAAACCTACGGCCAATTACCGGAAATGATTTTGGGGTTAAATGGCGGCGCGCGCGTGATCAACACCGATTTTCCGGTCATTCCGAAATTTGATTTGATGGTGGGCGCGGCCCCGGCGAACACGGGCCCCACCGCGTTTTTATCGATCCAAGAGGGTTGCGATAAATTCTGCACGTTCTGTGTGGTGCCCTATACCCGCGGGGCAGAATTTTCGCGACCTGTGCGAGATGTGTGCGACGAAGCCAAAAAATTATTGGACGCGGGCGCCGTTGAAATCACCCTATTGGGCCAAAATGTCAACGCCTATCATGGCGATGGGCTTGATGGCACCGTATGGGGATTGGGGCGATTGGCCGAAGAACTCGCCAAACTGCCCACCCTAAAACGCATTCGGTATATGACATCGCACCCACGCGATTGCGATGACGCATTGATCGCCGCGCACCGCGATATTCCAGTCCTGATGCCGTTCCTCCACCTGCCCATTCAATCGGGATCGGACATGATTTTAAAGGCGATGAACCGCAAGCACACCGCCGATGATTACCGCCGGATTATCGAACGATTTCGCGCGGCGCGCCCGGACATGGCGTTTTCATCAGACTTTATCGTCGGCTATCCCGGTGAAACGGATGCCGATCATGCAGCAAGCGTCGCGTTGGTGCGCGAGATTGGATACGCGTCGGCCTATTCCTTTAAATATTCGGCACGTCCGGGTACGCCAGCGGCGGCCGTGCAAGCCGCGTTGGTTCGGGACGATGTGGCCCAGGCGCGGTTGTTGGAATTACAAGACGCAATATTTCAGGGCGGTTTAGGGTTTAACAGCGCCCATATGGGCAAAACGGTCGATGTGTTATTTGACCGATTTGACCCCGACCGGGGGCAAATTCACGGCCGCACGGCCCACAACCAACCCCTGCACATGGCGGGAACAGTTGATTTATTGGGCAAAATCATGCCCGTGACCGTCACGGGGTATACCGGATCGGCATTGGCGGGTGAGGTTATATCTATTATTTAAATAAGAACACGCACCGCTTAGTTCTCTATAATTTTACTTCTTTAAAAATCTATGCCACAATATCGGTATGGTCAAAAAAACTCCTCCCAAATCTCCGAAATCCCCCCTCGCCCACACCCATTTGGTGTTTGAAGATAAAGACAAGGTTATTGCCCTGTTCGGCGTCGGGCATGAACATCTTGAACTTCTCGAAGAAAGATTCGGTGTCGAAATCCACGACCGTGGGAATCACATTTTGATTTCGGGGCAAAATGCCGACGTCAAGGCCGCCGAACAAATCCTCGAGGCGTTGTATGACATGTTAAACATCCGGTCTGATATTTCAATCGGTGATGTGGAAGATGCCATTAAATTAACCCGCCAAAATCGCGATGGAAAAACCGATAAAAATTATAATGACCGCCATGATTTACGGTCGCTCGCTCATGCCGAACTTGCCTTAAAAACGACAAAACGTACGGTGTACCCCCGCACCGAAACCCAGGCCGAGTATATCAAGGCGATCTTGAATAATGACTGCGTCTTTGGGTTGGGCCCTGCGGGTACGGGTAAAACATATCTCGCGGCGGCGGCCGCCGTTGCAATGTTACAGGCCGATAAAATCGACCGTATTATCTTGTGCCGCCCGGCAATTGAGGCCGGCGAACGATTGGGATTCTTGCCCGGCGATATGAAGGAAAAAGTTGATCCGTACCTGCGCCCGTTATATGACGCGTTATCCGATGTGATGTTCCGCGACAAATTGGAAAAGGCGATGATCGCCGAAATCGTCGAAGTTGCGCCGTTGGCCTTTATGCGGGGCCGCACCTTACCGCGCGCCTTCGTGATTTTGGACGAAGCGCAAAACACAACCGCCATGCAAATGAAAATGTTTTTAACCCGTCTGGGCGAAGGGTCGCGCATGGTGATTACCGGTGATCCCAGCCAAATCGATTTACTCCCCAATGTCACATCGGGCCTGAATGATGCGATGTCCGTCCTGCGCGGTGTGCCGGGTATTGAAACCATCACTTTCACCGAAAAAGATGTTGTCCGTCACCCGCTTGTCGGTCGCATCGTCGGCGCGTATGACAAACGGGATAAGAAGAATAAGAAATAGTTTGATAATATAATGATCAAAGACATCTCGCTCGATATCTCCGTTCTGGTTGAAGACGCCGCGTGGAAAAAAAAATTGCCGCGGCTTCAAAAGAAAATCGTGACGGCGGTTGAAACAGCCCTGCTATCCCAACATAAATTGCGATTGAAACATGATTCTTATGAATTATCGGTCATGTTGACCCATGATAAAAAAATTAAAACGCTGAACAAACAACACCGGGGCAAGGATTACGCGACGAACGTACTGTCCTTCCCCCAGGACGGCGTGCCCATGGCCCCTGGCATGCCCGCCATGATTGGCGATATTGTCCTAACCCACGACGTGATCGAGGCCGAGGCAAAAGCTGAGGGCAAGCCGTTTAACAACCATTTCCTGCATTTGGTCGTGCATGGCGTGCTACATTTATGTGGTTATGACCATATCACCCAGTCACAAGCACGCACGATGGAGGGATTAGAAAAAACAATACTTACGGACTTGAATATTCCCGATCCTTACCTATAAAATACGCCTTATGAACACGATGCCCCCCGATCGCCCCAGTGACACCGTCCCCTTCCTGAAATGGTTGAAAGGAGTGGTACGCGGTTATTATAAAACCGACAATTCCTTACGCAATGCTTTGGAAGAATATATCCAAGCCACGCCCGAGGAAGGCACACTGGACCTGTCGCTACATGAACGGTTGATGTTATCAAACGTTTTAAAAATTCGTGACCTAACCGTATCGGAAGTCATGATTCCGCGGGCCGATATTGTGGCAATTGATGCAAATTTGACCCGTTCTGATTTATTTCGGTTACTGGCCGAACGGCAATACAGCCGATTTCCTGTCTATCGAAACACGCTGGATGATGTGATTGGTACGTTGCACATCAAAGATGTATTGGCGCATTTGGCGCAAGGCCGAGAATTTACTATTTTGGAACTCGTACGCGCCGTTCCGATTGTCTCGCCCACTCTGCCCGTTTCTGACCTGATCATGCAAATGCAGGAAAACCGCAAACATATGGTCATGGTCGTTGATGAATATGGTGGCATGGACGGGTTGGTCACGATTGGGGATGTCATTGAAACGATTTTTGGACAAATCGCCGATGAATATGACATTGGAGATGACGATCGTATCAACGAACGCCCGGATGGATCATTCATTCTGGATACACGATTGGGATTGGATGAATTCGAAGACAAATTTGGATCTGTGTTCACAGATGATGACCGTGAACACAACGACACCATCAGTGGATTAATTTATTCGATGGCAGGGCGTGTGCCCACCCGCGGCGAAGTGATACAACATCCCCCATCGGGTTTAAAATTCGAAGTCATTGACGGGGATGCCCGACGCATTTATCGCGTGCGGGTTAAGAATATTCCAAACGCCAAACCATGACTTTAAAACAATCTCCCTTTCAACAAATTGCCGGACCACTTGTCGCCGGCATGGTTGCTGCATTATGTTTACCGAATGCGGGGGTTACTAATTACCTGATCAATTTGACCCCCTGGAACGCCCCAATATTTTTGGCATCCATTGGGTTGTTGTATTTTTATATAAAAAAAGAACATGTCTTCCTAAACGCCTATCTGTGGGCATTTGGATATTTTCTGATCGGCCTATCATGGATTGGAAATGCATTGCTCATCGACAGTAATCCTTATGCTTGGGCATGGCCCTTGGCTATTTTAGGGTTACCCATCATCTTATCTTTTTTTTTAACAATTATCTTTAGTATAGCAGTACGCTTTACATACGGCATCTCCCCCCTTACCTTTGCCGCGCTCTTCACCATCGCCGAATATGCGCGTGCACATTTATTCACGGGATTTCCGTGGAATACCCCAGGAATGTATTGGTCAGATACACTCGTTGTTTTTCAATCCCTCTCGATCATCGGCATTCACGGCCTGACATTTATCACCATATGGATTTCGGCACACCTTGTGGACCGAATCATCTTGAAACATAAGAACATAGCCGGCGATATTACGGCCATTATTACAACCAGCGCAGTTTTATATATAGGTGTATCGACATTAAATACCCCCCCATCAGGCCCCACCACGTCACAACAAATCGTGATCGTTCAGGCGAATATCCCCCAATCCGAACGTTTCGACCCCAACTTGTTCCCAGATCATTTTTACAAGCATCTTGGGTACAGCGAACGCCCAATCGATTTAAAGGACCAACCTACCCTGATCATCTGGCCCGAAACGATTTTACCACCGTCCTATATCACCGCGCCTGCTGTACGCCGCGCGATAGCCGATTTAATCGCAACCTATCCCACAGAATCGGCACTGGTGACCGGAGCGGTCCGTATGGACGGATCTTCCGGTCATCCAAAATTTTATAATAGTATCATCGCATATACATCCAACGGCACCACGATACCCTTATATGATAAACGCCATCTGGTTCCGTTTGGTGAGTATATCCCATATCAAAAATACATCCCCTTAATCCCTGTGGCACGATTTGAAAATTTAACCGAAGGATCCGGCGATACTACTGTTACAATACCAGGCCATGCGCCATTTCGTCCGTTGATCTGTTATGAATCAATTTTTGGATCCGAAGTCCGCGGCACCGTCACCACCACACCATGGATACTGGTGATCACAAACGATGCTTGGTATGGGAACAGCCCTGGCCCTCATCAACACTGGGCTGAAGCACGCGCGCGCGCAATTGAAAACGGACGTTGGACCGTACGCGTTGCCGTCACGGGGGTGTCATCCGTATTTGATGATCGCGGTCGCGCCATAACGACCCTGCCCTACGGTACCGCGGGACAGACGGTCGCAACCCTGCATCTGTCGACACACCCAACAACCACAATTTATCACCAATGGGGTGACGTACCATTATTATTATGGATCATAGGAGTTTTAGGAATAGCCACGATGCGCGTATATAAACACCGCCGAAAATTTGTGTAATATACCGAACTTTAGTCGCTAGATTAAGAAAGGAGCTAATATCCGGTTCTTCTTAACCCAACACCTTCTGCAATTTCTCGACCAAGTCCAATTTTTCCCATGAAAAACCACCATCCATTTCAGGCGTACGACCAAAATGGCCATAAGCGGCAGTACGGGCATAAATGGGACGGTTCAACGCCAAATGAGTACGAATACCGCGTGGCGATAAATCCATCGTTTCCGCAATGGCCCGCACAATTTCTTCTTCCGGAACCGTTGCGGTGTCATGGCCATTCACATACACCGATAATGGTTTCGCAATCCCAATCGCGTACGATAATTGGATCGTGCAGCGTTCAGCATACCCAGCTGCCACAATATTTTTGGCCAAATACCGTGCAGCGTACGCCGCCGAACGATCCACTTTTGTGGGATCTTTCCCCGAAAATGCACCACCACCATGCGGGGCAGCGCCGCCATAGGTATCCACAATAATTTTACGGCCCGTTAACCCTGAATCACCCACCGGGCCTCCAATCACAAAACGGCCCGTTGGATTAACATAAAATTTATCTTCAGCACACATCCAGCCATCGGGCAAGACATCGCGTACGAACGGACGCACAATTTCGCGTACATCAGATTGTGATAACCCTTCCGCATGTTGAGTGGATACGACAACCGACATGGCTTTAACCGGTTTTCCAGCACGATATTGCAACGTGAATTGCGATTTCGCATCGGGCTCCAATCCCGTTACCGTACCGGCATGACGGGCATCGGACATACGACGCAAGACTTCATGCGCATAATAAAGCGGCGCCGGCATAAAAACAGGCGTTTCGTTACAGGCATAACCAAACATGATCCCCTGATCCCCAGCTCCTTCGTCTTTATCACCGGCGGCATCCACCCCAACGGCAATATCCGCCGATTGTTCATGAAGGAGATTGGTGATGTTGACGTTCTTATAGCTGAACCCCACTTGATCGTACCCAATTTTTTTGATTGTCGCGCGTGCCACATCATTAATTTCATCAATGGTCACAGGCACAGATGACCGTGTTTCGCCAATAATAAAAACATTATCTGTCGTTGCTGCCGTTTCAACGGCGCAGCGCGCTTGGGGATCACGCGATAAATACAAATCAACAACCGCATCCGAAATTTGATCACATACTTTATCCGGATGACCTTCCCCCACCGACTCACTGGTGAATACAAAATCTTCGGACATAGGGTGAAGGACAGACGCCACAGCAGATTGAATAGTCATTATACATCCTTTTAAAAGAAATAAAGTGGATGGATGTTAATAGGGGATATGTATTCATGCAAGGGTGAATATAAAAAAGAGTGGCCTATCGGCATAGAGACGAGGGCCTGAATCCTGAAATACTCCTGCACCTCTTGAGACCCCGGCCTGCGCCAGGACGACAACATTTTTTTATATATTTTCAGACATTTGTTTAATCATCTTCAAAACATTTTTACGAATTTTTTCATCCTGAATTGAATAGTACGTTCTCAATAATTCAATTGTTTCAAGATTATTCATCCGAGTGGCCGATTCGAACGGCTCTTGATCTTCAGCCAAGTTAAATGAAAAAGAGGGTCCGGATTTATCCCCAATTAACGGTTCAAAAAAGAAATTCGGATCCACATTTAATAATTTTGATAATTGCAATAATCGCGATGCACTCACTCGATTTTTGCCTTGTTCATATTTTTGAATCTGTTGAAATGTTAATCCTGTTGCCGATGCAATCGCCTCTTGAGTTAGACCCAATAATGACCGGCGCAACCGTAATTGTTGCCCCACATGCACATCAACTGGCGTTGCACCCTCTTTCTTTTTAAAAGGCTTACGTTTTATTTTTGTTTCAAATTCAATTGTTGTCATAAGGTACCTTTTTTGTTTTATACAACCCTAGCTAAACAAAAAATTTTCAAAATACAATTATCTAAAAGTATATAAGGAAATTTTATCACATCCAACAGATAGAGACCAAAAAAGAAGTTAACAATACAAATCAAAATCAAAAATGAATTCACATTTTTTTTACAAAAACAATTTCATAGCATAAATAATATATACATTTTAAGTTAAATTAAGAGCATATAT
>JACCDR010916970.1_pt1 | contig 12938 bp, 12 predicted proteins | sample 7446431 | NCBI WGS metagenome assembly JACCDR01 (sample SAMN15323443, study PRJNA562643) | freshwater metagenome | isolation source: river surface water | place: USA:Blue River Watershed | collected 2017-08-17
AACAGGTGATTCTCCCAATGCGGCTTGGTATATCATGCACACCGTAAATCCCATCATCCGCGGCCGTTGGCTTCGCCTGTCGCCCCCTCAGCGGGCGATTATTCTCGCCGAGGTCGAGAAGACGCGCGCGGCCATTTGCCTCCGCAAGTGGTCTCTTGCGACTGAGAAGTGCTACTGCGCATGGGTTCGCCGGTTTGCTGTCTGGCTTGCGTTGTCGCCAGATGCTCGGTCGGCGCCTGATTCGAGCGGGCGCGTCACGGGATTTCTCCGCCAGCTTGTCACCGGTGCCTCGCCGCGCTCGGCCACCACGTTGAAGCAGGCGCTCAACGCCCTCGTGTTCTACTACAAAGAGGTGCGGTTGCAGCCACTCGGTCGGCTCGGAGAAATCCCGCGGCCCAAAATGGCGCCGCGGTTGCCGCATGTGCTCACGCGCGAGCAGGTGCGTGCGCTCCTGGGAGCCGTCGAGGACTCGCACGACTACCCGTTTCGGCTGATCTGCCGGCTGCTCTACCACACCGGAATGCGCATCGGTGAGGTCCTGAATCTGCGCGTGCAGGACATCGACTGGGCCAACTCGGAAATCATGCTCCGCGGCGCCAAGGGCAACAAGGACCGGGTCGTCCCGTTGCCCTGCGCCGTGATGACCGAGCTTCGCGCTCAGATGGACCGCGTGCGGTTGTTTTGGCAGCGCGACCAGATCGACCGGGTGCCCGTGGCCCTGCCCGAGGGCGTCTACAACAAGTGTCCACGCTATGGATTCGCATGGCCGTGGTTCTTTGTCTTTGCGGCGGCCGGCCGCTGCCGCCATCCGCGGCTGGGACACACCGTGCGCTGGCGCGTGCATGAAGAAACGCTTCGCGCCGTCGTCCGCGGCGCGGCTGACAGGGTGGGTTTGCTCGGCGTCGCTACGCCCCACCGCCTCCGCCACGCCTACGCAACTCACCTCCTCGAGAGCGGCGTCGATATTCGCGCAGTGCAGGATATCCTCGGCCATGTAGATGTGGCCACGACGATGATCTATACGCACCCGAGCACGCGGGGCGTGCATGTGCGGGCGAGCGTGGAGGCGCTGGCGCTCGCATGAAAACGAACGACGAGTTGGCCGACGACTTCCTGATGCTCGAATACGAGGCGCATCAGAACGGCAATTGTAACTTCTGCTTCTTCCCCGAATCAGCGGAACGCTTCCGCGCCATGGCGAAAGGCATACTCGAGGCGATCGGCGATCGTCTGAACTGCGACGAAGTCGAGGACGACGAGCAGGCGTGGTGGCTTCTTCATCTGATGGTGGAGGAGCACCCGCGTTACCTCCCGACAACGGACGACGACGGGTATCAGGCACTGCGACGGGTGCTCACCCGCCTCGGGATCCTAAAATGAGCGATCCGCTGAAATCTCCCTCGGAAAAGCAGGCGGGATTCCTCCGCTGCTTCGGCAAGACGGCGCTGACCGCCGCGGCCGCCCATGAGGAGATCACGCGGATCCTCGAGCTGCCGATCGTGGAGCAGGCGCGACTGCGGATGCAGAACATGGAGCCAGCGGTCTCCGGCTCGGGCGGCCACAACGCGACGTTCGCGGTGGCCTGCATGCTCGTGCACGGCTACGCGCTCACCCAGGCGGAGGCGATGTCGGTGATGAACGACTACAACATCCGGTGCCAGCCGGCGTGGTCGGAGCGGGAGCTGCTCTACAAGCTCAACTCGGCCGAGCGCACCACGCACGATCGGCCGCGAGGGCACCTGATCATCTCGAACCAGCCGGCGCGCACGGCGAGTTCGCACGCGGCCGCGGGCACGGCCGAGCCGGTGCAGCCGCAGCGCGTCTACTCGCCGCGGAAGCTGGCGTGCGAATTCGACCCGACGCGACTGCGGCAGATGGCGGGGCGCTGGCGCGAGATCGTGAACGTGGAGTGGCTCTCGAACCGGTCCGCGTTCGACGTCTGCGAGATCGGGCCGCGGCGCTACCTCGAAGCGCTCTACGCGCACGGCGAGATGGTGCTGGTCTTCGACGTGTTCGAGAGCCAAGGGCAGGCGATCTGGCCGAACGAGGAAGTGCCCGTGACCGGTCCGGACGGCGTCTGGTATCTGGCGCAACCGATCAACGGCCAGTCGCTGCCGAACCCGCGCACGGGGAAGCTCAGCCGGCGCAGCATGGAGAGCGTGACGGCGTTTCGCTACCTCGTCCTCGAGTCGGACCAGGCGGACATGACGGACTGGCTGGGGCTGCTGGTGCAGCTGCCGCTCCGGATCGAGGCGATCTACACCTCGGGGGGGAAATCGGTGCACGCGCTCGTGCGGGTGGATTGTCGGACCCACCGCGAGTGGGAGGATTACGTGCGGGGCATGATGCCGACGCTGAACCTGCTCGGCATGGCCGGCGTCGACCCGAAGGCGCTCACGAGCGTGCGGTTGACGCGGCTCCCGGGCTGCATGCGCGGGGGGAAGCTGCAGAAGCTGCTCTATCTGCGCCCGGGCGCGGAGGTGCGGCCGATCTGCGAGCTGCCGGTGATGCGCGACGTGGCCGCGCGGTGGCTGGCGGACTACACGAAGGTCATCGACGGGCACGAGCCCTCGACGAAGGCGCTGCGGCGCGCGCTGTGGTATTACTCGAAGGCGAACGCGTCGTGCCTGGCGGCGCTGCGCGACGTCGAGGCGTCGGAATTGACGCGAAGCTAGTTTCCGAATGAGCGACGACCAACAAGAGGCAGCGAACCGTAAGGCGCGCGAGATGGCGGGCTCCGCCGTCGACGCCGGCTACGTTCCGATTCCCGATCAAACCAAGACGGCCGATGGCGAGCCGAAGAAGCACGTGCCCTTCGTGCGCCTGCCGTGCGAGGGCTACCCCGACTCGCGCTTCCAGCAGGAGGTGGGCGCGATCCTGAACAAGAACGGTGTCTTCCGCCGCGATCGCGTGCCGGTGGTCATCAACCGCGAGACCTCGGCCGTCGATATGATGACGCCGCGGCGCTTCAGCTCCTACTGCGAGAAGCACATGATCGTCGCGAAATTCCACTGGAACCCGAAGGCCAACGGGGGCCAAGGCGACTGGGACAAAGTGCCGAAGTCGATGAACACGGACACGGCGGCCAAGTGCCTGGAGAGCGACTGGTTCATCGACCAGCAGCGGCTCATCCGGCGCGTGAATCCCGTGCGGATGCCGATCCTGCGCACCAGCGGTCCGAACAGCGGAAAGATCGAGCTGCTGCCGTATGGCTACGACGCGGAGTCGCGAATCTTCACGGTGCAGAGCGACATCAAGATCGACGAGCAGATGCCGCTGGAGACGCCGAAGGACGGGTCGAAGCGCGGCGCGCGCGACATCATCAACGATCTGGTGCGGGAGTTTCCCTTCGGTGATTTGAAGGAGGACAGCGAGGCCAACCGCGCGGCCGGTCTCGTGGGGCTCAGCCGGTCGAAGGCGGTGCACGTGGCCACGATGGTGAGCCTCTTCGGGGCCGGCCTCATCCACGAGCTGGTCTACCGGCTGCACGCCGTCTACGTCGCCAACGCGCAACGGTCGGGCAAGACGCTGCTGGCGAAGACGGCGATCGTGCCGATCTTCGGCCCGGCAAAGGCGACGCCAAAGCCGGAGAGCGAGGACGACCTCCGCAAGCGGCTCACGACGGCCGCGCAGGTGGCGGCGCCGTATCTGTTTCTCGACGACTTGGACGGCATGCTGCGGTCGCAGTCGCTGAACGCGTTCATGACCGCGCCGACGTGGACCGACCGCAAGATGGGCTCGCACGAGGAGCTCGTGGCGACGAAGGAAACGGTCGTCATCATCACGGGCAACAACCTCAGCCTGTCGACGGACATCGCGAACCGCACGCTGCGCTGCAATCTCTACACGGAGGAGTTCGACGCGCAGACGCGCACGATCCAGCGGGTAATCGACGAGGAGTATCTGGCGCGGCCAGGCGTGCGGGGCGAGATCCTGAGCGCGCTGTGGGCCTTCATCCGCGAGTGGGACGCCGCGGGGCGGCCGAAGGGAAAGCGCGTGCTCCGCGGCTTCGAACAGTGGTGCGAGGTGTTCGGCGGCATCGTCATCAACGCCGGTTTCGGCGACCCGATCGAACCGCCGCCCACGGACGACTTCTCGGGCGACAACGAGGCGGCCGACATGCAGACGCTGGTGCACGTGCTCGTGGCCCAGATGGAGAGCATGACCGATATCAGCGGCTACGCCGAGAACGCGGAGGAGAACGCGAAGCCCCAGCCGTTGAAGAAGAAGGAATTCACCTTCGAAGAGCTGATCGCGAAGGCGCAGGAGCACGACTGCTTCAACTGGATGATGGAGGGCACCGAGAAGGTGGACGAGCAGAACGAGAAATACACGGTGCTGAACCAGCGCTCGAAGAGCGCGCTGGGAAAGATGTTCGCGGCGAAATACGGCGGCCGAAAGTTCCGCCTGAAGGACGGGCGCGTGGTGCAGTTCGGCAAGCGCGGCCGCAATCGGCATCGCAAATACAGCGTCGAAATTCTCGACGGGAAATGAGCGCGCGGCCGAAAGCGACGGAGGTGCTGGAGCGGGGCTGCGCGGCGCGCATCGTGCACGCGCGCGTGGCGGTCCATTGCCTCGGCTGGGCGTGTGAGCTGCGCGACCGCTCGCTGGGCCGGCGGCCGGATCTGCCGGCGGCGTTTCGCAACGCGCCGGAGATCGAGCGGAGGGCGATGCGCGACCTGGCGCTGTCGTTTCGGGCCGATCTGGCGCTCGTGCACTCGATCCTCGAAGCGAGCGACGAGACGGTGTCGAGGGCGCTGCTCGACGAGCGGATCGACGCCGATCTGGAGCGTCGGCCCGTCCTGCAGTCGCGCCGCGGATGACGTTGCGAGCTGCGTATGCCGTATCTGGGCGGGAAATCACAGGCAGGGACGTATCAGCGGATCATCAACCTGATCCCGCCGCACGACGTCTACATCGAGCCGTTTCTCGGTGGCGGTGCGATCGCACGACTGAAGCGGCCGGCGCGGCTCTCGTTCGGCGTCGACCGCTCGGAAGCGGTGCCGGCCCCGCCACCAGGCATGACGTTTGTCCACGGCTGCGGCCTCGAATTCCTCGAAGCATTCGAGTTTCGGGGGGGGGGAGTTCGTGTATTGTGACCCGCCCTACGTGCACAGCACGCGCAAGAGTCATCATCGCTACCGCTTCGAGCTGACCGATTCGGATCACCGCCGGCTGCTCACCACGATCAAGGCGCTGCCGTGCTCGGTCATGATCTCGGGCTACCCGTCGGCGCTCTACGATCGCGAGCTGGCCGACTGGAATCGGGAGGAATTCGAGGTGCAGACCAGAGGGCACACGTGGGCCACCGAGGTGCTATGGTTCAACTACGAGCGGCCGTCCGTGCTTCATGATCTGCGCTACGTCGGCAAGGACTACCGGGAGCGGTTGCGCATCAAGCGGAAGATCGGCCGCTGGCGGGCGCGCCTGGCGGCGACGTCGGACCTCGAACGCGCAGCGATATTCGCGGCGCTGGTCGACGTCATGGGTGAGCACGGCCGCTAGCGTCGAGGGCGGCGCTGCGCGCCGGCGCGTCCGCACGTGCGGGCGGATCCCGCAGCGTCGGTGGCGGTGATGCCGCCGGCCGGCGCCGTGCTCGAGCAGCGTCGCGCCCAGCGTTGTGCGATCGCCCGGCGCCGCGCCCGCGCGCTGGTTTCCCCTGCTGCCTCGGCGGCGGCCCGTCGTCGTAGGTGGGCACACCTATACCCTCGACCCTGCGACCTATGCTTGGGCGGGCCGCCGCCGTGCTGCTTCCCGCCCCCTCCGCCCCTCGCCCCTCGCGCTCCCGTGCGTTGTTGCACCTGCACCTGTGCCCACATCCGTCCTTTCTCTCCCCACATCGTCCCTCCGTATCATTCTTTCTTCTGCTGGCTTATATCAAAAGGGGATAAGGTGGGTATACGGGGAGACGGGTGTCGAAAGTTAATCGTGGGAGTGGGGGAGTGCCATGGCACGGGGAGCGGCACCTACCCACCACAACCGGCACCGAACCCACCCCGGCTAAGGAATCTTTTTGCACTCCACGGCACGAAGTAGGGTAGGCGCGCCGCCTGCCCGGTTTCTACGGGCGCAGTAAAAAAAGGCAGTGGCACTTTGACACGCGCGCGGGGTGTGTCCGAAGCGTCTTCACTTACCGCAGAGCAGCTGGCCGCCGGCCGGGAGAAGCGGCGCGCGCGGTTGTTCGAGCGTTATTGCGACGGCGCCAGGCTGACAGCGGACGAGCGCGCGGAGATCGCGGACCTGCTCGCGTCGGTAGATTCGGGGGGGAAGGCGAACCAACTCGAACTCCAGTCATCGCCACCGACGAAGGTCAGCACGCGCACCGGGTTGGAGCACCCGATTCAGCACTACGCTGACCTGCTCGGTATCGGGTTGCGCACGGCGAAGCGTTGGCTCGCCGATGGCGTGAAGGCGGGCGACGCGTGCCCACTCGACGACCTGGCGAAGTTCAGCGCATGGTGGGCGCGAGTGCACCCCGGGCACGCGCTGAACTACCGCGTCGCCGTCGCGATTGAGAACGTTTTGAAGGGAAAACCTGCCTCAAGTGCTTCGTCGGGCGCCGGGGGGGCACAGGTGGAAAATCGCGTTCGGGACACCACCACGGAGGCGAAGGGAGGCGCCGTGGCCGAATCCTCCGCTCCCGCCGGGCCCGGGGCCGGCGCTGCCGAGCCGGCGAAACCGCTCCTCGCCCTCGGTGATGTCGCCGGCATCACGTTTGAGCAGGATCTTGCGCGCGCGGCGCGTATCCACGCCGCGAACATGGAGCTGCTCGAACGCGCGTTTGCCTCGGGCTCTCACGCTGAACTCGACGACCGCCAGCGCAAAGCCGAGCGCTCCCAGCGCATGCTGCACGTCGCGCAGACCGCGTTCGACGAGCACCTGAAGCAGCGCGGCGATTTGCTGCCGCGTGAGGAAGTGAAACGTGAGCTGCTCCGCTACCACACGGCGATGGGTCAGTCGCTCGTCGGCATGCTCAAGCAGATCGGCCTCAGCCAGGAAGCGGCGCTGCTGAAGGCTGATTCGTGGTTTGGGCATCTCCGCCAGTCGCGCTTCGCGGCGTCGACCGCGCCGGAGTTGCGCCCACCGGCTGCCGCCACGGCCGCGTGACCTCCACCGACAGCCCGGCCGCCGACGTTGTCCGCACGTGCGGACAACCCGCCGACCCTGCCCGCACGTGCGGGCAGGCCGCAGCGGTATCACCCTACGCGGAGTGGCTCCTGTCGGAGATATTCTTCCCCGCCTACCGTCCGCTGATCCCAGACCGCAACGTCTGGCAGTGGGCCGACGCCGACAACGTCTACCTCGACATCAAGGCCGCGCCCGTCCCCGGCTTCTACCGCTCGGCCAAGACCTCGCACGTCCGCGAGTTCATGGAGACGTTCACCGATCCCTACTGGCGCGAAGACCTCGTGATGAAGTCCTCGCGCTCCGGCTTCACCGAAGGCGCGCTCAACATCATTCGCTTCATGCCGCGCCACGCGCCCGGCCACGCGCTCTTCGCGATCGATTCCGACAAGCAGGCCAAGGCCGTGTCGAAGCAACGGCTCCAGCCCACGCTCGCCAGCGCCGCCGGCGAAGAGTTTCCCGACGACCCCGACGATAACGGACTCTACACGATGTTCCTGCGGAACATGACGGTCTACATGACCGGCAGCTACAGCCCGGGCATCTTCCGCGAGAAGTGGCTGCGCGTGGCGATCCTCGACGAGTGCGAAGTCGTCAGCGAGATCGACGAGGAAGGCAGCACGCTCGATCTCGCCGAATCGCGCCTGAAGACCGAGATGGGCGACGGCAAACTCTTCGCGCTCTCGAAGCCGAAGAAGAAGGGCACCGCCTTCCACAAGCGCTGGTGCACCGGCACGCGTTCCGTTCGCCTCGTCCCTTGCCCTCACTGCGGCACGTTCCAGGAGCTCACCTTCTTCGGCCAGTCCGCGACCGACTACATGCGGCCGGATCAGAAGCCCGGCGATCCGCCGCCCGTCGACTATCCGCTCGCCCATCGCCTCGGCCGCGTCCGCTTCGATCACTGCCGCGAAGTCGTCACTCGCACCCGTCCCGATGGCGTCGTCGAGCATCTTCCCGGCCGCTGGGATAAGGAGGCGATCCGCCGCGATACCTACTACGAATGCGTCAACGGCTGCCGCATCGACTTCGCCGCCCCCTTTGCCGTCACCGATCCGGTGATACGCGATTCATTTTCAGCCGAGGTCTGGCAACGCCTCGCCGACGGCGAGCAGCTCCGCGTGAAGCATGCGATGATGCTCTCCGGCCGCTGGCTCCGCACGAATCCGCGGCCGCACCCCCGGCGCCGCTCCCGCCACATCAGCGACCTCTACTCGCTCTACGACGACCTCTCGCTCCCCGAGCTCGCGCTCATGTGGATCGATGCCCAGGGCGATGCCGTTTCGCTCGCGCATTTCTTCAACAACAACCTCGGCCTCACCTTCACCCCGAAGATCGCGACCATCGACGAGGCGCTCGTGCTCGAGTGTCGCGCCGACTACGCCCGCGGCACCTGCCCCTTCACGCCCGACCTCGTCCTCGTCAACTGGGATACCCAGATGGCGCACTACACCGCGATCGTCACCGCCTGGCTCGTCGATGGCACCGGGTGCGTGATCGATTGGTTCGATGCGCTGTCCGACGACGACATCCTCCGCCGCTTCTCGCGTTCGATCCCCGGCGCGCCGCAGCGCGTGCATCCACAGCCCGAATACGGCCACGCTCCCATCACCGCCGTCGTCCCCCAATACGGCCTCGGCGATGCCGCCGGCTACCCCGGCCGCACGCTCGATGTCTACGACCTCACGCTCAAGTTGCCCGGCCAGCTCTACGCCTCCTTCGGTCGCGGCGGCCTGCAGGTCACGACTCCCATCGCGCAGCGGAGCGTGCCGCACCGCATGCGCGATATCCCCGTCTACTTTTTCAGTCACGTCACCTTCGCGACCAAGCTCTACATCGACCGCATCAGCCGGATCAAAGAGATCAAGGCCTCGCAGGCCGTCGGCCGCGATCCCGTGCTCTTCAACCTTCCGCCGCGCCTCTATCTCCCGCGCGATACCGATGGCCGCCTGAGCAGCGAGCTGGCCGGCGAGCGCCAGCTGCCCGACGGCTCGTGGCAAGATCCCGCGCCCGGCCCCAATCACCTCGGCGACGCGTTGAAGAACGCGCTCGTGCAGTTCGAGTTCCTCCTCCCCCGGCTGCTGGCCAGCAAAGCCGCCGAAGCGGCGGAGAAAGCCAAAGCCGCCGCCGCCGCCGCGGCCGCCAGCGCCAAGCGCGGCGCGGCGAGCAGCTCCGCGTCGTAGTTGGCGCGCGGGCCCTCGCGCCGGATCCGGCGTGGTGCGATCGCCGTTTTGACGCCGCGCGCCCGAGGTATGCACTACCGAAACGGAAGAGAAGCGAAGAACGGCGACAAAGTCGTCCAGATCGGAAACTACGGCAGCGAGCCCGTGCGGATCGTCGCCATGGGCGTCCTTCACGACGCTACCCCGGGGAACGATTACTGCAACGGCAGTATCGCTCCGATCAACACCTCGGTCACCGGCGCCTGCCTGTGCGATTGTCTGCACGTCGACGACCTCGCGGCGATCCTCGCCGAGAAGGGTCTCGATAAGCGGCCGCCCGGAAAGTGAGCTACCCCGCACGCATCCTGAATTGCTCGCCGCCGCGGTCGGGGCGTTCGGAGGGTGCGTGGGGGCCAGCCAGGCATGCGCGGTCGCGCATGGCGTCTGGCTCAGCCGAACGCTAATCAGGGGACCGGCGCGCGCCCGTAACGCAACCGCGGCAGCGCGCACCCTTTGACAGCCCTGCCTGGCGTCAGTCGTTCTTTGCCGAAAGTGGGTCAAGTTGAGAAAGCAGGCAGCCGCGGGAGTCGCTCCCCGCGGCTGTTCTGTTTCCGGCTCCTTTGACACCCGCCCGCCCGCGTGGACGACGCCGGCAAGATCGAGACCTACAAGGAATGGTTGCGCGTGAAATATCGCGGCGACGTCAACGGTCTCCGCAAGCTCGTCCGCGACCTCGGCGACGGTCCCGCGTCGGAGTCCGTCGTCATCACCTCGCATAATTTCACGGACGGTGGCGCCGCGGGCCAGCTTGTCCTCGAACCGATGACCCGGCTCGCCGCCGCGCTCGCCGTCCTCCGCGAGATGGACCCCGACAATTCCCCCACCTCCCGCGCCGCCGGGCGGATCGTCGACCTCTCCCAGCGCTGCATCGAAACATGAGCCACCGTTCCGCCAAAGCCGACCGCCGTGCAGCCCGGGCCGCCAGTGCGACGCTCCCGGGCGAGCCGGCCGTGCACCGCCTCTCCACCTCGTCGACCAGCACCGCCTTCGGCAGCTACGGCTGGGGCCAAGGCTACAACGCCGCGGACCAGTCGACGATGCGCGGCTTCGTCTACTTCCCCCAGCTCGATACCCGGCGAGAGCTGACGAGCTACACGCGCACCGAGATCCTCCGTCGCGTCCGCTGGCTCGACGCCAACGTGGGCTTCGCCGGCCGCGTCATCAACGGCCTCTCCCGCATGGTCGCCGGCACCGGCCTGATGGTCCGCCCCACCACCGACGACCGCGAGTGGAACAAGGAGCGCCGCGCCCTCTACGAGCAGCGCAACGGCTCCGCCCACTCCTTCGATGTCGGCCGCCGGTGGGATATCTACAGCAGCCAGCGCGGCTGCCTCCGCTGCCGCTACCGCGACGGCGATATCGGCGGCGCCTTCGTGCGCTCGGCGGCCGGACTCGGGCAGGTCGCCTTCGTCGAGTCGCACCGCATCGCCAGCGGGCGCGTCTCCGCGGAGGAGATGGACCGCGTGTTCGACGGCGTGATCGTCGACCGCAACAACGCCGCCACCGCCTACCGCGTCACGGGCGACGGCGATGCGCAGGTGGATATCCCCACCGCCGCCTTCTTCTACCTCGGCGACTACTCGAGCCCAGGCAAGCACCGCACCCCGTCGATTCTCCACCGGGCCTGCAACCACATGCTCGACATCACGGAGATCAACGCCGCGACCAAGAAGGGCATCAAACTCTCCAACCAGATCGGCTACTACCTCGGCCAGGCGGCGGCCAACTCCGCGGCCGGCATCCCGCCGATGGGCATGGGGGCAAACCCGCAGCAGACGATCGAGCTGCCCGATGGCACCAAGCGCACCCTCGAGCAGATCCTCACGCAGGGCGGCGAGATTCCCGGCCTGCCTCCGGGCACCGAGATCAAGCAGCTGCTCGACGAGCGGCCGCACCCGAATTCCGCCGAGTTCATCCGGTCGCTCGCGCGCGACATGTCGTGGAGCGTCGATATGGCTCCCGAGATCCTCTGGGACATCGCGGCGCTCGGCAGCGCCAATATTCGCTACGTGCTGGCCGATGCGCAGGGCTTCCTCGAAGTCGAGCAGCAGAACCTCGTCGATTCGTATCTCGCCCGTCACTACATCTGGGACACGGCGCTGGAGATCGCCACCGGTCGCATCCGCAAGCCCCGCGACCCGCAGTGGATGAAGCACGCTGTCATCACTCCGGCCCGCTGGACGATCGACCGCGGCCGCGATGGCAAGCTCCACCTCGAGGAGCTGCGCAGCGGTGCGCTCACCTTCCGCCGCTACTTTGGCTGGCAGGGCATCGACTTCGAGGAAGAGGCCGAGACCTGGCTCGACGAGATGCAGTTCTGGGCCGAGGGCGCCAAGCGCCGCGGCCTCGATCCCGCGTTCGTCCTCGATCGCATCTACGCACGTGTCGGCGTGGCGACTCCCATGGGTGCCGACGGCACCGTCATCGATCCCGAGGCCGGCGACGGGAAGTCCCGCGCCGCCGCGCAGTAAATCGTCCCATGCCCACGCTCAATCTCGCCCACGCTCACTCCCTCCTTGCCGACCTGCTGTGCTCGCCGGTGGCCATGCGGTCCGACCGTCACGGCGCGCTCGTCCTGTCGCTGCTGCAGCAGATCTCGCCCCGTGGCGCCGGGCCTTTGGCGCCGGAGGCCGCCAAGTCCCGCCGCGAGCTGGTGATCACCGCCGCCTCGTCCCCCGGGGAGGACGACGGTGAGGACGAGGAGCAGCAGGTGTGGCCGTGGGAAGAGCCCATCTTCGAGGTCGATGCCGGCGTCGCCGTCGTCGAGATCACCGGCCCGATCGTGAAGGGCTACGATGCGTTCACCTGCTGGTGGTTTGGGTGCATGAGCACCGACCGTCTGCAGGATGCGATCGACGAGCTGGCGACGCGCGTCGATGTGCTCGCCGTCGTCCTCGTCGTGCGCTCGCCCGGCGGCATGGCCACTGGCACGCCGGAGGTCTCCGCGCAGATCGCCGCCCTCGCCGCGCGCAAGCTCGTCGTCGCCGTCACTGATCTGCAGTGCTGCTCGGCCGCCTACTGGATGGCCTGCCACGCGCAGACGCTGTTCACCACCGTGAGCGCCGATGTCGGCTGCATCGGCACCTACATCGCGCTCTACGATTACACCAAGATGCTCGACGAGTGGGGCATCAAGCTGGAGCTCTTCAAGCGCGGGAAATACAAAGCCATCGGCGTGATGGGCAACCCCCTCGACGAGCACGCGCGCGAGTTCCTCGATCGCGACGTGCAGCGCACCAACGATCGCTTCACCGCCGCCGTCCGCGCCCATCGCCCCGGTGTCGCCGACGAGACGATGGAGGGCCAGTGGTTCGACGGCGAGGAAGCGGTGCAGCTCAAGCTCGCCGACGAAGTGGTCGGCAGCGTCGGCGAGGTCGTAGCCCGGGTGCGGGCGGGCGTCGCCGGCGCGTTGGCGGCGGCCGTTGTCGTCGCGTGATTTGACACGCGCGGGCTCCGCATTCGCCCATGAAGTATCTCCGCGCCCTCAGCCTTCTCGCGTTCCTGAGCCCCATCCTTTGCCGGTGCGCCGTCGAGCCCGGCACGGCCGGCGCCGAGGCCAAACCCGGCGACGCACCTGCCGCCCCGGCTGCCGCG
>JACCDR012160638.1_pt1 | contig 12938 bp, 20 predicted proteins | sample 7446431 | NCBI WGS metagenome assembly JACCDR01 (sample SAMN15323443, study PRJNA562643) | freshwater metagenome | isolation source: river surface water | place: USA:Blue River Watershed | collected 2017-08-17
AGAAAGGCGACACTGCTTTCGCAACGATCTTACGCACGTCGATAACTTCCAGAATCTCTTCTGGGATTCCGTATGACATGATGTTCTCTTCTGGTAACAAGATCTCACCTAAGTAAGTCTTACCTACACGGTCCATGAACTTACGTAACTTCTCTGCACGACCTTGGTTCTTCCAGCCATCTACCCACTTCTTCGTCTTGCCTTTAGTATCAGGGATGATACTGAACGCAAGTGCAGAATATGGCGGCGGTAATGAATCACCGTAATCATCCGCAAACACTTCCGACCAAAGCATGAAGTTAACATAACGCGACTTCTCTGCTTCCTTCGTATACCCATCTTCTTCCTTCACACGGGCGGCTTTCAGATAGATACGTTCGCCAGCTGTGATGGAGTTAAAGATGCGGTGCTCCCACTCTGCTACGCGCACTAACATTGAATGCAGAGAGATCATCTCTCCACGTTCTTGTTTCTGTAGCACCTCAATGATCATTGCGTCCAAATCATCGCGTATACCTTGCGGTGAGTTCGATGCGATCAGTTCAACACCTTTCTTCTCCAGATGTGCCTTATCGAAAATAATACCTTCCTGTACCTTCTGTAATGCAGCGTAGTGTTTAGCACGCGACGTTAACATAAAGACAGGGAACAGGTATTCGTTCTTCATTGACAGACGGAAGACTTCTTTCTCATCTGTTACACCCATGTTAATTGTCTGGGTGGCCAAGTTATGCGTGGTGGTTTCGGATACGATAAATGCCACTGCTTCTGACAGCAGAATGTTCTCGTACGTTACGTTGTCATGCCCGTTATACCAAATAGCCCAGTCTTGCACGGTAAAGATTGCGGAGTCTGTGTCTGACCCTACGCCTGCACGACGAACTGCTGACGGGAAGTCAGCAATAAGGAATGGTACGTTCTTAGACATTAGGAACGCATTGATGACGTCAGCATAGTAGTCAAGCTTATAATAGATCTGCTTGGCCATTGACCCGACTAATGGGAAGTCAGGGTGAGCTTGTACCTCTGGGTGCCAGAAGTGCTCTTTACCAACAATCTCAGGGAAGCGGACTTTCATCTGCGCCTGAGTATCTTCATCAACATGGTTAAGCCATTCGAGGTGATTCTCAACACGCTCTTCAGGAACATTAACCAGCGAATCCAGAATGGAACGCACTACACCATCGTTAAACTGAGCAAGGTGATACATGTCACCCATGTAACATACAGCAGCACGCTCGTAACCGTCTAAACCTTCTAAGAACTGACGGATAAGACGATGACCGCCTGTTGAGTTCCAATACAGTTCAGTAGACCGCAGAATAACCGCCATGGTTTCATCTACAGTAGGTTTATGGAGATTGTGCGTGTCAATTGCTCTTCTGACTAATGGCCAATCTGATAGCTCGATTATGGACGCTATGTTGGCCAATACCACATCAGGAGAATAATAATGACGTGAGCCTGTGAGTAGTCGGTCGTTGTTTGCGTTAGCAGAACCATTAGCAATACGACAACAAGACGTCAGTATCGGGTGCACCGGACGATCGTATAGGATCGAGTGAATAGAACGGTGGTTACCTGATATGGCGTTGTTCAGGATCTTTTTGTTGTTCTGGTTGTTCTTGTGCAGCGTTTCACGGAACTTGTCGCCATGGTTAGCGGCTTTAAGCTGAAGTTTCTTTTCCGTGTTACGCTTTGCCAAGTTTACCTTGATATAGCTCGACAGCATCGACTCTTTACGATCTGGCGGTAAGATTTGAGTAAAGGTTGGTGCCATCAGTAACTTGTCGCGTTCTGCACTACGGATGTATGCAGAGAATTTCATTTCAGCAGGATGACGGTCTTCGTTCTCGTCTTGCTGAAGGTAACGCATGATCGGATCACGGAAACGCTTGTTCCCGTTCTTCAGTTCTTCTAATACATAGTCACGTGCTTCATTATACGGTTGTTTGTACGTACGTGATAAGATAATAGCAAACTGGTTAATCGCACCTTCGATGACGTTAATGTCACGAACATAATCGGTAGCTTTGCGATTAAATGGGTTATTAACTAATGCTGCCATGTTGCCCACCTAAGGTAAAATATTCTTCTCTATACCAATACAAAAAGGAATCAAAAAAAAACAAAAACAAAAAAAAAACTAAGAGGCACGAGGCCTCTTAGTACCTAGAATACAGGTTAAGTGCTATGGTAATTCTTAATCGGGCGTGATAGACCCGATAACAAATCCGTTCTGGGTCAGAATCTGACGAGCCAGATTGATACCGTTTGCCGGAGAGGTAGAGCAATAAATAGTCATGCCGCTCCGGGTAGTGACTTCGATTGTTTCCGGATTGATGTACTGTTCCCCGATGGCAATACGAGAACCAGACAACGTTTTAACAATTAACCAACTGTACTTGGACGGGTCGTTAGGACAGACGTTCTCAGGCAGAGTTGGGAAAACGAGCTGATGGATAGAGTCCGGATCGAAGCCAAAGTTTGTTACGTCTTCGTAGTCTACTTTGCTTGTCGCGACGCATTGGGTAAAGCTATCAGGGATAACCGCTACTGCTCCGCTATAGAGCTGGAACGTTACCTTATCCTTGAGATTAAATCTGTCTAAAATATCCATCGGTGCCTCGTTTACATTACGTCTGCAAAAATCCTCACGTTATGGCTATTAACGCTAAGAACTTCAACAGCTCGGATAGATTTGGGTTCATCCCACGTTTTAAGTATCGCGTCGGTGAAATCAAGATAAGCATTGAATAGTTCTTTGTTATCCGCAATAGCATCGATATTACGGACATGACTCAGGGTCGTGAAATCAACCATCATGATATCAGTCAAGAACTGAGCGCGGACTTCCGGGGAAACCGGCATGTCCTGCGCATTCAGGTATTCATCTATTTGATTCTTAAGACGAGAGACAATATGACTTTGCATACAAATTAACGTATTCATAGTGCCTTCAAGTAGATTGATTTCGTTTCCCAGCTAATGCGATATATATCCGCGTAGTTGTAAAACGGAATTGATTGTTTTATATTATCCCGCGCTTCGGAAAGTAGTTCCGCATAATAAGGCATGTTATCCGCAATAATTCTTTTCACGCTCGAGATCTCGTCTAACCCTGCGTAACTGGTAACATTACAGCAGTGCTTAAACAGTTCATCAGTCGTCATGATAAAATCATTGAACACGGCGTCAAAAACTGCTGAGACAAGAATCCCCTCATCCAAATAGACTTTATCTGGTATGAAGCTCTGGGTGAGCAGAATGGTATTGAGGAACTTGCGTGCGGGGATAATGGCTATTTCGCTGTTTGTACGAGCGCCTCGCATTACATCTCCTCCAGTACGAACTTGACTGACCTCCCAGCTATCCATGCTTCAGAGATAATGATTTCGTATTCGGAATCTAACACGATATCTAAAATCTTTTCTTCGTCAGTCAATGACATTAAGTAGGTAGATACCTCAGAGATGTGTCTAGCAATTTTAGACGCCAGCTCATCTCTGAGTTCATACTTACTATCAAGTTGGGCTTTCTTGTTGCGTGAAGCGCCCTCACGGTAAACCGCATTGGCCGCCAAGCGAGATATTTCACTGCCATACTCGCGATGTACTTCTTCTTCTACGTCGCTGTGCCAGTACCCCTCTGGTTCGAGGTTATAATCAACCCACAGCTGAACGGCGTTACGTAATACGAAATCAGGATCAAGGAAACGATAATCACCACTGAGCATCTCCCTGAATGCTTTGCGAGACAGTGTAGTGATGGGAACGATGAACAGACTTTTACTTGCGCTCATCTTTTACCTCGTATGTGAATTTCAACGACTTTTTGTTGTATCTACACATCTGTATAGCCACGCTTCCAAATTTACGCGTTGAGAAATAATTGCGATAGGAGATGGTCATACGTGTAATAGCAATAGCCATATCGAACTTGTAGTCATTGGATTCAAATCCCGTTATTCCATCAAGTTCGTCAATCTCACCTATATGCCGCCTGAGGTCAAAGTTCCTTACCAGCATAATCTGGAGAAACCCTGTCAGCATAATGGTTACTAACTCTGTTCCGTTGAATCCGCGCTCTAAGTCATCTAAATGCTTAAACAGTGAACGCGACATCGGTAGGACGACATGTTCACTGCGCATAGATTAACCCCCTGAGGAAGTCGGGTGCTACGCGGACTTTACGGTAATCCAATTCATCAGGGGTAATGTAAGGAAGGTTCCTTCTGATTTTATCCCCTGCTACGCCAATCAATACACAGATCTGTCGGAAGTCTTTATCCGATATATCTCCATCCGCTAACTTCATTATCTCATCATTAACGTACATAATCATGTCCATGTCTGTTGAGAAATGTTCCACCTTTCGCTTGATAGGTGTGCGTTCGATGGCGAGTGCATTGATGAATGCTAGTCGGTAGAAATCGGCTATCTGAATACTACCCTTGTCGCGAGCTTCACGAGCTAGCTGGAGCAGTTCCCGATTTCTGAGCCTGACATCAATAAGGTACATAGTCAGTCCTCTTCATAAATGAAAATGTCCCTTGTGCCCCCTCTCCATGTTACCTGATATCGAGGACCTTTAACGATGGAATGATCGGCGAACAGAATCGTCAGCTTATATACCACTTGACGGAAGATAGGTAACAGGTCTGCTTTGTCGATACCAAATGACTCGTACTCGGCGAGGAATCTCCGGTACTGATCTGTTACCCAATCTGGATCCATGTCCAAGGCGTCGTTAGCAAACGCCAAGAACAGTTTCTTTTCGCTCAACGCATTACATGCATCTGGGTCCAGAAGTTCAATCTCCTTTTCGAACATCCGGACTTGTCCTGCTACTGGGATGATGTATCCCCTTTTCTCAGGTTGGATTATACTCCTGATTATTCTCTTCGCACCATTTCTGCGCACGCCAGTCACCCCAGATTTCGATAGTAATCGTCGTAGGTGAAAGGTCCATTGAGATAATACTAAACCCAATGTCGCTTATGCGGTTTTTACTGATTTGCGCATCCACGAACGATTCCATTTCATTAAACCAATAAGACTCGAATCGGAAAGACCCTTCGTCTTCGTATACGATCTCGCCATCTTTATCGCGATACCATGAATTAGATCCATAATCCTTAAAGATCTTTTTCACATACATATCTTCTTCTAACTCTGGCAGTTCGTACTTAGTCGTTGTACCGAGAGTGTTATTGAAGAGGTTAAAGAACAGGTCGCGTAACACTTCGCGATCATCGCGAGTATAAGTGACGCGCTCTGCATGTTCTGGGTGATCACGCTTAAAGCGCTCTAAAACGATCTCCGCAGAAAGAATAAGCCGTGCTAAGTCAATGACTATTGTCCGTTCCATATTTTACAATTACCCTTCGTCTGTGAACTTCGATGGAGACAATATTGTCGCCGGTATCTGCTATACGTTCGATGAAACGGTACAGTAGATCGAAGTAATCCGAATGGAGAATAAGCTCAATGACATCCCGCCAGTTGAACCATTTTTCTTCTAATTCGTCTCTTTGTTCTTCCGTGAGATCATCGGTATGGTCGGAGAAGTAAATAGAATCAAAGTACTCCCCTAACGCACACTCGAGGTCCTTCATGTAAGCTGCACGTGCTGATAAATCTAGCTTAGAGTAATCCCTGTATGATAGAGCGATTGACTCCTGTGCCCTTAACCAAGCCATCAATAAGTTCGGTATGTCGGCTTTCTTTAGTTTCTCGACGAACACGAGGTCGTATATGAGTTTCCTCAGTCCGATCGGCTCGTCCAGAATTAAATAGTCCGCCTTCCCCAGTACAGCTAATATAAGCTGACTCCTTTCTGACCTCGACTTTCTCAATTGCTGTTACCCCCAAAGGAATGTCTAAGTGTAGCCCATTCTCTTCTCTTATCCCCTGCACTATAATAGGGATCAGTTGCGATACCGCGCGGTGACTCCAATCACCCAAGTCGTAACCTCTTTCTTTCGAAAGGATGTACCTTATTACATCGCTTATGTCAGTGCGACTTAGGAAGGGTATCTGTTCGTAAGCGAGTTTTACAATCCTTCTGATATTTACAACAACAATAATTCTTCGCATAATGAACTGTACCCGTCGTTAAATTCAAGTACAACACTGTTCCCCTTTGCGTAAGCACGTTCTAACACGACTGTCGACCGGAAGTTAAAGCAGCTCAGCATCTTCATCATTTCATCACGAAGAATCTTAATAAAGAGCAGATACAGCATTCTATCCGGAACAGACCACGGGAGCGACCTCGGTAAAAGTCTACTTGGCGGTAAGTTATCAACATATCGTTCGAAGAGCTTACGGAATTTCTTTCTGTCGCCTGTTTGCCAATGCGCTTCAAAAGCTATGGCTAAATAGACGGGCGCTTCATGTGGTAGTCCATACTCTGCTACAAGTCGTTTTAACTGAGCAGGAGTATTTACAATAAACATGAACCTCATGTTAAAGCTCCTGGATCGCTCTCTATTGAGTTTTACGACCTAACCTATACCGTTTCATCATTTAATAAGACAAGTTCTTAGAAATTGATTACAGTCGTAATTAATCGCTATAGGTTATTAGGATGGATCTTGGGAAGATGTCGATATCCGCTATTCCTTTTCCGTGTTTTTCTATCTGCGTGTTAATCGCTAACAGAAACTGAGGGAACCATCTTTCCCATAAGACGCCTGAGACAAAGTTCTCGAACGAGTCGTAATCAATGTCGTCACCCTCGCGATCAGATTCATATTCCTTAGCTATCCCAACAGCTAGGCTATCTAAGTAACCATCTTTTTCAAAGTCATCCATACTCTTGAATTCGCGCCATGTCATTCCGTCTATCGTGACATGCATGTAGATGCCTTTGATGAAGAACTTAAGTCCCTCTTCACTGACGTCATTGTCGTCGGCGTGTTCCACTATCTTATTCCAGTAATGCGGCTTCTGGAAGATATAAGCTTCGTTAAAATTCTTACGCATAATTACCCCCTATACATGTTGATAATATATACTCCTAAATCAGTTAAACAAAAAAAAATATAAGGTCACTCCGACACCGCGCACCCGAAGATGGCGGTGAGGGAGTTTCCCGTTGTCTATTTCATTTTTGTAAGTACTAGACGGTTCAGCGGCCAGTCTCCACCTATTGGTCGTTCCCTATCGAGCTCTGTTCGGAGAAAAGAGCTATTAAGCCGTCATTTAAGCGGTTTATGGTTTCAGATTGTAGAAGAGCAATGTCCTCATACTAATAGAACAATTACTTGCGGCGCGATAGCCGACGGGTCAGTAATTTGTCCATCAGTGATGGTGTGAACTTGACTCTTGACAGATTGTACTTAACAGGCACGTGGCTTCATTTCCCTGTCCTCCATTCATTAGACCATTGAGGCTCTCTGTAAAATTCCTTGAGAGTCTTGTCCAGACCCTTCACAGTAATTACCCCTTTGAGCGGAATACGAAACGCACGGCGGTTGTAATCAAGGTGAATATTCTTGACAGCACGCTGCGCCGGGGTGAGGGCTTCATCGGGCTGCATGATGTTGAAATCAACGACGGGTCTGATTCCATAAAGTCCTTGCTCCCACTTAAGAAGCATTCATCCTCCGGTTTAGCAACGAGTATCTTGACCTTGAGAGCACGATCGATTATATCAACCTGCACCTCTACGATGGTCTTATCACGATACTCTTCTTTATTGACCTCGTAGATCACGGCTCGGCGAATATAAGCAGAGCGATCACTGTCGAGGTCAGTTATTGAAGGGCCATATTTGATTAACATAACCCCTCCGCCGGATTACATTTCCCAGCCGTCGTTTGAAGTTGGTGCAGACAGCGCAGAGTTAGCAGACGCCTGACGTGCAGTTGCACGCTGTTCGTAGCTGGTAACTACTGATTGCAGCTCATTGGCAATGTTGCCCAGACCATCGGTGTGGATGCTGAAGAACAGGGAACTACCGCCATCGCGACGATAACCTTCGGCCAGATAGTCGGCAGACGGTGAGCCTTTGGTCGCATCAGCTTCAGAGTAGATCGCGGCCATGGAGATTGGGTACTTACGCGCTTTTGCTTCTTCGATGTTGGTATCGATATCCAGCAGAACCAGCTGTGGTTCCAGACCGGCAGTTTTGCCCAGGTTCAACCAGTTTTCAACATCTTTGGTATCCATCTCACGGTGCTTACCGGAGTACAGATCCAGAATAGCGCAGATGCCCAGAACCATGCTGCGGTCCACAGAGCTACGCTTACTGTTTTCACTTTCGTTGTTGTCGTAGAACAACACCGAGGTTTGGTTGTTCGCTTTCGCACGGCCGTTCAGGGTGCGGATATGCGCCAGGGAGTTTTTCGCGGTTTTACCAGATTCGATCGACGCAGGTGATACGAAGATCACGCGCTTACCTTCAGCCCACATTTTCTCAGCCAGCACGGTGGCCAGAACAGCACCGGTGCCGCCGCCCGCAGTACAAACCAGAATGTTGACTTCCTGAGGCGGGTATTGGAAAAGAATGTTTGGCGCTTCGCGACGAGCAGCTTCGAGCATTTCATCACGGATCTTACCGGCACCATCCATACCTTCGATACGGTACTTCGCAGCGCCCGCAGGGATCAGGGTGTCGAAGTTAGACTCTGAGCTATCAATATAGACAGCTTCGTACGGCGCGTAGATTGCAGCCAGGTTTTCACTGTTGATTTTCTTTTCGGCTAATGCCAGCAGGTTAGCGCCACCGCCGCCACAACCATAGATGCCGATCTTCTTGTTAGTTTGTTCCATGATATCCTCTACTTGTTGGTTTCTTGTGTGAGTCTGTTACATATCAAGGTTAATTGACTTAAAAAATAAACGTGTACCAAAATGCGATGGAGGTCGTATGTCTGTCATTGATAAATTGATCTTCGAGATAAAGCAAGAAATTCCACGGCCAGTGTTGGAAGTTGCTTTCCTCAAGCGCATGGGACGTAACCATAAATACGCTGGCGGTTTGGATTGGGAGATTCGTAACAAAGTTATCGACGCTCGTATTCATGCCGACCTCGGTATTATGGGATCGGAAACGATCGACGTTCCGTTAGCGCGATCCGAAGTACAGTTCTTGGAGAACCAAGATTACCGTACTGTTGTACGTATTCCTAAAACGCTGACTAAGGGACGTCCTATTGCAGAAGTTATTGCGTTCAACTACTACTATAATACAGTAGCGGCTGATCTTAATAATGGCTGGCAGGCGTCCTCTTACAATGCTCAGAACTGCGGTAACTCTCCTGTCATGGGGGCAGCACAACAGATTCTTCGTTCGGCGGCTCCTGCACCTGTAGTGAGTACAGCTAACGTGGAGTTAGTGGGTGAAAACGTAGTTGTTATCAACGACTATATGGGTAAAGTCCAGCGTGGTTCAATGACTGTTCGTTTAGGTCAGGATCCAGAACTCAGTAGCTGGGACGGTGTTGCGGTGTTCCAGTTATCTATCTTTACGATTGAAGCAGTGAAAGCATGGATCTACGCTAACACCTTCATCGATTTAGATTCGGGGTATCTGTACGGCGGTGCAGAACTTGGTCGTATTCAGAACGTGATTGAATCATATGCTGATGCCAACAAGAACTATCAAGAGATGCGAGTTGATATGCAGATGGTTAACTTCACTCAGGATAAAGCACGCTACCAGACCTTCACCCGTGGTTTGATTGGTGGACAGGGCCGTTAATAAAAGAGAAAAAAAAAAGAAGGGCGAAAGCCCTTCTTTTTGTCTGGTTAATAATTGTTGAAGACTCTTACTTTTGTCAAGAGCTCATCTACGGATGCGTCGATACATTGTGCTTTCTGCATCGCGTACTTAAGATGGTCTGTCATAACGCCACTGTCAGACATGATGAGCATGTTGCCTAATCCAAACCAACGTTCATTCAGATAGTCCGACGTTACTGCGGTTCCCCACAGCAGGCCTTTAAAAGTAAGTTTATGAGATTTCATTAATCGGCTGGCGATCACGTCAAGACCGTAACGATAACGAGTTTCAGTATCACGAGCGGACGGGTGTCGGTAGATGTAGTAAAGGTCTAATGAGCGCCCATTAAACCCTATTAAGCACAACCCTTTGTTCTGCCAACGTGTAACCGTAAAGAGTGGATGTCCGTCCTTAGTTAGCTCTATACTATCAATCTTATCGTCGATTAGTTCTACGCTAACTCTCATTACCATTATTTCTTTCTACCCTCGCATTTCTTAATGCAGTAAGGTTTAAAGCCTGTTGGTTCAGTTACGCCGACAGGGAAGTCCCGTTCCAGTTCCCCAGTAAACCCGCAGTTAATACAACGACCGAGAGTCTTGTCCATCCCAGAGAAAAGCCCGCCTATGAAGTTCTTCGTACGTTCATCGTTTAATGCAATCTCATTCGCACGACATTCATTACAGAAACGGTAAGTGTTTTTACCGGCCATGAACTTATCCAGCGGCTTGATCTTAAGGCAACCCGGACAAGTAGGGTTAATGATCTGCTCTAACTTAGGAGCTTGCTCGACGTTGAGCTTCTCCTTGTTTACCCGATTACGCTCATCGATTTGAGCACGGGTCATTAACGGTCCTGCGATGACGGGTTTAGACATCATTACGCAGATCTTGCACTGGTGAGCATTGCTGTCCACTTTCATCATATCCGATTCAGGACGATCCTGACGGCAAGAACGGCAGACGTAATAGATAACAGAGTCCATTGTAGGCTCCTTATTAGGGTTATTTTTCTCGAGCGAGATTCCAGTCACCGGACATCAACGCGTCGATGCGTTCTTTTATCTCAGGACTTTCTACACCCGGCGGATTAACAATCTCTGCCAGATGGAAACCTTTGTCTTTCAGTTCCGCCAGATAGATATCGAGTTGCGCTTCATCTGCGTTTTCAATATCGATCTTAACGTACGGCGAGAACTCATGGTCGTTTTGCATATAACGATCAATCTCGACCGTTACGCCTGAAGGAAGTTTAATGCTGTAACGACGTTTAAGGAACCGCGTTTCACACGCACCCATTACAGTATTAAAGTCATCTTCACTGATTTCAAACTCTACCTGAGGCGCACGGGTAGATACACTACCTGACTTACGTGGTAAGCGGAACTTGGTAGCGGTGGTGAATACAGGTGGTTTATCGCCTACCTGCGTACGACGAACTCGGTTAGTTACACGAAGACCGTTACCCGACGTTGTGTTCAGATCGCCTTGAACCATTAATTCAAATGGGTAAGGGACTAAACTTCCAATAGCAAACGGAGTGAGTTTAACGAACAAACAAATCTCGTCTTCTACGTTCTGAGCACCCATCTCTAACTCCCTAAATTTAAACAAAAAAATTGGGGGCACGAAGCCCCCAACGCCATTTACGATTTGTCGTCACTTTTGCGCGGCAGCGCTTCTGTTACTACGGTACGCGGGGGAGCTTCGTTGGGTAACAGAGTCTTCTTCAAATTATTATTCCGTGGAATACTTTTTGAATTAGGTTTAAGTGCGGCTTCAAGCTTAGGGAACTTATCCAACACTGCGTTCTCAACGAAGGATTGGAGTTTGGTGTTAAAGGAAAGAAGCAGAGAGGTAATGACGCGGTGCCTTGCACGGTCATACGACAACTCTGCATTCAACAGGTCGCAGAAAGAAGAGGGCTCAATTAATCGAGCCGACCGCCGCTTTGATTTGGTGATCAGGCCATCTTGCGTCTCGATACGAAAACGCTTGTTATCGCCATCCATTACCACGACCAATGAAATACAACGCTGTAAGATCGTGATCAGATAATCGATCGCTTTCTTCTCAGCTGCAAATGCCGAATTAAGCAGGACTACATTGTTCCGCTTATTGATGGAAAGTCGATACGGACGCCACCGATCATGGTGAGTCAGATCTACAATCCTGAACTTGTCGTTAGCCGGGGAAACAAAATTCAACGGCTTTTCAACAAGGGCGGTAATATCGGCTGGTCGAATTTCAATTGAATTAATGTTAAGGTAGCGTTCAGGGACTTCAAATACGCTACCCGGATCCTGAGTATCTTCGGTCATCATTGCTCCTAAACTTTGCACTTCTCTGCAAACGTATTGTACTCCGGCAGTACGCCTTGCGGAGAGCCTTCGAAACGTTCAACCATTTCGCCTTCAATCAACGCTTCCACTTTCTTAGCGGTACGGAGAACTTCGAACAGTTTGTCCACACGTTGTTGACCAGCGCCATTTGGCTTGTTGAAGTCAAGATCATCTTTAGTCCAGCGGACAAGTTGGCCTTTACTGTCAACAATCAATAATTCGAGTCTTACTGCGTTTGGTTCTTGATCAGGCACCATTACAGTACCGAACTTATTATCCAATGAAACCCATGCCCCAATACCTTTTTCACAACTGAACGACAAGATGTCACCGCCACGGTTGACATTGATCATTGTCATGGCTTTCTCATTCTTAACGAAAGTCCATTTGTCCATCTGGACGGTTTGGGCAGCTGCGGTGAAAGATAAAACGGTCGCTAAAACGCCTACAAAGATCTTTTTCATCACTTGGTTCCTTGATAACATAAAAGTAAAGGGGCTCAAAGGCCCCTTCTATAAAAGCTAGCGCATGGCTAACTGAGTATCGGTTGGGTAACGGGTGTCCATATAGGCTATCGCGTTTACCCGGTATGTGGAGGCATGTCGTTCTACGAACGATGCCATGTAAGCTTTAAACTCACCGACTGTGCGTGCTCGACCTTTTCCTTTTATAAAGAAGAAAGGTCTGTTACCGCCGGGACTCGTAACATTTTTGGCGAGTCTGTTGTTTTTAGCTTTGAGTATCTTTTCGGCCCCATAGGTTCCTAGTAAGTGGGCCATATAGACTTCTGATACGGATACGGTGCGCCCTAGTTTGCGTTCGAGGTAATCTCGATTCTCACGCATGTATTCGGCTGCCATCAGTG
>JACCDR011698085.1_pt1 | contig 12934 bp, 10 predicted proteins | sample 7446431 | NCBI WGS metagenome assembly JACCDR01 (sample SAMN15323443, study PRJNA562643) | freshwater metagenome | isolation source: river surface water | place: USA:Blue River Watershed | collected 2017-08-17
ACAGGAAACTAATAAAGATATTGTTGGTCCAGAACTTGGCAATACGAAAGAAGCATTATTTGTTATTAGTCCACATGATAAAGATTCTCTAATAGAGTTTGACGTAGCCCTCACAGCAGAATCTGGCTCCTCGACGAAAGGGGGTGGTAGTATAAAAGTCTACGTAGCAGATATTGGTGGAGGGAAAGAAAAAACTAGTTCTGAGCAAACAGTCTCAAGAATCAAGTTTAGGATAAAAGCCCATACTCCTCTCGCGTAACTTAGTTCCGAGGAACGTCGAAATGGTAAAATAAAAAGCGTCAGAAAAACCTTGTGGGGTAAGGCATGGAAATTTGCGAGCCCGAAGAGGTCAGCACTGTAGAGAATACGATGCGGTGTGATATCGTAACCCTATGCTTTCCTCTTCAAAAAAATCAGAACTACTTTCGTTTTTGACTGCTATATTGTGTGCTCGGACTATGCTCGTATCACTGCGTGATTCCGAGGGCCCAAACCTCTTGATTGTCACCGTCTTTGGGTTACTCGTATACGCATGTGCGCGTGTGGTCATGCGAGTCCTCACTTCCGGCCTAGTTGGCTGGAGGAGTCTCATACTTGCGTGCGTCCTCCAGATCAGCATAGTTTCCATCGTCTACTTTTTCTTGCGTTAGTAGCTACATCTTTGAAAGACGTACATAATTTTTGTATAATCAAACACATGACCACCAAAACACTTGTATACACTATACTGGCCATCGCAGTGATCTTTACCGGTGCGTATTATGTTATTTCACCCATAGCGCTCTCGCGTACTATCGGTGAGCCAGATCTGCAACAGAATACTGGCTATACAGAATATGATGATGGCGATGAGGTGTTACTTGAGACAGCATCTATACCAGCTGATACTAAAAATATTCCAGCAAGTAACCAAACTGACACACCTGCTCCAGCCACGTATACCAGCGCACAGGTTGCTCTACACGCTTCGAGAACGTCTTGTTGGACCATTGTAAACGGTAGTGTATACGATATTACCTCCTATATACCAAAACACCCAGGAGGAAGTGAAAAAGTGCTCAGGATCTGTGGCACAGACGGAACAGCTCTCTTTACCGGTCAGCATGGAGGCCAGCCTGAACCAGAAAAAACGTTAGCTGGATTTAAAATAGGGTCACTTAAATAATATGGATATCACAACATTACATTTATTTTCACTCATCTTGACTGCACCGGTTATTATATATGCAGACCATATGGGTTTTATGTATCTAACTGGTCGCGCCCAAACCTTATCTGCACAGAAAGTAGTATGGATACACCGTCTGGTCACCCTCGGTATACTCCTCCTCATCATCACCGGTGTATGGATCACCATACCTCGCTGGCAGTTTTTGTTTCAAGAACCTCTCTTTTATACAAAGCTTGCTTTCGTAGTAGCACTTTTTATCAATGGTCTTTTTATTGGCAAGCTGATGCACAAAGCCACCACCACTCCTTTTGCCCTGCTCTCTACGGATGAAAAGAGGGTGCTTATACTCTCTGGAGCGGTCTCGGGCATCTCTTGGGTCGCTACAGTCCTTATCGCCTTTTTTGGGTTATAAAAATAATATAGAAGGATTGCCATATACACCAACAGAAGCAGACCAGAATCCAGAGACAATCAGTCGTGCACAACTGATCGCTTTTGCAAAAGAAAGACCACCCCAGGATCCTGAGGTAGAGGAGATACTATTGAAATAGTTAGAAGAGACAAATATTCCCGAGGGGTCCGACGCGCCATCCATAGATTATCTCGACGTTGCTATCATGCATGCTGTGATGAAATACAGACTAGGGTTCTTGTCTCGGGAAGAAGTGTTAGATGAATTAGAGGAAATCGGCCACGCACTAGCAAGTGAGAGGGGGGATCGGGCAGAGTCTATGTGTCAGGCTTGGAGTGAGCTCGTGTCTGATATTAAGGGAGGTACTTTTCAGTAAAGGTGTTGCTTTTTGAGCTAAAGTATCTTTTTCTTGTTGGGTAGATCAGTGTTATACTGTAGTTATGCGTAAAAAAGTGTTGTATGTCTTTGGTGTATGTGTACTCCTATACATCGGTTGGTATATCTTTGTAAAACCAGTCCCGTTGTCAGGTGATTGGCAAGAGCAGTTGGCTATACCATCAACCGCAGAGTTTTCTGGAGATACAGTTACTGTACGAAATGTCAGAAACTTTAGGTACTATCCCGAGGAAAAAGACATGCATCCTGCATACTATGATAAGACATATAACCTAAATGATATTAAGAGGGTGTGGTATATAGCTGAACCGTTTAATGAAAATGAACTAGCAGCACATACGTTTGTTTCTTTTGAGTTTGGCAATGGAGACTTTTTGTCTATAAGCATAGAGGCTCGAAAAACAAAAGATCAGATCTATAGTGTGTGGAAGGGTTTTTTGCGTACGTATCCACTCATATACATAGCGGCTGACGAACGAGATGTGGTGTTACTGAGAGCCAACTTGAGAAAAGACAATGTGTATGTGTATCCGGTACGATTGTCTAGGCCAGAAAATGGAAAACTGTTGTTGGTAGACATGCTCACTCGCATGAATGAATTAACCACTACCAATCCAACATGGTACAACACGCTATTTGCTAACTGTACGTCGAGTATTGCTGGTCATATCAACAAACTCTCACCTGGTCGTATCTCTCTGTTTTCTTGGCAACTATGGCTCACCGCATCAGCAGATGAGTTCGCGCTCAAACATGGTCTTCTTGATACCGAGCTGTCTATCGAAGAAGCTCGAAAAAAATATGCAATTAACGAAACCTCTCTGCGTATCGGTGATGTTCCAGAGTATTCTGTAGAGATCAGAAAGTTTAAATAAAAGTAGTATTTGTTCAGACTGTTTCGATATAATATCTTTCAATAAAATTTTCTTTTTTGCTATCATATATACATGAACAGCTACACGTCGTATCAAGCGTTAGTAAAACCAACCTGGGCCCCACCTAGCTATCTCTTTGGGCCGGTATGGACCGTGCTCTACACCATCATCGCTTTTTCTTTTGGTACTGTTTTTTACAAAGTGTATACCAAAGAGATACCATGGATCGTAGCTCTGCCTTTTATATTGAACCTCGTCTTTAACTTTGCTTTTACACCAATTCAGTTTGTGCTCAAAAACAATGTGCTGGCTTCGATCGATATCCTCTTGGTCCTCGGTACTCTCATCTGGGCTTTGTGTGCAGTGTGGCCTCATATCCGCTGGGTCGCATACGCCAATATTCCATACCTACTCTGGGTTACTTTTGCTACTGTGTTACAACTGACGATTACTGTGATAAATAGATAATGGTTTTTTAGATCGGCACTATACGAGACAATAGAACGCTACAGCATGATACTACCTACCCATAAAAAAATATATACATGCAAAGCGGAGTTGTGGATATATCCAAGCGAGGTGGCTGCTTGGCACTTTATCACTCTACCAAAGAAGATGGGCGCAGAGCTCAAAGAAACATATGGTAAACGAGCACGTGGTTGGGGGTCGCTGCCGGTACAGGTCACGGTGGGGAAGACGACGTGGAAAACCTCTCTATTTCCCGACAAACGAGTAGAAAGCTACATTATGTCGGTCAAAGAGGTAGTACGGCGAAAAGAGGGGTTGGTGGCTGGAAACATTGTCAAAGTTTCTTTTGATGTGATATCCTGACGGTAGATTATGCTGTACACTAGACCATACGTATCTCTGGAAGACTTAAAAAAAAGATATCCTCACAAATTTACACACCCCGCGGCTTTTGCAGGAGAAGTGTTTTATGGCAGAATACTAAGGTCTAAAACTGTATTATCTCCACTTATAAAATATGCGCATAGAGAGAAGGATCCAAGTGACCCCAATCATGACATGGTTTTTGTGAAAGAGAGAGATTATGTCGCTTTGCATAACAATCCTCCCGAGACCTAATCCGACCTCGTTCGGGTTTTCTTTTTTATAGACCAGAGCGTATACTTATTTTATGAAAAAACCAGACAAACAAAAGGAAGGCATAACACCGAAAAAAGCTTCCAAAAACCAAGATAACATCAAAGTGGCAAACTTTTTATACGAAATAGGAACCATGCGAAAGCTCATGCGCGTGCATCGCCAAGTCCTCCTGACTGACGACATGTCAGACAGTATCGCTTCGCATTCGTACCGGGTTGCTATGATCAGCTGGTTTCTAGCAAAAGAGGAGGGGGCAGACCTCTACAAAACAGTCATGATGGCTTTGATCCATGATATGGCCGAAGCCAGGAGTAACGACCACAACTGGGTACACAAGCGTTATGTCAAAATATTTGAAGAAGAGATAGACGAGGAACAGTTTGGCAGTCTACCGTACCCTGACTTGAAAGAACTGATCGACGAATACCAAAAGAGGGAAAGCAAAGAAGCTGTATTGGCCAAAGAAGCAGATAGTCTGGATCAGATACTACTGTTGCGTGAATACGAATGGGCGGGGAACAAAGAAGCCGATCTGTGGCTATATAGCGGACCTCAAAAAAAGATCAAAAGACAACTAGAGAGGCTCAAAACCAAGACAGCCAGGATGTTGGGCGAGGCTATCTATACAGCGAACCCGAGTGACTGGTGGAAGCATTTGTCGACCGGCCAGAACAGGTAGTTTTTCTATATCTGTACAGGGATAACCTGTGGATAAGACCCTTGCTTGACAGAAGAGCCAGAGATGGGTTACACTCTAGAGTAACTTCAGTCGATTGAGTGATGGATGAAGAAGGGGATTATAAACCGGTTTCCTTTGAAAACTACTTTGCGACTCTTTTTCGCACACATATAATAGAGCTTTTCGAAAAAGCCCTTTGAGAAAAGGTGTCTTTTTTGTTTTTTATTGTACGTAGTTTTTATTTTTTTATTAACTTACTATACGATATTTTATGTCTCAACATACTCAAAAAAAGACAGCGCACACAGCGTGGCCAAAAAAATATTTCGGTCGCTTTAAAAAACCACTGACCAAGACGCCAAACTTTGTAGAGCCACAACTGGACTCTTTTACTTGGCTCGTGGAAAAAGGACTAAAGGAGGTCTTTCAAGAATTTTCTTCTATCAAAGACTATTCTGAAAAAAAGTTCACTCTCGACTTTACCGGTTTCGAGATTGCTACTCCAAAGTATGATGAATACTATGCCAAAGACAACAAACTGTCGTACGAAGCTCCCCTCAAAGTAAAAGTTCGCCTCAAAAACCATATTCTCAAAACTGAAAAAGAGCAGGAAATCTTTATGGCTGACTTTCCGCTCATGACCTCTCATGGTACTTTTGTCATTTCAGGTATCGAACGCGTTATTGTCCCTCAGCTCGCTCGTTCATACGGAGTATTCTTTACTGACTCTGACATTCGTGGACGCAAATACTTTGGAGCAAAAGTGATCCCTGCACGTGGGGCTTGGGTAGAGATCGAGTCCGACGCTGACGGAGTGATCCATGTTCGTATCGACAAGAAACGAAAATTCCTCATTACAACACTCTTGCGCGTCTTGGGAGCAGAAGACAACCAACACATCAAAAACCTCTTTGCTGGGGACGAGTTTGCAACTGCTGCTATCGAAAAAACCCTCGCAAAAGACAAAAACGTCAGTGCAGATGATGCATATATAGAGATCCACAAACGTCTACGTGACGGAGACTTGGCTACCGCTGAAAACGCACGCGAGTTTGTAACCTCTATCTTTGACAGTGAACGATACGACCTCTCTCGTGTCGGTCGTTACCGCTTTAACAAACGCTTTAACAAAGGTCTCTCTGAAGCCGAGCTCGAGCAAAAGACTATCACTTTGGCAGACATCGTGACAGTGATCAGTCATATAGCGCTCCTCAACAACACCCCGAACGCTGTGGCAGACGACATCGACCACTTGGGTTCTCGTCGTGTACGTTTTGTGGGAGAGCTCTTTCAACAAAGCATCCGCAAGGGTATGGCTCAGATCAAGCGAAATATCCAAAACCGCATGTCGACCATCGAAACAGATGTGACGTTGCCAGTACAGTTCATCTCTCCAAAACCTCTGCAAGCTCGTATTCGAGAGTTCTTTACGACAAACCAACTGTCACAGTTCATGCTACAGGAAAACCCTTTGGCAGAGATCGAACATTTGCGTACGCTGTCTGCTTTGGGTCCGGGAGGATTGAACCGTGCTCGAGCTGGTTTCGAAGTACGTGACGTACACCCTTCACACTATGGTCGTATCTGTCCGATCCACACACCAGAAGGTCCAAACATTGGTTTGGTGTTGCGTCTCTCTGTGTACGCACGTCTCAACGACTTTGGTATGATCGAAACCCCATACGCCAAAGTAAAAAATGGTAAAGTGCTCGATGAAATAGCGTATTTGAACGCTTCTGAAGAAGAGGGATACTATATTGCTCATGCTGCTACTCCGGTAGACGACCAGGGTACGATACTAACTGACGATGTCGAGGTACGTTTCGAAGGTAACCCAACTACAGTAGACAAAAACAAAGTAGACTTTATCGATGTGGCTACCAACCAAGCTTTCTCTATCGCTACATCCATGATTCCGTTTCTAAACCACGATGAGGCAAACCGAGCTCTCATGGCTTCGAACATGCAGAAACAAGCCACTCCTTGTATCATTCCAGAAGCTCCTCTAGTAGCGACAGGTATGGAAGCAGACGCTTTGAAACACACCGGTCGTGTAGTGATCGCTCCAGAAGACGGTACAGTCGTGTTTGCCGATAGTACCAAAATCGTTTTCAAAACAAACAAGGACAAAGAATTTACCTACAAACTAGTGTCTTTCTCTCGTACTAACGGTTTTACCTGTTTCCATCAGCGTCCATCGGTCAGTGCTGGTGACAAAGTAAAGAAAGGAGATATTTTGGCTGATACATCTGCTTCAGATGCCGGACAAACTGCCATCGGTCAAAACATGCTCGTCGCCTTTATGTCATGGTCTGGTGCAAACTACGAAGACGCTATTATTCTCTCTGAACGAGTGGTTAAAAACAGCAAATTTACTTCTATTCATATCGAAGAGTTCGTAGTCAACGTACGTGACACCAAACTAGGACCAGAGGTTACTACATGTGATATTCCAAACGTCGGTGAAAGCAAACTCAAAAACTTGGCCGAAGACGGTATTATCCGTGTCGGAGCCGAGGTTCGTCCAGGAGACATTTTGGTAGGTAAGATCACACCGAAAGGAGAGACTCAGCTCACTCCAGAGGAACGACTCCTCCGATCTCTCTTTGGTGAAAAAGCACACGATGTAAAAGACACCTCAAAACGTATGGAAGGTGGAAAGCGAGGTCGTATCATCCGCGTACAAGTCTTTTCTCGAGAAAAAGGAGACAAACTAGAATCAGGTATCATCAAACGCATTCACATCGAGGTGGCCCAGTTGCGTAACATCTCTGTCGGTGACAAGCTGGCTGGACGACACGGAAACAAAGGTGTTATCTCACGTATTTTGCCAGAAGAAGATATGCCATACATGGCAGACGGAACACCGATCGACGTGATCCTAACCCCTCTGGGCGTGCCAAGTCGTATGAACTTGGGACAGATTTTGGAACTACACTTGGGTCTGGCTGCAAACACTCTGGGATACCAAGCCATCGTACCCGCTTTTGCCGGTGCAACTGGTGAAGAGATCAAAAAAGAGCTCGTCGAAGCTGGCTTTAACGAAAACGGCAAGATGACTCTGTACGACGGTCGTACTGGTGAAAAATTTGAACAAGACATTGCCGTCGGTTATATGTATATCTTGAAACTACACCACATGGTTGAAGACAAGATCCACATGCGTTCTATTGGTCCATACTCTCTCATTACACAACAACCGCTTGGAGGTAAAGCGCAAAACGGAGGTCAGCGTTTTGGAGAAATGGAAGTGTGGGCACTCTTGGGTCATGGAGCTGCTCATACCCTACAAGAAATATTGACTATCAAGTCTGACGATATTACCGGCCGATCGAGTGCCTTCGACTCTATTGTCAAAGGTATGCCTATCCGTGAACTGAACACACCTGCATCATTCAACGTACTCCTGAACAACTTGCGAGGATTGGCTTTGGATGTACAGATCAAAAATATGCCTGAAAAATTACAAGACGAAGATATGCAATAACAAAGACTATTATGAAAATGAAATCAACATCATCAAATGAGTTCGAGACTATTGCTTTGAAACTTGCTGGAGGCGAGCGAGTAAAAGAGTGGTCTTTTGGAGAGGTGACCAAACCGGAAACCATCAACTACCGTACCCAACGCAGCGAGCGTAATGGTCTTTTCGACGAGAAAATCTTCGGTCCAGATCGTGATTTTGAATGCTACTGTGGTAAATACAAGGGAATTCGCTACAAAGGCATTGTGTGTGAGAAATGTGGTGTCGAGATCACCCGCTCTATCGTTCGTCGTGAACGCATGGGCCACATCGAGCTCGCTACTCCTGTCTCTCATATTTGGTTTATGAAATCTATGCCATCAAGGATCAGCATGATCTTGGGTATTTCGAGCATGGACGTAGAAAAAGTCGTCTATTTTGCTGGTTACATCGTGACCAAAGTCTACGAAGAAGAGAGAACTCGATATTTGAAAGACCTGGACTCTGAATACAAGGCAAAGATCAAGTCTCTGCAAGATGAAAAAACAAAAGAGGCAGTCAAAGAGATGCTCTTGTCAGCAAAACGAGACATCGAGTCTATCCAAGAAGGACGCGTGCTCGACGAAGTAGAGTACCACAGTTTTAGTATCAAATACGGTACCTTGTTCGAAGCAGGCATCGGGGCTGAAGCTATTCATAACATCTTTAAAAAACTAGACCTACAAAAACTATTGACTCAGCTCGAAACAGACATCGAAAAAGCTGGTTCTTTGGATGTGGTCAAGCTTTCAAAACGTATTTCGTTGGTCAAAGCGATGATTAACTCTGGTACTCGACCAGAGTGGATGTTCCTCACTTCTATTCCTGTTATTCCTCCGGCTTTGCGACCAATGGTACCGCTGGATGGTGGACGCTACGCAACTTCTGATGTCAACGACTTGTACCGACGAGTGATCAACCGAAACAACCGTTTGAAGAAACTAAAGGAGATCATGGCTCCAGATGTGATCCTGCGAAATGAAAAACGTATTTTGCAAGAAGCAGTGGATGCCTTGATCGACAACTCTATTCGTCATGGAGGAACAAGTGGTGCTACGAGCCAAGCACAACGTCGACCTCTCAAATCTATCGCTGACAACCTAAAAGGTAAACGTGGTATCTTCCGACAAAACCTCCTCGGTAAGCGTGTAGACTACTCAGGACGTTCGGTCATCGTGGTCGGACCAGACCTCAACTTTAACCAATGTGGTTTGCCAAAACACATGGCTCTCGAACTCTTTAAACCGTTTGTTATTTCAAAACTACTCGAACAAGAACTAGCATACAACATTCGTGGAGCAAGCAAGCTCATCGAAGACGGTATTCCAGAAGTGTGGGCTATGCTTGAGGATGTTATTTCAGACAAATACGTACTCTTGAACCGTGCGCCGACCCTGCACCGCCTCGGTATCCAAGCTTTCAAACCTATCTTGACCGAAGGAAACGCTATCGCTTTGCACCCACTCGTATGTTCTGCTTTTAACGCGGACTTCGACGGTGACCAGATGGCTGTACACGTACCTTTGTCTATGGAAGCCCAAGCCGAAGCTCGAGAGATCATGGCTTCAGACAAAAACGTATTGAAACCTGGATCAGGAGACCCAACAGTATCTGCCAAAATGCTCGATATCGTGCTCGGCTGTTACTGGATGACCAAGGAGGTAGTAGGGGAAAAGGGTGAAGGAAAAGTGTTTGGTTCACCAAACGACGCCATCATCGCCTATGATTTTGGTGAGATCTCATTCCGTTCAAAAATCAAAATATTACCTCCAACAAATGTTAAATATGCTCCGTTTGACGGAAACTTGTTTGAGACAACAGTAGGTAGAGTCCTCTTTAACGCAGTGTTGCCAGAAGACTATCCTTTTATTAACTCTGAAATTGACCGAAAAAAGATCGCTGTCATCATCGATGAGCTCATCGAAAAGTATGGTATCGACAACGTACCAAAAGTGATCGACAAAATAAAAGCTTTTGGCTTCAAGTATGCTACTCGATCGGGAGTGACCTGGGGATTGGATGATGTCTTGGTACCAGAAAACAAACAAGACCTTATTGCTGCTGGAAAAGAAAGAGCAGATCTCGTACTCGAGCATTTTAACCACGGACTCATTTCAAAAGAAGAACGATTGCGTCAAACTATTCAGATCTGGCACGGTGTCAAAGCCGAGATTGAAAAACTGATGCCGAAAAACTTGCCAAAACACGGTTCCGTGTCAGACATGGTACTCTCTGGTGCTCGAGGTTCGATGTCAAACATCACACAGATGGCAGGTATGAAAGGACTCATTACCAACACAGCAGGAGAGACTATCGAGTTTCCTATCCTTTCTTGTTCAAAAGAAGGTCTGACTCCGCTCGAATACTTTATCACTACACACGGTTCTCGAAAGGGTCTGACCGACACAGCGCTCAACACTGCTAAAGCCGGATACCTCACTCGTAAACTGTTTGTTGTGGCACAGGATACCATCATTACCGAGGAGGACTGTGGTACAAAAGAGGGAATTGTGATCGATAAAAACGCTATTGCTGGTATGGAAGTGTCGATCGCTAAACACATCAAAGGACGATTTTTGTCTGCTGATATTACTTTGCCAGACGGCACAGTCTTCAAAAAAGATCACTTCTTGTCAAAGAAAGACGCTATCGCTATTGAAAAAGCTGGTATCACAGCAGTTGCTGTTCGATCACCTCTGTCATGTAAAACTCAAAACGGTATTTGTGTAAAGTGTTATGGAGCAGATCTTGGTAAAAACAAAGTGGTAGAAGTAGGTGAAGCTGTAGGAACGGTGGCTGGTCAAGCTATTGGTGAGCCTGGTACACAGCTGACTATGCGTACGTTCCACGCCGGAGGTACGGCTTCTGTCGGTGGAGACATTACCCAAGGTTTGCCACGTGTCGAGGAACTCTTTGAAAAACGTAAACCAAAAAACCCTTCAGTAGTCTCTGCTGTCTCAGGGGTTGTGACTGACATCGTCGTAACACCAAAAGAGAAAAACATCATCATTACTCCAAGTATCGAAGATAAAGGAAAACACAAAGGTTCTGTAGAGTATCAAGTATCTCTCAACCGAGTGATCCTGGTTCGAGTTGGTGACGAAGTTAAAAAGGGAGATATTTTGACTGACGGTTCGGCTGATATCGATGAGTTGTTCAAGTACGCTGGTCGCAACAAAACGATCGACTACATTATTCACGAGATCAACCGTCCATACGAACTACAAGGAGAAACAGTATCTCGAAAACACATTGAAACTATCGTACGACAAATGTTCTCTCGAGTACGCATTACCGAAGCCGGTGACTCTATGTTCTCTATCGGAGACATTGTCGAAGCAAGCTTTGTTGATGAAGAAAATCGAAAAACAAAAGAAAAAGGTGGTGATATGGCAAAATACGAAGAGGTAGTTATGGGTATTACAGACGTTTCCCTCTCTCGTAAGAGTTTCTTGGCAGCAGCGTCATTCCAACACACGACACGTATGTTGATCAGTAGCGCTCTGCGTGGTAACGAGGATGAACTGTCGGGACTAATGGAAAACGTTATCCTCGGGCGACTGATTCCTGCTGGTACGGGTTTCAAAAACAGTCCAAAGCAAAAGATGATAGAAGAATTGCGAGCGTCTTTTGAAGCATAGACTTTCGGTATCTCGTAGGGTGAGGGTTTGGTAATTTTTGTAGCCATATGTCCTCAGTCGTAGAACAAATAAAAGATAAATTAGATATTGTTTCTGTCCTCTCTTCTTATATTCCTCTGGAGAAAGCCGGAAACAGCTTTAAAGGCAGGTGTCCATTTCATCACGAAAAAACACCTTCCTTTTTTGTGTCTCAGGAAAGGCAGAGTTATTACTGTTTTGGTTGTCAGGCCAAGGGGGATATCTTTACCTTTGTAGGTGAGTTCGAAGGTCTGTCTTTTGTAGAAACTCTCAAGTATTTGGGAGAAAAAGCTGGTGTGCCTGTCTTAGGGTATAAACAGACAGAAAACAAAGACGCACATAGTCGACTGTATACATTACTCGAAGATGCTACCTTGTTCTTTAACCGACACCTTACTCAGGAACCGACCATCTCCGCATACCTCTCTAGTCGAGGCCTCTCTCCAAAAACTATTCAAGATTTTCGTTTGGGTTATGCTCGAGCAGGTTGGAGGGATGCACACGCGTATTTACTAGAAAAAGGGTACACCGAAAAAGAAATGTATACTGTCGGTTTGATCAAGAGTAAAGAGGGTGGAGGCTGGTATGACCTCTTTAGGGAACGCATTATGTTTCCTATCTCTGACAGTACTGGTCGTGTTATCGCTTTTTCTGGCAGAACAATGCGACAAGAGGAAAATATCCCTAAATATTTGAACTCGCCAGAAACCGTGTTGTTTAACAAGTCAAAAACATTGTTTGGCTTTGATAAGGCAAAAAAAGATATTCGATTGAGAGACTATACTATTTTGGTCGAAGGACAAATGGACTTGTTACTCATGCACCAAGCGGGATTTACAAACACGGTAGCTTCTTCTGGTACGGCTTTGACTACCGATCATCTGACTATTTTGCAGAGATTGTCACCGCGGATCATCTTTGCTTTCGATAGTGACGGCGCTGGTTTCAAGGCTACTGACCGTAGCGCCCAGCTGGCTCTGTCGTTGGGTATGGAAGTCAAAGCTGCTCGTTTTCCACAAGGCAAAGACCCAGCAGATATGGTTCGAGACGACGTGGATGGGTTAAAAAAAAGTATTGCAGAAGCAAAACATATCATCGAGTTTTACACGGAGAGCTTGCTCGCTCAACGGATC
>JACCDR010163931.1_pt1 | contig 12933 bp, 12 predicted proteins | sample 7446431 | NCBI WGS metagenome assembly JACCDR01 (sample SAMN15323443, study PRJNA562643) | freshwater metagenome | isolation source: river surface water | place: USA:Blue River Watershed | collected 2017-08-17
GTCGAACGCGCTCCTCTTCTTCCTCGACGGGTCGGACGACCTCAAGGTCATCGATCTCAACATCGCCACCCTGGCCGCCGACCTCGCGACCGCAGGTACTACGATCGCGGCGACCGCGAACGGACCCTACGATGTTTGCCGCGGACAGAGTGGAACGAACGCCTACGTGGTTGCCGCCATGGGTGCCAGCTACGAGGTAGCCATCATCTCCTCGGCCGCAGCGATCACCGCCAACGCAACCAAGGCACTTCCGGCCGATGGGCCGATTTGCATTGCGGTCCCTCCTTCGTCGTCCCGTGTCATGGTCGGACGCATCAACACGACCGGCACCGACACGGTCCGCGGAGACATCCTGAACCTTACGACGCTCGCCGACGTGAGCACGAACACCACGATCGGGACGCTCGTCACTTCGGGACCCTTCAATCATTTGACCGCTGCCTATCGCTCCGCTCAGGTCGGTGGTGAGTGGACCTGCTATTTCTTTTGGACTGAGAACGAGGGGGTGACGATCTCAAACATCAGCTACGTCACCCGCACCAACACGCTCAACAATGTAGGGGCTGCTGGCACGGAGTCGACTCTGAAGACCAGAGTCTCCCTTGCATCGCGCGCCTTCGATCATAACGGCCGTGTCTACTTCTGGGGCGTGTATGCCTTCTCGGCCAACGCTCTGGCTACGCTCGTGGGTGACTTCAGCCCGGCGCAACTTCAGAACAGTTATTTCCTCTACCGCGACGACGGCTTCTTAGTGGCTAAGGCCACCAACACGCGCGCGGCAGGATTCTCTGCTGAGACCGGGTATCTTCCCGGAGTTCACAGCACCGCAGCCAACACCTACTCCTGGTGTGGTGGTACTCGACGTCGAATCACGATCACGGCAAAGGCGAAAGACTACGCGGACCGCTCGCCGCAGGACATCGAGGTTGTCTTCAACTCCAACGAGGCAAGGCGCTGCGTCACGTTAGGACGGACACTGTACATGTCCGGCGGAGAGATTCTTCAGTATGACGGCAAGGGACTGGTCGAGGTCGGTTGGCACCTATATCCTCCCGGCCTCACGGTGGGGGAGAGCGCGACTGCCGGCAACATCCCGAATGGGACGTATACCTATGGGTCGACTCTTGCGCACGAGAACTCGGTCGGAGAACTAGATCGTTCCGCTATGGTGGTCACGACGAACGCTGTGATCGCCGCCGGTCCCAAGGAAGTTGACATGGTGCTCACTGGAGCACTGGCGGCCACTCACCGAGCAGACGGGTGGCTTGAGGTGTGGCGCACTCTCGTCAACCCGGTGGTTGATGCCCCTATGCGGCTAATCACCAGCAATGATCCGACTGCGGCGGCCGGTAATAACACGTACTACTCCAATACCGACTCCGTGCTTCTCACAGAGGACGACAACTACTCAGACACAACGCTGCGGACTAAGGAAGCGTTCGATCAGAGTGGATCCGTCCTCGAGCGCCTGGCTCCGCCGGCTGCCACCATCATCGTTGCGACGCATGAGCGTCTCTTCCTCGCCGGCATTTCCGACAACCCCTACCAGGTCTGGTACAGCCGGCAGCGAGAGGTGGACACGGTGGCCGCGTTCCACGACAACCTCACCATCGAGGTGCCACCGACCAGCGGTCCGATCACCGGCCTCGCCTTCCTGGAGGGCACACTGATCGTCTTCTGCGACCACGGCATCTGGGCGCTCCCCGGAGACGGGCTCGACAACACCGGTGGAGGTAACAACTACGGCCCAGCGCGTCTCATCTCCTCGGACGTCGGCGCCGTGTCACACGACTCGATCACACTCACCCCGAAAGGCATCGTGTTCCAGAGCTCGAAGGGGATCTACCTGCTGGGCAACGGACTCGATCCAATCGGCCGTCCGGTCGCCGACTTCACCGACACGATCGTCGCAGCGCACGTCATGGAGGACAAGCATCAGGTCCGCTTCCTGTCGAGCGCCAGGATGCTCGTGTGGGACTACCGGGTGAATCAGTGGAGCGAGTGGGAGGAGACTGGCGTCGCGGCCTGCATCTGGAACGGCACCCACCACCTCGCCTCTTCGTCCACTGTCCGCGCGGAGCAATCCACCTGGGGCTCGAACGTCACCTATGCGCTCGACGTCGAGACCGCGTGGATCCCGATCGGCCCGGGTGGCAAGATGGGGCAGGGCAAGTGCGCCTGGTTCGAGGTCCTGGGCGAGGTCATCTCCGCCCACGACCTCCGCGTCCGGGTCGCGCGAAACTTCGTCTCGACGTCGAGTGGCGCGACCTTCTTTCAGAGTAAATACTGGCCTGTGTCGCCGGCGACCGTCGGCGGCCCCATCCAGGTTCGGCACGCCCCATCCATCCGGGTGGTAGAGGCAATCAAGATTCGTATCACGGCTTACGCTAGCGGAAGCACGACCAACCCGCCCACCGGAGGGGCGTGCAAGCTCACCGGCTTCACACTCCAGGTCGGTCTCGGCCAGGGTCTATGGCGGATGCTTCCGGCGGCTCAAAAACAGTGAGAGGATAGAACATCATGGTGTTCGGAAGCGTACTTGGTGGTGTTCCAGTCGTTGGTGGACTCCTGGGTGGAGGTCCGGCCCGAACCAGTTCGTTCGGCGAGATCGACCCTACTGGTCAACTCGGTCATCAGTCGTCTGAGGCCGGCAAGTTCGGCCAGTACGGTGCCCAGGGCTACAAGAACATGACGGGCGAGCTCCAGGGGGACCGCGCGTACCTCCAGGGGCTCCGGTCGGGCCAGAATTCGCTCTCCGCCGAACAGCTTCGCCAAGGGCTAGAGCAGCAGCAGGGCCAACTCCAGTCCATGGCGGCCAGCGCTCGGCCGGCCAACGCAGCCAGCGCCGCACGCACCGCGATGATCCAGTCCGGGCGCGCCGGCTCCGCCATGTCTGGCAACGCGGCCATGGCAGGCATCGCCGAACGCAACGCGGCGGCGCAGACCCTCGCGGGCCTGAATCTCCAGCAGCGCCAGCAGGACGTGGGCGCGGCCCTAGGCGGCCAGTCCAACGCGATCCAGGGCTACGGCGCCCTCGAGCAGGCGCGCACTGGCCGCTACGCGGCCGACATGGGCACGCCGTCCAACACTGAGGTGCTCCTCGGTGGCCTCTCCGGCGCCGCGGGCCTTTTTGGAACCAAGTAGATGCCCGGCTACGACGACATCGTCGACCTCGACCAACTCTACGCGCTGCCCCCTGTCGGTTCGGATGAGAACCCCATGAACATGGAGGCAATCCGCTTCGACGAGGATATCGGCTCCGGCCGCATTCCCATGAACATGGAGGGGATGCGGATGAGGGAGGATGCCGTCGGGAATGAGACCGACAGTCCGGTGACTCTCCAGGAAGGGGAGACCGTCGACGATGTCATCGGGCCGCCCGACACGCGACCGGTCCGCAAGGTGGAAACTCCCGGGGGAGGTTGGTACTACACCAGGGAGCCGGAGAAGACTGTGGGCGACAGGCTGCGCGCAGCCGGCAAGGCTGTGACCGGGTGGGCTACGGGGGAAGGTGGCGGCCCGACCCGACAGTACACCGTCGACGATCCGAAGACAGGGAAGACCCGCCAGATCGAATACTACGGCCCGTCTGAGATGAGCCCGGAGATGCGTGCCAAGCTCGGCATTCGGGACACCTCTGGGGCGGCCAAGAAGAAGACCTCCGCCGGCGGTCCTGTCGCCGGCGGTCCTGGCATGGGTCCGCCCCCTGGTGTCGTTCCGTCCCTCACCGGCGAGCAGCCGCAGGGCGCTGCGCAGTGGGATGAGTTCATTGAGCAGCCGCAGGGTGGCGCGGTAGCGTCCTCCGCCCCAGGCGCCGAGGGCGCAGAGGTCGACGCGATCAGCGGTGGCAACCATCCACAGGGTCCGGCCGGCCCCGGCGACGACATGGCCTTCTGGTCGCGACAGGGAGCGATGCCTATCTCCCCGGAGGAGGAGTTCGCACGCCAGGCCGCCATGACGCCGGAGGAGCGCATCCTGGAGAACACACGGCGCGAGTTCCAGCGCCAGCAGATCGGCCTCGACGGCGTGGCGACCGCGGCGGCCAAGGCGCGCGTCGACGCTGAGCAGAACCTCAAGGCGCTCGAGAGCGCGCACGCGCAGACCAAGAAGGAGCGCGACGAGATCTTGAAGCGCCCCGGTTGGTGGGAGGGCCGTTCCACCGGGCAGAAGATCGCGCTCTACGTGAGTTCCATTGCCGGCGGGATGCTCGCCGCGTTCCAGGGGCACACTCGGAACCCGGCGACCGAAGCCATGCACCAGGCGATCGACCAGGACGCTGAGGAGCGTGCGCAGGAGCTCGCCGCTGCGCAGGGCGATTTCGCCGACGCGCAGGACCTGTTCAAGTTCAAGGAGCTCGCTCGCATCCGCGCCTACGAGGACGCGACCCAGCAGACGCTGATCCAGATGCAGAAGTACGACCCCAATGGCTCCATGGCGGCGCAGTCCCTGGCGCAGATCCAGGACTACAAGGCCCGCCAGGCGGAGGCCGAGCAGAAGGTGGTGGAGCACAACTGGAAGAAGAAGCACCAACTCCTCCAGATCGCCTCCGAGGAGCGGCAGAAGCAGGCCCAACTGGCCCAGGCGGAGCGAGAAAGCCGCCGCCAGGCCGGCGTCCAGTACTCGGCGCAGCGGAACGACATGATCAAGGCCGGCTGGATGCGGGACGCCAAGGGTAACTGGGTCCCGGATCCGAAGGTCGTGAGCCAGCGGGCCAAGGACGCGGCCGACCTGGAGAACACTGAGGCCCGCACCGAGAATGTCCGTCTAGAGACCCAGGACAAGCAACTTGCCTTGTCCGGGGGTGCCAACCCCTACGCCATCGGCGACTCCACCGGTAAGCCGTACCGTCAAGCGGACGGCTCCGTCTTTGCGATCAAGGACACCACTCGCCGGGAAGAAATCAGCCAGATCAACCAAGCCGCGTACAACGTCCGCCGAATCGCGGATCTGATCAAGATCATCCGCGAGAAAGAGGGAGGGGCGAGCGCGGCGATCGGTAGCCCGGAGTATCAGGAGTTGAAATCGCTCGCGGCGCAGACCGACTTCGAGACCTACAAGGCATACGGACTTGGGGCCCCGTCGTCTGGAGATCAGCAACTCGCTGGTGCTGCACGTGGTGGGAAGGACATCACCTCGTTCATCTATTCACCGGAGGCCGGCTTCGAGTCCTATGCACAAGGAGTCGAAAGCAAGCTCAACATGGCGCTTCGTAGCGCTCAGTACACCGGACCGAAAGTTGTAATACCGCGCATGAGGGCCCCGAACGAGGAGGACCTCGCCCTCGAGCGCGCTCGTAGCTACCCGCCCGGCTCGTTCCTGCCCGGTAGCAAGTATCGTGAGGCGGCTGAGAAGGGCAAGGCCGAGCGCGACGCGGAGGCCCCGGCGGAGGATGAGGAGCCCCCGTCCTACGCCCCGCTCCATGAGGACGAGGTGGAGAACCCGTGGGAGGATTCGATCCGGGGTAAGAAGAAGTAATGGGCGACCGCATCACCTACGTCCAGGGCCGCCCGGTTGTCATGCCGGAGGAGGCCGTCACCGGCCCGACCCCCACTGAGGCGGAGCTCGACGCGCTTCAGAAGGAAGCGGACAACGAGAAGCTCTACGGCGGCTGGGAAGGTGGCGTGGTCGCCGGCGGCGCTGGCATCGTCGATGCCGCTACCCTCGGAGCCTCGGGCATGGTCCTGCGCGCGGGCGGCGGCGCTGAGACGATGCGCGAGATCAACCAGCGCCACAAGGCTCTCGGCATCGGCGGGCAGATCGTCGGGACCGTCCTCGGCGCCCCGGGCGCGATCGCCGGCAAGGTGGCGGGCGGCGCGGTCAAGAAGGGCGCGGCCGCGGGCGCCGTCTCTGGCTTCCAGCAGGGCGTTCACGAGTTGTCGCTCGACGAGAAGCCGCTCACCGCCGAGCGGGTGGTGTCGGTCCTCGGGACCAACGTCCTACTCGGCACCGGCCTCGGGGGTGTCACCGCCGGCGCCGCGAAGGCCGCCCAGCTCGGACTCCGCCGTGGCAACAAGCTGATGCAGTCGGTGGCGCAGCGCGCCGAGTCGGGACAGATGTCCGGCGGAGTGGTCGACGACCTCGCCGCCCACCAAGCTGCGATGGAGTCCGAACGGGTCTGGCTGGCCCTCGAGACGCCCTCCACCCGCAAGGTCGCAGAGCAGGCCCAGCGACGCCTCCGCTACCTGGCCGACGAGCCGGTCGGCCTGGCGGAGCGGCCGCGTGCGCTTCTCGACCCCCTGCGGCGCCAGATCGGTGCCATGCGGAAGGCGCTCGACGAGGCCCCCGCCCTGGAGGCCAAGATCGCCGCCGAAGAGATCTCCATTGCCGCCAAGCTTCGCGCCCAGTTGAAGAATGTTAAGGTCGGGAAGGCGGCCGAGCTTGCCTCCCGGGACGACACCGTGGCCGGGAAGCTCAGTGCTTCTCAGGCGGACCCCGACCCCATCCAACTGGGTGGTAAGGCCGCGCGCCGGTTTGCGGAATGGAGCAATATCCCCCTCAAGAAGAACGGCAAGATCCTGGCCTCCCCGGGCGAGGTCGGAGCCTTCGCCAACGCGCTCGAGGCCGGCGAGGTGGCCGGGATGCGACGCGCGGCGCTTGAGCGGCTCCCGGGCGCTCTAGAGCGAGCCCAAGCCCTGGAGGCACGGGTGGTGGCCGAGGACGCGGCGCGGCTCGCCGGAGTGGGCAAGAAACCGCTCCTCGAGCGCATGGGCGGCCAGATGGCCAACGCGGCCGGCTGGGGCATGATGGGCGGGATGCTGCCCGGCGGCCCGGTCGGCGCAGCCGGCGCGGTCCTCCTGTCCGACCTCATCGGAAAGGCCGCCAACCTGGTGGGGAGCCGCTTGGCCCGCGCCGTCGGCGTCTCCGCCAAGGGCACCAGCAAGGCGGTCGGGGCCCTCCTGGCCGGCGAGAAGGGCGCCAAGATGGTGCCCCCGGTCCGCGACTTCCTGTCCGGCAAGGCAGGAGCCGGCGCCGCCAAGGGCGGCCTCACGCTGGCGCAGGCGTACCGCGCGCGGGCTGAGGAGATCAGGAATCTCACCATGATGGGCCCTAAGGGTGACCCGATCATGCGGCCGGATGCGCGCATGGCGCTCGGCCGTAAGCTGGCGCCGATTGCCGCGTTGTCCCCCCTCCTGGCGGACCAGGTCGAGACAGTCACCGCCCGCAAGGTTGAGTTCCTGTCCAAGAAGCTCGCCAGGCGGCCCGACGTCGCAGCAATCAGCGCCGGCGGCCCGGACACCTGGATGGAGGGCGAGACCGAGATGCGCCAGTGGGGGCGCCTCGCCTGGGCGGCCGACAACCCGGACGGAGTCGAGCAACTTCTCGCCCTTGGCTCCATCACCCCGGAGGACGCGGAGGCGTACCGCGAGATCTACCCGGAGCGCTACCGGGACCTCCAGATGACGATCGCGCAGCGGTTGCCGGAGCTCCAGAAGAAACTCCCCTACCGCCAGCGGCTCGCGCTCTCCATCTTCACCGGGCAGCCGGTCGACCCAAGTCTCGACCCGGCCATCTGCGCGGTCCTGCAAGGTAACTTCGAGTTCGAAGAAGGCACGGATGGTGGGACGAAACCACCGGACGCGACGGCCGATTTTGGTAGTGTGACGGTGGAGTCCCCGACTCCGGCGCAGGAGAGGTCATTATGAGCAATCTCAGGGCAGTCCAACTCCACACAGCGCTCACCGCGCTGCCGTCGCCCCCCACCTCGTGGGGGCTTGTGGATCAGGACTGGTTCGCCACGTCCAACGTCGATGAGTTCGACCTCGAGATCTGGGCTGCCGCGACCACCAACCTAACCGCCGCTGAACTCCGCGGCTGTACCCGACACCCGGTCACCCTGGCCGACGATGCTGTCGATGCGATCGACACCACGGACAACGAACTCGACATCACCGGTCACGTCTACGAGACCGGCGACGGGCCGGTCCGTTTCACCACCACTGGCGCCCTGCCCGGTGGCCTCGCCGTGAACACAGACTACTGGTTGATCTTCGTGGATTCCGATTCGATCAAGGTCGCCACCTCATGGCGCAATGCCATGCTCGGCTCGGCCATCGACCTCACCGCCGGCGCCTCCGGGGTCCAGACGATCGTGGACACCGCGGACACGAAGCGAAACCACTGGCACGTCCACGGTCTCCTCGGCCCGGCCCGCGACGGCGCGGTCGCCCTCACCAAGACGAAGGCGTATCGGGCGCGGTGCAGGCACACCGAGCACGTCCTCGCCTACGCACTCACCGCCACCCTGTCCGCCGCGGAGGCGGTCTCCGCCAGGATCGTTCCCCGCCCGGTCTGGTAATGATCGACGTCCTCGTCGAGTCGTTGGTGGAGCCTGAGATCGATTTCCTCATCGAGGGGATCGACTCCGCACCGATCAACTTCGCTCTGATCACCGCCGGCGCGTCGTCGGTCGACGGTGGCCCGTTCGTGACGGACTCCGTCACGCTGCTACCGAATCGACTCTATGCCCTGGTCGTGACGGCTTCCGCCGCGACGGCTGAGTCACCAAACTCAGTCACCGGCGCAGGGCTCACCTGGACAGCGTCTACCGCTGGGTCCAACGGTGGCGCCAACCGAAGAACGAGTTGGTTCTACGGCTTCGGGGCGCCGACTCCGGGCGCCATCACCATGGGTTTCGCAGGCACCATGACTGGGGTTTGCTGGTCCCTCTTCGAGGTAGTGGGTGCCAAGCTCCAGGCGCCACGCCAGGGGGCTGCTAACAATGCCAACTCGACCACGGTCACCGGTACGCTCGCCGGCGCTTTGGCCAGCACCCGCAGTGGGGTAATTTACTGTTGTGGCCGCGCAGTGCAGGAAGACACGGTCCCGCCGGCGAACTTCACTGAGCTCGTGGATCACCCGGTGACCTCACACCTCACGCCGGCCAACATCCACCAGGTTGCATGGGGGATCGGGCAGACGTCCGCGGCGCCGACCTGGGCGACCAGCGGCGCAGCGCAGATTGTCATCCTCGAGTTCGAGGCAGCATGAGAATCCGAGGCCGAGGGAACCGCCTGCGCATGAGCGCGCAGAACGAGTGGTATCGGCAGCCGGGCATCGACATCCCGAGCGTGCTCATCATCTCTGGCCGCTACTTCCTCGACCTCGGCACAAGCTCGAGCGTGCTCACCTGGGCGAACTTCATCAACCGGACACAGACCGACGTTGAGAACCAACTCGACGGCTTCTTCGCGGACTCCCCTCGTGTCCGGGCGAACACCCACGGCACGATCATCATGGACATCGAGAACTCGGCCGACGGGCACTCCTCGCACCCGTCCGATCTCCATCTGGAGAGCGCGCCGGATCAGGCCAGCTTGATCTCTGCGTGGAAGACGCGCATCGCGGCCTGCCGCGCCGTGTTCCCGAACGCGAAGATTGGCCTCTATGGGACACTCATCGGAGGCAGCCGCGGTCTGCTCTCCGGCGGCCAATACGATACGTTCATCGCCCGCAAGGCTGCTCTCATTGCAGCCGGGACCACAGGTGGCGGCGCCGCGTTCGACGGTCTCGATTATCTGGTCCCGATCGTCTATCCGAACTTCGGCCCGGACGACAGTGAGGGATCGTGGACCTCGTACTATGCGATGACGATCCAGGCGGTGACTGGCTCGTACGAGATCAAAAAGTCGGACGGGTCCACCATTCCGCTTCTGCCACTCATCGGTGGCTACGTCTCGAACGGAAGCTCTGCCAACAACGGGGATCTACTGCTTGATCTTCAAACCGTCAACAGTCACCCGCTAGATAATACCTGGGTGGAGCAGTTCCGCGCCTTCCGTGACACAGGGGCCGACGAGATCGTGTTCTGGAACGGGATCAACTCCAAGTATGCTCGCGACGGCGCCGGCGCCACGAACAGACTGGTCGCTGAGTTCGTCTACGCAGGCAAAGGGTGGGGCTGATTTGGACCGTGAGCTCAGCCTGGAGATCGTCTCCCTCTTCGGCGAGCTCGCTGAAGATGGGGCCGTGGGCGCGGATGGTCCTCCCGGCCCGCCCGGTCCCCCGGGCGAGGATGGCGCCCCCGGCGCCGACGGCGAGGACGGGGCCCCGGGTGCCACTGGCGCCGACGGCGAGGACGGGGCGCAGGGGCCGCCCGGCCCGGCCCCGAGCGGCACCGGCTTCGTCCGGGTCACCAATGGCGTCCTCGACGCGCCGATCGCGGCGATCGAGACAACACACCTCGGCGGGGACATCACGACGGCCGGCAAGGCGCTCCTCGACGACGCCGACGCGGTGGCGCAGCGGACGACTCTCGGCCTCGGGACGGCGGCCACACAAGCAAGCTCGGCGTTCGAGGCGGCTGGCGTGGTGGCAGCGCACGAGGCGGCTGGAGACCCGCACACCGGCTACCAGCGCGAGAGCGAGAAGGGCTCGGCGAGCGGCTACGCTTCCCTCGACGCCGGGACCAAGGTCCCGACCGCGCAGCTCGGCGGAGCCGGCGCAGATAACACAAAGTATCTGCGCGGTGACCAGACGTGGGCCGTGCCGGCCGGCGGGGGCGGATCCGCGTCCGACCGCATCCGACTCCTGGTTGCAGCCCGGACCTACACCAACCAGGGCGCTGGGCCGACCGAGTCCAACGTCGCCGACCGCGTCATCGTGGACCTCACCAACTTCACCAACTGCCGGCTCCTAGCCCGTGTGTCCACCACTGGATCGACCGCCTCCATCAAGGCCCAATATTCGACCGACGGGACGAACTTCTCCGACCTCACCACCACGATCAGCCTGAATGGAACCGGTCTCAAGGCCAGCGCATCTCAGGCAATCCCGGCGCCGGCTAAAGCCTTGGTCGTCCTACGTTTGGTGGCCGTGGGTGGAAACACCACCGAGGACCCCGTCGTCGAGTCCGGCGCCGCAGTGGAGGTGGCCTGATGTGCGTGGTAGGCTTAATGGAATCATGGATGCCTTCACCGCGCACCGCCTCGAGAAGCTCGAGGGAAGCGTCTCTGAGCTGGAGGGGCGCATGAGGGCCATGGAGATCGGGTACGCGAAGATGCTAGGCTGGTCTGCCGGCGGCGCCGCGGTAGGTGGCCTCGCCTTCCAGATTCTCGTCTGGCTCATGGGGAGATAGTCATGGATTCCGAACTCGTAACGCAGGTCCTCGCCCTGCTCACCGCAGCCTGGACGATGTGGCAGGAGTACCGCCACCGGAAGGCCAAGAAGGCCGCCACCGTCCGGCCGAGCGAACTGCTCGAAGCCAAGCCGGTGAAGAAGTGACCCGCCGCTCCACTTGGTGGGTCCTCCCTGGCTGGCTGCTCCTGGTCGGCGCGGTCCTCTGCCTGGCCGCGGTCTACGGATGCTCAGGGGCGCAGAAGTCTGCTCCGCCGAGCGTCGACGAGACGTCGTTCTGCTTTGCCGCGGTCCTGGCCGGCGAGCAGGAGACCATCGGATGCGCTGAGACCGCTCCGGCCTGCGAGGCGGCGCGCACCGCCGCGCTGCCGACGGCGACCGCGATCTCGGACCAGTGTTTCCAGGTTCAGCTCCGCCTGGACCGACTGCCCCAGCCGTGAGCCCGCTCGCGACCGCCATCCTGATGGGGGTGGCGTTCACGGCGATCGTGGCCCTCGACGTCTACTTGGCGCTCGACCGCCGGGACGAGAACACCTATTCCGAGCGACTGCGGGCCCTGGGGAAGGTCTGGCCGCCGGCCCGGCTCCTGCTCACCTTCGGGATGGGGCTCTTGGCCGGCCACCTGTACTGGTGAGACCGGAATAGACGCGGGATGCACCGCGTTGGAGGGGTAGATGCAGGATAAAACATGCCCCCGATGCGGAGGCTCCGAGTTTTACGAGAAGGAACCGTGGCGATGCCGGGCCTGCCATCTGGTAGGGGCCAAGGCACGGAGGGCCGAGAAGAAGGCCGCCCGCGGGGGGTGGAGTCCGGTCCACGACATGACGAAGACGGTCCCGGAGGGGTTCCACGTCAAGGGCGTGAGCACCCTCTACGGCGCCGACGGCGCGGTCGCCGCCCAGTGGGTGAAGACCCAGAAGGACCAGGAGGACCGCCTCCAACAGGTCTACGAGGCCATCGAGCGCCTGGGTGAGACCGGTTGGCGGGCGAGCGCGGACCCAGTGGCGGCGCCGGCGAGGTCGGACGAGGACCTCTGGTGCGTCTACCCAGTCGGCGACGCGCACATCGGAATGCTGGCCTGGGCGCAGGAGACGGGGGAGAGCTTCGACCTCCGCATCGCCGAGCGCGACATGATCTCCGCCATCGATGAACTCGTGGCCGCGGCGCCGCCGGCGAGGACCGGCCTATTCGCGTCCCTTGGTGACTGGTTCCACCGGGACCTCCAGGAAGCGCGGACGGTGCGCAGCGGCAACCCGCTGGACGTCGACGGTCGCTGGGGCAAGATGCTGGACGTTGGGATCCGGTGCTACCGCTACGGGCTCGAGAAGTTGCTCCAGAAGCATGAGCTCGTGATCGGCGAGGTGGTCATCGGGAATCACGACGACCTCACCAGCGTCATGCTAGCCAAAGCAATGGCGCTCCTCTTCGAGCGTGAGCCACGTGTCTTCATCGACACCAGGCCGATGAAGTTCCGCTACTACGAGCACGGGAAGTGTCTCTTCGGCTTCACCCACGGGGACACCGTCAAGAAGGAGATGCTCCCCGGGATCATGGCAGTGGACAAGCGTGAAGCCTGGGGCCGGACGCTCTATCGCCACTGGTACACCGGGCACATCCACCACGACTCCCTGCGGGAATATCCCGGTGCGTCTGTGTCGAGCCATCGCACGCTGGCGGCGCGGGACAACTGGCACCACAACGCAGGCTACCGCAGCGATCGTGACCTCACTTGTGAGGTCTGGCACCGCGAGGACGGCCTCGTCGGCCAACACAGGATCAACGTGCGCCGCGCGCGCAGAGAGCAGGGAACGTGAAGGACATGAAGGAAGGGCTCTCGTCCGCCCGCAAGGCGGACACCAC
>JACCDR010580481.1_pt1 | contig 12931 bp, 23 predicted proteins | sample 7446431 | NCBI WGS metagenome assembly JACCDR01 (sample SAMN15323443, study PRJNA562643) | freshwater metagenome | isolation source: river surface water | place: USA:Blue River Watershed | collected 2017-08-17
ATGACCCCAAACAACACGCCCAACAGGTGTAATTAAATTTTCAATAGTCATATGTTAGTTTCCTTTTTTTGTTAATAGTTTTTCTACTTTCTTGTTCACATCAATTCTAGTGAGTTTAATACCTTTATTAAATCTCTCCGTCCATGCTGCAACAATTTCTTTACTCACACCCTCTCTCTCAGCTTGTGCAGGTGTAATTAACTGTTTTTTGGTCAAGTCTTTTCCAGTTAATATTTTCATCAATTCAGGTGTAACATTTTGCTTCCACCCACGATTTGATAATTGGTTATCAATAGCATAATTATTCACAATTTCACCTTTTTGGACACGGTGAAGTGCAATTTCTTCATATGCTTCATAATTCTGCTTCAGAACCTTGATTGCCCTATCCAATTGGTCAAGTTTGAATGATAATGCAGCATTGGTAAGTTCATTCTCAAAAGCAATTTCAGATGCATCAATACCGTTCAATTCTGCCTTTCTAGCGGCTGGACAGGTTGCCAAAGCTGGACAATTTTTGCAGTTTTCACCAGTGTTTAAAACATCATTTGGATTGCTTAATGTTAGGTTCAATTCATTATAAAATTGAAGCAATTCCTGATAATTTATCACCCAATCTCTTTTTATACCTTCATCTGTGTGTGATCTAGGTTGAAAAATCGTAAAATGTATGGTTTCGGGCGCAACTTGGTGTGTTAGACAAAAACCAACAGCGTGTGCAATCAACGTCCAATTTTTCTCAGGATTGACAATTGACCATCCATATTTGAAATCGCTAATATACAATTTATTGCAATCAAAAAACACATAATCTGCTCTTGATCTGACTTCCCAATTAGCACCTTTAAAAGATGTTTCATATTCAATATGACCATTTGGGTGGATAGTTTTTAGATAATCAGAAACATGGTCAATCATTTCACCAGTAATGAAAATCCCATTAGGTGCTTTACGGTCAACCAATTCTTCAATTTGGTGGATTCCTTTATGCACTTGCTCAATGAGCCAATGCGCTGCATTACCTTCATCACGGACGGTATCATCCGTTCCAATGGTGGGTTTGAAGCCCACCATTAAACGAGAACCGTTACAAGCCATTAAACGAGGTAGTTCTGTTGCGGTTACTGAGAGCATAATTATACCAATTTTCCGTCTTGTTTTAGTAGTTCAACTGCATATGCAATCATTTGAGGATTTGCAGCAATATCAGTCATAGAGCTAATTTGGACATTAAATGCTTGTCCAATTTTTGTAGCCAATTGGTTCAAATAATCAGGTGTAATCAAACTTTGTTGGAATAATCTAGCAATTTGACCCATCAAACCATTAAAATCAGTAATAGTTGGTTGTGCAGCAGGTGGAACAAATGCTGGTTGGTTAAGAGTAATTGTTGGAGCAGGTGGGTTAGTACCATCACCAGCATAAAATACATTTGGTGCTTGATGTGCAACAGGTGGAACAAATGTTGGAGCAGGTGGAACAAATGTTGGAGCAGGTGGAACAATCGGTTGTGGATTAACTGGTGCAGATGTTGTGAACTGCATCCCTGCTGGTGGTTGAGTTGTTGGATTAACCCCACCTTTCAATTCAGCTTCAACTTGTGCAACCAACTCATCACTCACACCTTTTCTTGATTTCCAAACACCTTTTTGTGTTTTGGTTTTAGTGCTTGCATGAATTCTAGCATCCCACGGGAAACCTTCAGAATCAACTTCACTTGGAACTGTTGATGCAGCAGGTGCAGGTGGGGTAAAATCACCAGCGCGGAAAGTTTGTCTAGCTTCTTCAATTTTTTCTGCTGGTGGATTGATTACATTAACAACTGGTTGAGGTGGGAAAGTTGGTAGAATATTTGGTAATTGTGAACCAACTACTTCCATTGATTTGTCCAAAACAGGATCAGATTTACCATCAGCTTGATAATTATCTTCATCTTTTATAATATCTAAAACACGTTGCGCTTGAGCATGTGTTATATCTTTTAGAATTAAATCGTATTTCATTTTATTTTCCTTTATGTTAAAAATATTGTTACATCATCTCTTGACATGATGCAAGTATTTTTTTACACTAATAAAAAATTTTATCAAGAGGAAAATTACATGAAATTTCAAATACCATGCGAAACTTATTACAGATTATCCAAAATTCTCTCGTATTTTCAACCAGATATAGATGATGAAATAAAGCAAAAAATAAATTGCATCCGATTAGAAAATAGCAACGGTATTTTAATAGCTGTAGCAACTAATCAAAAAATTGCAGTGATAGAAAAAATTGGTGCAACCAACCAACCTAATGGTGCAGTACATATTGTAGTTAATGAGAAACTTATCAACCAAGCCAAAACAGAAAAAGTATATAATTCATTCATTGAAGTGATTGCTATCCCTCAAATGGCAATGGCAAGCGCAAAAACAATGTTAGGTTATACTTATGAAGGAAATGTTGCCATATTCCCAACTGAAACACCAATGGACGATTGGAGAGATTGGGCTGCTGATGAACCAATCAAAAAAAGCAAAGGTGCAATGTATTGGAACACAATTTATTTGAATATGCTCAATGAGTCCAGCTTATCAGGAAAACTTGCTTTCCCTGAATTTATTGATACTGAAAAACCTGTTGTTTTGAATGATATAGAAAATCCAAATTGGATTGGTTTATTTATGCCAAAACGTGCAGATAGTGAGATTCAAGTATCACCAGCACAATTACCAAAATGGTGGAAAAATGACTAAACGATTCTGTAAAGTAAAACACAATCCACCTGAAAGTTATGGTGATTGCATCAAAGCCTGTATTGATACTATTTTGGATCGTGATGATTCACCTCATAGTTTCAATAATCGGACAGGTGAAGAATGTTGGAAAGAATTGCGCGATTGGATGAAACCATTAGGTTTTGTACCATTTGTTTCAACACTCCCTGATGATTTTACATTGGATGAAGTTTATCAATATATGGGTATGAATAACCCTGATACTACATATATGCTGATGGGTGGAACTGGTTCTGGTGACCACGCAATAGTTTGTAAAGGCAATAAACAGTACCATAATCCAGCATGGTCACCTTTACCTTTAACTCAACCTCACAGCAATGGATATTGGTTGATAGTTGTGATGGGTAAAATATAATGATTATAAAACTTCATCCATACCAACAAGATGTTAAAAATAAAATATATCATGAATGGAATTCTGGTGCAAAAAACGTACTTGGGGTGATGCCGACAGGTTCGGGTAAATCTGTACTTACTTCTGATATAATTTTAGATGGATCAAAACTTGGGATGCAACAAGTAGTTATTGCACACAGAAATGAATTAGTTTCTCAAATGTCCATGCATATTGCAGAACGTGGAATAAAGCATAAAATTATTGGCCCAAATTCCACTGTTGCACAAATTATTAGACAGCATAGAGAGAAATTTAATGGGCAATCTTTTATTAATCCAACATCCAACACAAGTGTAGCAGGTGTAGATACTATAATATCCCGTCAAAATGATTTAATGAGTTGGGGATTTCAACAAGATAGATGGGTAATTGATGAAGCACACCATTGTATAGGTAATGAAAGAGTTTCACCAAACAAATGGGGTAAAGCCGTCCAAATGTTCAAAAATGCACATGGTTTAGGGGTTACCGCAACTCCAACACGTGCAGATGGTCAAGGACTTGGTGCTGATTATGATGGTGTGTTTCATAAAATGGTTCTCGGCCCAAATATGCGCGAACTCATCAATATGGGCAATTTAACCGATTATGAGATTGTTTGCCCTGAATCAGATTTAAGATTGGATGATAAAGATATTGGTGAAAGTGGTGATTATTCACGTAAAAAATTGCATGATGCAGCACAAAAATCTCACATTGTTGGTGATGTTGTTTCAAACTATTGCAAATATGCTTTTGGAAAACAGGCAATATGTTTTGCAACTGATGTTGAAACTGCTGGTGAGATTGCGAAAAATTTCAATGCAGTTGGTATCAGAGCAGCTTCATTATCTGCACAAACCCCTACAAATATCAGAGAATATTACATTAGAGAATTCCGCAATGGTCAATTGATGATTCTGGTGAATGTTGACCTATTTGGTGAAGGATTTGATTGTCCTGCGTGTGAAGTTGTTATTATGGCTCGTCCTACAGCTTCCCTTGGATTATATCTTCAAATGATTGGTAGGGCTTTGAGGGTATTTGCAGGAAAATTATATGGTTTGATTATTGACCATGTATCAAACTGGTTGCGTCATGGATTACCTGATAAATTCCACAATTGGACGTTGGCGCGAAGGGATAAACGTGGAAAGCAGGAGAAAGACCCTGAAGAAATTGCTTTGACTGTATGCAGAGCTTGCACCCGTCCATATGAGAGATTTCATCTATGTTGCCCGTATTGTGGCGCAATTCCACCATTACCATCAGTACGTGAAAGAACGGTTGAAATGGTGGAAGGTAATTTGGTTCTGTTGGATCGTGCAAAATTGGAACAAATGCGCCAAAAAACTATATTACCATCAGCAGGTGATGTTGCGTTAAAAGTTTCTGCGGCTGCTGGTTCTGCTGCTGGACATAGCCAAGGGATGCGTCAAGTTGAAAAGATTGCAGCACAAAAACGATTAAGTGATGCAATAGGGATATGGGCGGCCATTCAACGTGAGAAAGGTAGGAGTGATCAAGAAAGCTACAAAAGATTTTATCTCACATTAGGAATAGATGTTTTAGGTGCTTTAAGTGTGGAAAGATCCAGGCAGGATTATGAGGAATTAGCCAATAAAGTTGAAGGATGGTATAAATGAAAGAAGCAGCAGTACAACAACGTATTAGACTTGCAGCAGCGCAAATGGGTGTTGATTTGTGGCGTAATAATACAGGTGTTTTACTTGATTCAACAGGTCGTCCAGTGCGATATGGTTTAGCTAATGATAGCAAGAGTTTGAATGAAGAAATAAAATCATCTGATTTGATTGGTTTAACTCCAACAAACGCATATATTGAAGGGATTGGTTGGACAGTAGTTGGAATTTTTACAGCGATTGAATGTAAGAAATCAGATTGGAAATTTAACATAAATGAAAAAAGAGATGTTGCACAAAAAAATTTCCATGATATAGTGCTGAAAGCGGGTGGGTATGCAGGTTTTGCAACCAGCGTAGAAGATTTTAAAAGGATAATCCGAAAATGAAACACGGTGAAAGAACTAAAATTAGAATATTATCAGCAGGTTGTGAGCTATGGCGTAAAGGTTCTGAGAAGGTAATTGCATCAGAAATTGCAGCACATTTGAATCTTACTCATCCAGCTATTTTATATCATTTCCCAAAGAATTTACGTGATGCAGTTGCAGAATACGCAGTTAAAATTGCTGATAGTCATGTTATCGTCCAACTTATTGCAATTGGACATCCTGCTGTTGCAAATATGAGTGAAAGACAGAAGAATGTTCATATTTCTGCTGTAAAAAATCCTAAAGTACCCCAAGGCTCGTAATATAATTCTGCAATTTATATTTGGCTTCTTTTATACTAGCTACAGTACCAATTTCTTCAGCATATCCAGCAAGATTTATAGCAAATAATCTTTCACCTGTTTCATCAATATAACCAAGTAAATTGTTGCTATCATCAAGAATATTAGTCAATTCATCCGTTTTGAATACGCGCATAAATTTCCTTTTAATAATATAAATATGTTAAATCTTTATTATATTTCATAAATAAATTATGAATTTTGTTTTTTTCAGGGTGATTATGAATCCAATAACCAGTACAAGGATCAAAATTTTCTCTAAACCATTCATCTAAATCAGGGCGGTTGGTATTTATTGAAAGATCAACTTTACATGCTTCAGCATCAAAGCGATAATCATCAACCATTGATGTATGATAAATCTCATAGGCATATGCCCAAATGGACAGTTTGATGCGTCTGTGGGTTTCTATTTCCTTTCTGGTTCTGGCTAGAAACAAATTACGCATTTTTGCGCCTCAACTGTACATTTTCATCTTTTAATCTGGCTATCTCAATTGCTTGTTCTTGGATAAGTTGCCAAGCCATACGAATATCACCAATCGCATAATTAACCCTATGATTTGCAGCATCACCAAGTGCTGCAATATCAGGACGTTCAAGGTTTAATCTGCGTTTTACTTCTGCAATATTTATCATCTCAACAATTTTCCCTTCCATTCAGGTAAATTATCAACCATCAAACTCATAGTTTCAATCTCAATGAGTTCACCATTGCGCCTAAATATAAATTTATTAAATCGTCCTTCACGTTCAATTCCAATCAGGTATGAGTAATTCTGCATCAATTGTGCAGCAGTAATCATATCTTCAAGTTGTTTTTCTAGCTGCTTTATTCTGTTTTTGCGTCCAAACATTATTTTACCTCTTTAAATCCACGCAACATTAATTCTTTGCGATTTATTTTATACACAAAAAATGGAAATACCAACCATGATAATCCAATCGTAAATAAACCACAAAATAAACCGATAAATACCATGCGCCAATTTCCTTTTGATGCAAAATATAGTGGGCCGAATAATAAGCACCATAACCAAGCAAGTTTACCACCGTTGGTTTGTGTGAAATCATTTGTAGGGTGAACGAATTTAGACATTTTTTGATCCTTTTATTGGTTAAGTGCGCTGTAAAAAACCAACCAAGAAATCTTACAGCGCATATAAAAAATATCATCATAAAAATCAAAGTCAAATAAAAAATGTGCCAAAATATGTAAAAATGTGCAAAATAATTCTTGACGCTGAAAATATCTTGGATATAAAAAATCAATATGGGAAAAACATTCACACTCACTGAAGTTGCTAATTACTTAGGAATTAAGCGCAGAACATTCTACAATATGGTTGATGATGGGCGGTTTCCAGTTGAGCCTATTCCTCACATTCACCCAAGACGTTGGAACTTAGAAGATATTGATGCTTGGCGCAATATATCCAATGAAAAGGTTGGGGAATAATGAAAGTAATGTCACTTTTTAACGGTATGAATTGCGGTTACATTGCTTTAGAACGCAGTGGTTATAATCCTAACTTATATCTTTCTGCTGAAATTGATAAATATGCAATTCAAATAGCACAAAAAAACTATCCAAAAACAGTCCAATTAGGTGATGTTATTAATGTGCGAAAAATGGTTGAAGCTGGTATATTTGGACATATTGATTTATTGATTGGTGGATCACCATGTCAAGGTTTCTCATTTGCTGGAAAACAACTAGCATTTAATGACCCACGCAGCCAATTATTCTTTGAGTATTTATATATTTTGCAAGCATTGCGTAAAACCAATCCAAACATCAAATTTTTGCTGGAAAATGTAAAGATGAAAAAGCAGCATTTGGATGTGATTACAGGTTTTCTAGGGGTTGAACCAATTTTGATAAATTCTGCACTTGTAAGCGCACAATCCCGCCAACGTTATTATTGGTGCAATTGGGCGGTTGAGCAACCTTTGGACGGGGGGATTATGCTTAAAGATATTATTGAAGATGGTGAGGTTGATAGGGATAAATCATATTGCATAGATGCAAATTATTGGAAGGGAACAAATTTAGAACAATATTTAAAGAAGAAAAGAAGGCAAATTGTATTCAATTATTCTTCATCTGGCCGCGGAAATGGCAGGGTTGAGCATAGATTTTATGAAGCTGAAAAATCTCATTCTTTGACTGCTGTTGGTTATTCTAAAAGAGCATTTACAGGGGTATATGATAAAAATAATATTAGAAAATTAACCCCAATTGAATGTGAAAGATTGCAAACTCTCCCTGATAATTATTCTGAAGGTGTGAGTAACTCACAACGTTATAAAATGCTTGGGAATGGTTGGACTGTTGATGTCATTGCTCATATTTTTAGGAGTATGCCATTATGAATTTTGAAATAGCTCAATCATATGTTTTAGCCTTAACAGGTGATGTGAATAGCGTCCTAGATTGGCGCATGATTCACGATATAAAAAAGGATATTCCAGCACATATTTTCCGTGGAACATTGTCACAAGCATGGGAAACTTTATGTAAGCATAACAGTGAAGGGTATGGTATATTTTGCAATATCAATGCGCTTGATGGTCACGGAAAAGAATTAGCGAATGTGGATTATATCCGCGCACACGTGGTTGATTTGGATAATTTACTTACTGCACAAGTGAATTTTGAAAATGCTATGAAAAATCATCCATTGCCAACATTTTTTGTGCAAAGTTCACCAGGTAAATATCATATTTATTGGACTGTCCAATCTTACAGAGATAATGATTTTTACACACTTCATCAACGTAAATTACGCCAAATTTATGATGGTGATAAATCAGTTATTGATCCAACCAGAGTTTTACGTGTACCAGGATTCCTACATTTAAAGAACCCACAACAGCCACATTTGGTCACCTGTGCAGCTTTGAATGGTTATGGACGTTTGATACCTGCAAGTGAATTAGCTGCATCCCTAGCGCATATAAACGTAATTGACGGTGGGGTTGGTACAAGGCATCAACTTGGTGATCCAACAATGGCTGCACCATCATTTGAATTGCTTAAACAAGCACTCACATTGGTTGACCCTAACAATCTTGATAGGGGTGAATGGATTAGTATTACTGCTGCTGTAAAGCAAGCTGGTTGGATATTGGCGGATAATGATACATTGTTCAAAATGTGGTCTGAGTGGTGTGCTTTATATACAAAAAATGATTTGGGTGAAAACATAAAGCAATGGAACAGTATCCGTGAAACTGAAGTGGGTTGGAAAACTATTGAACGCAAAACAGCGATAAAATTATACCAAGTGCTTGGAAATACTACATTCCAACAACCAAATATTGTTGAACAAGAGCCTGATAAATTCAAAGATGTTATTGAAGCACACCAATGTCCTGAGTATTTCAAAAACTGCTATTTTGTTGAAAGTGTGGGTGAAATATTTACCAGCAAAGGTAGATTTATGAATTCCACCAAATTTAACGGTTCTTATGCTGGAAAACTTTTTGTAATCAACAATACTGGTAAATCAACTGATGAACCTTGGAAAGCAGCTTTAAGGTCAACAATGTGGACGATTCCAAAAGTTGACCATATCAGGTTTTTACCAGATCAACCAACCTTCAAAATTGTGGAAGATGAGTTAGGTAGAAGCGGTTTGAATATTTATATTCCAGTTAAAATTAAGCATAAAGAGGGTGATGTATCCTTATGGCTGCAACATTTGGAAAAAATGCTCCCTGTAGCAAGTGATAGAGAAATAATTTATGATTATTTGGCGCATATTGTCCAATACCCTGGTTATAAAATTCCTTGGTCACCTTTGATTCAATCAACTGAAGGTGTTGGTAAAACAGTCATTCAGGAAACAATGACAAATATTTTAGGTAGTATGTACACTCACTCACCTAAAGCCCAAGATTTAGTTAAATCTGGCAGCACATTCAATGCTTGGATGCGTAACAAACTTTTGATTATCGTGAATGAAATCAAGGTTGATGAAAAACGTGAATTACTGGAAATTCTAAAACCATTGATAACTGAAGCGCGTATTGAAATCCAGCGTAAAGGTGTGGATCAAGAAATGGAAGATAATATTGCTAACTGGTTCTTTTTTAGCAATCATAAAGATGCAATTCCACTTGATGAAAATGGTAGAAGATTTGCGGTTTTCTACAGCCAAGTTCAAACAAAAAATGATAAATTGCTTCATGGAATGGATGATGCATATTTTGACCGATTGTGGACTTGGTTAAGGGATGAAGGTGGGCATCAAGCAATTGCACACTGGCTATTAAATCGCCCGATTGGGAAAGGTAAAATACCTAAAACTGCACCACTTACTTCCAGCTATCAAGAAGCATTGAAAATCAATCGTTCACCTATTGAAGTGGTTATAACAAATTGCGTCCAAGATGGATTGCCTGGTTTCAGAAGTGGGTTTATTAGCATAACTGCTGCAATCACACGGGTAAAAGCAGCAGGTATTAGAAATCCAACCCAACGGACGATTGAAGCGGTTTTAGCGCGTATGGGGTATATTGAACTTGGTAAAGCACCAAGAACTTATGCACAAGAAGATGTGGTAAATCGCCCAATATTGTATGGTTCAATTTCTACCCTAGATGTGAACAATTATGGACGGGAACAGGGTTATGATTGAGTTTGACCCAAGAGAATTGGTTGATGAGGAATGTAGGATTTACCTATGTGAGAAAACCCTCATGTACTGTATTGTTGACCCTGAAGATTACGATTTTGCTATAAAATGGCTTTGGCATCCACACCCTAACAGCACAAAAAAGAAGTTTTATGCAAGACGGGTTTCCACCAATAATGCAATATATTTACACAAAGAAATAATGATGCGTAAAAGTGGCTGTAAGACTACCAAAAACCATACAGTTGTGGATCATATCAATGGAAATAGTTTGGATAACAGAAGATGCAATTTACGGTACGCAACAGCAAAAATGAATAGAAGGAACAGAAATTATGAGTGATAGCCCTATTATAAAACATTGGTCTGATGCTATTAAAAATTTCAACACCAATACTCAAAATAATGATGAATGGTTGACCCCCCGTCCATAATTCAAGCATTAGGACAGTTTGACCTTGACCCATGCCAACCAATCACCCCACCGTGGAAAACTGCAAATATGGGTTATAATAAATTGCATGATGGTTTGAAATTGCCTTGGTTTGGGCGGATATGGATGAATCCACCATATGGAAAAGATACATTTGTTTGGATGGAAAAATTAGCAGCACATGGTAACGGTATTGCGCTTATTTTTGCACGTACAGAAACTAAAGGTTTTCACCGTGAAATTTGGCAAAAAGCTGATGGTATATTCTTTTTTGAAGGTAGATTAAATTTCCATTATGTTGATGGAAGGAAAGGTGATGCAGCAAATGCACCATCATGTTTAGTTGCTTTTGGTAATAATAATATTGAAGCAATAAAAAATAGTGGACTGAAGGGTAAATTAGTGATATTATGAGTCATTGGATTGGTTCTCTCGCTCCTGACGTTACACCCCATTTTCTAGCATAGTTAGTGGGGTGTTTTATTTGGTAATTTCCAAACACCATTCTTACTATCCCATTTTGCATCAGGATGTGGTTTATCATCAATTGGTTCATTTAAATACATTTGATTAAAAGTATAATCAGGTTTCCCCAATCTTAATAGTTTATTCCAAGTTATCTTAGACATAATCCACTTCCCGAATTTTTATACCTGCTTCAGCCAGTAATTCCCTGCTAGTTTGAACTGATTCCTTCCAGCGTTCAGGCGTCCTATCATTTGGCAACGTAACAACCTCTGTGATGCCTGATTGTATCATTTCAACTGTACAACGTGTGCAGGGCGCACCACCCCATTTAACCCCACTAGCATCAATCACAAGCATATACATTGTGGTATTTTTGGTGGGTGTACCAATCCTTGCAGCATTTAGGATACAATTCATTTCACCGTGGACGATATATTTCAATTTTTCATCACGGTTGCTCAACCGTTCAATCGTATCCTCTATACCACGTGGAAAACCATTAAAACCAGTTGAACGGATTTCTCTGTCTGGCCCAACTAAAACTGCACCAACTTTTGCAGATGGATCTTTTGACATAATCGCAACTTGTGTGCAAATATCAAAGTAATATTTATCCCACTTATTTATGTTCATAATTAAGCCTTGTCTGCTCTATTTTGTGCTGCTGAATCGCTATATTTCAATCCTTCATATCGGACGCTAAGTTTAGCAATATTTGCGTCCAAAGTTTGTTCACGTGTAATACCTAAAATTTGGCGAATTCCTTCCATGAAAAATTCAATATCACCTAATTCTTCAACCACATTGACGATATCAATTGGTTTGTCATAAATTACATATCTTTTAACTGCATCAAGCAATTCACCAGCTTCACCAGATACACCAACTGCCATATGCATTAAATCAGCTTTCATTGGTGTCATTTGTGAAACAATAGCTTCACCTGGTTTCTTCAAAACTTTAACCATATCTGTAAAATTATTCATAACTATCCTTTTTGTTAAATGGAAGAATAAATTATTTTATGACATATTTTTACATTCTTGTAAAGTTTCTTTTTCCTCAATATATTTCCAGATACGACCAACTGTAATTACTGGGTGAGCCTTACCTACCAAGGTTTTGATTTTTGCTAACTCATCAAGTGTAAAATCCGCTTCGCCGCTTACGACTTTCAAACCGAGTTGGAATCGTTCAAATTTTTCAGTTGATACAATTTCCGCCTCTTTCTGATCTTGAACTGAAAGTGCTACCAAAATTGCGTCAGTCATAGTGAAAGGTTTTCCATCTGGCTTTATTGCCATTTCGCCAGAAAATTCAAGTATCGGTTGGTTGAAATTTTTAATCATACTATCCCCCATTTTTGTTTTGTGTCATTTATTAAAAACTCTAAGCCTGTGACCTCAGCGTTTACTTGCGCTCTTATATCCGCAATTATCTGCCTTGCAACAGCGTCATCACCTCTGCACTGCGCATTGATCTCAGGGGTAATTCTTTTTTCGTATAAAGCAAGCGTTATAAAGTCCTTTTCTTCGTTTGTAAGTGCCATAATTTTCCTATGTTATAATCCGTTAACTAACCAGCTAGAACTTGAGCCGTTCCATACAAAATATATTTTTGCTGCCGTACCGCTGTAAGTGTAAACCGAGCCACCACCACTATCATTTATGTACACAGATTGCGTTCCATCCGCTGACATAGTTACCTCTATGCCGTCACCGCTATTAGGTGAAGCTGGAAGTGTTAAAGTTATATCCCCACCCCATGCGCTTAGCTGGTAGGCAGTACCAAGCGAAGCGGTTATTGTGCCTGTGTTTTGAAACACCACGCTTGGTGAACTTGCAGGAGG
>JACCDR010417300.1_pt1 | contig 12929 bp, 8 predicted proteins | sample 7446431 | NCBI WGS metagenome assembly JACCDR01 (sample SAMN15323443, study PRJNA562643) | freshwater metagenome | isolation source: river surface water | place: USA:Blue River Watershed | collected 2017-08-17
AGCGTCTCGAGGTGCTCACCAGAGACCGGGCGGGCGTCACGTTGCTGCAGGATGGTCTGAATCGGCGCGTTGCTCATGACGGAGCCCTTTCTTCAGTACTTACCGAAAGTAGCACGCACAAGCTTAGCTTAGGAACATCACTGCCCCATCCGTTCGCCAGAGACCCTTCTTCCTCAACCTGTCCCGCAGCGATTCTGGTCGGATACCAAACAGCTGGGCGGCCTGCGTAAGTGTCCTTTTGGCGCCAAAGCAGCGTACCCAGCGATTGCTTCGCTTATTGTTCGCCTGCTCTTTGGCCGTAGCCCAGCAACAATTTCGTTTGTAGTACCCCTTGTCATTGTTCTTTCGGTCGAGCGAATGGCGCGGGCTTGGTCGACGCCCCATATCCGCCAAGAAGTTCTCGAACTTCATCCAGCGCTTTGTGACGGTGATGCCACGTCCGCCATAGTCTTTGTACGCAAAGTGATCTTGATTGAGGCAGCGCTGCAACATCTTCGCCCACGCTGCATACTCAACTGTTTTTCCAGCTTCGCCATGAGTTCGGTAGCGAAGACCCATAGCTTTTCTTGCACAGCGGCTACAAGACGACGGCCCGCCTCTCTGTAAGTACGCCGTGTAGAAGATAACGTCTTCACCGCACCGTCGGCAGCGGCAGCGCCATCTAGTGCGCCCGTTGCTATTAGGCGCTTTAGTAAGTACAAGCAAGTCACCAAAAACGCTCCCTTGTAGATTCAGCGTACGCATTCACTCATGGTAAGAGGACATACAGTGCAGTACAATGCCGTTTTAATGGGAAGGAACGACGGGCTCATCTCCTTCGCCGAAGCCGCGGCGCGGCTCGACGTAACGCATGCTCATCTCGGCCACATGGTACGCCAGGGCTACCTGCGGCCTGCCAAGATCGGGCGGAACAAGCACCACCACCTCTTCCGACAGGAAGACGTGAACGCAGTGCTCACCATGCGGAGGCGTGGCGTCGACCTGCCGAAGTTGGCCGTCGCAACCATGCAGGCGCACAGTCTCAGCCTCAGTAACGCGGCGAAGCTAGAGAAGATCTGCGCGTTCCTAGGGCTAGAAAACAATCGACTTCGAACCGACGAGGATTCCATCTTCACACTGCACCTGAAGACGGTGGAGACGCTGAAGACGGACCTCTACCGGACCACGCCCGCCGCTGTGCTTGAATGGGCCTCAACGTTCAATGCCATCGACGAGGGCTACCTGCAGCTCCTCGAAACGTTCACGAACGACCCGCACCCCTGGTGCGCGTACCTGGACCTGGCCAATGCCATGATGACTAGGCAGAACCCAGGGCCGGCTACGAACTTGGACTTTGCCTACGGCTGCCTTGATGCCGCGCGCCGGCACCTACGCCACGTGAGTTACTTCTTCGTCATGGTGCGGTCGGGAGAGCGCGTCGCCAACAAGGCTTTTATCAAGGCCGAACTCGACGATGAGATCATTGCTCAACTGCACCCAGACATGACCTTGGTCAACTAACCTTGGTCGGTAGTACCTGAGTAGCTCGAATACATCGGGCCTATCGTGTCTACTTCTTTGTTCGGCGAGATGATGTCTGGCCGCGGCCGCACGATCATCGACACCAAGAAGGCGTACACCAGCGAGTGGAAGGAGTCGTCCGTCTTGCCTGGCGTGTGCCCGTATTGAATCATCCGCAGCTTTTCGTTGTACTCGCTGAAGATGTTCAACATGTCTTGCCCGTGGGGGTCCTTGAACTCCTCCCAGCGGGGGAACTCGAAGACGTTACCGCGCTTGATGGCGTTGAAGAGCGCGCTCATCACCTCTGAACGATGAACCGCCCAGCGCCCGAGCTTAGCGTTCCACACCACCTTGGCGGCTTGGCGCGCATTGTACTGGTACTTCTGCACACGCTCTTTGCCAAAACGACGGACCAAGAAGTCGTTCGGGTGATAGCCGCCACCATAGTCCGTACCGATGAGGCGCACATTGAACGCACGAAGAATCTCTTCGAGCTTGTCGAGCTGGCGCTCGGGCTCTGTATCTTCGCCAGTGAACCGGTGCATGTAAAAGACGCGGAACTTGTTGTTCACATACGTAGCCAGCGTGAGCACCGTGTAGCTGTTCTCGCCTGTGCCCCAGTCGATGCCAGCGAAGACGTCGTTGCCGTTCGCGAACGCCTTGTAGCGCTCGAGGTCCGACATCTTGATGCGGTCTTTGCAGCAGTTGCGCACCTGCGCCATCGTGAGCGGGCGCAGCCCAGTGTCGAATGAGATGCCGAGCGCTTCATTGTAGAACTTGTTGCGAGACTCGTGCTCGTACTTGTAAAGCAACTCCGACCAGTCGATCCAGGGCACCATCAACTGCGGGATGCGGAACCCTTCGAAAGGGGAGTGCACCGGATGGTACTCGACGGCGGCCGCCCATTGCGCACCGTCACACATCGCGTAGAGCTGCTTACCGCAGCGCTCGCAGATGAGGTGCTTCTTGCCGATGTTCTTCTCACCGAGGATATTCCAGTAGCGGCCGGCCTCACCTCCCAAGCAGTCGCAGGGCACCGCCCATTCGTTCTGTGTGGAACGATTCGCCCAGTAGTCCTCGATGATGTTGTCGAGGGTCTTGGGCGTGCCCGAATACAAGTAGCGCTTGTAGCTCTCGGGAGCGTGGCTCAAGCACTGCTCGATGATGGGGATGTTGTCTGAAAGGATGTCCTGAATCTCGTCGATGCAGAGCGAGTGGGCCGGGATGCCGCGGACGCGGTCGGCGTTCAGGAAGGCGTAGCGCAGCGTGATCTTCGAACGATTCGCGAACTGCTTCTCCAGCACGTTCTGCGACAGCATGTTGTTCGTGTACGAGCGCAAGATATCGCTGGTCTCGATCGGCTCCTTGATACGATCGTTCGAGAAGGTCTTCGTCTGCGTCATCGACGGCGAGACATAGAGCGATTTGTACGCTGGGATGAGGCACGAGAAGCTGAGCATCCTATTGCCCAGCAACGTCGACTTCTCTACCTGGCGGCCGCACTTCAAAAGCACGCGCCGATGCGGCGTGTCGTAGATCTGAAAGAGATGCCGGCGCCCTTCGAAAGAGAAGTTCTCCCAGCCCAGCGTGGTGGGCATGCGAAAGGCGAAGCGCGTGAAGGCAGAAGGAAGTACTTGCGGTAGTTCTTCCTCGGAGAGGTCCTCCTCCCTCGGGTCCTCCGTGGCGAGGTCAACATACGAAGCTAGCTCAGGGACCCAAGGCGAGCCACGCTCGATGAGCCGTAGCTCTTCATCTGAAAGTGGTTCACCATCTAGCTCTTCGTAAACCTCAGCGGCAGCCATGTACCCTCCCAAGCCTACCAAGGACCCCTACGAATTGCTGGCCAACTTGTGGAGCTCTCTCTGCCGAGCAGGCAACGATCCTGAGGGGGGGCATTGGACTAATGACGCGAGCGTGTCACCGACTGAGGCCGATGGTGTAGTTGCAACAATACGCACAGACCGGCCCATGGACGACAAGTGCTGGGAAGCATCTTCGCGCTACATCCGAATGTATGCGAAGGCCTCGCACTGGCGAGTGAAGAGGCTATCGCGTCGCCGCGGACGCATCGAGCTCGAGCTAGAGCGCGCGCCACCTACGCCAAAAAGCGAGAAGCATCCAGAGCGGCGTCCAGCTTCTCGAAAAACGCAAGAATGAATTCGTCGGGGGCCAGGCAATCCGCAAAGCCTGCCGCCTTGAACCACCAGCTCGTCATCTCCGCAGTGTAGGCCGCCTGCAGCCGCGGCTGCGACGCTCCGAAGTAGTCTTCGGCAGCAGGACTGAGCACCTGCGGGAACACGCGTTTCCACTTGAGCAGAAACTCGTCGGCCACTTGAAAGTGACCGTTGCCCTTGTTGATGTACTGCTCCTTCGGCGGGAAGAAGTGCACGATGTACGACCCCTCCTGGATAGCGTACTCGGCAAGAAAGGTGGTGAAGCCAGTCACCTTCTCGAACTTGATCACCGCGTCGAGCACGTTACCGATGTACTCCGGCGCGGCCTTTCCACCGGCCTGCAGGCGTTCGGCGTCCGCCATGCTGTTCGCGATGTCCATGCTGTGATGCTGCATTCACTTATCTTCCACGGCTTCCGCGGTGGTTTCAACCTCCACCGGCTCGGCCATCACGTTCGTCGTGTGGTTGCCGCCAGATAGCTGCTGAATTGAAGGCACCTTCTTAGCTGTGGTCGCCATGGAGATGCGCTTCAACTGGTCACGCATCGACTCTTCAGGGTCGGACACAGTTTCACGCAGCCTGCCCATGATGTCCGCGATCACGGCGAAACCCTGGCCCATCTGCACCCCCATGGGGCCGCCGGCCATCACGGCGCCGTACGTGCGGAGCAGGGCCGCCTCCATGGTCTTGTCGATGACCTCGCTGATGTTGATCTTCTGGGGGACGGCGCCGAGCTCGAGCTGAGACAGCAGGCCAGCCAGCGGAGTGCTGGGGAGCCGCGCCGCCACCGCGCGCGGGTCCGTGTGTCGCATGGAGCGGATCGCCAGGTACTGAATGTTCGGGGACGGCTCGCCCGGTGCGCCGGATAGGTGCCCTGAGTTGCGCATCTCGAGCAGCGCGCGCATCTCCATGCTCTCCAGCAGGTCGATATTCCAGAACCAATAGCGGTAGGCCTGCACACCTTTGGGCCCCACGGTGCCGTGCAAGCGTACGCGCACCGCTCGCGCCACATCTTCCACCGGCGCGCCCGCCAAGAGCATGGATTCTACGACCTCACGCCAGCGAGGCTTGGCCAAAATGCGCAGCGCCTCCTTGTACCCGGCGTCGGGGATGAACGCATTGAGCAGGCCTTCGCGCAGAAGGAACCGGTACGACGCCGCGTGGGTGTCGTCCTCCGGGTAGAACGGCTTCGGAGCTTGAAGCCGACTACGTAGGTTCTGGGTGTACCAGTGCCCCAAGTAATCGAGCTTGAGCTCCGTCGCGATGGTCTGGATGTACAGGTCGTCGAAGCAGTTGGGGTGGACGACCAGGTACCGGAAGTAGTTCTCGGCAGGGCTGCGGCGAATCACCCTTGGAAGGCTACCACCTTGAGGCCTTCCAACACATCTTCCAGCGCGCGGATAGCGCGCTCGATAGCACCCTCGGAAAGCTCCTGCATGCCTAGGCGGGCCGCGATCAGCAGCTCGCAAAGCCGGCGCTGCGCCTCGTCCAGCGTCGGGAGGTAGCCCACGAAAGTAGCTAAGTTCTCGGGATTGATGAAGCCCAGGCTGAGCACCGAGTCGACCGCGATGGGGTCCGGCAGCGTCGCCGCTTCCTTCCACATGCGGTGGCGGTACGTCGGCGTGCTGTCGATGACGCCGGCGGCCGTGGTGTAGCTCTCGCCGCGAAGCTCGGCGGCCAGCTTGAGGTGATGGTTGATGCTCACCTGTTGCGGGCCGCGGCCGAGGGCCGCCGCCATCTTCTGCTGGGCGTACTTCGGGTCGGCGCCGAGCCCCGTCAGCAAGAAGAGGCAGTCGTCCTGGCTCAGAAATTGGCGGTCGTCCATGGCCAGCTTCTCGACCGCCACGCCGCGCACCGAGTAGCTATCGGCGGAGCCGGCGATGACTTCGACCGAGGAAAGCCGCGCCGCCGTCTTCGGCACCACCGTCTCTGCGATCTCGACCTCCGCCGCCTGCTCCAACGGCATCCACGCCCACCCTTGCGGGATGATCATCAGGCCGTCCACATTCACTACGCGCTTGGCGTACGGCTGCACGCTGACTTGCAGCTCACGCCCGTCGAACGTCGAGGCCTCGTACTTGGGCAGGTCGTCGACCCCATTACCGGCCAGCGTGGCGCCGATGCGAATGGGTAACGTCGCCGTCGGAGCTCCCGATTCTTCCGAGTAGAAGCACCCGTAGCCCTGGGCTTGCTCGGCCGGAACCGTCGCCGGCGCTGCGTAGTCGCCCACCGGCACGCCCACCATGTCGCTCTGCACGGCAGCATTCTGCCCGTCCATGAACAGCGCGATGGGCAGCGCGCTACCTGTGACGTCGACGAGGTTCGGAATCACCGCGCCGGTGAGTTCCTCCCCACTCGTGGTCGACACGCGGTACATGCCCGGGGCCGAAATCGGACCGGCAACCGGAAGGGGCGCTGCTTCAGCCTCTTGCGCGCCGGCCTCGGCGCCAAGAGTCACCGAGCCGGTCTGGTCGACGGCGAGCGCAATCTTCGTACCAACGCGATGCACCAGCTGCCCGCGGTCGAGCAGCTCCGTCACCGGCGACCAGACCCTGTGACTGGCCGTCTTGAGCTGATAACCACCCGGGATCTTGCTGATCTGCATCACGCTCGGCTTCATGTTCGCCATGAAAAACGAGGCGCGCTTCTCGAGTGTGATGGGCTCGGCCGCAGCGATGCGCTCGATGGCTTCGTAGGTGGCCACGTTTCGCGCAAAGGCCAGCTTCGTGTTCTGGTCTTGAAGCGATTCCTTGAACGACAAAAGGTCGTCCTCACGCACGGTCTGAAGAACCGCCTCGAGTACAGAGCCTGTCTTCACTTCGCACGGCGGCGTCTTGGCTTGCCCCTCGAGCTTCGCTACCGGCGTGCCCTTGATGTCCTTGCTTGCCGTCTTGTGAAGCGACTCGATGTAGGACTCCAGATCGCTGCGCGCAGCGGTCTTGCCGCCCATGCCCGCACTGGAAGTAGAGCCTCCGCCAAAGCCATAGTTCTGACGGTATGGCGGATAGAGCTGGCTCACCATCGACTGGTCGCCCGGCGTCTTGCTCGTCACGTCGAAGGCCTGCGGACGGAACATCACTTGGCGCATTCGGCTCTCAGTGAGCGGCATCGCCTTAGAATCGTCAGTGATGATGACGTCGAACGGGGCCAGCTTGCCGTCCTTGATGATGACCGGCACCCGCGCCTTGCGGATACCAGCGGCGTCCTGCTGTGCCTGCGGAGAGGTCATCGGGGCCTCCGACTTACTCACCACTTCGACGTGACCCAAACCGTAGCCGCGCTCACCGTCGACCGTCTCCATCACCACTTCGAGGTTGAAGTCCGAGAGGTAGGGGACCTGCTTGTAGATCTCCTGCAGAACCTCGTCCTGCCACATGTTGGGGTCTTCGGGCAGCGCCGTCTCCGCGGCGAGCTTCATGAAGACGTCTTTGGGCTGGTGGAAGAGGGGCATGGACTGAGTCATGGAGGCTCCTAGCTGGTCTTCAGGATAAGGCCTAGAGCTTGGAAAACGATAGGGTCCTTGACCACGAGGACCAGCCCGTTCACGAGCTCGACCGGAGTGATGGGGTCATCAGGGCCCAGGCCACTAGTGAATTGCGAGGCAATCTGTACACCTGCTGTCGCAAGATTGACGCCGGTGAACGCTAGCAAGTGCACCGGGCCCGCGCTCAACGCGGCACGCATATCGCCCAAGAAAGCTAGCGCCGGAATCTTCAACCGCAGACCCGCCGCCAGCAGCGCCTTGATGCCAGCGAGCTTCAACGACAGCGACGCCGATAACGAAGCGATGGCAGCGATCTGCGCCGACGCTTGAACCGACAAGATTGGCAGAGGAAATGCCAACGCCACGGAGATGGACGCTTGTATCTGCGCAAAAGCCATGAGCAGCGCCTTAAGCGCAGCCAGCGGGTCGCTGAGGCCAATGCTCAGCTGCAACGTCGCAGAGATGGCCGCGTTGAACTGCACCTGGATGTCGGCCAGGAACGGCCCGAGCCCGAACTGCCCAGTGAGCATGAGGTCCAGCTGCAGAAGCAGTGGGTTCATGAGCCCAATACCGACGGCTAGTCCGATGTTGATCTGCCCGAGCGTATAGCTACCAAGATGGTCTAGCGCCATGTCACACCAAGATGTCGGCCCGCCCGCTGGTTACTACACCGGCAATCGTCGACATGCCAGGGACGGTCGAGATGGGCGCAAAACCAACGGGGGTGGGCGCTGCTACAAGCAATGTCATGGGCAAGGTCGCCGTCACAAGTGAACCCACATGAGCTACAGCCTTCTCGCCGGTGTTGATGCGCACGGTGGGCGACACGAGCGTGAGGTTACCATCCGCTTGAATCCTGGCGTCACTAGCCACAGTGAGCGAGAAGGTGCTGTCCGCAAACACCTCCATCTCCTGCTTCACACGAAGGCGCAGCCGCTTCTTGCAAAGCACTCCGACATGGCCATCGAAGCGCAGGAAGCTGTTGCCAGCTCGGTCGAAGACGAAACGAAGCTTCACCTGGTTGCCGGTGTTGGGCAGTAGCGTGCCGTCCTCTGCCTTGAATCCATTCTTTGCCAGCGTGAGCTCGTAGACGATGGGCTCTACCTCACCAACCTCAGCGCGCGCCATATCACCGATGGCGTCCTTGTCCGTCTCCGGTACCGGCGATTGGACGCGACCAACCGACAATCTCAAGTCGGCGTACTTGTCGTTGGCATAGACGCGGTACGTCTGCCGGAACTCCGTGGGGTTGGTGGTGTCGCCCTCCCCCTCCTGGATGCCCCAATTGATAGAGCCGCCGGCGTTGTGCATGTTGTAGCGCTCAGCGAAGTCCATCACCGTGTTGTTGAGCGGGATGTAGAGACGCTGCGCCAGCTCGTTGGCACCTAGCTGCAGCACTCCGCCGCGATGGAGCACCATGAAGTTACCGTCGCGCCCACGGATGAACATGTCACCAGGCTTGCCCTTGGGCCTACCTCCTGCGTAGCTAGCGTTCGTCGGTGCCTGGTTGGCACTACCTCGTTCTGAGGTACCGCCAGGGGCCTCTTCATCGCCGGCGTTCGGGATGGTCTCGTGCGGCATCACGAACGCCAACACGAAGGGCGGCGAGCTGTCGCCAGGCCAGCACACGGCGCATTTCGAACCCACCTCAGGCACCACCGTCACACCGTCGCCGCGCGATGGGTGTGCGTAGGGCGAAGACACGGGGATGTTCATGAGGCGCAGCTGGTCGAACTGGCTGAACACGTCGACCGTGTAGTTCACGAGGTCCACGTTGACGACGCGGCCCATGAACACATGCGACTGCCCGAACCCGCTCGGCGAAGACATGCTCGTGCGAAACTCGGTGCGCGGCGCGATCCCGCCGTGGCTCGACTGCACGCCCTGCCGAATGCCCAGCTTGTCCATCAGTACTTGTGACCCGCGACGTTATGTAGGTGCTGCAGCGACGGCTTGTTCTTCGCCGTCTCTTTGTTGAGGCCGAACTCCGCGCCGTAGGCCATGCCCGGGACCGGGTGTAGGTCGTGGATATTGGAGCGGCCCATCGTGGACGCCGCATCCAAAATCGTCTGGCCCAAGCGCTGATGCTGCAGCTTCGCCATCCAATCCTCTCGCAGCGACAGCGGCATCATGTCGACGCCTTTCAGCACCGGCTTGTGCTCGATGGTCTTCTTACCCTCCTTGGCGAGCTCACGGTTGATGGCGTGAATCTTGGAGGTCGGATGAAACTCGCCACGCAGCACGCCCTCGTAATCGCCAGGGGCGTCGATCTTGGTGAGGTTGCTCATCGCTTTCACGACGGTCTCTACATGCTGGCGCTTGATGCCTTCATCCTTGTACAGGCCGTACACCTCATCCGACAAGTAATTCTGAACGGACTCGATGCTATTCGTGGCCCGGTAGAGATCGTGGGGGTTCACCAGCGTGCGCCGCGGATCGCTCAGAAGCTGGCCTTTCTCGACCTTCATCCCAACTTTCGGTGGCACCCAGCTGGTGTCCCCCTTCTCCGCATGCCAGAGCGGGTTGCCGCTGGAGTCCTTGCCGATATGGTGCTTCTTACCGCCAACGGTAATCGTCACGCCAGTGGGGTTCTTCTCGACCTTCTCGATCGCACCTGACCTCATGGCCAACGTGGCGGCGTCGGGGATGTTCTTCGGCAGGGTCATGAGCTGGTTGAAACGATCGAAGCCGCCCAGCACTTTTGAGCCGCCAGAGGTGTCGACCGTACCGCCCGTGTGGAATACGCGTAGGGTAAGCTGCACCGCGCGCTCGCCGAGCGCTTGCGCCGACGTCACACCCAGGTTCTCGCCAATTTGGTGCATGTGGCCATCGGCGGACAACCCCGCGCACTTCTGGCAGATGCCCTTGGCATGCTCGCACTTGAGCGGAGAGCGCACTACAACCTGCGCGTTCTTGTCCGCAGCACGCATCTTCGAGATGAGGCTCGACGTGAGCAGCGTGCCCGCAGGTACGTTCATCCCCTTGGCGCTGAACTCCTTCTGCAGGATGCGGTCATTGATGTCGCGGTCGGTGACAGGCAACGCTATGCCACGCGAGGTACCGCAGTCCTCACCCGTCACCAGCATGTCCATGGTGTTCGCCATGAGCAGCTTCGACAAGTAGCCAGGATCGCGGACCTGCTGCACCTTGAGCACCGAGCCGCGGCGGGCGCCATGCATCTGAGTCCAGTACTCCCCGGTGTCCAAGCCCTCGGCGTAGCTCTTCGTAATCGGCGTAGGGATGACGCGGCCGGCTGCATCCTCGACGAGCATAGGAGCCAGAGTCATCTGCTTGTACTGCCCCCACCCTGGCTTCACGCCGGCGAGGTGCATCGTCATCAAGTTGTTCGGCGTATCCGTGGCCTTCTTCAGGTGGTCGTCCTTCATCTTACGGTCCGCGTCGGACCAGATGCGGACGAGCTCGCGGTCCTCAGCCGCACCCGTGATCTTCGGGTTCTTCTTGACCGCCGCGGCCTCACGACGAGCTCCACCCAAGACCGCCTCGCGCGTCTTGATGTCAGGCGTGAAGTCCGAGAGGCCCAACGTATGGACGCCCACCGGCACGTGCACGCGCTGCGCAGGGTCCAGACGGTTGGCCCCCACGAAGTGGCTGTGCTCCACCGTTACTAGGCCGCTGGATGCACCGTTGCCGATGTCCTTGAGCTTGTCGGCGACGCTGCTGAAGTCCGACTTGTGGTCACTTGCCACCTGGGTGAGCAGCTTGTCGAGCCCCTTCTTGTCGAGCTTGAGATCCAAGTCCTCGAGCATCTTCTTCTGCATCGGCTGCGGCAGCGTAGCGGCCATCAAGATACGCCCCGGCGTCGTAACTTGCCCATCGACGCGGACCTTGTCGTTCACGCCAACCTTGCCCTTCTGCACGGACATGATGGCGTCAGCATGGTGCTTCATGTCGTGCACCTTGCCGTCGTTCACGCGCGACAGCTTGTAGAGGCCTAGCGCTGACTCCAACGTGGGCTGATACATCACCCGTCCCGACGCCTCACTGAAGAGGTTGTTGGACGGAAACATCTTGCGCGCCTCACCAACCGCCTCATCAGAAATGGGGACGAACACGCTCATGGTGTCGCCGTCGAAGTCGGCGTTGTAGCCGCCCGTCACCAGCGGGTGGATCTTGATGGCGTTGCCGTCCACGAGCCGCGGCTTGAATGCCTGCACGCTGTACTTGTGCAGCGACGGATCACGCTTGAGCATGACCGGGCGCTCCTCAAGAACGCGCTGGAGCGCGCGGTATGCCTGTGGCCCGCCCTTCGACACCATCTTCTGCGCCTCCGCCACATTCTCCGCCACACCGCTCTTCTTGAGCTGGTTCACGACGAAGGGGGCGAAGAGCCGCATGGCGTGCTCCTTCGGCAGGCCCACTTCATCCAACGAGAGCGACGGTTCCGGAACGATGGTCGACCGCATGCTCATGTCCTGCTTGCGGCTGATGAGCGTGCTCTGGAAGTACCCAGTCTTCGGCGTCGCTCCGCTAATCTGGTGGAGCAGGCCCTTGTGGTCAGCGTCCTTGTACGGGATGCCAACGCCCATGATGGCCTTCACCCCGTCGTACAGGTTGCGCCGCAGGTCAGCCTTACCCTTGTCCGTGAGGTTGGCCGACAACGTCGGGTCGCGCATCTGGTCGTTGTTCTGCGCAAACTGCGAATAGAGCTGGTTGATGTCGGAGAAGTTGAAGTTACCATCCTGCATCACGGTCACTGGACGTAGTGCGGGTGGCATCACCGGAATGTTGTGCAGGATGTAAGCGTCGGCCGGTTTGAGGTTGCCGTCCTTCAATGCCTGCAGCCGCTTCACCTTCTTCAAGATGCCGTCGACCTTTGATGCCGGCGCGCCGTTGAGCTCCTTCTTCGCCGAGGCTAAACCGCTGTCCACATCGATCTTCTCGAGTAGCTGGCGCACAGCCGCGCCACCCGTCGTACCGTGACCGAGCTCGACGATATGCCCCTGCTTGTTCACCGCATGAACGCCATGAACCAAACCGTTGTAGTCGTGCTCGCTCAGCCCCGTGAGCATGCGGATGCTGTCCTCGAAGACCGGGTTCGGCACTGGCTCTGCCAGCTCGATGCGACTCCACTTCCGACCGCCATGGCCGCCGGTGAGCCGCTCGTCAAAGAGGCCGCCAGGCTTGGCCTTCGGTTCGCCCGACTTTGGGTCGAGCTTGGCGTAGAGAAGCTCAGCAGGCTTGGGTAGAACGCGGTCGCCGGTGAGCTCGCGGATGTGCTTGTCCGTGAGCGGAGAGAGCACGAATTCGTGCCCTTTCTTCTCCATGTTGATCCCCATGCCCGTGAGCATGTCGGTGAACTTCTTGAAGGCGAACGTCGGCTTGGGCGTCGGCAGCGGATCGCCATGCTGGATGGCATCCCACACGTCATGATGCTGCGACTGCCACTGCTTCTGCGGGCTCGAGCCAGGGTCTGGGCCTTCGCTCTTCCACGTCTGCATTTCGCGGATATTGGCGCGGGCGCCGTGCGCTAGCAGCGCGTACAGGCCGAGCGGGTCCATAGATTGACCGCCAGAATGACCGCCGCCTGCGGGCTGCAAGTTGATGTCGTACTTCTCGGTTTCGAACCCGGGGATGTTCATGCCCGAGCGCACCGACACCTTCTTGTCCACCTGGTGATGGAGCTTGACCATGTGCTGGTTACCGACCAACGCGTCGCCAAGACGTTGCTTCGTCTGCGGGTCGGTCAGCTCCTCCACGTCTTTGATGCCGTGCTTCTTGAGCTCGGCGCGCACCTTCTCCAGCTGGTTCTC
>JACCDR012106841.1_pt1 | contig 12928 bp, 18 predicted proteins | sample 7446431 | NCBI WGS metagenome assembly JACCDR01 (sample SAMN15323443, study PRJNA562643) | freshwater metagenome | isolation source: river surface water | place: USA:Blue River Watershed | collected 2017-08-17
GGCATTTCATTCCACGAAAAAAGGTGGGGGCCATTCTCAGGACCCCCACCCCACCACCGGCCAGAATTTACCGCCCTACTAACCGTTTGGGCACTTTCCACAGGCAGAACGGGGCGTCCGCCGACACCAGGCGTTCCATCTCCGCGTCGTGTCGCTCAAACCACTCCCGCGACTGCGGCGACCCGTACACGACGTACCTGCTCCAGTCGGCGGCGATCAGACCGGCCCGTCCGAAGTACAGGAATATCTGCCGCACGAGTTCCTGCCCCGCCCACAGCACCGCCACCGCCCGCACGACCACACACCCGGCGTGTACCCACACCGCGGTACTCGTCAGATTGCCCTCGGTGTCTACCGTCGGCAGTAGCCGCAACCAGTTTTTCCGAATCCAGTCGGCCTTCCGACAATTGACCAACCAAGTCTTTTTCGACCGGGATTTCGCCGGCCACGAACAGGCCAACCGAATCCATTCCTCCGTGGCCCGCTGGCGGTCGTCGGTGCCGAACTCGGCCAGCCAGTCGGCGTACACCAGTTTGGGCAGGTCGTGGAAGGGGGCGTCATGGATGCCACCTAGCAGGGCCAGTTCGTCGGCACTCATGGTCGGGACTCTCTAGACGGGTGTGAAAAAAGGCGGGGCCGATTGCCCCGACTATCTACATCATAGCGAGTGCGATAGTCGGGGCAACGCCGCCGGCCGGAAAATTTATCGGCCCGTCGCCGACAGCGCCCGCGTCTCGGCCGCCCACTGTCGCCGGGTGTCCGTGTCGGCGGCGGCGTAGGCGTCGAGGAGGGCGAGGCGTTCACCCACAGGACGGTAGCGGTCCTCCACACCGACAAGTTCCAGGCAGGTATACCACCACCCGGCAGGGACTACGAACTGTAGAAAGTCGTGGTCGTCTTCTCTGCCAAATGGGTCGTCGTACCCGAACCCCGGCCGCCCCACCTTCCCGCACTCGGCCAGTAGTCGCAGGGCTTCGGCGCGGGCGGCGTTGCCGTTCGATCCGGTGCCACGACATTGCGGGCAGGTGCTCCACGTCGTTTTCCTGACACTGTGATCGTCAGGTATCTGCCCCACACCGATCCACTCCCGACACGTCGAGCACTCGTCCTCTTCCTTCGCCATCGCCCACGCCGCGTAGTACATCGCGGTCACGTCCGCCGAGTACCGCCGCATCACCTCCTCGGCGGTGATCGTCCCCAGCAGGCACGCCGCGAAGTCCTCCCCGCGCGGGTCGCCCAAGTCTTGCAGCAGGTCGGCGGCCATACTGAGTGTCCGCAAGTCTTGCGGATTCTCCCGGACGGCCCGCTCCGCGTCTTCGATGGTGGCAATCACGACTCGTACCTCAGCGGAGAGTGCCAGTTCTGTTTCACCGGGTCGGCAGATGGCCCCCAGGTAATCGGCGGCAGCCCGGCCCTCTCACGGGCCAAATCCACCAGGGCACGAGACAGGGCGGTCTCGGCGACCGCCCGCTCGTCCAGGTTCCACGCCTTGTAAGAGACAAACCCCCGTTCTCGCCACGTTTGCGGCGAGGTAAGGCCGGATCGGGGTGACGACAGCCGGTCCCACACCGCCGCCGGCAGGTCCGAACTCAGATAGTACACCGCCTCGTCTCGCGGGTTCTCTCGCAGCAGGCTGGTAATCACCACCCGCGTCACCGGGTGGCGGCTCACCACCTCGGCCCCGTGTCCCGGCGTGCGGCCGGTGCCGTTGCAGGTGATGCAAGCGGAGTCGTGTCGCGGCAGGTGGTATCGGTCTATCACGGCGTCCGATACACCGCACGGACACGACTCGCCCGCCCACCACCGCACCCCGTCCCTCGGCAGTCGCACCTCGCCCACCACCCCGCGCCGGAACACGAGGGCGACGGTCCCGCTAGGCACGTCGTGAGTACAGAACGGGTCACAGTGCATCACACTCCGTCCGCCGATCAGCATCGGCTCCTCGCCGGGGCCGGCGTACTTGTGCTTCGTCCAGCCCGGCCGAATCACCTCCGCCGGGTCGGGGTACAGCCGCAGTCGCAACTGCTTGGTCCGTCTCTCTTCGTCCGACCCGACCATGAGCCGGCCGGCGGCCTGGGCGTCGGCGATGGCACACTGGAGTCGGATGAACTCGGCCCGCTCCGTCTCCCCGACCTCGTCCAGCCAGTCGGCGTATACCAGAGGTCGGATCGGGTCGAGCGGGCGGTCGAGTATGCCCTGGTAGAGCCTTTCCGCGGTTTCGTCAGTATGATGGCGTGTAGTCATTGTAGCCCCCCACTCCGAATGCGTTGAGCCGCCCGCCACAGGGCGGACGAAACGGCCGTCCGGATTTCGTCCGCCGGCATAGCAATCACCTGCACAGCTTCGGCCTCCAGCGACTTCGCGCAGCGTAGCAGCAGTTCGGCCTCCAGCGACTTCGCGCAGCGTAGCAGCAGTTCGGCCAGCATTTGTGCCTTGTCGATTTCCGGCAACCACATGCTGCCCGTCAGCACCTCCGTAAGATTCTCCGACGACGCCGAAGTGATATCGCTCGGCGGTTTCATTTTTTCACCGATTTCGGTATTCTTGCCCGTCACGGCCATACGGTCGGGCACCTTCTCCGGGACGGTGAGGAGGGCGACCAGCCGGCCCAGCCAGTCGGCGTCGGCGGTCGGCAGACCGACCATTTCGACCGTCTCGCCGTCGCGGTCGAACTCCGTCAGGCAGCAGCCGCCGTCCGACGGCCACACGACCACCGCCCGCCCGAGGATGTCCGAGTTCCTGTCCGGCCGTTCGGTCACGTCGCGGAGGCACAGGTTCCACTTGCCGGAGTCGAACGAGTCGGGCAGGAAGCCGAGCGCCCGCAACTGTTCGTTGGTAATCATCGCCATACGTTACGTCTCCTTCAAGGGAAGGGGCGTGCCCCGTAAATGGGGCACGCCCGACATGGAGCGGCCACACGCCGCGGAGCGGGGCCGTTATTCGTCTTCGTGCACCTCCAACAGTTCCAGCACCATTTCGGCCGCGACCCCGGTGGCGACGGACCCGTCGCCGTTCGAGATCCGTAACGGCGAGTCACATTCGACCACCCACCCGTGACTCTCCAGCAGTCGCCGGTCGTTCTCGTTCGCACGGGTGACGGCGGCCAGCGCGTCGTTAAGGTGGTCGCACAGATCCTGACACCGGTCTCGGTCACGGAGGATCGGGCCGATGGGGTTCGCATACGTCCCCGAGTCGTGCTGCCCGGCCGCGTCGATGGCCACCTGGTATGCCGTGAACCCTTTTCGTTTGGCCGAGGCGTCGCCGGCGGTCTTCGTCTCGTACACCCAGAACACGGGCGTCGGCTTCTTGGTCGTCTGCCTCTTTTTGGTCATGATCGCACCCTGTAGTTAGGAGAAAGTCGTTTGAGTCACACCGAGATGGCGTCTTTGAGCAGTCGCAAGTCTTCCAGCCGGGGGTTGACCATGAGCGTCAGCCCGTTGTCGGCCAGCCCGGTCACGGTCGTGACGATCATCGGATCATCGACCCGCCGGAACATCATCATCACCAGACCGGCGTGCCAGGCCGTAGGACAGTCGGTGTGGCGGCACCGCCACAGCACCTCGGCCCGCATCCACCGCGACACGTCGTACGGTACCAGGTTGCCGCCCGCCATGAACGCCGCCCGCTCCGCGGCGTTAGTGAAGCTGCTGACCACGGGCAGCGCCCGCCACCCGCTGACCATACCCGTCACGGCCGACACCATCATCTCCATGTCTCCCGGCGGGCTGACCACGAAGTAGTGCCGGATGTCGTCCATCCCGGTCGGGGAGGAGGCCACCGCCGCCGTCCCGTTGCCCAGGTCGAGCCAGCGGAACAGCCACTTGTCGCGGACCAGGATCGGCGGCAGGCGGCCGGGGCCGGTTTTGATGTCGGCCAGGGCCGCTTCGAGGGCGGCTTTCAGGTCGTCGTGTTTGTTGTTCGGCACAGGCGGTCTCCTAGTCGGGGGTTCGGCCACACTGCGGGGCCGACACGTTGATTATTCGCCCGCAAATCGGACTGACAACGCCGTTTATAGGAAAAATTGACGGAATCGAAATTCCATAAATACAAGAGCCGGGCAACCCATCCACCGTAGGTCAAGTTGACACACTTACTAGTCCCGTTTAAACTAACGAGGAACGGTTCATTGATGCGTTCCTCGTTAGTTTTATGATCCCTTCGTCCCGATCTACCGCCAAGAAAGTCCTCAACGCGGCCATCGCCAACGTGCTGTCGTGGAGCCGGGCAGATTTGGCGGCCGGGGTGACCGGGGCAAACGATCCGGGGAAGGAAGGCCGCGACGTTGACCGGACGTGCGACTACCCGGAAAAGCTGAGTCTGTACCATTACCAGCATATGTACGACCGGTTCGGTATTGCCACCCGTGTCGTGAGTTGCTTTCCGGCCGAGTCGTGGCGGCGGCCCCCGGTCGTGTACGAAACCGAAGACGAGTCGGTCACAACCGAGTTCGAGGCGGCCTGGAACGCCCTGTTCAAAAGTGCCAAAACGCACCCCTGGACGTACCTCGAACGGGTGGATATCCTTTCGGGCATCGGGTCATTCGGTGTCCTATTGCTCGGGATCGGCGACGGCCGCGAGCTAGACCGACCTGTCGCCCCGCCACCGGACGGTAAACGGCACCCGCTCATGTACATGCGGGCTTTTTCGGAGTCGGACGTTACCGTTCATTCGGTGTACGACGACCCCCGCCTGCCGAACTACGGCGATCCTGAGTTCTACGAGATCGACCTGGCCAGCCCCAGCGTCAACGCGGAAGACGACGGCGGCACTACCGGTTACCCGACGGTCGAGGAAGTCGTCCCGTCGGCGACGGCCGAGGTTGGTACGACGAACAAGGTCAAAATTCACGCCTCCCGGGTGCTGCACGTCGCCGACAACCGGTACAGTTCCGAGTTGTACGGTCTGCCTCGTATGCAGCAGGTGTACAACTTCCTGGCCGACCTGAAAAAAGTGTCGGGCGGGTCGGCGGAGATGTTCTGGCAGTGCGCCGCCCCCGGTTTCGCGGTCGAGACGCACCCGAACATCGTCGATCCTAAGATGGACGTTGAGGACCTGCAGGAGCAGTATCGGCGGTGGCGTAATGACCAGGAGCGGCTGTTCGCGCTGGAAGGGCTTACGATCAAGTCCCTGTCCCCGCAGATGGCCGACCCGACGCCGACGGCCCAGCACCTGTTGCAGATGATTTGTGCCACCATCGGCTTCCCGCTCCGGGCCTTTTTGGGATCGGAACTCGGCCAGATGGCGTCGGAAACCGACCGTGAGAACCTGAACGAGCGGTTGGCCCGCCGCCAGCACAACTACCTGACGCCGTACCTGGTGCTGGCGTTCGTCGAAAAACTGATCGCCGGTGGAGTCCTACCCGCCCCGACCCAGGTGGAAGTGGATTGGGAAGACCTGTCGGCCATGCAGGAGGGCGAGAAGGCCAAGATTTCCCTCCAGCGGGCGCAGGCACTACTCCAGTACGTCACCAGCGGCATCGAGGTCGTCGTCCCGCTCCGGGAGTTCCTGACCAAAATCATGTACTTCTCGCAGGACGAGGCCGAGGACATTGTGCGGGCGGCCGGTGACAACCCCAAGCTGTACACCAAACAACTGTGGGAACAGGTACAAAAAGGCACGGGCAACCCGAGTGACCCGGCTACCGACACCGGGTCACTCGGGAAGCGGAACGCTCAGGGGTAACAATGACCGAAAAAATCACGATTCACTCGTTCCTCGAGAACGCGGCGAAGGCAAAAGTCCGAGAAGAGTTCCTCGACGGCCGAAAGTACATCGTCGTACCGACCGTCATGATCGTCGAAGGCGTCCACAACGGGTCGCAAGGCCCGGTTTACTACGCCGGCGAGGACTTGTCGGGCTGGACGGTCAGCTGGAACCACAAGCCGGCGGTCGTTTACCACCCGAAGGCGAACAAGGGCGGCCGGGCGACCGCCTCCGACCCGGTGGTCATGGCCAAGTCGCAGGTCGGGTTCGTGCTGAACACGGGGTTCGACGAGAAAACCGGCAAGCTGCGAACCGAAACGTGGTTGGACGTGGAAAAGACCGACCGAGTTGACCCCCGAATCCTGCGTTCGGTACGGGCGGGGAGGCCGGTCGAGGTGTCTACCGGGCTGACGGCCACCCTGATCGAGAACACGACGGAAGAAACCTTCAACGGCAAGAAGTACAAGTATCGGGCCACCAAGCTCCAAGCCGATCACCTGGCCATTTTGCCGGATCAGGTGGGGGCGTGTAGCATCGCGGCCGGGGCCGGCCTGCTGGTCGAGAACGCGGAGGGCAGTTGGGACGCGAACGAGACGGCCGTGAAGACGGTTACGGCCGTTCTCGACCAGCACTACTCGGAAATGTATCTGGCCAACGACGCGCCAGTCGAAAACGGCCTGTCGATGACCGAGATTTCCGGGCAACTGAAGGACTACCTGCGGGCCGCGCACGGCGAACCCGGCCGCGACTGGTACGGGTACATCCACGACCTGTACCCGTCCACGTTCATCTACTCGGATTCGTCCGGCCGCACGTTCGCCCAAGCGTACTCGGTCAAAGGGAACAAGGTGTCGGTAAGCGGCGAGCCGACACCTGTTAATCGGATCTACAAGTACGCCGACGCTTCCGGGAAGGTGATCGACAACGCCGCCGTCCCGCCGTCCCCAACCCCTGTTGAGGAAGATACCATGACGAAGAAGGAAAAGATCGACGCCCTGATCGCCAACCAGGTGTTCCTGGAGAACGAGCGGGCGCAGCTGGAGACGTGGCCGGAGCCGCTCCTGCTGAAGATTTCGCACGAGAAGGCCACCCCGACCACTCCAGCCCCGACGCCGGCTCCGGCCCCGGCGGTCGTCGCCCCCGTCGTCAACGCGCAGTTCGAGGACGTACTGAAGTCTGCTCCCCCGGCCATGCGGAACATGCTCGTGAAGGGGATGGAAACGTACCTGGCGAACAAGGCCAACCAGGTTAAAGTCATCCTGGCGACCCCGAACTGCGCGTTCACCGAGGACGTGCTGAACGCCATGGACGACAAGACGTTGGACGGCATCTTCCAAATGATCGCCAAGCCGACCGGCCAAGATGCCGTCCTGAACGGCCTGGAGGAGTTGCCCCCGCACGTCGCCGCCTACCTGGGCCAGACCGGTGGTCGCAGCATCCAGAACTCGCGGCCGGCGTCCGGCCCGACCGACGCCGCCAACAAGCCGCCGGTGTTGAAGTACCGCCCGGCCCCGAAAAGCGCCTAACACCTGAGGCGTCAGCCTCTCGCCCGTCCATCCCACACACGCACAGGAGCGACTGCCAGTCATGGCGAACGTCAACACCATTCTCGTAACCGGGTTCGCCGGTCGCCGGCACGAAGACGTGTCCGGGTCGGACAACGTGCAACCCGGTTGCTTCGTTCGGGTCAACGGCACCGCCGTTGACGGCAGCGGCCGGAACACCGTCGTCCTGATGGACGCGGCCGGCGGCGACTACGAAACCCGCATCGTCCTCGAAGACAGCCTGTCGGGGGGCACGACCACCGACGGCGATTTCGACACCGGTGCGCCGCTCCAGACGTACACGCCCACGCCGGGCGAGGTCGTCATGGGCCGCCTGACGACCAACGTGTCCTACGACGAGGGGGACCGGCTGATCTTCAGCAACGACGGGTCGCTGAAAAAGCACACCAGCACGCCGGACAAGGTCGTGGCGACGGTCAAAGAGGCCATCGACCTGACCGGTCTGTCGGGCAACCGTCTCGGCAAGGTAACCATCGCGTAACGTCCGGGTTGGCCGTTCCCGGCCGCCTCGCATTCCACAAACCCTCCTGAGAGGAGACCATGCTCGATTACATCCTGAACGGCCAGATTCACGGCGAGGCCGCCGACCGTCTGGCCATGTCGGACTGGGACGTGGGGCACCTTCGCCCCTTCTTGTGGAAGGGTCGCAGTTGGGTAACCGTCACGAACGGTTACGACGACAACGGCGAACCGAAGCTGGAAACCATTCCGGCCGGCATCAACAACGCCGCCACGCTGACCGATCTCCAGTGGCAACTGATCGACGACAAAATCACGCCGGTCGCCCGACAGCGGCTCCAGCTGGTGTCGATGATGGAAGCGGCGGGCATGGTGTACAACGTGCCGGGCGGCCCCGGTAACATGGTGCTCCTGACCCAGAGCATCAGCGACACCAACGACGCCCAGATGAACATGGACGCCGTGGTGGACGCGGAGAACGACCGCTCCCTGCTCGACCTGTCCGGCATCCCGCTGCCGATCACGAACAAGGAGTTCTTCTTCACCGCCCGCGAACTGTGGGCCAGCCGCAACCGGGGCCGCGCCCAAACGTCCGCCCCGCTCGACCTGACGAACGCCGCCAACGCCGCCCGCAAGATCGGCGAGTTCACCGAGAAGCTGTTCATCGGCACCGGCGGCACTTACACTTACGGCGGGTACACGCTGTACGGGCTGATCAACTACCCGTACCGGTTTACCAAAACCATCACCGCCCCGACCGCGTCCGGCTGGTCGCCGGCCGTCACCCTCCAGGAAGTCCTGGAAATGGTGACCACCCTGCAGGACAACGGGTTCTTCGGCCCGTACTCCGTCCTGTACGGCCGCAACTGGATGAAATACTTCGAGAACGACTACAGCACCCAAAAGGGCGACAATACCGTTCTCGACCGGCTGCGGCGGGTGTCGGGCATCTCCAGCTTCCAGCAGCTGGACTACCTGAACCGGGCGAACTTCGACCTGATCGTCATGCAGATGACGGAGGACGTGGTTCGGGTCGTGAACGCCATGCCGCTGACCACCGTCCAGTGGGACACGCACGGCGGGATGCGGAAGTATTACAAGCTGATGAAGATCCAAGTGCCGCAATTCCGGCGAACCTACGCCGGCACGACGGGGTACATCCACGGGGCCAGCGCGTAACCTGGCTGGCCACCAGGCGGCGGGGTGTGCCCGCCGCCCCTTCTCGCCCTTACACTGGACTGGAGGACCTCTGTCGTGAGCTTACCTGACTACTACAATACCTCGCTAAAAGACACCCGATTCGGGTCGATCAAGCGGTTCCTGGCGTCCTTCACCATGGCCGCTCAGGGTGGTGCGTTCACTGCCGGTGACCTGATCGGCAACAGCAACACGGGGTCGGCGGTCACTCCGTTGACGTTCGAGAACGCCGCCCTGTGGACGCCGAGTACGGCGGACGCCGACAAGAAGGCCGACGGTCGAATTCTGGGGGCCGCCGTGACGTTGGTGTCGTCGAGCGGCACCAACGTCATCACCGCCTGTGATTTCGACCTGCTCATCTTCCGGTCTGCACCGTTCGCGGCCGGCGGGTACCCGGCGACCAACGCCGCCCTCACGCTGACCAAAGCCATCTACAACGAACTGGTCTGCGTGATGCCGTTCGTCAACGGGGCGTGGCGGAACCAGTTGGGGGCACTGACCGCTGGAGCGATCGGATGGCAACGGGCGGTGCCGTCCTCGCTGGCCCCGGCCCCGTTCTCGCTCGCCGGGTTGAGCAGTCCTCACCTGTACGGACTGCTCCAGGCGAAGGCGGCGTGGGACCCGTCGTCTGGCAGTCCGACGTACACCGTGGACGTGCAACTGGACGTGGATCAATACTAACCCACTAGACCGGGCGGGACGCCGTGTGTCGCCGCCCACTCCCCTTCCCCCTGTTGAGACAATCCGATCATGGCAACGTTCGTGCTGCTCGAAGGTGCCCCGTGCACCATCGGCAAAAAGACCTACGAGAAGGGCGACCGGATCTCCTCCGACTTGGCCCTCGACAAAATGTTCCCCGGCCGCTGGCGGCAGGTGAACGGCGGGGCCGCCCTCCTCGCCTCCGTCAAAAAGAAGGCGGCCGACGTGCCGCCACCCGCGGACGAGGAGCCGATGCTTGACGGGGCCGAACCCGTCGAAGAGTCGGACGGTGAGGCCGACGAAGAGGAGACGGAAGGTGAAGCCACTCCGCCGTCCGACGACGCGGAGGGTGAGGACGAGTCGGCGGTCACCGCCGACGACGTGGACGTGAGTGCCGAGTTCGTCCTCGCCGCCAAGAAGAAGGTCATGGTCAAGCTGACCCCGGCCAAGACTTACAAGCTGATCGACGCTGAAACCGAAAAGCTGCTGAAAGACGGACTGTCCAAGACGGACGTGAAGAAGTTCCTCAAGGCCCGGTAACACCAAAGTCGGGCCTTGTTCCGGAGACCTCCTGTGCCAGTCCGCACCGACGCCGAGCGGGTTCGTAAAATCCTGTACGACCCGCTCGAAGAGGACGATTATGAGCCGCACATTGAGGCGGCGTCTCTGCTGGTGGACGAACTGTGTGTTGACACCAGCGACCACACATACACCGACGCCCGCAAGGAAATGATCGAACGGTACCTGGCCGCCCACTTTTTCACTGTCCAGACCGGGCAGGTGACGGAAGAGCAGGCCGGGCCGGTACGGGAGAAGGTCGCCTTCAAGATCGACCTGTACTTGAACAACACCAAGTACGGGCAGCAGGCGATTGTCCTCGACACGGCGGGCAACCTGGCCAGGTACCAGGCGATCTTGGAGGGCGGCGGCCCGCGTGCCGTGGCCATGCACTACCTGGGTACCACCCGATGAGTTTGCGCATCCTAGATCGGATGAGACGCCAGTACGCCGTGTATTGGGCACCGACCGGCACGGTGAACGACGACGGCGAGCCGGTTTTCGTCAAACCTGTCGAACTCAAAGTTCGGTGGGAAACGCGGGTGAGTCTGACTCGGTTCGGCGGCCAGTTCAAAGACATGGGGTTCCGCGACGTTGTGTACCTGCCGCCGAGCCGTAATCCTAACACGATTACGGTACAGGTCGGCGGGTACTTGTGGAAGGGCCGGCTACGGGATTTGCCGGCCGCCAAGAAAACGTCGCCGTATAACCCGAAAGGCGGGACGGACGATCCGTCGGCCAAAGAGATCACCGCCTACACCGAAATCCCGAGTCTCCGGGCGACCCGGTTTCTTCGTGTGGCGATCCTATAATGCTCCGAGTCGAGTTCGACGGCGTGTCGTCCGTCCAGAAATTGTTCGGCAAGCTGAAGAAGAACGCCAACCGGACAATGCGGGACGTGTTGGATCAAACTGGACAGATGATTCTGAAACGGGCGCTCCAGTACGTTCCGGTAGACACGGGGGCGCTGCGGGCGAGCGGACGGAGTGAGGTGAGCGGGCGGGGCAACGCGGCCAAAGTGGACGTGTCCTTCGGCCGCACGGCGGGCGGGTTTCTCGGGTACGCGGTGTACGTCCATGAGAACCCGTTGGTGTACCACAAGCCGCCGACCTGTTACAAATACCTGTCCAGAGCCGTTCGTGAGACCAAAGGCGCACGGGCGGCTCTGGTCAAACGGGTTCTGGGCATGATGATTGGAGGGGCGTGAGTGTCACCCGCCGAAAAGACCTTAGCCCTGTTGCGAATTCTCGGTCAGGTCGATGGCAGCACCAACTGGCGTGGGGTGTTCTCGACGCTGCCCGACAAATTGCCGGACAACGTCGTCGCCCTGTTCGACGCCGACCCGCAGATTGACGGCCGCCCGATGCGGCCGTCAACTACCGAAGAGTACCAGCACCCGGCAATCCAAATAATTGTCCGGTCGGTCGAATACTCGACCGGGTGGGCTAAACTGCTGGCCGTCCTAGACGCCCTCCGGTCCGTCTCACACAGGACGGAGGCGGGCGTCAACGGCGGCACGAAGTTCCTCGGCTACTACCTCAAGAGTGGGCCGGCCCCGATGGGCCGGCGGGAGGAGCCGAACGTCCGCCGGCTGTTCGTGGCGAATCTCACTACCGCGTTAGAGGATACTTGACATGATTACGACCGTGACCAACTCGCTGTCCGGGCCGGGCGTCAGTATCGGCACTCAGGTGTCGATTGATTCGGACGTGTTCGCCACCCTCGTCAACGTCGTGACCGCCGGCAAAACGGGCACCCTGACGACCCGGACCGATAACAACACCGGCACCCTGACGATGACCACCGGCCACGGGCTGACCACCAGCGCCCGTGTTGACATCCACTGGGTGGATTCAACCGGGGCCGCCAAGTGTCAGCACAAGGTCACTCTCGGCACCGTGTCCGGGGACAGCGTACCGTTCGACCTGGGTGTCGGCGACAACCTGCCCTCGGCGACCACGGCCGTGGTCGTGTCCCCGTGCGTCGAACTGGACGTGTCCTTCCTGGTCGCCGAAATGGAAGTGTTCGGCGTCGGCGGCTCCGGCCAGGGCAAGCTGGTACTGGAGGACGGGTCGGGCACCATCGTCTTCCATCAGACCATTGGCACGGGCGGCTCCGGCCTCGTGTGGACGGCCGTGTCGGGGGCGACCAATCCCGTGTCCGACGACGTGGTGAAGGCGTTCGTGTCGAACGGCAACTCGGCCGCCACCAACACCATCCAGATGCTGTGCGGTCTGTCCGGCTAACGGCCGGAGGATTCTTAATTCAATAACCCCGTAGGAGAGTCCTCCGATGATGAAAGACGGATACCCGATCACGCTCAGCCTCGGTACGTCGGGGCTGGTCTGCGAGATCGAAGTGACGCCACCGGCTATCGAAGGTGGCGTCATCCCGCAAGACTGTATGCGGTCGGGTACGACCGCAATCAGTTGGCCGAAGTCCCGTAAGAAGTACCTGCCGCTGACGGTCATGGCGTCGTGGGACCCCGACGTGTACGGGCAAAACCTGGGCGTCGTCGGCGGCACGGCGGCCATTATCAACCTGAACCAGTCGATGACGCTAACCTTCCCCGGCGGCCGGGTCCTGTCCTTCTGGGCGACCATCACCAAGTTCGAGCCGGCCGCCATGAAGGAAGGCGAACGACCGACGGCGACGGTCACCATCGAACTGACCAACATGAACAGCCTGGGTAACGTTCAACTGCCGTCGTTCGCCTAACCGTCAGACGGTTAGTCGCAAACTATCCC
>JACCDR010528749.1_pt1 | contig 12927 bp, 28 predicted proteins | sample 7446431 | NCBI WGS metagenome assembly JACCDR01 (sample SAMN15323443, study PRJNA562643) | freshwater metagenome | isolation source: river surface water | place: USA:Blue River Watershed | collected 2017-08-17
CGGTGCGTCTTAGCCCTCTCCTTCGAGCGCTTGTCCATTAACCCCTCACAGTTCTCCCCATGACGCGGGCGAATGGCTTGTTGTTGCTGTCGCGAAAGATGCGCACCTGGTGGACGGTGAACCGGAGCTGCACTGGTTGCTCAGCAGCATCGTACTTTGGGTAGTCATCAGGGTCATTGGCCGCGTCCCAGAACTCAACCACCGAGAAGCCCTGCTGCCACCGGTGGCGCGTTGCCGCGGCGTAGTTAGCGTGCTTCCGGGGGTCGGAGAGGTGGCCGGACGTCCAGGCGCCGTGCGTCTCCTGGCGACCGTTCTTGCTGGTGTTCCTGAGGGCGGAGTCGAAGACGTGGCAGTGGCCGAAATGCGTGTTCTGGCCGGGGTACGCAGCCAGCACTTTCCGCGCCGCCGTTACGCCCGTAGCCCCCTCAAGGTCATGGCCATGGTGGACCAGTAGCGGTCCAAGCTTGACGGCTGACCAGCTGGGGAGGCAATCCCAGCCAACAAGGGAATCGGCGTAGGGGGTGTGCCACTCAATTGTGCCCAGTAGACCTGGATTCTCGTCGACAAATCGAGTAACTCTCCCTTCATGGTTGCCCTCCATGGCAACGGCGTACTGAGTGTGAACCCTGATGGCTTCCATAGCCTGGCGGCCAATCTCGGCCTCTTGAGCCAGCGACCCGGAGGCAATGACCTGAGCGGCGTCGCGGCGGTGCTTGCTGAGGGCGTTGCAGTCGAAGATGTCTCCGGCGGCAATGGCGAACCGCGGCTTCAGCTCCTGAACCGCCGACACTAGGACATCAACAGCACCCCTGTCCTCTATGCCGAAGTGGACGTCGCTGAAAATGACCGCCAGGTCACCGGGGTCGGGGCTGATGCGGAGCAGCGGAAAGTCGCCGTCGGTCATGCTTTCTCCAGGTGAGTCAACAGGGCCTCGAGGGCAGTGTCAAGCTCGTGCTGCGCTCCGCGGCTGGCATTACATAGCTTGAGGTACTTGGTGTAGGCCACCGTGGCTATGTAGTTCTCTTGCCACCTTACTCTCGAGTCCTGCTCATTCAGCAGAGTAACCAGCAAGTCGCGTTGTTCACGAGCCGCCTTGTAGCGTTCCCAGACCGTCACTGGCTTTCAGCCAAGGGGCAAGACGGAGGGAGGATGATGTATGAGCACGGGGCTTCTGTGTCTGTGCACCGCATGACGCGCCCTGACAGCTGGCCAGTGCAAAAGTACCAGCTGTCGATTTTAGTGCACACCACGGGCTCAGCCATCGACATCTCCGCTTCAGCCTTTGCTTCGTCCAGCGACCGGCAGGCCGCCAGCAGCAGGAGTGCCGCAACAATGAATCGCTTCATGCTTGCTTCCCGTCCTTGGTGTTAACCTCCTCGAGCGCCGCAATCTCTCGGTCGAGGTACCACTTGGCTTTCTTGAGGTCCGACAGAGCGTTGCCTTTCTTGTGGGCTCGGCTTACGTAGCGGACAACGTGGGCGCGTCGGATGGCGCTCAGTGGCGCGGCGTCGGCGAACCACGCTTCAATGGCGTCGATGACCTCGACGGCAGTGCTGGCGTAGTGAGGCGGGTGGTTGATGAGGTCAGGAGCCGGCCAAGCATCAATCATCTTTTGAGCCATGGCGTCTCGCGTCTCCTTAGCCTTAGCGTCAATCAGCGGACGGCTCGAGGGGCCCAGCCGAGCCGAAACACCGGACCAGTCAATTTTCGGCACTTCAACCTCCTGGCTGCGCAGTGATGGGGCCTGAGCTGGACTGCCGCTGCCCACTTCGTACGGAACGTCACTGCTGGTGCAGGATTGGCACGAGCACTTGTTCATCGGCTCTCCGGGGGAGTGTAGCGGCCTCCGGGTGACGTCGGCTTAGTGACGCGCGCCGCCCAGCGCCGTGGGTGGTAAATCTCGGTGAACCGGCCGTACGTCGCGGCGACCCACTCCATCGCCATTGCCCGGTCCTTGAAGAACCGCTCCCACGGTCGCTTTATGGCGTTGCCAACAAGGGGGCCGCTGATGACGAACGAGTGCTCCTTCAGCCAGTCGTCGTACTCCGGCGATTCGTCGCAGCTGTCGAGAGCCACTGCCGCCCGGAGGCTCATCGGCCGGCCCCGGAGATGCGGTCGAACTCCCGCCAGTCACGAGTAATTATTGTTTCGGTGGAAACTTCACGCCCCAGAGCCTTCAGGGCCTCGGAGGTGAACCGGGCAATAACGGCTGCCGTCGCTTCACCCTCGATGGACGAGTGCCACGCGTCGTTCACGAACAGCGACACGGCCGCGGCACCGAAGTCATCGGGCCCCGTGGACTGCTTGTACACTGTCACTAGTTTAGCCATGCATCCTCCTCAGAGGTCGTAGAGTCGCGCCTGGCCACCGTCCCATCCGACGGTCACGGGACCCTCGAGGCCCCAGTTGGCTTTGGCGACGATGATTTCCATTGTGTCGTCCCGCACCGGCAGGCCCATCTTCATGCCCCAGCGCCCGGGTCGGAAGAGGAACATGAAGGCCTTGGCGCGTTCAGCTGCTGCTGTTGCCCAGGCAATATCATCCTTACCCGGCCCCGGACGGAACCCGTCGATTGTACCGGTGCGCGCAAAGACACTGGTGCCGCGTTCCTGAACCTTTCGATTAACCTGAGAAAAGAGGACCACTGCCCTCTTGTTTTCCTGCGCATCTTCGTTCAGGTCCCACGCGAGGTCAGCAATTTCACGCTCAAGTCCTTCCCTCCCGGGCAGGGCCTGCATGTAATCGACAAGGACAAGCTTCGCGTCAGGGTGACAACGAAGTACTTCTCGTACTTGCTGAGCTGTAAGTAGGCCCGCGTAGTGGAGTAGCTTGTCCCCCCATTGCTCAGTTTCCGCCGCCGCGGCCAGAATGCGTTCATTGTCGTCCTCCGAGAATTGCAACCGGCTGAGCCGGAAAGTGGGGATGCCGGTCGACGCCGCGATGTCGCGCTGCGCCGTCTTGTTAGCCGGATCCTCGAAGTCCAGGGAGATGACCTTCAGACCGCGCCTCGCCGCTTCGCGCGCCAGGTGGAGCTTGAAGACGCTCTTGCCCTCGCCCGTCTCAGCGGCCACCAGCGTCAGGACGCCGATGTCCAGGCCGCCGTTGGCGTCGAGGTCGCGCAGCCCGGTGTCCAGCTGCGTCATCACTGTGCCGCCGGACGCAACAATGCCGCGGTCCCTCACGAGCGCCGCGGCTTCTTCGCGCACAATCTCCGAGAACGGCCGGAGGATTATTTCTTGACTCTGGTTACGCCGGCCAGCTGCTCTGCCAACGACAGCGCTCGGCCCGGCGTGATGGGCGTCGAACTGCTCGTCGACTGGTGGCGGCCCAGGGCGCCATTGGCTCGGTCTTTCGCCAGCCATTCACCCCCCTTGGATGCCACGACTTGAGCGCTGATTGCGCCCTTGACCCACTTGTCCATTGCCATCGCCAGCTCCTCGACGTCGTGGGGCGTCTTGAAGATGGGGGTGTCATTGACGGCCGTCTGGAGCATCGCCCAGCCGCGGGCGTTCTGGGGCCGCACGAAGCGGTCTCCCAGCACCTTCTCCATCTCGTCGACGAACTGCCCGGCAGTAACGGCAACTGCAGAGGAGGCCGGCGGCTGCTCACAAGCATCCATCTTAGCCAGCAGCGACTTCAGCGCCTTGGCCTGGAGACCAGTGAGGTCACCATCGAAGTGCACCAGACCGGCGATGGCCTCCCTCTCGGCCTTAGTGAACGTTATCTTCCGGGCCATGGGTCAGTCAAAAGGGATGTCATCGAGGTTGACGTCCTCCTGCTTAGCGGAGCGCTGGGCCGGCTTGGCGGGTGCTGCCTTGCTGGCCGCCATGTCGCGCTCCCGGACGTACCACGGAATCTGGACATCGGGCCACTGGTACGTGAGCGTCGAGCCTTCGCCCTTCTGCCACGGCACGTCCTCCAGTCGACCGGCGATGAACACCTCGTCGCCCTTCTGGAGCTTCATGACGTCCTTCGCCTGGAAGCTGTCAGTCGTGAACTTCGCCTCGAAGAACATCGACTTGCGGTCCTTGGAGTCCTTCGGAGCGGAGTCGTAGAACTTCAGAACGGTGAGCTTGCCGAAGACCTTGGGGGCGTCCTGGACGCGGTAGAAGCCTGATGCACTAGTGGACATTGAATCTCCTTGCGTTAACAGTGGGACATGGTCTGAATGAACAGGCCGAAGAGGACGAGGCCGAGAATGAACACAATGACGTCGGTCACCGTGTAGTCATCGGGCTCTTTGGTGACGAACTGACCGGAGCAAACGGCAGTTATGTCGCCGCCGGCAGTGCAGTTGTGGACTTCAGCCCTCATCGCAGTGCCTTGTACAGAAGGCCAGCGAGCAGGCCAAGTAAGAACGCCATCAATAGGGCTCCTGAAGGTCGGCAATAGTCCATCCCGCGATGAACGCCGCAATCAGCAGAATGGCGACAATACAAATGGCAATCGCCACTGAGCCCCCTAAGCCTCGGGAATCTCGTCAGCCGCCAAGAGGGCACTGACAAGGGCGTTGGGGGTGCGGTACGATAGCATCGGTTCCGGTGCCGGGTCGGCTGGGATTTCTCCCCCTCGGATGCGCCGGTACTCGTAGCTCTTGCGGTTGCTGCCGCCGTACACCTTCACCGACCGCTTGACACGAGGAGCGAACTCCCCGGGGCGGCCGTACGTGAAGACGTCGGTTGACAGCCGGTAGAAGCGCTTCTGCGGCTTGCCGGCAATGGCAAGCGCCTGAGCTTCAAGGTCGGACATCTTCCTCCTGAATGGCGTCGGGGCCGCGCCCCTGCTCGGCTTCGAATCGGCGGCCGGACGGGCAGTTGACGAGGGCGGGGCAGAAGCGGCAGTCGTCACCGACCACTGCGAACGCCTCGGGCGACAGCCGGGCGATGCCCGTTAGCTCATAGCCCATTATGAGCTGATTGTGGAAATTGTCAAGGTCCTGGTACAACCAGCCGTGACCTAGTCGCGTCGGCGGAGGCAGCGCCGTTAGGCTGCGACGACGGTTGGTGCTGGGGATGCGGGGGCGCGGCCAGTGCGTTGTCGTGGTGCGCGACGCGGTGTTGCTGCGGCCGTGCACCAGCCAGTCGGCCAGAACGTACAATCCATGCTGCTCGCTGCCCGGCGGCGTTGACTCCCGGGCGCCAGTGTCGGGGTTGTAGCGACCGACGCCGGTCTTGAGGTCGTCGATGGTAACGGCGCCGTCGACGCGCAGCCGGTAGTCCATGGTGCCCGTCGCCCACTCGGGGCCGAACGCCGCTTTCCACGCTTCCTTCTCGACCGTTGTGCCGTCGCGCTTGAAGCGAACGCAGTGCTCGGGCCGCTTTTCGCCGTCACACCGAACGGCGACTGCCACTTCGTGCTCACCGCCGGGCGGCCACAGTATGCGCCGCGCCGCTTCGGGGTCAGTGAACGTCCTGCTCAGAACTTCCTCAAAGAACGAGTGGTGCCGAGCCCATGGTGTCATGGCGAGGATTTCGCCGGTGGCCTTCCAGTGGTGCACCATCGTCCCCCAATCGGCCGCCTCCTGCGTCTCCCAGCTCAGCACTTCACCGCCATCGGGACCCGGCAACACGGCGCTGGCGGGGCAGTGAAGCGACCGCCCGAGGCTACTTGCTCTTGCCCAGGGCATACGCTGCCTTAGCCAGCCGCTCGAGGTTGCCGACCTCGGTGAACTCGGCGAACCACTGAGCCGCCTCAACCAGCTCCTTGACGTCCTCCCACAGAACGAAACGGCCAGTGTCGGACTTGTCGGCGCAGCAGCACTCACTCCACCTTTGCAGCGCCATTCGACTCCTCCTCGGAGTTGGGGTCATCTCCTGGCGGACAACCGGCTTCGTCGGCCAACTGCTTGGCCCAGCGGCGAACGGCGATAACCTGAAGCCCCAGGAGGCGCGCCACTGCTTCAATGGATGCTCCGCCGAGGAGTAGCTCCCGGGCGCGACGCTTGTCGGGTGACACGCCGTACCTGCGCTCAGTGGTCGTTCTGGCGAGCGTCATTCGCCTCCCTTGCCACCGCCAAGGGACAGCGCAGCGAGGCGGTCACGGATGGCGGCCCCTAGTGTCTGCTGCTCGTGGGTCTGCAGGACGCCCTTGGCTTCGGCAACGATGGCCTTCAGCTCCGCCTTCTCAGCGGCCGCAACGGTCGCCAGAAGCGCCTGGAGGGCTGCCGACGGAGGCGGAACAACACCAACTTCCGACTCGTCGTCGCTGTCGTCGATGTTGGCGTCCGGCATCGTGAACGCCTTGATGCACGCGTCCTTGTACGAGTAGGTACTGGCCTTACCAGCGGCCTTGTCGTCGCCATCACCGCCACCACCGGAGCCAGTGAAATCGATGTACGAGCCGTCGGGGGCGCAGAACCGAACCACCGTCTCAGTGACAGTGAACGACCGCATCTGCCGTCCCTTGGCGTCGGGCGGAATGGTGTTCGGCGCGAGGGTGTTGACAGTCTGCCGAACGACGGGCGCGTGGCACGAGTGGGCGTCGAGAGCAGTGCGCATCTTGTCGAGCAGCACCGTCGCTTTGCGCACCTTGAACTGGACGCCGGGCGCGCTCTCCGCCATCAGACCGCCGATGGACTTGCGGACCGCCAGCAGCTTCTCGTGAACGAGCGGCGGCGTCGGGCTCAGGGCAGCTCCTCCCCACCAGCACGGCCACTGGTAGCGGTTGAGCGTGGCCGGTGGCGTCGGCTCCGGCTGAGTGTCGACGGGGGTGTCGAGACCAACAACCTTGGGGCGGGGCATCAAATCTCCTGGTCGAGGTGGCGGTTGGGGTAGTCGCCCTGGACGGCGAGGCCGAAGCGCGCGAGGAGCTGCGCCTGGGCGTTGGGGCCGCTGACGTAAATTGTGAAGTCATTGCCGAGCGTCGTGAACGTCACGTACGGCCGTCCGTTGTCACGGCCCTGGCGGGCGGCTCTGGCGCTGCACTGAGCACCCGTCACTGACTCGGGGTTGATGAAGTACACGTTCTCGACGCGGTCGTCACTGCCGTAGGCCGCCATACTCTCAACTCGAATGAACTTTGGCACAGTTATCTCTTTCTGCCCGGTGGGCGGATGGACGGGGGTCATTCACCCAGGTCAGGGAGGGCTGCTCCGTAACCAGGGGAAGGCGTCAGGTGCCTCTCTGCTCCCCGCTCAGCTATCTCCTTCTTGGAGGTGCCGAGCACTCGTTCGCGCGCCTCGGTTCGGGTAGACCTGGTATGAACCCCGAATCCTCGACGCACTCTTACTTCGTAAGCCTCTCTATCGGATGACCCCGTCACGCCATCCGCCCAGTAGCGCTCTGCGCCGAGAGTACTCACTGCACCGGGCCTCTCCACCCGGACGTTCGCTCACCCCCATCGCCGCTTCGCGGGGGTCACCGCTGGACTCGCACCAGCAACGCACCGCTCTAGGAGCGGCCGGTCTACTTTGACCTAGGTGACCCTAACCGGCTTCCCGCGACAGCGAATCGGCGCGGGAAAGAGGTAACACCCAGTCTACTGCAACCGACCGTAGACGTCAACGGGTAGCGTCATGAAATCGTCGGAGCACAGTCGGGCAACGCGCTGTCTCCACAGATCGTGATACACCGTCGATGACCTGAAACGTCCCGGCAGGGCGCCGTGAGCGTTGGGGCAGTTAAGGCCGATGCGATGGAAGGGGCACGGCTGCTCGGGCAGGTCATCGGGTTCTGCTTCGCGGACGCTGCGGTCAATCCCACGCCACGGGGCCGCCCAGTCCGCACCCGCGCTCGCTCTCGTCTCTTGCCGCGAGATCATCGGCGGTGTCTGGCTCCACTGCCGCAGCGTCTCGGTCAGCATGAAACTGGGTACTGCGGTATTCCATGGCAACCGTCCTGTAATTGTATCATTCCAGCTATTGCTGGTAGTGCAGCGGTTACCGGGCACGGTGGGCCTCGGCAGCCAGCCTCTCCTCAGCCTCCGCCAACCGCGCCAAGTAGTGGTCGACGGTTTTGCGCAGCCGTTCCACCTCAGCCGTCTCCAGCGCCAGCCGTTCCTTCTGGTACGAAAGCTCGGCAGTCAGGAGAGCGACGCGGCTAATGAGCGCCCTATTCAGACTCGACGGTGATGCATCCGTCGTCGGCGGATAGCACGATGTCGCCGGATTCGACGGTGCACTCGGCGTACTCTCCGTCGCCATCTGCGGGCGCGTCCTTGGTTGAATTATCATCGCCATTGGGCTCCGGGTCGGTGAAGGTGAGTAGGAACTGATGGAAGAAATCGACGGAGTCGACGAGGTCCTGGTATGTCTCCGGCGTCGGGATGCGCTTGTACTTCGCCGACTTCGACTGAATGTCGGCAATCATCGGCGTCAGCAAATGACTGTCGGGCCACCCGGTCGGTGGCACCGGCCCCATGACGACCGTCGACGGCTGCGTCATGCCGCTGCGCATCCATTTGTGGCTATCGGCTGCCCTCTTGGCCCAGTACGCCTCGTCGTTCGCCTTGACGATTGCCGCCAAATCGGTCAGCGACGGCATCGGAACGCCGCACTCGGCGCCCCCGAAGGGGCCCTCTCCCGGCAACGGTTCGGTGCTAATTACGGTCACGCGGCCCCTTTCTCCCTCCGGCTCGGCCCGGTGGATACAACAAATCCTTGATTTCTCGGTTCTCCGGCAGACTCAACTGACGCATCCACTTGCTGTGGCTGGTCTTCGGCGCGGCGTCGCTGCCCTTCAGGTAGTCACCAGTGTCAACCCACGCAGTGCCAGTCCATTCCTGAATCGGCCGAATGAGGCTACGAACGGTGCCATCGGTGACAATAAAGGGATACGTGCGCGGACCTTGGGTGCGTTCCCGGTGCTCGTAGCGGTCCCCTTTGAAGTTAGTTCGGTCGGGCATCGCCGTCCTCCACTGCCCTCCAGGCGCCCTCGAACGCCCGAGCGGCTGAGACAACGTTAGTGCGGTGCTCACCGGCAATGGACGCCAGCTGCCCGGCCATGAACCACGCCCTGGCCAGCTCCTTCTCGGTCTTGCTGCGCTTCTTCATGTCAGTACCTCTTCCTCGATTGAGGCCGGACCAGCCGACCAGCTAATGAGTTGAATTGTGTCGGGGCGCGTCGCCATCCGGGCCCACCACACTGCCCTCGATTCGCGCCGGTAGGCCCTGGAGTGGTTCTTCTCGCCGGCTGCCCTGTAAAGGGAGCAGACCACGTTGAGGGCCGCTTCCGCCTCGTCGAGAAGGCCGTGCAGTCGTCGTTGGCGGGCTGAGGCCAGCACTTCCGCCTCGTGGGCAATCATTGCGTCACCACCATACGTGGACGTCTTTTCCGGCGAATCCTTCCGCCTCCAGAACGTCAACGATGGCCTTCAGGGGTGGGTCCCATTCACCATCCCACTCATCGTCAGCTTCGGGGAACGACGTAATGCAGCCGTTGCAGAAGCTACCGCTATCGCACCATAGGTCCCGCAGCGGCCGGGTGTCCTTGACTCCCTTAGTCTTCAGGTACGCTTCGACCTCAGTCCAGTCGAAGGCCCGCACCGTCATTGTTGGCTTTCTCATTCGCGCCCTCCGTACGAGCCGCGGAACGCCTGAGCGGCGATGGCGGCCTGCGTCTCTTCCCACGTCGATTCCGCTGACTGCGGCGGTCGCCGAGGAGCGTCGTCGAGGGCAACGCCCATCATGACGGCAATCTCCTCCAGCTCCTCCGCTGTGTAGTCGTCGCCCTCGGGGTCGGCGGGGACGTCGGGAAAGTCGCTGGACAGGTACTGGCGGGGCACCAGATACCGAGTGCCACCGGCAGTTACCGCCGTCCTCGACCGATTGGAGTAGCCGCGGTAGTCGTACGACCGGACGCGGTTGCGGTCAATGATGGCGTCCAACCGAGCCTCGCGCGCCTTTTCCTCGGCGTCGGAATCGGTCGGTTGCCGAACCGCCTCCGAGCGGATGCTCTCGTAGCGGCCCCAGCCGCCGCGCCACTCGTCGTCTCCCCAGTCGTACGCGGACTGGCACACTGCCCAGTGGTAGTTGCTGTAGATGACTCCGTCATTGTCCGGCTTGTGCCAGTCACCCCACAACGAGAAGGTGCCGTTGCCGCGAAGTAGAGCGACGCGGCCGCCCGTCAGTTTGGCAATCTCGACGTGCTCCCTGGGCCAGTGCGCCATCATGTAGGCGGCGAAGCGAGTGTCACTCCACGGTCCCTCCGGAGTCGGGACACCGGATTCATTGAGGGCGCGGAACCAGTCGTCCCACGAGCCCCAATGACCGTTGTGCATCATGAGGGCGCCGGATGAGCCGACAATGCGCACGTCGGCCTCCGGGTTGACGGGGAACGGATGGCACAGCTCGGCGCGCGAACCGCCGGCGGTGGCCAGGCGAAAGTGCACGAAGATTGGCCGCGGCAGCGTCTCAATCAGTTCGCTGACTTCCCGGTACCCGAGGCCTTTCTTCCAATGAACACCTCCGTTATCAGCCCACCCGACGCCGGCGCCGTCCTGATTGGCCTGTTCCATTGCTTTCAGCTCGTCGACGGTCGGTCGACCGGAGCCGGTGATGATTAGCGCTACGCACACTGTCTTGTGGTCCTTTCGGGGCTAGTAGCCCTCGGCATCCAGTTCAGCGTAAAGTGCGTCCTCGATTGTCACGGGGCGGTACCGCGCACTAAAGCCGTCCAGAACGGTGCGGTAGAGCGCGTTAGCCGCAGTATTGCGAGACCATCGTCTGTGCGCCACGGCGTCGGCGTCGGTCATTGGCGGCGGTTCGAGAATCTCCGCTACCAGCTCCGCTTCGAGCGTCTCTTCGACGCTGACTACTCCGCTGAGTTCGGTAGTCTGATGGTTGGCAATCCCAGCAACCGCCACTGCCGTGATTGGCATCGCCGACTCCGGCTGCGACAGGAACTCATCGTAGATGGACAGCAGGTAATCGACGGCGGCGACGGACACTGCCGGGGTGTTGAACATCGGCAGCAACCGGCACTCCAGCGTACCGTGCTTCCTGAAACAGAAGTTCAACTGAGTGTACCGCTCCCCGATATCGTTGACTTGGGCGTCGGGCGTGAAATTGGCGCGGCAGTAGCTCTGACGACCGTCGAGTCGGTACTGGAACCGCTCCCACTCGTCGTCATTGGCGCCCTCGGGTCGCTGCCACGAACGCCATTTGGCCGTGAAGAACGTCCAGAAAACGGGCTCCATGAGGCGCGAGTAGTCGCTGGGAGTGAACGACGCGTGGACGTGGAAACCGCAGGAGGCGTTGGCCTCGTCGGGGTGCAGCGTCGTCAGCATCGCAACGTACTCATCGCGCGACGCCATCGGGATGGAGCTGATTTCGCCCTGCCAGCCGCTCGCTCCGCCGTCGCAGGTGCAGCCATCTTCGCGGATTCTGTCCCTCTGGGCTTCCGAGTACCACTCGTCCTCGTGGAGTCCTCGGCAGTAAGCGCACTCTTCGTCATCGTCGCTGTCGTCGTAGCCGTCGACGTGCACCGAGCCGTCACCGTGGACGGAGTGCGGCCGGGCGCGACGAGTGAGAGCTTCGCGACTGCAGTCCCACGCCCCTTCCAACTCCAGCCCCACTTTGAGCCACTTGCGCTCAGTGGGCTGAGACGGGGTGACAATGGTCTCGGTGGAGCTGACCGCTGACTGGCGGCGACGACGAGCGGCGGAAGTGTCGTTGCGCGGCACGTTAGCGCTCCGGGACCGAGGGCGGCGATGGCGCCGGCGCGGCCTTCTCGAGACGCACCCGGATGCTGATGGGGCGGCTGTTCTCGATGATGGACCGGGCGACGTCGCGGAGATTGGCGGCGAACGTCTTGACGCCGGACGACGACATCGGCTGTTCGATGCGGTACACGATGCCGGTCTCCAGCCACGGGCTGCAGAACACCGACCAGCCGGGCGTGTTGTTGTACTGGAAATCCTCGCAGTTCTGGGCGCCAGCGGCCAGGATGAGTCGGATAAGGGCGTCGGTGCGGTGCAGCGGAATTTCGCTGGCCCACGCGCTGCCCTCGACATCGGGCCGGGCGACGGAGCCGTACAGCGACCACTGCGTCGAACGACTGCGCGCCGCGGTGCGGACAATCTCCGCGATGACTGGACTCTTCATGGCGAGCGTCAACGCTCCGTTGCTCTTTTCGATTTTGGCGTCGAACATTGTTTCCTCCTCGGGTGAATCCCGATGGCGCTCCGGGGCCCGTGTCAAGGACCCTGCAATGACTTTCGGAGCTACTTCGTGAGTGGGTTGTGACCGTCAGCGAGAGGCACCTGAGCAACCTCGAGAGGGTAGTGCGGGTCAACGGAAGTCAGAGAGTCAACTACCCGTTGCGCTGCCTCCCTTGTCCAAAAGAACCCAATATTCTCCATCAGTGACCACCCCTCGTCGAACGCGCAGTGCGGCGTAACAACGACGTAGACGTTCACTTGCCCCTCCGGTAATGCTCTTTGCGGCAGACGGTGCACCGGAGCTTAACCATGCCGGGCAGTCCGCCCTTGATGGCGGCGTTCATGACGCGATGACCGGGACCGTTGAGCGCGTCCTGGCCGGTGTGATTGCAGCTGCAGGGTAGAATCACAGTGCCTCCCAGGCTTCTAGAAGCATCTTCACCCACACCGAAGCGGTGACACCGATGAAGCCGTAGAACAGTAGGGTTACGCGGCGCTCAGTAGTGTCGGTGGTGCACGCGACCCACAGAAGGCCGACCAGGGTGAGAACGCAGAAGGTTACGGTGAACATTGATTCCTTGGTTAGCGCGTTGCCTCGTCGAGAGCGTCGATGATATCTTTGAGGGTCTCGCCGCGGGTGCGCCAGTGGTCCCAGCGCCGTCTCTGCGACGGCAGAGTGGAGCACTCTTGCATCGACTCGGCCTCCCTCAGTTTGGCCGCCAGCGCCTCCCTGAATGCTCCCAGCACTACGGCTCCAGCCCGAGGCCGGTGGCAACGTCGGCCATCATCGCCAGAGCGTGGCCGGGGGTGCTCGCCGTGTGGTGCGCGACC
>JACCDR012145144.1_pt1 | contig 12926 bp, 40 predicted proteins | sample 7446431 | NCBI WGS metagenome assembly JACCDR01 (sample SAMN15323443, study PRJNA562643) | freshwater metagenome | isolation source: river surface water | place: USA:Blue River Watershed | collected 2017-08-17
CAATTAATCATCGGAGTTTTGGATGAAGATGATTTGAATCTTGAAAAGTCTTACAAAGAGTATCTAGAAGAAAAATCTCAACAAGTTATTTCCAACATTCAAGAATCTTATGATTATTCGGATTCCATAACAGAGTGTTTAAGTTGTTCTGATTTTGATTGGACAGGTATTACGTTACACGAAGTTAGATTGCTTACGGAATAAATCGCAAATTAAAAAAAAAACGACCAGAGACACTAATCTGTCTCTTTTTTTTTTCAACCACAGGAGAATATGCAAAGTTTAAATACAATCTTGTTCGCAGATACACGCAGTAATCACAACAACAAAGATATCGTTGGTTTCGTTTCGCGCATTTCTACCGTAAATGCTACTCACAAAATCGGTACAATGCTCAGTACCTACATCCTCGACAAACACGAGAATCCCGTTGAAGCGATTACAGCAGGTCGTGATGAGTCATTCTGTGGATTATGTCCTAAACGTCCCTCAGTCGCCAAATTTGACCCCACTCAACCCGCTTGTTATGAACGTGGTGTAGCTGGTAATAACGTGTGGAAGTCTTGGCAAAAAGGTAATGTTGGTGAACCAAAGCCTGTACATTGGGAGTTAATTAAAGGACGTGGATTGCGCATGGGTTCTCATGGTGATCCAACCATGTTTCCTCTTTCAATCTGGAAACCATTACTCGATATCTGCTCTTTTCATACGGGTTATACCTCGATGTGGCGCGAAGAATATGCTCAAGAGTATAAAGGGTTTGTGCAAGCTTCTTGTACGTCATTGCGCGAACATGAAGAAGCTGTTGCAAATGGTTGGACAGGTACTTACACCACGTATCCAATTGATGTTAATCTAGACGACATGCCGGGAATTGAATGTCCCAACAATAAAGATAAGAGCGTTAAGTGTAGTGCGTGTCGATTGTGCGATGGTAAACATCACATTAAGAATCACGATCATGGTATTCCTTGGAAAGTAAGAAAGGTGAGTGTATAAAATGATTAAAACTACTCAGGTTGTAAATTACCGATTTGGTGTCGAACAGGGTTATGGATTTACAAATGTTGTACAAAACGGGGTATATGTTTTTGCGTATATACACGACAATACACCGGATGGTTTTCGTGTTGCGTTTTCAAAGGGTGTAGACCACATTGCAAAAGAATGGTTAAAACTTTGTCAAAAAAATAATATTGAAGTAGTTATGTCACCCAATGATATAGGAACTGATTACAAAGTAAACGGTGTTTTAGCAACATTGTTGCAATATGATATTATTCGATCCTGGGATGAGGAAATCTAAAATGCAATTAGAGTTAGCGCAAAAAATTTACGATATTGCTTGTGATTATGTTGATGTTGAAATCCGCACAGATTATATTGGTCGTGGACGTACGAAATCAACCGTAGGAATTGTTGGTGTTTCACCGTTAAAACTTGCGCAAATCGTTATTGAAAATGCGGATGAGTTTGTGGATGAAAATGGCGATCCATTATTTGATCTTGCGCGATTAGAGGTGGATACGATGGGTTTAAGTTATATCATTTATTAGAAATATTTATGCAAATAAGTTTTAACGATGCACAAAAACTATTACTTTCAGCAGTGGAAAATAATTGTCTAATTTTAATGGATGGCATACCTGTTAATCCAGTTTGTCAAGATGATTACATTTACTGTGAAGAGAAAGAAAGATTGTTTCGTGAAAGTGAAGTTTTTCACGGTTCTCGTAGTCGTGTAGATATTGATATTGATGCAATTGTTATCGAAAATCACCAAATCCAAATCTACAAAAAACCAGTGACAAAAGAAGAATATTTAACCACGTTAGAGTTTTTGAAAAATGAGCAAAACGACAATTAAGCGCGAAACGCAAAAGATATTACAATTTGCGCAAATACGACATTCTACAAAACCTATCGCGATGTTATTCTCAGATATTGTTGATACGGATTATACTTTTCGCTGGAATGGTGAAGTAACACTTGCCCATTTTTTCGACAATATACCAGAAAAAAAAAAGAAACTTATTCTTTGTATTTCACAGGTATAATTTGGTTTGACAATGGTGATTAGGCTATTGCAGATGACGACAATCGTTCTGATGACTATTGTTGGAAATATCATCGTGTTCCAAAATTAACAGATTATTTTAAAGGTTTAAATGCTTAAATATTACGCAAACGTTAAACATATAGATCGCGATAACTTTCAAATTACAATCACAACAGAAGACATTACAGAGTTTGAAACACTTGGTGATAACGTGTTTGAGATTCCGCACAAAATTATCGGCGAAATTATGATGTGCTCGATTGCACACAACGATCAAATATTAGGTTTATATGAGTAAAACAACGTTAAAAGAACATTTCGTTAATCTTCTAAATCGCGCAAAACAAAAACATAATGTTGAACCCGTTGCCATATATTTTAAGGAAGAGTTTAGTGAGCAATTATATAAATGGTCTGGTGAAACAACGCTCGACTGTTTTTTATCAACTATAGACAATAATAAAGAACGTTATTGTCATTGTTTTGAGGGTGTTGTTTGGTTTAATAATGGTGATTACGCGGAATCTTATGACCCTAATGAAATCGAGTCTGCTTGGAATTATGTGGTAGTACCAAAATTAAAAGATTATTTTATTCATTAATGATTGAAACTTTGCTACATAAAATGCTAATTGAACAAAACCAACAACTTACATTTGAGCAAGTCTACAACTTGTTTTACACACAGTTTGCGCACATTCGATATATCGACGACAAACATGATTTATACAACTCATTGAAGTGTTTACATTTGCGCGGTAATCAATATCTGGACATTATCCTCGCAAATGAAAAGGTAATTCGCGCAGATAAAAACGTAGATTCTTTTCTGTTGATCGGTGAAAGTATTGTGTTAAATAATACACACACGTTCAAGGTGTACAATAAACCATTGAACAATGTTGAATTAATAAAACTACTTACACAAAATGCGTAGATTTAAAACACGCGAAGAATTGCGCCAAACTGGTTGGACATTTGAAAAAGATATAACAGGAGAATATGTTTTTACGCATGAAAACTCAACAACGTGTATTTCAACAAACATGTTGAAAAATGTACACAATTTACCTGAAGAAGTTTGTCGCACAGATTTTGCGCAATATGTTTACACGGATGAAATGTTTACCGAAATAATCACACCTATGACTCTTAAAGAATCGTTTTTGAAAAACGTGTTGTCCCCAGATGATTACCGCAAATATTTACAAACAAAACTTTTAGAAGAAGTTTACAACGAAAATTATATCGGAGCAAAAGAACTTATTGATGAATTACTTGAAAGAACTGATTAAAGATGAACACGAAGACATTGTATTGCGCGATTTTATCGATTTTGCGTATGACCCAAATCACTCACTAGAATCCTTTGCACCATATCTAACCTATTTTTCAAACAACCCAGATTTGCTAGATTCGTTGATGCAAAATTTAGATAACATCATTGAAAAACACTTTTAATTGTTATACTGATTAATGACCTTTAGTTGTTATAACGATGAAATTGAAAAAAGCTGATTTTGTAGCGCAAATTGTAGAGAAGTTTGCGGGGAAATACACCAAGAGTCAAGTGCAAGAAATTGTAAATAGTTTTCTTGCGTTGTTTAGTGAAACATTGAAAGGTGATCAACGAATTACAATTGCGCCGTTAGGTACTTTCTTCAATCGTGTTCGTAAAGAACGTACAATTAAACATCCGAAAACGGGTGAAATGGTGGATGTGAAAAAAGGACTTGTACCCGCTTTCAAACCTTCTGTTACGATGAAACGCGAAGTAAACAGTTAATCCTTATCGTGTCAGGCAACCGTTCCTGACACACTATTATTATGTGCGATAGTGTAGAAAAAACAAAAAAAGCATTTCAAAACGTACAGAAATATCAACAAGATTGGAAAGAACACGATGTTGATCGAGTGAATCTTTACTACAAAGATGTAGAAGGAGATTGGTTAGATGAATTTGATACAGTAGATCCTAAAATTATAGAATCATTTTTAACGGTTATGCAGTTTTTACCAATTGTTGATGAAAACGAATCTGTTTATAACGATGAAGAACTAGCAAAACTTTAAATGAAAACAAGACATAATTTAGACGCTTATTACACTGCGACAAAACTTACAGAATCTCTCATACAAAACGTTTTATTAGATTGCGCAGATTTTACTGATTCAATCTATGAACCATGTGTAGGAAAACATAGTATTACCGATGCTTTACACGCAAATGGTTTTATGAATTTGCGCACAAATGATATCGATACAAGTTTGACTAACGTCGATACCCGGAATGATGCGAGTATTTATGATGAAAGTTTATACAAACAGTTTGATTGGGTAATTACCAATCCACCGTATACACAACCACAGTGTCAGCAGATTCTTGAGAATAGCATGAAATATGCGCGAAAAGGGATTTGTATGTTACTTCGTCTTACTTACGATGAACCTTGTGCGAATCGACGTGCTTTTTTGCGCAATAATCACATGAGTCATCAACTGATTTTCAACCCTCGACCAAAATTCCGCACTGATACAAAAGGAAGTGATAGCGCAACCAGTTGTTGGTTTGTGTGGATGCACAGAGATTATTTTTATTCGGTAGACACCAGAAAAATTTACGTAACTGATTGGGATAAATAAATGTCTAAAAATAAACAATATTTCGAACATCCTTCTTATGTTGGTTTAGTTTGCGCTGAAGAAAACAGTGAAAAAGAAATTGAAAAATATCGTAAACAATACGATAAACGTGGGTTTGACAACACAGAACTTTGGAGTTTAGATTCTTCCATTGCAAAATTTGTTTTACCCCGTTTAAAAGAGTTTAAAAAAGTTTGTCAATCTACTTGTTATGGTGGTAAAAATTGTCCGTTCGAAACAAGCGAAGACGGTTTTATGACGATAAAAGGATGGAAAGATTGTTTACAAAAAATGATTGACGCTTTGCAAGCTGTCGTAGATGATGATACTTGGGATGAAGATAAACAAAAAGTTATTGACGAAGGTTTGCGTTTATTTGCTGAATATTTTCAAGCGTTGTGGTTATAATCACAAATCGTTTAATTCGCGCAGTTGACTGTTTTCTTTTTTCAGTTGCTCGTTCTCTTTTTCAATCTCTTCACGTTTCTTTTTCTCATTCATCATGACAAGACCACCACCACCTAAAAAACCCATTACACCTGCTACTGCGTTCTCTAACGCTTTAGATGGTGCAGACATGATTATGTTCAACGCATCGTCTGTTTTTTTCACTTTGTCAGACTGCACGACAAATAAAGTTGTTACTCCAAACAACACAGGTATGACGATTATGATAAGTGCCGCAATCTTATTGTTTTCACTCATGACGAAGTACGTTTGATACATTAATATTTTAACCGATAGGTAGTATATGCGCGAAGCAATTGTAGACGCAAAGAACAAAATCGTAGAGCAGTTAAACAAACTTTTCTACACAGAACGTAATGTGAATCTCGTGTTAATCAATGATAATTATGTGTTTGAAGGAATTGTGCGACAAGGTTTGCGCGATGTTTTAGATTACAGTGACGCAAAAGCACGAGACTTAATGATGACTGCGCATTTTTACGGTTCAGCGATTGTGTGGAGTGGTTCAAAAAAGACTGCTGAAGAATATGCGTTACGTTTGCGCACTCAATATGGTTTAACGACTGAGGTGGTAGATGTTTGAAGAACTTAACTTTATGTTGTGTGTCAGAAGTGATAATAAACTTTACACCGATTATCCCACTGATTCGCGGTATTATCTGACGATTTCGCGTGATTTGTTCATCGAGTTGTTGGAGCAACATTACGCTGACTTAGACATCGTTGTGCGTGTGGTGAAGGTGTTGAGTGAGCCATTAATAGTTGTGTGTCGATATACATTGGAGGATATCGAGGATTTTGAGATTGGAATGATGCAAGTGCAGCAAATTGCGTATGCGCAAAACTGGTATTGTAAAGTCGCAAATGTTTTATTGACGAAGGTGTAAAATGCGCAAAACAAACTTAGACAGTATGATTCCTGAAGAACTTGCACAAAAGTTTCTGCGTGAGTATTTCCATTTTTCAACAGAAGGACGTGCAAAATGTTTGCGCGAAATTAATCGTGTACTTGAACTTTACAAAGATGAAGATGCAGAAGAAACAAATCAAAAAATTGAAAGTTAGAACGGGTAAAGATGGTGTTTGCAAAATAAAACTAAAACTACAACCAAACGATGGTAGCGATCTGAAAGATTTTTGCGAACAAGCAGTGGCTGATTATCGTCCAGGTTGTGTTGTAACAGACCTGGAAAAGTATGAAAAAGTTTACCAAAAGATTGTGCGCAAACTTTTCAAACTCATCAAAGATAGTCAGTATAGTGAACTTAATCCTGAGTATGTTGCTGAAAAAGACAAATATCGTGTTTATGGACAAACTTACAATCATTACGATTATTGTTTAGCAAAAGATGACGTAGAAGGTGTTTATGTTTTTTGCGAATACTTTGAAAACAACGCTATTGTTCGCGCTTGTGTTGCGCAACTGCAAGTGTGGTATGAAGATGAAACTCACATGGATGATACTGCGCTGATTCGGTTATTGTGTTCGTTGAGTTATCACTGGGATTGAACAATCTATAAATAACATAAGAGAGCCATAGAAAATTTTAAAACGCTCAAACCCTTACTACATCTGCATTTGAACCCCTTTTTCAAACACTTCCAAATAATCAAATACGAGCAGTAAATGTTACAATATGAGCAGTATTGTTATTATGGGTAGCAAATATGGCGCGAATAACCAACCGATATGTCGAAGAGGTCGTAGACTACACGACAGGTGAGATAATATCCAAATCGAAATCGTACACATACAAGACCAAAACAAAGAGGTTTGCTATGGTTCAATTAGATGATGATTGGAATCGTCTTATAAAACCTATGGATACACATTTATTAATAGAATTAATTAAGTACGATAATCAACACACCATGCGGATAAACATTGATAAAAATTTAAGGAGTAAAATTTGTGAGCATTTAAAAACGTCGGAAGCACAAATAACTAAAAGTTTGTCAAACATGGTTAAACAAAACATTCTTAAACGTTTGTCAAGAGGTGTTTATATGATTAATCCGAGCGTTGTGTGGATGGGTAATAGTCAGAAACAAGAAGAAAAACAATCTATTTATGATGCTCTTTGAAGAACGTTGTACAATAAAAATAAAAACTTATGTTTCTAGCAGATTTTAGTATTACATACCATAATAAAACCTTCCCCGGTTACAACAAACCGATTGATTCTGATCGTCCTGGGAAAAAGAAAATGGTGTTGGCGAAAAAGGGAGATAAGGTAAAGTTGCTCCATTTTGGTGATAATTCAATGAGTGATTATACTCAGCATAAAGATAAAAAACGTCGTGCAAACTATCTTGCGCGAAGTGGTGGTATTCGTAATAAAGCTGGAGAATTAACGAGTAAAGATAAGCTTTCACCCAATTTTTGGAGTCGTCGCGTGCTCTGGAGTTGGTTAAATCTCTTTACACCAATAACTTTTATATTGTTTAGCCTTTCCTTGAGCTACTTTTGCTAAATTGCTAATATCTAAATTTGTTTGTTTGCAAAACCAGTTTAAACCAATGATATAAAATTGAAGAAATTAAAAAATTAAAAGAATGAGCACTTACATTTTCACCATGAAAGCAGGTGAAGTTTTTGAAATTGACGCAGAAGACATCACATCTGCTTGGTTAAAATTCTATGGCAAACTTTACCCATTAACCCAACAACAAACTCACACATTGTTACACTCTGTAAAGTTACGAGAAAAAAGATAAACAGTGTGATTAAACATGTTATTGCAAGCGAAAGAAATATTACCCACGATGAAGGTGTTACTTAACTATGAAGTACACACAATTATCAACGTGGAATTACATTATGATTGCGCGAAGTTGGTAACATATAATCGCCATCGACATGAAGTTTACGATTTACCAAAAGATATTTACGTAAAAATCCAGCATAATCCTTATGAGTAAAATACTTGAAAAACTAACAAAAGAAGATTTAATTAACGTTATCGCACACATGCACGATGTTATACAAGATTGGACATATGGTTACGGATTTAGTGAAAAACAAAGTGGCACGATTGAAAAAATCGGTAATGCTTGTGTTGATAGTTGTAATTGGGATTTTCCAGAAGTGTAAATATGAATAACGAACCATATATTCTCGACTACATTGAGTCTTGTAAAATTGCTGAAAAAGCACATGCAAAACAAAAACGTTTTAACGGCGAACCTTATATTAATCACTGTTACCGTGTTGCGAACAGTGTGGGTGATTGTTATTTGCGCAAATCTGTCGCAATGTTGCATGACGTAATCGAAGACACCGATATCACCTCTTTAGACCTCTTAGAAGCTGGTATAGACCAAATCATCGTAGATGCTGTTGAAGCACTCACAAAACTCGATGGTGTGTGGTATATGACGTATGTGGTGGATCAAGTGTCGAAAAATCCTATCGCGGTAGATGTGAAAATCGCAGACCTTTGTGATAACTTAAACATCAACCAATTAACCATTGTGGATGAAAAAGCATATAATCGTGTGCATAAATACTGTGAAGCTTTGAAATACTTAACCACTGTAAAGCGAGATAAAAATGGAATCACTTAATGTTGTACGACGATATTTAGAAACGTCATTACCCGTAATAATTGAACAAAATAAACAACAATTAAAAGAAACACAGAGACTTGCTGAGATTTTAAAGTTGTATGTAGAAAAAGCAGAAGAACATGAAAACAGTTAAAGACCTATTAAATTTTCTTTCAAAACTGGATGGTAATTATCCGATACCGTTTATAGATAAAATCGTTGGCGCAAATGAAAATGAGTACGATGTTGAGGGTTATGCGATTGAATGGTATTTCAATAACAAATTTGTAGATGTTTCTTTTTTTGCAACTGGTGGAGTGTGTATTTATTTTGAAAATGGTGTATATCGTAAACATGAACAATTAACCGAAGAAGTTTACGCCGAAATAAATACTTGTTTGGGTAAATTATACAAATGATACAACGACGAATTTTAATTAAAGATGGTGAATATCCGATACTTTATGATAGTGTAAATAACGATTATGAAGTTACCACTGAAGATACTGAAGAAGTGTTGGAAGTTTTTAAAACGTTGACCGAAGCTAAAAATTTTATTAAGGAGTGGTTATGTTAGACGTAAAAATTAAATTGTTGAATAAAGATGCAGTTACACCTGATTATGCGCATTTTGGTGATAGTGGTGTAGATTTGCGCACATTGAAAGATTACACATTAAACCCTGGTGACGTAGTAGTAATTCCTACAGGTATCGCAGTTCAGTTTCCAATTGGTTATGAAGCGCAAATTCGTCCTCGTAGTGGGTTAGCTACCAAAGCTCAACTAATTCCAATCAATTCTCCTGGTACAGTAGATAGTACATACACTGGGGAAATTAAAGTTGCGTTAATCAATCTTGGTAACTGTGTTCAAGGAATTGCTAAAGGTGAGCGAATTGCGCAAATGGTATTCGCACCAGTGGTTCAAGCACAATTCACGTTAGTAACCGAATTTGAAGAAACAAGTCGTGGTGATGGTGGTTTTGGTTCGACGGGAGTCAAATAACAATGGAATTACAAGACGTTGACATTAGTAAATATCGTGTTGAATTTTGCGACCATTGTGAACGTCATGTTGTAGTACATGATTGTACACTTAATTTAGCAACTTGTTCTGGTGGCGTAGCGCCTAATTGTGAGTTGTGTGAAGGTGGTTATATTTTGGAAGATAGTTACACATACATACAACTCTTTCAACTTTTAGAATATGGAACTTAAACTTGCAAAACTATTGTGTGAATTAGACTCACGTTTAATACTGCGCGAAGATTACACACCACAATACCATAACGATCCGGTAACTACTGCGGTTTACAGTAAAGATTTAATGCACATACCGAATGTGCTTTTGAATCACACGGAATACTTTATGAAAGATTCTGGTTATGGTTTATTTTTTGGTGAAGTGTTGCAGTACGAAATACATCCGTTGACAGGGTATTATGTTTGTTAAATTTTTGCGCGAAGATCCTGGTATCATCTCCGAAAACGAATGTTACATGATCATTGCTGATGAGTATTTATACTCAGGTGACACTGTTGAAGAATGTATTTGGGAGGTGATGTTGGAATGGAAAAACGACAAACACTTAGTGGGGTGAATTATGACGATTGATTACCGCAAATTATTGAAAAAGTATATTAAACATGTTGGTTCTTGCGAAGGTATAACTTTTCTAGAAGATTATCGGCGTAATTATTCAGGTGGTATTTTTACAGACGAAGAATGGAATGAATTAGGTAACTTAGAAGGGGAACATAATGAATTTTAAAACTTGGTGTGAAAAAATAGTAGTTGATAAAAGTATCAAAGGTGGTAATCCTTGTTTCCCAGGTAGTCGAATTACTGTTGCGCAAATTGCAAGTTTGGCGAAACAAGGTGTGACCTACAGTTACTTTTTCGAAGAGTTCCCTTTTCTCAAAACAGAAGATATACGATTTGCGGTGATGTATAATGAACGATTTTGCGCTGTGTCAAAATAAACAATGTCCTTCTTCAAACTCTTGTTTACGTTTTCTAGGTAAAAGTAACGACGAACAACAAGTTTACGCACTTTTTCAACCTGATGACAATGGTAAATGTGAGTATTTTGTTGAAGAAATTGAAGAACCAAGTGTAAGTGTTTGGAAAGAAAGTGTGTATGCAAAAATTGCTGAAAGTTGGTGAACAATGAAAACTTTGAACGATGTAAATTCAGAACACGCAAAACTTGTACAAGAGTTTAGCGAAACGTTGGATAAAACACTACAAGTTTATGTAAACGTTTTCGATGATATTTTTGTGAGTGGTTTGAAAAATGGTGAGATTGTTTATCGCGAATTTAAACCGTGGAATTAACAAATATGAACCAAGAAGAATTTAACGAGTACCGCAAATCGCAAAATTTTTGTCATGTATATTCCGCACAATTATGGCACGATGATGCGTATATCGTTGGTGATGAAAAAGCTTTACAACGTATTAAACGAACAATAGAGAAAGCGTTAAGTGAAGAACACGGTATTTGTACATTGCGTCCAAATGATAATGAAACCTATCAGTTGCATGTGTTAAAAATCACAAATCCCAAGATTGAAGAAAAGCTATGTTTACCTTATCGCGATGACTTTGCGGTTGGTAACACTGAAGGTAAAATATATCCTTTTCAACTAATTCACAATCCAGAACTACGAGGTAAATTGTAAATGTTAGAAAACACGATTTGGCGGAACAACAAAAAAGGAACTTATTACCAGATACAAAATCTTGCGCAACATTCTGAAACACTTGAAAAAATGATTGTGTATAAATCGGTTGAAGAACCCGATAAAGTTTGGGTAAGACCATATTATTTGTTTATGCAAAAATTTACACCTGTTGAGAAATAAAACTTTTTGCCATGCTTTTTGCAAAGGGTGGGTTGGCAACCACGATCATCTTTCACATTTCATTTGAGAATATGACGACAACAAATAAAGCTCGAAAAGCGCAGATTGTACATAACGGTATCGAATTAGAAGCGTATCAACTACCAAATGGGGAGTACGAATTAAGTAAGACTCAAGTGGGTGGTGCTATTGAAAAAGACCATAAGTCGCTAGGGCGTTGGTTGGATGGTAACAGTCCGGAAGCCGCACCATATAAGGATCTTGCGCTCGGACTAGTACAAATTGAGGGTAATAATGCTTCGTTTCATTCAGTACCTTTACATGTAGCGGCTGCGTACTGGACGTATTGGGCACAACGAGGTAACACAACTGCATTAGCTCTAGTTTCTACGAGTGTGGTGGAAAGTTTAACTCGTCTTTGTGATAACGCTTTTGGGGTTGTTCGCAGTGAAGAACAAATTCAACAGATGAACGTTGAAAACATGGAAACCAACAAAATGTTATTCAACTTAATGTCCATGATGGAAAACATGCAAAAAGATCTGAAAGAAACGAAAACAACTTTAAATAACGCATTAGAAGAAATGCAGGATGTTAAAGAAGAAAAAGAAAAACTGGAAGAGTTTAAAGATGATGTTGAAAATTATGTAGAGTTTTCACGTTTACTCGATGTTGCGAAAAACGAAGTAGATGACGATGATTATCCCGATGGCATTAGTTGTCAGCAATATATCATCATTAATGGTATCCCCTTGCACGAAAATGCAATGTGTACTTTAGCTCGTCGCACAGCATCTTATTATCGTTCTACGAAAGGTGTTAATCCCGCAAAACATTGTGGTAAAAACATCTATCGCGGAAAAGATGTAGCGTATATCATCACAACTATCCAAATGTTGATGCGCGGTCTGTAAATTGTTTCTGTCCTGTGTGAAAATGCGCAGGACATATTCTTCAAACTTGGTTATAAAAAACATGGTTGACGCAAAAAGTTTAGCGCGTAAAATTATGGGAGTAGAAATCACACACGAAAATGGAGAACTATCCGATAATATTGCGGTTATGTTAGCATCCTTCTTCGAGGGTTCTATATATCATCCCGAAGATCGAACACTAGATGAATTTGATTGTTGGACACAATGGAGTGTTGATCAAGTTGATCTAATCCAAAATAAAATTGAACAATTAATTGAAGAAGAATATGCAAATTTTCGCAGAAGTAATTAAAAAATCAGTATCACCAGATGGTGTAGAGTTAACCACTTTCCGTTTAACTTACCCTCGTTACATTCACGCACAGCTTATGACACACCGTATGTTGTCTAAAAATAGCTCTAGCA
>JACCDR010999627.1_pt1 | contig 12924 bp, 11 predicted proteins | sample 7446431 | NCBI WGS metagenome assembly JACCDR01 (sample SAMN15323443, study PRJNA562643) | freshwater metagenome | isolation source: river surface water | place: USA:Blue River Watershed | collected 2017-08-17
AACAGGTAGAATATATTAAAGATTTTATAGGTGAAACTTTTACCGGACTCATCAGTGGCGTTACAGAATGGGGTATTTATGTTGAAATAACAGATTATAAATGCGAAGGTATGATTAGATTAGCTTCGTTAACCGACGATTTTTATGATTATGATGAAACCAACCAATGGATTATTGGTCGCCGCTCGAAAAAAGTTTTTCAATTAGGTGGCGAAATTCAAGTTAAAGTAAAAGGAGCCGATCTGTTAAAAAGACAAATTGATTTTGAAATTGCCGGAACTTTCGCAGGTAAAGCCAAACCTGTGAAACGTGTTGAGAAAAGTAAAAAGCCTGAAAAACGCAAAAAACGCAGGAGATAAACACCCGATTAACATCCTTTTCTTATTCATTATCAATATTTTTAACCTTAACCAACAACAAGTTTTAAAAAATATGAACAAACCCATATATTTGGCCTTTCAATAAATAGGAAATGAGAAATTTTTTACTCTGTATCTTACTTGTAGTATCATTTGGCGCATTCGCACAAAAAGGTAAAAAACCGTCATCAGGATATGATGTGATTCACCCCTTTAAAAATGGTATTGCTAAAGTAGAAAAGGACGGTAAGCAAGGATTTATTAATGAAACCGGTGAAGAATTTGTGCCGGTAAAATATGACATGATTTATCCTTGGGAAAAAGGTAGAGCAAAGGTTGAAATTGCCGGTAAATTTGGATTTATTAATGAAGCCGGTGAAGAATATATTCCCGTTAAATATGATTATATCGGACCATTTAAAAACGGACTTGCCATAGTTTCGTTAAATGGTAGAAGAGGTTTAATTAATGAGGCAGGAGAAGAAGTTGTTCCTTTACAATAATTCCATCTCCTACCCTACCTTTTATTGTTTATTGAAGTATAGCATCAAGTTTCGATTTGTTTTTATTCAATAACGAATCTATTTCCTGAAGTTTGGCTTTTTCTGTATTGATCAATGTATCTAAAGTTAATACTTTATCTACTTCTGAATTCACCAACGAATCTAAAGCCTCGGTTTTACTTTTAAGTTCGTTTAATTGCTTTTCCACTTCCGAATTTAACTGACCACATGAAGTGATTGTAAACAGCACAAATAAAGCTGCCACTGATTTATAAATATTTATTTTCATATTGATGTAACAAATATAACTGCTATTTGTGCCGGATTAGTTAGGGGAATTTTCCATAATGTTTAAACTAAACTATAATCTATCCTTTTAATTAGCCAAGTGAATTGTTTGAAACAACGTATCATTGCATACGGTTGAAACCAATTAATAAAAGAAGCAATAGATGATTTCTCTTAAAAGAATTACCAGCTCAGGTGAATATATGCCGAGCCTCGATGGATTAAGAGGTATTGCCATATTAGCCGTAATTGGTTACCACTTGTTGGGATACTTACAAGTGAAATATTACGAACAAATACCATCATCAACCATATTTGTTGCTTTAATTAGCTTGTTTAAGAATGGCGATTTAGGTGTACAATTGTTTTTTGTAATCAGTGGATTTATGCTTGGTTTGCCCTTTGCAAAACAGTATCTATTTCAAACTGAAAAAGTATTATTATCAAATTATTATTTAAGGCGGTTAACCAGGCTAGAGCCACCTTATTTTTTGGTGATGAGTATACTATTGTTAAGTACTTATGTCATACCAACAAGTATTAATACTTCACAAACTTTATCAAGCTATATCGCATCAATTACCTACACACACCTGATTGTTTTCCCGAACGATTTGCCTTGGTTAAATTGTGTAGCTTGGAGTTTAGAAATAGAGATACAGTTTTATGTACTGCTACCATTATTGGCTAAGCTGTTTACAATAAAAAATAAAACCTATCGAAGGTTATTATTTATAGGTTGTATAATTATAAGTATTGGTATCAATCAATTTGAATTAAATCCCATACCCTTTAAAAATTTATTTGAATATATCCATTATTTCTTTGGTGGTTTATTGTTGGTGGATGTGTATTTATTATCCAAGGTTAAAACATCGTCAAATAATGTATTACCTGTTATTGGTATTTTATTATTTGTTTCGTTATGGTTCAAGCACGACTTTTTACCTCACCAAAACCTATGGGCGGCTGCAAGGGAACTTTTATTTGTGATGAGCATCATTGCTTTCTATTATTTAGTGCTGGTAAAACAACAATTTACCATACTCAGTAAACCCACGTTAACAATAATTGGAAGCATGAGCTACAGCCTGTATTTATGGCATTATCCAATCATCAGCTTTACAGGAAAGTTATTACATAATTTTTCATTAGCACTTCATTCAACAAACTTCATTCTATTATTTCTAATACTGGCCATTTTACTCATTGCCTTGGTAAGCACTTCCTTTTATTTGATAGTTGAGCGTCCATGTATGAATAAAAATTGGGGAACCACACTAAAAAATAACATGAAATTAATTTTAGCTAAAATGTAGTAGGGTTAAGGAATATACTAATAAGCGATTGGTAGGAAAATTAGGGGATGCTACATCATTACAAAAACTAAGAACAGATGGTAGCTTCTTTAAAAAATTTAGAAGGTTGATTGAACAAATACAAAATTGTATTTTATCCAATCAAAAGGATTCATACGCTTCAATATTTTCTACCACATTTAAATTTCCGATAAGCTAACATTAAATCACGGCAACCAAAGGATTCATTTATATATGGTATTCTTGGTGTAATTAATTAAGAGTTCTATAATTCATCTGGTTGTTTTCTTAGCATCCGGCACCTGTATAATTATTTTCGTATTTGAGCTAATTGTTTATTGCATTCGGATGACTCGTTTTCATTTACGACGTGATAACAGACCAACTAGACAGTCCCAACGCACAGAACTTAAAAAAACTGCAATTAAAGATACTCAACTTATGATGAATAAAATATTTAATATTAACCATATTTAGGATTAACTATTTTATGTAAACTTGTATTAGAATTTTAATACTTATGTGTAAAGTTATTTTTGCTTACTGTTTATCAATGATAGCCAAAGAAAATAAAGTTACATGAATTTTTACCGAGTTAAAACATAAAGCATGGAGCAAGATATTAGGTGGCATCAACGATTTTCTAATTACATAAAGGCATTACTTAAATTAGAAGAGGCTATAACATACCTTAAGCATAATTTAATTAACAATAAAGAAAAGGCATCAAACCCTGAAAATTCAGCAGATGTGTTAGATGAAATAATAAAGGAAGGATTAATTCAAAGATTTGAATACACGCATGAATTAGCTTGGAATGTAATGAAAGATTATGCCGAACACCAAGGAAATAATAATGTAGGTGGCTCAAGAGATGCGACTAGAGAAGCACTACAATTAAAGATTATAGAGAATGGAGAAGTTTGGATGGATATGATACAAAGCAGGAATAAAACTACTCATACTTATAATGAATCAACAGCCAATGAAATTTACGTAAATATTATTGAACATTATTTTCCTCTATTTATAGCATTTAAAATAAAGATGGAAGAAAAAAGAAGTGGTGAACAACAAAAGTAATTATAAGATGCAATACGGATTATCACAATTGCAATTTGATCAAATTATAAAAGTATTCTCTAATCATAAAGAAATTGAGGAAGTAATACTTTATGGATCGAGAGCTAAAGGAACTCAAACTCCTTATTCCGATATAGATCTTACCATTTTAGGCAATAACATAAATTTTAGTTTACAACAAAAAATAGAGATTGAACTTGACGATTTATTACTCCCCTACAAATTTGATGTTTCCTTATTTAAGTCAATTGAAAATATTGCCTTAGTAGAACACATCAATCGAGTTGGTAAAGTAATTTATAAAAAAGAGAATTAATTGGCATTTCTACATAATACATCACAGCAGCAATTTGTTAAAGAAGGTATTATTTCTAGCATCCTTCATTTGTTATAAGGCAAATGTAAACTTCTTTAGTTTTACAAAAGCGTACTTTAAGCATTTAGTGCTTTTTAACACTAACATTGGTATGTAATAGCACCAAATTATTTTTAGTAGGATTTATGTAAAAACAAACACTTCATTCCCCCTTTTAAATTCATTAAATTAAAATACTGCTTTGCACGGGAGGTTTCCGGCTTAGGGGTTGAAGTGGAAAGCCCGGAACGAGGCACGAGTGAGGACTTGTAACGTAAAACCCGACCCCGCCCTGCCCTGCGCGTGGCCGGGGGAAGCCCCAAATCCTAACCATTTAAAAATGAATTATCCTCTTTCTCGAAGTTCAGCCAAACGGTCTTCAAGTTGTATGATATCTGTTATTAATACTTCGCGGGCTTTACTGCCTTTAAACGGACCAACAATTCCGGCACGTTCCAGTTGGTCAATTAATCGGCCTGCACGGTTGTATCCTAAATTTAATTTTCGCTGCAACAATGAGGTTGAGCCTTGTTGGTGTTGAACAATAATCTGTGCCGCTTCTTCAAACAAACTATCTCGCTCGCGCGGATCAAATTCGGCCGCTCCGTTTTCTCCATCTTCTTCATTTTTTACCTCAGGCAAAGGATATGGTTCTTTGCCTTGTTGGTTACCAATAAAATTAGCAATGCGATCAACTTCAGGTGTATCCACAAAAGCACATTGCAACCTCACTAAATCATTGCCAACAGTATATAACATATCACCTTTACCAATTAATTGATCTGCACCGTTAGCATCGAGAATGGTACGTGAGTCAATTTTTTGTGATACCCTAAATGCTACACGTGCAGGGAAGTTAGCCTTAATCATACCCGTGATTACGTTTACCGACGGACGTTGAGTAGCCAATATCAAATGAATACCAATGGCACGTGCCAACTGCGCTAATCGGGCAATAGGCATTTCCACCTCTTTGCCTGCTGTCATCATTAAATCGGCCACCTCATCAATAACCACCACTATATATGGTAAAAAACGATGCGGCATTTTATCCGTTGGCACTAACCTTCGGCTAATAAACTTTGCGTTGTATTCTTTTAAATTTCTTACTTGTGCATCTTTTAATAAATCATAGCGACTATCCATTTCAACACACAGCGAGTTAAGTGTATTTACTACCAACTTAGTATCGGTAATAATAGCATCGGCATCACCCGGAATTTTTGCTAAGAAGTGCCGTTCAATGGTTTTATAAATACTTAATTCAACCTTCTTTGGGTCAACCAACACAAACTTAATTTGTGAAGGATGTTTTTTGTATAACAAAGAAACTAAGATGGTATTTAACCCAACCGACTTACCTTGACCTGTTGCGCCTGCCATAAGCAAATGTGGCATTTTTGCCAGGTCGGCTACAAACACTTCGTTTTGAATATTTTTTCCGAAGGCTACAGGTAAATCCATTTCGGCATGTTGAAATTTTGCACTGGCCAATACGCTACGCATACTTACCATAGCAGGTTTTTCATTTGGCACTTCAATACCAATAGTACCTCTTCCGGGAATTGGTGCGATAATACGAATACCCAACGCCGCTAAACTTAAAGCAATATCATCTTCAAGATTTTTTATTTTAGCAATACGCACGCCATCTTGCGGAACAATTTCATACAAAGTAACTGTTGGCCCTATGGTAGCAGATATTTTTTTGATTCCTATATTATAATTTTTCAGCGTGTCTTCAATCATTTTCGTTTTGATTTGCAACTCACTGCTTTCAACAGTTGTTTTGGCATCACTCCCATAATCATTAAGCAAATCAAGGGTTGGAAACTGATAACTGCTGTAATCTAATGTTGGATCAAACTCGCTATCAATTGAACCATAGTTTGACTCAACCGTTTCTTCTTCTTCATTCACCTCATTTACTTCAATTTCTAATCCACTGGCGGTGGTAATAACTCCGGCAAATTCCGGTTCGGGTTCGGGTTCAATTGTAGGTGGAGCAGGTATAACCGGAATAATAGGAATGATAGGTTCAACAAAAGGTTCAGGTATTAAGATAATTTCCGGTAATTCGTCAGTCGTTTTTTTTTCCTCCTCTGCTAATGGTTCAACAGGAGGTAATTCTTCAGGTTTGGTGGTTAATACAAAATCATCAGGATTAAGTGCTTCTAACTCTTCGGGAGGAATAACTTGGTTGCGTGAATTATACACCGGAATATCAGTTGCTGTTGATATTTCGGGTGATGCAGTTGCTTGCTCAGGCGCAGTTACAGCAGGCTTAGGTTTATAAAATACAATATTAAATGCCAATACTAAACCCACCAGCAAATAACAAATCAAGCTGAATGCAACTCCGATGGTTCCTATTAATCCTTTTAAATATAAATAGCCAAAATGGCCGAATGCACCGCCTAATATTTGCCAATCGTTGGTGAAAATAGTTCCTGCGGTAAGGGATAACCAAATAACAGTAAAAAAACTGTATTGTATGGTTTTAAGAATAGGTAATGGAGTGGTATCTGTTAATAATTTAATTCCGGTTAAGCCAAAAATCAGTACAAAGGCAAAAGAGGCTAATCCAAAACCCTTGTACATAAACATATAACCTAACCAGGCACCTAATTTACCAAGAATATTTTCGGCGGCATCCGGAGTGTTTTCTAGAAACAAATCCCAGCTCATACCCTTAGCCAAGCTTTGGTCTTGTTGCCACGTAAATAAAAACGAGCCAAAAGAGAAAGCTAGAAAAACAGAGAATAACAGCAATACCAATCCGCTTATTTTATGAAAGCGTTCATCTTTTAAAAAAGCAAGACGACCCGTGGCTGATGAGGCGGGTTCTTTACTCTTTTCAGCTTTTTTAGCCGGCTTTTCCTCTTGCTCAAAATCTTTAGGCTCATTACCAACAGTACTGATTATGTTCGGTTTACTTTTTTTCATGCGAATAAACAAAATTACCATGCCGAAATAATTAACTGCATTTATTTACTCACCTTTACACATTATACTGTGGAAGTTGACTATTTTTAGCAACCATGGCAGGTGATAAAAATTGGTTGTAATTTCATGAGATAATCTTGCTTCAAAGCTATGATTTATCTATACTTGAACCGAAAGTCATAAATCAATATAAAATGAAACCCGATTATATATTATCCCTTTTAGAAGTATTAAAATACTTGATTCCTGCATTAGTTGTTTTTTTAGTTGTTCAATACATGCTTAAAAACTTTTTTGATAACGAATCGAGGAAAAGAAACATTGAATTAAAACTGGAAACCAATAAATTGATTACCCCTTTAAAACTTCAATCGTATGAGCGCATGGTTATATTAATGGAAAGGATGAGTCCGAATAATTTAATTTTTCGTGTGAGTCAGCCCGGAATTAGTGCCACACAATTAAAAATCGCTTTGATCCAAGACATCAACAATGAATTTAATCATAACGTTTCTCAGCAAATTTATATTTCGCCACAGGCATGGCAAATGATACGAATTGCTAAAGAGGAAATGATAAATATAATCAATACGGCCTACAGCAGTTTAGGTCCTAATTCGGTTGGTATTGATTTGAGTAAGGCAATTTTCGAACACATGATGCAGAAAGAAAATATCCCTACTGATAATGCGCTAACCTTTTTACGTAAAGAGTTTCATTTATTATTTGATTAAGCACACAGCGGATGGCGAGTTCTAAATTATTTGATGCGTTTGATCCAATAAGTACTGAAAAGTGGATGCAAACCATTATTAAAGATTTAAAAGGTAAAGATTATGAACAGCTATTGCTGCATAATACAATTGATGGCGTTCAAATTAAACCTTTTTACAACCACGATGATTTACAACAGGTGCAGGAAGGTGCTTTGTTTTCTCATACAGATTGGTACACTACCATTGAAATTGACGGAACCAATGAAGAACAAGGAAATAAAGACGCGTTAAAAGGATTAGAAAACGGGGCTGATGGACTGCTACTATATGTATATCACCAAGTAAATTTATCGGTACTACTTCATCAAATTGACCTGAGTATAATTCATGTTCAATTTGTTGTGGATGGAGATGTTTTATTATTTAATGAAGCCTTAGCCAATTATTGTAGTAAGCATCAAATTAGTCCGATGCATGTTATAATTAATAGCGACCCGGTAGAGTTTCTTGTGAGAACAGGAAGTTGGCATAAGAGTGAAGAAGAAGATTTAAAATTTTTTGCCGATTTTTCTAATAAACAATCGTCATTGGTAATTAATGGAGGTATTTATCATTTAGCCGGTGCCGGTGCAGCTTACGAAATTGGTTGTTTGCTTGCACATGCCAATGTTTATTTAAATCATAACCACTTTAATTTACCTGAACATTTATGCATTAACATAGCAACAGGAATTAATTATTTTATTGAAATTGCTAAATTAAGAGCCATCCGAAAAGTATTTAGTCGCATGTTCCAAGTATATAACCATCCAATATCATTATGGATACATACTGAAACATCAACCCGCTATCATAGTGCATTAGATATAAACAATAATTTATTACGTAACACCACCATGGCAATGGCTGCGATTACCGGTGGTTGTAACAGTTTATGTATTAAGCCTCATTTGTCGGTGTTAAATATCGAACAAACTGAATCGTTGCGCTTGGCTATAAATATGCATCACCTGTTAAAACACGAATCGTATTTAAATAAAATAAGCGATGTAGCTGCCGGCAGTTATTATCTTGAAAAATTGACACAAGACATTGCTGAGAAAGCCTGGCAATATTTTACTGAAATAGCAAAAAAAGGTGGTTTTGTTGCTGAGTTGTTAAGTGGAAACATTCAACAAAGAATTAATCATTTTGATGCAAAAGAACAGCACTTGTTTAACGAAGGTAAATGGGTTATGATTGGTGCTAATAAGTTTAAAAATGAAAAAGAAAAGGTTGAATCAACTTCCATTATAAAACCTCGTCGAGTTGAAAATGGAATTCATTTAATTCCAAAACGATTATCGGCCGGTATTGAAACCAATTAAGGGATACAGATGAAAAGAAAAGATTTTAGTGAACTACCTTTCGAATCAACAAGAGTAAATGATGAGGGCATTGAGGCTAAATCATTCGTAACTGCTGAGCAAATTACCATAAAATCTATTTACAATAAAGTAGATCTTTCACCGCTTGAGCATTTGCATTTTGCTGCGGGATTGCCTCCATATCTGCGTGGACCGTATTCCACCATGTATGCATTAAATCCTTGGACTATTAGGCAATACGCAGGTTTTTCAACTGCGGAAGAATCAAATGCATTTTATAAAAGAAATTTAGCAGCGGGACAAAAAGGATTATCTGTTGCATTTGATTTGGCAACGCATCGCGGATACGATAGTGACCATGAGCGTGTAGTTGGTGATGTAGGTAAGGCAGGAGTAGCCATTGATTCAATACTCGACATGAAATTATTATTTGATGAAATTCCATTAAATGAAATGTCGGTATCCATGACCATGAATGGAGCGGTATTGCCTATAATGGCATTTTATATTGTGGCTGCCAGGGAACAAGGAGTAAGCGATGCCGAACTTAGCGGTACCATTCAAAATGATATATTAAAAGAGTTTATGGTGCGTAATACTTATATATACCCACCGGAACCAAGCATGCGAATTATTGCAGATATATTTGCATATACTTCTGCACACATGCCTAAATTTAATTCGATAAGCATTTCGGGCTACCACATGCAAGAGGCCGGAGCCACAGCAGATATTGAACTTGCCTATACCTTAGCCGATGGAATTGAATACATCAAAACCGGATTAAAAGCCGGCTTGGATATTGATCAGTTTGCACCTCGCCTTTCATTTTTTTGGGCTATAGGCATGAATCATTATATGGAAATTGCCAAAATGCGCGCAGCACGTTTATTATGGGCGAAATTGGTAAAACAGTTCAATCCGAAAAATGATAAATCATTAGCCTTAAGAACCCATTGTCAAACTTCAGGTTGGAGTTTAACAGAGCAAGATGCATTTAACAATGTTGCCCGAACTACTATAGAAGCTTTAGCAGCCGCCTTAGGACATACACAAAGTTTACATACCAATGCACTTGATGAGGCCATTGCTTTACCAACTGATTTTTCGGCGAGAATTGCACGTAATACACAATTAGTACTGCAACAAGAAACAGGAATATGCACTACAGTTGATCCTTGGGGAGGTTCATATTATATAGAAACCTTAACTCACGAACTGGTGCATAAGGCTTGGAAATTAATTGAAGAAGTTGAAGAACTTGGCGGAATGGCTGCGGCAATTGAAACCGGTATTCCAAAAATGCGCATTGAAGAATCCGCTGCGAAAAAACAAGCCAGAATTGATAGTGGTAAAGATTTAATAATTGGTGTTAACAGTTATAAAGCTGAAGAACAAACTACCATAGAAACGTTGGAAGTTGATAATACAAAAGTGAGAGAGGCACAACTAAAAAGATTAAGTGAGTTGAAAGCCAACCGTAATCAACAAGAAGTGGAACTTGCTTTAGATGCCATAACACAATCATGCAAATCCGGAGAAGGTAACTTATTGGCACTAGCAATTGATGCCGCTGCTAAACGAGCAACTTTAGGAGAAATTTCAATGGCTTGTGAGAAGCTATTCGGGCGTTATCAGGCAACCATTAGAAGTATGGCCGGTGTGTACACAAATGAAATAATCATGGACGAAGACTTTATACAAGCAAGGCAATTGGCAGATGCATTTGCACTCGCTAATGGAAGAAGGCCGAGGATTATGATTGCCAAAATGGGACAAGATGGACATGATAGAGGTGCAAAAGTAATTGCCACAAGTTTTGCTGATTTAGGTTTTGATGTTGATATCGGTCCTTTGTTTCAAACACCTGCCGAATCGGCTAAACAAGCTGTTGAAAATGATGTGCACATATTAGGTATCTCTAGTTTAGCCGGTGGTCATAAAACATTAATACCTCAAGTGATTGCCGAATTGAAAAAATATGGCAGAGAAGATATATTGATAATAGCCGGTGGTGTAATACCTCCGCAAGACTACGCCTATTTGTTTGATGCCGGGGTAACATCCGTATTTGGTCCGGGTACCATTATTCCGATTGCAGCCGGAGAAATTTTGAATAAATTGTTAAACAAATAATGCCTTGAAAAAGCTACCTGACATAAATGAATGGAGCAATGCTATTATAGGTGGTGATATCGCTTACTTAAGCAGAGGCATAACCTTGGTTGAAAGCACACTATCCGAACATCAACAACTTGCTGAACAATTGTTGGAATTGTGTTTACCACATGCAGGAAAATCAATTCGCATCGGCATCACAGGTGTTCCGGGAGTTGGTAAAAGTTCGTTTATCGAAAAATTTGGTGTGTATTTAGCCGATACTTTACAAAAAAAAGTCGCCGTATTAGCCATTGATCCCACCAGCAGTAAATCGAAAGGAAGCATACTTGGTGATAAAACCCGCATGGAGCAATTGGCTATTCATCCCCGAGCTTTTATCAGACCGAGTGCAGCAGGAGATTCGTTGGGCGGAGTAGCGAGAAAAACACGAGAAAGCATTTATTTGTGTGAAGCTGCGGGGTACGAAATTATTTTAGTAGAAACCGTAGGGGTTGGACAATCAGAAACCATGGTGCATGGTATGGTTGATTTCTTTTTGTTATTGATGTTATCAGGAGCAGGAGATGAATTACAAGGCATAAAGCGCGGAATTATGGAAATGGCTGATGCATTAATTATTACAAAGGCCGATGGAGAAAATAAATTAAAAGCAAAAACTGCAGCCACTGAATATAAGCGAGCCCTTCATTTATTACCTGCGCACGAAGCCGGATGGATTCCTGAAACTTCCATTTGCTCGTCGCTAACGGGCGAAGGCATTGATGAGGTATGGAATATTATTGATAAATATTTCAGACACACTAACCTTAATGGTTATTTTGAGGCCAAAAGAAAACAACAAGCCATATTTTGGATGAATGAAACCATACACAATGGTGTGATGGAATGGTTTAAACAATTACCTGACTTAAATAATAAACTTGAAGAAATAACCAAACAAGTGCAGGAGGGCAAAATAACATCATACGCTGCTGCTAAACATCTGCTTAAACAACTTCCTGTATAATAAAACATTTCAATAATTTACCATTGAATCAGATTAATTATTTTGCTTTACAAATGAAGAGAACCCTATACATATATATCAGCCTTACGTTGGTTATTGCATATACCTCATGTATAAACCAATTTAAGGTTACACATAAGAAAACAACCAATATGGTTGTAAAGGAAGATCAGCAGATTTCAGGTGATAGCTCTATTATACAATTGATCAGTCCTTATAAAAATAAATTAGATGTTTTAATGAATGAGGTGATAGGACGCACCAATACTGATTTAGTAAAAGCAATGCCATTGGCAGGGCTTGGAAATATGGCGGCTGACGCATGTTTAACCGGTGCTCAAAAGCATACGTCAACACCGGTTGATTTTGCTGTATTAAATAGCGGTGGCATTCGTATTCCTTCAATTAACAAAGGAGCAATAACTGTAGGACAGATTTATGAGTTGATGCCATTTGATAACCAAATTGTGGTGGTAGAATTGAAAGGTGCTGATTGTGAGTTATTATTTGAGTGGATCACTAAATGGAAAGGAACACCGGTAAGCAAATTAAACATGAAAATAGATTCAGGAAAATATAGTGCGGTATTTATTAATGGTGAACCCTTTGACAAAAATAAAACATATAGGGTAGCCACTACTGATTTTATTGCTAATGGTGGCGATGGAGCAACTTTTTTTGCCAATGGAAAAACGATTGCTACATCATATAAATTAAGAGACGCCATTATCGCTTACATAAGAACTATTGGTGAGTTAACAACAAACTACAACGAAAGGATTACCGACAATGAAAAGAAGAGAATGGATTAAAACCACGGTTACTTTGGGTACTTTCAGTTTATTGTCCTCATTATCAGAG
>JACCDR010551820.1_pt1 | contig 12920 bp, 26 predicted proteins | sample 7446431 | NCBI WGS metagenome assembly JACCDR01 (sample SAMN15323443, study PRJNA562643) | freshwater metagenome | isolation source: river surface water | place: USA:Blue River Watershed | collected 2017-08-17
GGATGAAGCGCTACCCCCTTTTACCCCAAACGAAGAGTGGGAGTTCCTATTCAATATTGTTCATAATAGAGTTTTTAAAAAGAGGTGATAATGAAAAAATCAACAATTGAACATCTGCCCAAAGAAATAGAGGCATTGATTCCAGAGAGTGAAAGAACTCCACTAATTAAACAGATCATAGAAGAAGCCCTGATTGGTGAATTCCATGATTATAAAAACGATAAATATGTTTGTGGTAAAATTGCAGTAGTATCATTAATGCAAGAAACCAAAGATCCAAGGCTTAAGTCTCTTATAGAAGGTGTAATGAATGGCGATTACGATGAGACGGCCGATGAAAATGATATAATGAACATGAGAAAAGACTGGAAGGACAGTGGAGCCGATCTAAAATTATTTGACAAGCTATTTGGAGGGAAATGAGAAAAGAATATAAAAAGGGATGGTTTACGTTATATACAGGATTCCATCAGCCAGGACTTAGGATTTGTCCAGAGTTTTATTTTAGCGGGAAAGCAAGAATAATTATATCATTCTATTTTTTTGACCTCTTTATAAAACTACCTTTTGGATCAGGAAGGAGAGACTCATGCGAATGGAGGCAATATGGATTTTATTTCTATGGAGAAGGTAAAAAGATGTTCGATAGTTTTTGGCTTTGTCTTGGAAGTAAAAGCAAATGTTTTTATATGCCGTGGTCGTGGGAGTGGGTACGAACGAGTAATTTAAGAAGGGACTATACTTGGGAGCACGAAACAAGAGGAAACCGAAAAGATTTTTATAAAGAAAAGTGGAATGAAATTATTCTTTATGAGGAATACCCATATACCTATACACTTAAAAGTGGCATAGTACAAAATAGAATTGCCAGAATAAAAACAGAAGAAATGGAATGGCGTTGGTGGTGGTTTACTTGGTCAAAATTCCCTCGTCTTATAAGAAAAAGTATTTCTGTAGAATTTTCCGATGAAGTAGGAGAGAGAACAGGTTCCTGGAAAGGTGGAACAACTGGCTGTAGTTATGGATTGCTACCAAACGAAACACCATTAGAGTGCTTAAGGAGAATGGAAAAAGAAAGAAAGTTTTAATGACCGATCAAGACAAAGAAGCACTCAATAAACTTGCGCAGGATATGTTGGATTGGAAGTTTCCACATCCAATGAATTCTAAAGAAGGAGCACTAGTGTTGCACGATGTTTCAGCATTATTAATAAAAGTATCAAATCACATCAAAAAGAAAGTAGAAGAATATGAGCAATCAAATATCAGGAAGGGTAATTAAATTACTAGAGCCACAAACAGGAGTAGGTAAAAATGGCGCATGGGAAAAGCGGGAGTTTGTAATTGAAACCAAAGAGCAATATCCAAAAAAGGTATGTTTCTCTGCCTGGGGAGACAAAGCCATAGAAGCTGGTACATTCAAAATAGGGGAGGAGATAAAGGTTTCCTATAACCTAGAAAGCAGAGAATATAATGGTAAATGGTTTACTGAGGTTAAGCCATGGAAGATTGAGAGGGCAATTGAAAGAGGTGTAGATAGCAAGCAGGAATTCCCAGAGGATACTACTACAACTACTACAGTGATTACAGAAGACTCTGATCTCCCCTTCTGACAAAACACTTAAACAGCAAGGAAAGGAGTAGTTATGAAAAAGTAATTATCTCAAAGAAGGAGTATTCTCAAGGAGATGCAACTTCAGACGTTTTATGATTTAATAAAATGTAATGATGATTTTACAAAAAGACCGCAATTAAGCAGCGGTCTTTTCTTTTTCCTCCTCTTTCTTCTCTTTTTCTTCCTGATCATGGCGTTGCTTGTCTATTTGGGCTTGAGTTTTTACAGTGGTATCAATGATTTTTGCCCGGGCCTGAAGTTGTGCAGCATCGTCCTTTTGGGCCAACTCCATCTGTTTAAGATCTTTGTCGTGCATGTATTTACGATCTAGTACAGCAAGTTCTTTTTGCATTTCTTTTTCTACCAGTGCGGATTTCAGGGTCAGCTCCATTTGCAATGTTTGCTGTTTTGCCTGCTCTGCTGCCAGCATATTTTGCTGATTCAATTCAGCCTGCTGCTGGATGCTTTGTTGCTGCATTGCCATAGCTTCTTTTTTACGTCTTCTTTCCATCATGGCCATATATTGACGAGCTTCTTTCAGGTTCGTCATTTCTTGCAGGACTATTTTATCAGAAAGCGTAATAGTGCCTTTGGCAACAGCATCCGCAAGGTCTTTATAAAATTCAGCCCATTCTAATTTAGATGGGTGCGTTAATATTTGTAATCCGTATTGATGGGTTGTAATGTCTGCACTAACCTTCCAGAAGTTTACAGAACTTATTCCAATTGAATCGACATACCCTGAAACATCGCCTCTCCTTATAGAATTCTGAGTTAGACGTATTAGACTTTCAGAAATATTTTTGATCATGGTGCGATCGGCTTTTACGAAGTGCCCCAATTGCTGATCAGCCCCTTCAATGGCCAATTGCGAGGTCCCTACCAGGGCATCCGGAGCCGGTGTGCTTGCATCAACAGCTTCATTCATTCCGGATATCTGACGCAAAAGATTGATATGAATAAAGATATTATTAAGAAGCCCAAAAGCTTTTTCGTAATTGGCGTTAGTCATAGGAGTGATCGGCAATCCACCTCCACGATTTTGAAGCCCTTTTCCAGAATAAGCCAAAATACCTTTTTTAAGGTACATATCAATAACCTCTGCAGGCGTGAAGTTTTTACCAGCCTTTCCCAGAGGAGCCTCTACAAGAAGGTCCAGGTCAATAGCATGTCCATCCGGAACAATCTGAGCCATTAAATGCTGATATTTTAACCAGGAAAGTTGTATCTGGTCAAATATTGGTAAGCAGGAATTCAGTATTGAAATAGTTTGTCCATTTAACATGTTTGGGCAGATGATATGAAGAGGGATTCTGGTTTCACATGGATTCAATGGATCCATTTCCATGTCGTTCATCATTCCATAGTTGTAGATAAAGTTGGAATTTACAATCCACGTACCTTCATATACAACTTCGTAGGTATCCCGTAGAATCTCTTTCCCTTCTTTGTCCTGCACATATGGACCTTCTGGATAAAGTCGATTATTACCTCTCTTATCCTTTTTCTTAACGTAGTTATTGGTAATCCCGGTTTTGTAATAAAACTTCATTACGGTTATCATCTTTTCCTGGTACCCATCGGTAGGAAGATTGACATTATTAGGGAAGGCATATTGGCTGGCAGATTTAGGAGTATAATAACCGCTTTTTATTTCCTCGTACTGCTCCTCGGTAAACTGGTTTCCGGCAGCCATCTGGAGTTCAGCAAAAGTGATGTTCTCCATATAACCTCCATAAGTAATATTCTTAAAGTCTTCAGACACGGAATTACTAGCAATGATAGCCTCCACCGGAATCCTTTTAATCTTTGTATTGCCCTTTTTGTCATTTCTGGTTTCAACACCCATAACTCCATAAATCACAGAATCACGAGCATATTCTTTCCTGATTTGATCAAAATCATTATTGGTCATATGAAGCTTCACGGCCATTTCTGCTTCCATTGCAAACCTATCTTTATAGGTCATGTTCATATGGATTTCAAGTTCGTCAGAATGGTCTGGTAACATGGCAGGGTCAAAACCCAATTCTTCGGGATTTAAAGCAATTCCCATTTGGGTGAGCCATTCCCGGTGTTCCATGATGGACTTCATTTTGTACTCGATATCCTTACGCGTTTCCAGAGCCAGCGGATCAATAGGATGGCATTGAACATCAAAACCGGCATCGGTAATTTTGTTGGAAATAATGTTTACAAACTTTGTAGCCAGGTTAAAGATCTGCCAGTCAATATTTACAAAGGATTGTTTTCCTGGTTCGTCAGTAGGCCAAATGTCCATACGATTTTTATATTTATCGACAGACTGCATGCCCATGGCGTAATTAGCCAGGTTTCTATACTTGGCACGATCGTTATAAAACATTCGTAATCCATAAGTACCAAACTGACCATACATGGCTTTCGCATAAGCCAGAATATATTCTTTTGAATCCTTGACTTTTTTTGTAGCCATAGGATCAGGAAATCCTCCGAATGTTAAGTTAACGTTTGCCATTATCGCATGATTTGTGATTCACTACCATTGTTAGAATAAGTTGGAAATAAACTGGTGACTTCCATGGGCACACGTGGTACTTTTGCTTCACCAATGATTGCCAGAAGCGTATATCCAAATGCAACTGTGGGGTCATGTATCCGGATGTTTTTTCTCCGAAACCGAATCATATCTTTCAGAAGCCTTTGGAAAGGAATTCTATGACCATGTTGTATGATATAAGTTTTAATAAGCCCCAGGTATTGTTGGATGATAGGCTCAACTCCCGGGGCACCAGGCGTGTGTTGGATATTTGAGTCTATCGTAAACGTGTCTTTTGGGCGATACATAATAAACTCTTCATATCCTCTGTCGCGGAATTTATTAATGATGTTATTCTTGTTATTTTCAATCAGAATTTGACAACCAAAAAAACGACATAACTTAATCATGTCTTCAAAGAAGTCGTCCGGATCATCATTACGGAAAATATATTCCACTACAGGAACGTAGGTCTTCCAACGTAGTCGTCCTATTTTGTAATCATCCGGAAAATCGACATCTGATTCCCGATAAACGAGATCAGGGTTATTGTCTACACTCAGATCGAACATTCTAAATACGTAGGCAGCAGAGTCAGAAACTCTCTTATCTACAGTATCTACTCCATGCTGTACTGGGTCACATCCGATACGAAACTTAAGATCATTTTTTGGTCTCCAGGTAGGAATTATAGTACCATCATCTCTTCTTCTGTCTGGGCCTCTTTCAACCAGGTTAGTTTGGTCATCATTAGCCGGTAGCCATGAAGCACAGAATTTGCCTTTTGGATTAGGGGAAAAGAAAACTTTAGAGTCCCGTCCATCTCTCCATTCAAGATCAAAGTAGGTAGTTGGATCTTTAAGATTTAGCTCTTCTATTCGTTTGTTAAGAATGAATGCATTGAACTCACACCCGTCGGCATCTTCCATGAAGGCTTCATCAGGTGTGTATGGATTTTTTCGGATGTATGAAGCCAATTCATTAAGATCATTTTGCCTGGCTTTTCTTTCCGAATCATGGTAGACTTTTGCTTTTGCTTTATCAGCAAATCCAAACTCATCAAAGAAGGTTACATCAAGACAGGAAGTGAAATATCGTAAAGCCCCAGAAATAGTAAATCCATTATCTGTGACAGCACGTGAATCTGAGTTCTTCCAAATCATGTAGCACTGCTGCCCTCCCTCTTTCATCTCTTCAATAGTAGAGGTACCAAGAAGCATTCCTCTTTTTTCATGATCACGATAAACACAAAACCGGTTTACCTGCCATCTTTTGTGAACGTCGGCCTCATCAGATGGCGAAGTTTTTCCCACTTCGTCTTGCATGATAACTGCATAAGTACCACCATCTAACGCTTTTTCTTTTGCTGGAACCGGATAGATTGTATTCTTTAATTCGGCTTCATCATCCTGCTTTATTTTTTTTGCTCCTTTACCCCTTACAGCTTGACGGAAAAAAGACAGCTTTCCTTCCGGTTTGGTACCATGATCAGCCTCTGGCTTGTAAAATTCTGGAAGTTCGTTATAAACAGGTACCATTTTTTCTGCAAAGATTTTATCCTTTGCATCGTCTCGTGTTTTGCTCTGAATAGCACCTTGTCTTCTACGCGGAGGCCTCGTCATCTCTTCAAGAACAATTGCAACCTCGCGCACGGTCTTACCTCCTCCACGTGGACCAATTTTTAAGTATCCCAAACACTTCGGGTTTTCAAAACAGTAGTGCGTGAATAAAAATTCTTTTCTATCAGTATCTCTAAATTTTGGATATCCATTATCATTCTTAATCCAGTTGAGATAGTAATAATATTTCCCAGGTAAATAAATAGGCTTTCCTTTTATGTAGCACCAATGCCCATTTTTTCTACGATCCCATTCTTGACGTCTAAACTCTTCACATCGTTTATCTCGGAACTCTTCATCTTCTTCTCTTTGTTCGAGTTCTTCTTCATAAGCTTCATCCCACCAGGATGGATAATCTGTCCTAGCCCACTTTTGTTCTTCAAGTGGTTTGTCAAAGTTTTGAATTAGATGTAAGGGTGGGGTAGGGGGAATATAGACAGTAATGAATTCCCCTGGAGTCACCTCCAATATTTCTTCGCTTCCGTTTTCGTAGGGAGTAAACATTACATTATTGTTTCAGGCCTTATCGGCTTGGCTTTTACTTTCTCTTTCAAATCTTCGTTATCTCCGAATAACTCCTTGTAAAACCCTTTCAGGTCTGCGGATATTAGCTTACATTCTTCTCGAAGCTTTGATTTCATATTAGCGGCTTCAAGGAGTTTTTTATCATCCTTTACAACCTTTTCGCCTACACCATCACCATCATCCTCTTTTTTTGTGTAGGATGAATAAGCTACTGGAGAAAGGAGAAGCCTTGTGTATTCGGAAAATACTTGTTCGTTTGTGACTATCAGGGACCAAGTTTGGTTGTTTACTATTCGTAGATAGCAGAATACCATATCTACCACATCTTCCCGATCCAGATTCAAGATTTCCTGAACCTCCTCCGGCCATTTTCCAGTAGATTTTATTCTTTGAAACCCCGCCTCATCCGCAGCAGCCTCTTTTCGCCTCTTTAAATCAGAGGTAAACTCCTCTACAAAAGGAGATCCTGGATCGTATGCTAGAATAATGTATCGAACAAGATTGTTTCTGTCCGCTCCACAATAATCATTAAATTCAGGATATTGCTGTAGTAAAGGCTGTTCTTTTATAATATCCTTATTATCAGGAATTTTGTTAATTTTAACTCTTAATTTACTGAAATCTCCAGCCATTAATCACAAATTATTTTAACAAACTTAACAAATAATTTGTTATTTATGTATATATTTCGCTGTAAAATAATAAATTATTTAACATATCAAAATCATGGCACGAGTTAGGTCTAACAATAGCGACGGTGGCGGAGACAAAAAATACGTTACCAGCAAAGTAAATACAAAGGATTATTCCAGTGTGTATAATCGGGAACAGCAACAACAAATGTCAAACGAGTTTAAGGGAGACAAAAGAACCATGGCTGCTGCAATTAAGAAAGATCTTGGAAATACTGAGATTAAAAGATACCCTGCAGGAAGTCAAGGGCATCAACAATCGGCTCACCAATCTCTGGAAAACCAGGTAAAAAGAACCCAAGAAAATCAGGCAGGAACCGGTACCACTCCCTCCAATACAGAAGCCCGTGACAAATACATAGAAAGAACCTCCACAGAAGCAACCAAGCTGGATAAGTATACCAAAACAGACAATCCTACAGGAGGTACAACTACTACAAAAAAGAAGTTTGTATACAAAAAATAGGTTGATAGCTAGGAGAGCCCCGTTTGGGGCTTTTTTATTCTCCTATTGTAATTTCGTTTCCTCCAATAACTCCATCCTTCTTATAAACTAAGACAAGACAGAAGTCTTTAAATTTGGAGGATAGAAAAGCAAACTTATCTTTTTCCATTACTCCAAAAATAGTTTCGCCACGTACTAATTCGCGGGAAGGATTATAAATTTTTAATACCCAGTCTTTGTACTCTGGATCTCCGGCACCAGGAACAAACGCAACTTTAAAATCTTCTATTTTATTGGGCTCATAAAAATGAACAACTGAATTTACATAACCATCTGTGGTTAGTATTAGATCTAAATATCCATCAGGATTGTATTTTCGGAAAATAGTATTTCCGGACTCATCTGACAATTCCACAAAGAGGTGTTCGCCCTTGTTTAATACAACCTTTGAGCTGTCCTTTGCAGAATACGAAACAAATGAAGATAGGATTAGGAGGATGAAGATGAGATTCTTTTTCATAGTTGTGTGTGTTTTTAATCATAACGCCAGGATACCGGAAAAGATACATGAAAACAGAAAAAATATTTTACCAGTTAAACTTCTTTCAAAACTGACTTATGAAGTTTTTTCATTGGTTATTTAATGGTTAGTTCTTTTCCCAAAATATTAACTTAGGATTACAGGCAGAAACTCGCAAGTAGTTTATCGTATCAATCTTCGCCTGCTCTTCACTTTCGTACAGATGTTTTATTGGTGTATAAAGCGTGTGCAATCCTGATTCCTTGTCACGCGAATATGATGCGTACCCCTTACCGATAGTGTAGTATTCTATTTCATCGGCCTCTAAATCAACTAGGCATTTTACATCATTGGCATCAATAGGATGGGTAATTTTGCACCAACCAAAAACGCCATGATATACTCTTTGCCCTACCTTTAGCTCTCTTGCTTCCATGCTCTAATATACTTATTTTAAATTGTTTAACCTAAAATTACTCATTCAATTGTTTAATTAATTCATCTGCTGTTTCCAATGCCATTTTTGCCAGCGTAACAGTTGCGTCCACCCCTGTTTCACGAACATCTGCTTTTATAGCATGGGCAAGTTCTGGATTTGAACAGAACCCCTGTAATGCCATCCCTGCAAAGTGCTCTCTTTTGCTTAGTCCATGTTCTGGATAAGACGATTGCTTCATTCTCTCTTGGTGGTAAAGTTCGCATACTTTCAGAATAGTTTCATCATACCTATTTTTTTCGTCAATATGTTCTTTATGTAATCTCCAGAACGCTTCCTCTGGTGTTTCTTTCTTAGTTTCCATTTTTTCTTGTACTCTCATAGGTGTAACATATAAATAATATATACGCAATCATTATTATAACTATCATATTAAGCCCACTCGGGTAGTTTTAGAAATTCTTTTTCGGTAATCATTTTAGTTGTTATCCTATATTCTAATTCACTGGAATCTCCCATGTCATCCAAGTCTACTTTTATCCAATCCAGAATATCGTTATAGTCTTTTACAATTAAATTTGTGTCGCCAAAATCCAGTTCGTAGACACGTATCTTTTTCTTCTTACTTTCCATACTTCTCTTCTATAAATTTATTGTACAATTCTGATAATTCATAGTATTCGCTTTTCGTTTTGTGTCTTTGTGAATAAACTTTACTTCCATTTATATAACCGCTTCCTTGGTAATTATTATCCATAAGCCACTCTGAAAAATCTACTGCTCCTTCTTGAAGAAGAGAGGAAAGAGAGGTTTCTTTAAGCCATTCGGCTGGTACTGTTTCGCCAAAATTATCATACCATTTATTTCTGTAGATATCATATCTATATACTTCAGGACCTTTCAAACCTCTTACATAATAATTACCATTATATTTAGGAGCCTCACTCGCAGGCACTCTTATGTATACTACTGTTTCTTCGTTACACTTATTTTCTGATAATATTTTAAGTCCTTTTTCAGCAAGTTTATATGGCTCTGTAGTTCTAGCTAATTGAACGTAGTCCATTTGGTATTGCATTATATCTGTTAGTACTTTTTTTAATTCTTCTTTCATAAAATCATGTTTATAATTTTTTGCATTTCACGCAACGCCCAAATATCATCGGTAAATTTTGGGTCTATCACTTCTAAAATATTATTTATATCATAACTTACTGGCGCAATAGCTTCATTTAAAACTCTGGCGTTTTCAATTGCTGTAAGGCTTATTGTAGGTTCGAAATGCGTTATTTCTTCTGATAATGCCTCTTGCATGTCATGTACTATTTGATGGTATTTATACATTTCGTAGTACATTTTATTAGACAAGTCTTTTAATTCTTTTGGGTGTTCCATTGTTTCTGTTGGTTAAGGTTAAAGTATAATACAAGTTCCTTCTTCTTGGTTTACTTCAAAATTATGTACGGTTCCTACTGGTGGTATATCAAGAAATTCATCGGTAATCATTAATACACCGTCTATGTAACGACCCATTATCCGGTACTCTTTTAGGGAGCGTTCAGCTTCTTGCCATAGTTCTAAATTCTTTACCTTTTTAAGCCAATCCTCTAAATGTCCATCGTATTTCATATGATTGAAACCTTCATCTCTTTCTATCGGATTTATCTCCCTTGCCTTACTGGCTGATATTACCTGTAGTTGTTTGATCATAATTTTAACTTTCAGAAGTCCAAATTTTTTCAAAGTATTCTAAAGCTATCAAAACAAAATCTTCTTCCCACATAATAATAGACACACAAAAACTTAGTATCCATATTGGTATTAATAAAAACAATGTTACTAATAGCTTTATTAAAATAATTATAATTGGTTTCATTTCTCTATCTCTTTAAGTTTGTTAGATCTTTCATATTTTTTTAACAATTTTTCCAGTGCCTCAACTCTTTTCTCAAGCTCTGCTACCTTGTCTTCTTTTTCTTTTCCGTAATTACATGTACAATCTTTTTTGTCCCCGCTTAATACTACCGCCCAGCAACCAGGTATTAAATACCTATGACCTTTTTCTTTTACGTAGTGACAAACCATCTATCCTTTAATTACTTTACAATTACCAAACTTACTTTTTATAAATAGCTCTAGGGCTTTGTGGATGGAGGGTATTAGATGGTGCCCCATAAACACCGATATATAATTATCTTTCTCTTTTTGGGTTCCCCTAATGTAAATATCATCCCATGATAAAAATATTTGCGGGTGAAGACAAGATGCCACATTCCACTGGTTGAATTTACCGTGCATAAAATCACCGTATTGATTGGTTCTTGTGAGTTTCTTGTCCTGATATAGTATTTCAAACTCTACTATATTATTTTCTTTTGGTTCTAGCCTATACTTTAGGCGTAGTATGTTGTCTGGTTTTTTCATGGGTTAATTTTATTTAAACGATCTATTTCTGCGGCTATTAAGGCGCCAGCGACTACAAGCTGTTTTATCCTTTCTTCTTTTTCTAGTTTGTCGTTATCCTTAATCACATTACCTTCGTGATTTAAGTTTGGGAGCTTCCACCCTTCCGATAAGTCAGCTACTTTAAATTGAACCGTGTTAGCAAATTTTCCTTTTTCATATAATTTATAAGGAGCCGCAAGTACGGCAGCATTATAAGCTAATACTTGCCAATTGTGAGCTTCTATATCATGATCTAATGTCTTACCATGTTTTTCAATTTGACTCATTCTTTCTTCTGCAATTAATTCTATTCCAGTTTTCATAGTTATATTTCCTTATAGTTTGTGTTTAAAATTTTATTAGTGTAGTCCGTTTGAAAATCCCGACTCCCAAGCTTCTTTTACTTTTTTATCTAACTCTTCTTTGGTAGTAAGTTTTGAGAGGTCGAGCCAGTATCCTACTTTATTTTTACATTTAAAACCAGTTCCTTTTTCGTAAAGCAAATGTTTTAATTCCATAAAATTGCTTACAAAAATTATACACAAAACCCATTGGGTTGACTCTGGTATTTCATCTTCCACCCTAGTAAACAGGTGTAATACTTCTTCTATTTTCATAGATTAAATTTTTGGTTATATTAGAATGAAATAATAAAACATTAGAACAACAGATATGATCTGTGCCAGTTCAGAAATCCAAAAATATACTCCACTATCCTCTATGCATAATTTTGTGTTTAAAACCGACATATACAACTTAGAATTAAAGTCAAAAGTTGATATGTAAATAGACATAGATACCACAATCAATAATCCTATTATCGGAATTAATGGTGAATAATAAATTATTTTTTTCATAATATTTTTGGTTCAATTTTTACAACTTCAATCCTGCATTGTTTATCATCAATACTTCCGGTCTTTTCATTTAAGCATGGGCGTGTACTGGTTCCTGCTGCGCTATTAAAAACACACTTGTCAATAACCTTGAATGTGATTCGTTTTTTATCTTTTGGATAATAAAATCTATCTCCCTTCTGTAAGTCCTTTACCTTCATAATGATCTTTAAAGAATTTTTCTGCTATTGCAACGATGTCGCATACTGTTTGAACTTCATTTTTACCTGATATAGTGTGGAATCTTATTTGCATTCCGACTTTATTTATTAGATTGTCAAGATAGTCAGGAACGTTTATTACACCTGATTCATCTGCTTCGCTCCAATGTTTGGATTGTTCTTCTATTTTCATGATGCCTTGTTAAAATAAATTCAATTGATCTTTATCATTATGTTCTATAGGTTTATTTCTAAACTCATAAACACCTCTTTCTTTTCGTTGAATAGTGCCATCTTTAACCATTCTGGAAAGTATTTCAGCTACATAATGTTCATGATTGCAGTAGTAGTGCTGCTTTAGTAAATCATTGGCCTCAGATGTTTTTATACGGCCATTTTCGGTAATAAATTTTATTATCTTGTCCTGCTTTACAGATCTCGATTTTTTAGTCATGATGCCTTCTGTGTTAATGGTTGTGAATAATCTCTGTATAACTCAGCTTGTGCGAAGTCTAATAAGCGGCCACAGAGCATGACTCTCAATTCCGAATATGTAAACTGACTATACAAAGAAATTGTAGAATTGCGGTCTTCTTTTTCTATCACAAACAAACTATAGTCAATGTCTGCCAATTTCTTACAGAGGTTTACTTTTTCTTCATTGAAATCAATATGTTTCATACAGCAATATTTAGAGTTTGTTTTTTGTGTATTAAATAATGTCGCATATTTCTAGCTTCTCGACTTTTCTCCATAAGACAAACCGCGATCGCAAAGTCTAGGGAGAAGTAAAAGTGATTCCTTCTTTTCCTTTTAAACTCGGCCTTATTTGAGTCTAGCTTTTCCGGAACAATAAAGTAGTCATAACCATGAATGGCGTTTCCCAATACATTGGTATCCAACCACCTTCTAAAATTATGAGTATGGGCACATTTTGTATGAGCAACTTTTATCCTTAGTTCATAAGCGTCTATTAGCAATTTGTTATTTTGGGAGAGTATCGAAATCATACGTCAAATATTGACAAATAATTTAACATATCCAACAA
>JACCDR011238115.1_pt1 | contig 12920 bp, 8 predicted proteins | sample 7446431 | NCBI WGS metagenome assembly JACCDR01 (sample SAMN15323443, study PRJNA562643) | freshwater metagenome | isolation source: river surface water | place: USA:Blue River Watershed | collected 2017-08-17
CGCAAACGGAAAGCATGAGCGAGATTCTGATTTCCTTAAATACAATTTTCAGCCAGTCATCGTCAGAAATCTCACCAAGTGAAAGAGCACGAATCACCACGGTCGCAGCCTGAGAGCCCGTGTTACCGCCGGTTGCGGCCATCATCGGCATGTACATCGCAAGAATAATAAAATGCTCTAAGACACCTTGATACTCATTGATGATCATTCCGGAGATGATTCCAACTGCAGCAAGAGAAACGAGCCACACGACACGCTTTTTAAAGTGGTGGAATGAAGAAGTCGCCATGTACTCTTCATCATCCTCTGAGGGCATGATACCCATGAGTTTTTCGATATCTTCGGTATTCTCTTTCTGGATAATATCAATCGCTTCTTCGTGAGAGATAATACCCACAAGCTGATTGAGAGAATTCAGAACGGGAATAGCAACAAGGTCATACTTTTCAATTTTTTGAGCTACAGATTCTCGGTCTTCATTAACTTCCGCATTTACGAAAAACTCATTGAGCATTTCCGTAACTTTCACCTGCGGCTCGTGCATCACGAGATCCTTCAGAGTCACAAGACCTTTCATCACCATCGAATGATCAACAACGTAGATGTAGTAGATCATATCTTTTGAAGGAGCATCTTTTCTGATTTTTGCGAGAGCCTCAGCCGCCGTCATGTCGGCAAAGATCGTTGCAAAATCCGTCGTCATAATACCGCCGGCAGTTTCCGGAGGGTAAGCAGAAAGGATGATTACGTCTTCGCGAACTTTTTTATCAAGATAGGGAAGAAGTTCAATTTGTTCTTCTTTCGTTAGTTCCTGATACAAATCGGCGCGGATGTCGGAAAACATCTGACCAAAAATTTTTGCGAATGTTCTTTTATCAACTGTATTGAAAAGTTTCAGCTGAACTTCTAAAGAGAAGTCAGAAAAAATTCGACCTTGATCTTCTAAATCGAGTTTCTTGAGATACTCAATCGCTTCTTCGATTGGTTTCTCTTCCATGAACTCGGCAACGTCCATGGTTGGAAGTTCTTCGAACATTTCGACGAGCTCGTCCGTCTTTCCTTTTTCGGAAAGCTCTTCCAGGATTTCCTGGTTCTCAGGCTCTTGAATGTGGTCGTTTTCTTCCATGCTTTAGCCTACATCAAACCCAACATTTTCCATAGGTTAAAGAATTTTCCTAGGAATATTTAAAAATTCATACTTTTTATTAAGAAAAGCCTAAAAAAGCCGATAAGTCATTGTAAATTTTTATAGCGAAGGGCAAATGAGCGCTGGCATACCCGTCATTAAATTCTTGTTCCGGGACGACTTTAAGGTACTGAAAGAAGCCTTAACGTTGTCGCCAAGCTATACCGTGGAAGAATTCCCGAACGCTAATGATTTGTCGACATACCTCTCAAGTGAACCTGCTGGTCTTGTCATCGCATCTTTAAAAGATAAAAACGATCTCATTCAAATTGCGACCTTCGTAAAACTTGCGAAGAAAGTTGCTAAGGATACAGCAGTTAAGATTGTTGTTATCAATTTCAGTGGCGACCGTACATTCGATAAGGCTATCGCAAAACTCGGTATTCAGGATCTGATTGAAATCGGTATCAACACCAAAGCTTTAAAATTCAAACTCGATTTCTGGATGAAATCTTTGAATGCTCAGGTGAAAAAGAATCCGAATGCAAATGCGCAAAATCAAGTTAAGTCTATCGATCAGTCTAAGGCTCAGGACAAGAAAGGTCCTGATACTCAATCCCCAAACTGGGTCGCTCCACTAGAGCTTGAAGACGATATCTGGATTTTGAAAGCGGATGCTGATTGTAAAAAAGTCCTTTCTAAATGGCTCATCAGATTGATGGGGCCAAGCCCATACGTTGGTCAATGGACTGAAGTAAAAGGTGGCTGGCGTTTTGATATTAAAGAGTCTGAAAAAGAACTTTATTGTCCTAACAAAGGTGCATGGTTCTTTGTTGGTGACCAGAAACCTGATTTCGTCTGGAAAGAAAATATCTGGATGATCACGGGTGACAACTTTGAGCTTTATTTCAAAGACGGCGAAACTGTTTCATCACGACTAAAATCAAAAGATAAAGTTCTTACGATTGCGAAGAACTCGCTGTTTGCGAAGACAAAAGAACCAGTCATCATCGAAAGCTTTGATAAAGAACTTGTCTTCAAAAAAGAAGCTCAGACGCTTGAAGACCTGGAAGGAAAAAACAAGACTGACCAGATAAACGGTGGTCCACTTTCCGGTAAAAATAAGCCTGCTGATAAGATGGGTGGAAACCTTTCAGGTAAAACTGAAGGTGAAGAAGCTATTCAGCATGACAATCTCTCGCAGAAAACTTCTACCGCCAGAGAGAATAAGTTCTGGGGTGGCAAAAATTCGGCCGACGCTCCGACAGATGGGGACTTCGATGGTCCAAAAGCGGATGGTCCAAACGCAGGCTCTGATCTTTCGCGTGAAAGAAAAGATAATGATCATCAGAAATACTATAAGAACCACAACGAAGCTGAAAAGTTTGAACCAACAGCTGAGAAAGAGCGAGATACTAAGGCAAACGGACCTGAGAAACAAGCCGGCAACCTTGCAGGCAAGTCATCTACGGATGACGTACCTAAGCACTATGACAACAATAAATCGCAAAAAGAAAAAGAAGCTCCTAAGAATGAAGATGAGTACAGCGGAAAATCTCATACTGATAAGCTTAAAAATCTAGGTCAGAAGTCTGAGAAGGAATTCCAGGAGAAAGATGCGAAGGGTATGGACGGTAAGTCTAATACTGACCATCTTGATTCTCATTATGGAGCTCCTAAAGATAAGCCTGCAACTCCTGAGCAGAAAGAGCGCGAGCGTAAAGAGAAAGAAGAAAAACTATTTAAAGAACGCCTTGAAACAGCTGAGAAAAACAAAGCAGAGCAAGCTGGACGTGAACGTAAACTTCAGGAAGACAGAGCAGCAGCTAAAGAAACAAATGAGCGCGCTCGTGTTGAGAAAGAACAAGCGACTGCTAAAAAGAATGCAGCTGAAGTGAAAGAAGATACTGCTACTAAGAAAAACGAGATAGCAGCAAAAGAAGAGTCAAAATCGAAAACTGGCGTGGAAAAAAGCTGGGAAGGCGATGCTGATTATGAGATGAGCGGGCAGTCTGAAACAGACAAGCTCTCAGCTCACTATAAGTCTAAGAAGCATGACAAGCCTGAAGGAAAAGAAAGAGAGAAAGATGAAGCGGCAGTTGATCTTTTCAGTAAGAAGAAAGACAGACCTGCCAGTGAATCTGATCTAGGATCGAAAGGCTCTGTCCTTCCGTTCAATAAGAAAGAAGAAAAGAAGCCTCTTACAGAAGAGGAATTAGAACTAGAAGAACTTACCAGAGATGCGAAAGTAGTGGCGACCCTTGTTCAGAACGGTAAGAAATCAATTTGTAATCTAGATGATTACTTTGATGACACTATTATTTTCTCTACAAATGTTGATCATATTCAAACGTCTTCGAAGGTTTCTGTAGATTTGCTGTTTAAATTTGAGAAGGAAACTAAGTTGAAGATGGAAGGAAATGTTGTAACGGTTGAAGGTGACGGAGAAGGCAATAATTATGTGACTGTTGAAGTCACAAAAGAAAGTGCCACGGCCCTTGGAGCTTTCATGAAACTCTACGAATTGCGCCAGCGCAATGTGAACGAGTTCATGAAAAAAGTGAAGGGTCTATGATCAGACTCGACGGTAATACAATTTTGGTCGCTGATACTGATAGTGTCTATGGAACTCAATTAGCCGAAGTGCTTAGTATGCATGGAGCGAAATGCTATTTTGCGGGTGATATCTCAATCGCAAAAACGTTACTCCAGAAATATGACTTTGATCTGGTAGTATCGAACTATCACTTACCTGATGGCATTATCCATCATTTGATTGATTGGTGTTCGGCAAATATGGCATACCTCCCGGTGTTTACTTGCACTGGTTACCCGATGCCAGGTGAAATTGAACTTTCTCAGAAGCAATCAATTGCAGGGGTCTTTTCTAAGAATGATTTCCAGAGAATGCTTCAAGGAATCTCAAATCTCCTTTTCGACTTCACAGAATTTTATGAAAACTTACTTGAGATGATGGCTCCCTCAGAAATCAGAATTCACGCCATTGTTAACAATAAATCTTTCCTGATCACTCCTAACGAACTTACAAAAGTTGGAATGTTCGTATGCAGAGATAATGAGATATCCGAAGGCTCCTTTGGGATTCTGAAATTCTCTTTAACGTATGAAGTGCAAAATCAGAATTTCATCATCCCAGGAACTTTTGAAGGTCAGTTCTTCAAGGTGAATGATAACTATCTGGCAAACTGGGAAACATTTTTAAAATTTTTGAATATTAGACAAGTCAATATTACGAACTTTATGAATAAGGCAGCTGGATTCTAAAATGGATAAGAAAGAAGTTTTTAAACAATTTCTTGAAGAGAATGAAGTCCTGATCGTGGATAAGAACCCTAGTTCCCGCAATCGTCTTCTCAAAACTATCTATGACCTTGGTGCTAAAAGGCACATGATCCATACTGCTGGTTCTCTTATTGAAGCTCAGGAATTCATTACAACTAAAAAAATTGGTATCGTCCTTTCGGATTATTTTATTGGCGGTGGTTCAGGATTTGATCTATTCAAGATGATTCGCGATAAAGAACCTAATAACAAAAATCTTTGTCTCGTTCTTGTAACTTCAAACATCTCACAAACAGCTGTTGCGAAAGCAGCCGAAGAAGATGTGGATTCGTTTATTATCAAGCCTTATACGATTCAAAGTATCCAGGATAACTTGATTTCTACTGTCGTAGCGAAGATCAAACCATCGGATTACATTCAGAAAATTGAAGAAGGTAAGGCTCTTATCGCTTCTGGAAATTATGCTGAAGCTATTACTGTTCTTAAAGTAGCCGTTGGTATGCATGCGAAGCCTGCGTTGGCTTTATTCTACATTGGTCAGGCTGAATATCTTAAAAACCACGTTGATGAAGCTACTGGCTCTTATAATGAAGGATTGGGTTTCAATAACATTCACTATAAATGTCTGGTTGGTCTCTATGAAATTTTCATGAGAGAGGAAAAATTCACTGAAGCTTACGGCGTCGTGAAGAAAATTGCTAAATACTTCCCGGCAAATCCAGATCGTCTGGCGCAAATTGTTCGTCTAGCAATTAGAACAAATAACTTTGAAGACATGCAGATGTACTACGAAATTTTCACTTCACTCGAAGTTCGTACTCAATCGCTTATCAACTATATCGGTGCGGGTATGTACGTTGCAGGTAAACACTGTTTGATTGAAAACAATGTTGATAAGGCCATGCAGTTCTTCGATAACATCGCAGTCTCATGTTCAGAGTTCACTAAATTCCTTCGTGCTGTTATTGCAGTCCTTGTTGAACACGGAATGCATACAGATGCAGAGAAGTTCCTTCTTAGATTCGATGCCACGACTAAAGATTCTGATGATTACATGGTGAGTGACTTCCTTGTGAGCTCACGCATGAATCAGGATCCTAATTTCGTTATTAAAATTGGTTTAGAACTCTATAACCGAAAAATTCGTGACTATAACTGCATGTTCGCCCTCATCGATGCCATGATGAGAGGCGGCTTCAAACCTGAAAGAATCGCACCTTACAAAGAAGAGATGGAGAGGCTCTACCCTGATAGGGCCACCATTTCTGCTTAGTCTACTGAATCACTCCAGCTTCCCAAAATAATCTTACCGACAACAACTCTGATTTACTTAGAACATTGGATTTGATCTCCTGTCTTATACATTTGCAAAGGAGTGTGAAATGTTTAACTGGAGACGAGTCCTGCTTGCGACTGCCCTTATTTCGGGAAGTGCATTTTCTGCAGACTCAATGATCGTAAGATTCGATCTCACTGATTCAATCAAAAACTACTTAAAGGCCAACCAGTTCGATGTAACAGGTGTGAACTATAAGACGATGGAAATCGAAGCTCTTCTTACACAAGATGAGTTGAAGATGATTCAAGCTCAAAAAGCGAATATCAAATTCTCATTTCCACAAAACCTTCTTGCTGGTCCTGATGACCAATATAAAAATCCAGATGAGATTGCCGATTTCGTAGCAGCAACGCATGCTAAATACCCTGACATCACAGAAGTGAAATCAATCGGCAAAACTCTTGAAGGCCGAGAGATTCTTGCCATCAAAATCTCTGACAATGCCAAAGTGGATGAGCAGGAACCGACGGTTCTAGTAAATGCCATGCACCACGCTCGTGAAGTGATGACTCCGGAAATTACGACGGACATGATTGAGTATCTGACATCTAACTACGGAACAAACGCTGAAGTAACTGCTTGGGTAGATAGCACTGAAATTTGGGTAATCCCGATGTTCAACCTTGATGGAAACAACAAGATGTGGACTGAAGATTCGATGTGGAGAAAGAACACTCGTAACAATTACGGTGTTGATATCAACAGAAATTATCCTACAGGATGGAACTCTTGTAATGGATCTTCTAACTACACAGGCGCTCAAGACTATCGTGGGACTGCTCCAGCTTCTGAACCAGAGACACAGGCCATGATGAACTTTGTGGCAAGTATCAAACCAGTCTTCAATATCTCTTACCACTCATACTCTGAAATTGTGATTTACCCTTTTGGTTGCCGACCTAAGAAGACTCCAACTGATCAAGCTGTTGAATTAATCGGTGCTGAAATTGGTAAGAAGATCGATTACAAACCAGGAACAGCTTGGGAACTTCTCTATAACGCTGATGGGGGAGATATTGACTGGATGTACTCTGAGCATCAGGTTATCCCTTACGTGATTGAAGTGAACTCAACAATGGCCGGTGGATTCCACCCAAGCTATTCAAAATGGCGTGATAAAACAGTTCTAAGAAACCGCCCGGGATGGATGCACTTACTTGCAAAAGTACAGAATGGTCCAAGCCTTCAAGGTGTTGTTGATACGAAGGAATTTTCACAAATCAAGATTTCACTTGGTGGGAAACCTGTTCAAACATACAAAATCAATCCGGATGGAACATATTTTGTCATGATGAAGCCAGGTACTTACGATGTGACTTTTGAAGGAACTCGTACTCAGACGTTTTCTGCAGTAGAAGTTAAAGAAAAGAAAACATTCAGATTCTAAAGTTCTTTGAGGGCCTCTTCGAGGCCCTCTGTTATTTCTTCAAAATCATTCTTCTTCACATTCAGAAAAAACTTACGATCATTATTTTTAGTGTAACAGGCAATGGCGATTGCATCGTCACATTGGCCAAGACAACCGCTTCTGATCATCTTGATTTCGCCTTTATGATGTTCTTTGGCCCATTTCTTGAGCTTATCTGCAAGTTCGTCCGAGTTATGCTTTGAACACGCCTTACCGAAATTACAGACGTAAACTTCAAGCTTAGTTTCAATTTCTTTTTCTTTCATAGAGTTCCTGAAACAATTTTATCGAGGAGTGGACCTTCGAGTGTGACAACTGATGGTTTTGGAATATCACCATCTGGCCAGCGACTCGTAAGTTTGTTTGCACTTTCACTTACTTCGCCTGGGTGCTGTACTGATAAGAAGAGTGTCTTATAGTCCGGAGAAAAGCAAGGCCCGGTGAATTCAGCATCGATTGGTGCTGTTGCGACACGAACTACTTCTCCTGCATGAGCACCGCTTCTCATAAACACATACAGTCCGTTATTACCCAATCCCTGATAAGGACCGTTGTTCACATCTGTTCCAGACATGTCAGTCGTAAACCAGAGATTTCCTTTTGGATCAAAAACCATGTTGTCTGGGCATGCGAATCCATTTTCTTTACTGCCAGAGAGGAAAGTATCGTGCTTGAAAGTTAAAGAGCCTGGATCATTGTTATCTTCCATGATCTTTAGAATTGAACCCATGTAGTTTTTCTTAGGCTTATTGTTAGTCAGTGTCACAAGCACATTGCCTGTAAGTGGATCAAACTCAATGTCCTCAGGGCGATCAAGTGGAGTTGCTCCTACAATCTTCGCAGCTTCTCGTGCAAAGATCTGAATATCAGTTTGAGATTTAAAATGTTTTTTTAGAATCGGTTGATCTTCAATATCGAGCGAAAGCCACTTTCCTTGCTCAAGATTGGCAACATAGAGTTTACCTTTTTCTAGGGAAGTTTCCGAGTCTGAGATGAATTTATAAAAATGTTCATCGTTAGTATCATCACCAGTGTAGGCCACGATCTTGCCATTTTTAGCTTTCGTGACGGCTGCACACTCATGCGCACATCTTCCGAGTGATACTAACTTTTTTGCCTTACCAGTTTTAGGTTCAACTTCCACAACCCAGCCGTAGTGTTGAGGTGGCTTCGGATAAAACTTGTTCCACCCAAGCCAGCTGTTCTCATCTTTTTTACCTTTGCTATCTACTTCACCCCAGAACATGTCATAGTTTTCTTCACAAGTGAGAAATGTCCCCCATGGCGTGTAACCACCGGCACAGTTTCCCATAGTTCCTTCTGCGATATGTGATCCTGCGATCTTTTCATTCCAGGCAAATGGAATTTTTGTGTATGAATCAAGGCGGCGGTTATATTGAGAGTTGGGAATGACTTTCCAGTCACCATTTTCTTTTTTCACTTCGAGGATACTTCCACCAACTTCAAAACGTTCTTTATCAATGTTGGCCTTCGTTCTTTCAATGCCTCCGATGAAGACAGGATTCACATATTCGTGATTGACCCACATGAGGCCGTGATCTTTTGCCAGTGGGTGGAAGGCAATGAAGTCATTGTTGTAACCGAATTTTTGAGTCGGGTTGATCTTGTCTCCCCACCGAATGAGGATTTTGTAGTTTAAACCATCAGCAGTGAGAAGTTTATCCTCAAGAGAAGGGCCGACTCCCAACATGGGTTGAGTCACCTTACTTGTAGTCGAGCAACCTGGTAGAGAAGCTAGAACACCTGAAACACCAAGGAACTGTAGGAATTCGCGACGATTCATAACACCTTCTGAAATTTTTTTTTAACTATGATAATATGAAGTATGACCAATTACCATTTGCCTCTTATCCTCTTTGATCCTGAATGCCCTCTATGCCTGCGTTTTAAGCAGGGTCTGGGGTTCCTTGATAAGAACTTAACATTTGTCTCGGCGCGGGAAGATGCCGTCTATGAAGCATTCCCTGAGCTGAACAGACAGGCATGCCTGGAAGCTGTTCATATGATCACGGCAGATAAAAAAATTTTAAAGGGTCCTGAGGTTGTGGATTATCTCGTCGAGACATTACCAGGTGTTTCGAAGCTAGCCTGGCTTTTGGATAATGAACAAGGCCAGAAAGTGAAAAACTATTTTTACGAGAAAGTAGAGGAACTAAGAGAGCTCACAAACAGAAAAGATTCTGATTGTGAGCAATGCCCTCGTCGTTAGAATAGTGCTGAAGCGACTTTTTGAATCGCAGTAGATTTGCCCATCGAATAGAAATGCAGGCATGGAACTTTATGTTGAATAAGTTCTTTTGACTGATGAATGGCCCATTCAATACCAACATTTTTCACATCATCATCCGTGCGGCATCTTTCAATGGCATCGATAAGATCTTCTGGCATATCGATAAAGAAGTTTCGTGGAAGATTAAAGATTTGTGACTTCGTTGTGATTGGCTTCAGGCCCGGGATAATCGGAACATTGATACCCTCAGAACGACACTTGTCTACAAACTCAAAGAACTTCTTATTATCAAAAAACATTTGAGTCACGATGTAGTCAGCACCATTGGCTATTTTTTGTTTAAGAAACTTGAGATCAGTTTTAAGGTTTGGTGCTTCAAAATGCTTCTCAGGATACCCGGCAACACCGATGCAAAATTTAGTGGGAGTAGGGTTTTGAAGCTCGTCCGAACGGTATACGCCTTTATTCATTGAATAGATTTGTGTGACAAGCTCGTCTGCAAAACGGTGACCTCCAGGTGTTGCTTCAAAAGTTTTCTGACCTTTGATGCTGTCACCTCTCAGAGCGAGAACGTTATCAATACCCAGGAAGTTCAGGTCAATCAGAGCGTACTCAGTTTCTTCCTTAGTGAATCCTCCGCAAATGATATGCGGAACAGTATCAACGTGGAACTTGTGCATAAGAGCGGCACAAATGGAAACGGTACCAGGGCGTTTTTTGATTGATTTCTGTTCAAGGAGGCCGTTAGGCATTTTTTTAAATACGTATTCTTCACGGTGATAGGTTACGTCGATGAACTTCGGCTTAAATTCCATCAATGGATCAATATTATCGAATAACTTCTGGATGCTTTCACCGGTACTAGGTGGAAGAATCTCTAGCGAGAACAAAGTCGATTTCGCATTCTTAATGTGTTCAGTTACCTTTGCCATATCTACCTTTTAAAACAAGTTGGCCGAAAGCCATTTTTCCATTTCGTTAACACTCATGTCTTTTCTTTTAGCATAATCTTCCAGCTGGTCTCTGCCGATTTTCCCAACGTTGAAATAACGGGATTCAGGACTCGCAAAATACCAACCACTGACAGATGAAGGTGGAACCATCGCCATTGAATCAGTGAGAGAGACGCCAATCGTTTTCTCAATATTTAACATCCGGAAGAGAGTTTTCTTCTCTAGGTGATCCGGGCAAGCAGAGTAACCTGGGGCCGGTCGAATACCTTGATATTTTTCTCTTACCAGATCCTCTTTGCTTAAAGATTCAGTAGGGACATATCCCCAATATTCTTTTCTCACTTTAAGGTGGAGATATTCAGCAAAAGCTTCTGCCAAACGATCAGCAAGAGACTTCACCATGATCTGGTTATAGTCATCCTGATCCTTTTCATACTTTTTAGAAAGCTCATCGAGACCGATACCGCTTGTGACACAGAAGGCTCCGATGTAATCAACTTTTCCTGATTCCTTTGGAGCGATGAAGTCGGAGAGTGATGGATTAGGAGAAGATGCTTCATCCATTTTGCGTTGAGAGCGAAGCATATGAAGAACTTCAGTCACCTTCTGATCGTTTCCAACTTGAAGAATCTTCTGATGTTTTCCATGCTTTTCGCAGGTCCACTCATGAACTTTGTCTTCGACTGCATAAACAGCGATATCGTCACCAACAGCATTTGCCGGGAACAGTCCGAAAACTGCTTTTGCTTTCAGAGATTTATTTTTCACAATTTCTTTCAGTAATCCCTGAGCATCGTTAAAAAGTTTCTTGGCTTCTTCACCAACAGCTTTATCTTCAAAAATCTGAGGATAAGCTCCTCGAAGCCTCCATGTCATAAAGAAAGGAGTCCAGTCGATATAGGGAATAAGATCAGCAACTGAAACATCTTCAAGAACCGTAAGGCCAAGTTTAGTAGGCTTTCTGATCTCTGCGGTATTCCAATCAATTTTTAGTTTGTTCTTGCGGGCCTCAGTAAGTGTGAGGAATTTCTCCTCAGCTTGAGAAGCTGCGTGAGCTTCACGCATCTTCACATATTCTGCTTTCTGTTCATCGTGCACTTTTAACTTCGTGTTCTGATTCAGAAATTTTTCAACAACTGGAACAGCTCGTGAAGCATCAGCAACGTGAATGATGGAACCATCGTAGTGAGGATCAATCTTAACAGCGGTGTGAACTCTCGAAGTCGTAGCTCCACCAATCAGAAGGGGAACCGTAAAGTTCTGACGCTTCATTTCCTTGGCGACATGAACCATTTCATCAAGCGATGGAGTAATGAGACCAGAAAGGCCGATCATATCCACATTCAGCTTTTTAGCTTCTTCAAGAATCTTTTCTGCGGGAACCATCACGCCAAGGTCGATGACTTCATAGTTATTACAACCAAGAACCACTCCCACAATGTTTTTACCGATATCATGAACATCACCTTTTACAGTGGCCATGAGAATTTTTCCGGCATGCTTGAGGGCCTGCCCTGATTTCTCCTGTTCAATATAGGGCTGAAGATAAGCAACAGCCTTCTTCATGACTCGAGCTGATTTTACAACTTGAGGAAGGAACATCTTTCCTTCGCCGAAAAGATCGCCAACCACACTCATGCCTGACATGAGAGGGCCTTCGATCACTTCGAGAGGACGAGAAACTTTCTTGCGAACTTCCTCGGTGTCTTCGTCGATGTGATCAACGATTCCTTTAACGAGAGCGTACTCAAGACGCTTCTCAACCGGAAGTGATCTCCAGGCATCATCTTTCTTCTCAGCTTTTCCTTCTGACTTAACTTTTGAAGCGAATTCAATCAGTCTTTCAGTTGCATCATCACGACGATTGAAAATTACGTCCTCAACATGCTCAAGAAGATCTTTCGGGATGTCAGAATAAACCGGAAGGGCGCCAGCATTCACAATCCCCATGTCCATGCCGACTTTGATTGCATGATAGAGGAAAGCTGAGTGCATAGCTTCGCGGACAATATTATTTCCACGGAACGAGAAAGAGAGGTTTGAAACACCACCACTTACTTTGCAGTAAGGGAGATTTTCTTTAATCCATTTTGTTGCGTTGATGAAATCAACTGCGTAGTTGTTATGCTCTTCCATCCCAGTTGCCACGGTGAGGATATTTGGGTCAAAGATAATATCTTCCGGAGCGAAATTTACTTTCTCTGTAAGGATTTTATAAGCACGTGAGCAGATATTAATTCTTTTCTCGTAATTGTCGGCCTGACCTTTTTCATCAAAGGCCATGACTACAACGGCTGCTCCATATTTTTTTACGAGGCGCGCGTGCTCAATGAACTTGGCTTCGCCTTCCTTGAGTGAGATCGAGTTTACAATCGCTTTACCCTGGATGCGCTTCAATCCTGCTTCAATCACACTCCATTTCGATGAATCGATCATGATGGGGACTTTACAGATATCTGGCTCTGAGGCGACAAGGTTCAGGAAGTTTACCATGACGGCTTCCGAGTCGATCATCCCTTCATCCATGTTGATGTCGATGA
>JACCDR011852835.1_pt1 | contig 12917 bp, 10 predicted proteins | sample 7446431 | NCBI WGS metagenome assembly JACCDR01 (sample SAMN15323443, study PRJNA562643) | freshwater metagenome | isolation source: river surface water | place: USA:Blue River Watershed | collected 2017-08-17
CAGACCATACAGACCATACAGACCATACAGACCAAACAGACCATACAGACCATACAGACCATACAGACCATGCGAAGCATTCTCAGCATGAATCGCCGGCTCTACCTCGGCTACCCAGCCTGCCACAGGCTCCGGAACAGCACCCCACTTCACGTCCGTCGACGTCGCAGTCGACTTCAGCGAATTAATACAGGATTCCGTTATGCGGTTATTGCACACCATGTTGCGCGTTGGCGACCTTGATCGTTCGATCGCGTTTTATACCCAGGTTCTCGGCATGCGCCTGTTGCGACAGCAGGCCTATCCCGAGGGTCGATTTACCTTGGCTTTTGTAGGCTATGGCGATGAAACGGATCACACTGTGATTGAGCTGACGCACAATTGGGATACCGCCGCTTATGACCTTGGCAAGGGCTTTGGCCATATCGCCATTGGGGTGGCGGATGTCTATGCCGCCTGTGAACGCATTCGCATGGCCGGTGGCAAAATTGTGCGAGAGGCGGGCCCTATGCAAAACGGCACTGTGGTGCTCGCCTTTGTCGAGGACCCGGACGGTTACAAAATCGAACTTCTCCCGCTCGACCACCATAAGGCTGCCTCATGATCAAATTGACGGGTGTAAGTCTGCAGCGCGGTATCAAGCAGTTATTTACCGGCGCCGATATGACGGTATTTTCCGGCGACAAAATCGGTTTGATCGGGGCTAATGGCACGGGGAAATCCAGCTTATTTAAGCTGCTGACGGCGGAGCTTGCGCTCGATGGCGGCAGCTTAGACATCCCCAAACAGTGGCAAATTGCCCATATGGCTCAAGAGGTTGAGGCGGGTGAGGCCACCTGTTTAGAGTATGTACTAGCCGGTGACGCCCCTCTCTGTGCGTTGGAGGCACAGCTTGCGACAACCGAAGATGGCGAAACTCTGGCGAACTTGTACCACGAGTACGAATTGCTCGATGGCTACAGCGCCCGAGCGCGGGCAACACAATTGCTGCACGGCCTCGGCTTTGAAGGCGATGCCCCAGAGCGCCCGGTGTCGAGCTTCTCGGGCGGCTGGCGAATTCGGTTGAATCTCGCACAAGCCTTGATGTGCCGATCCGATTTATTGCTCCTGGATGAGCCAACTAACCACTTGGATTTGGACGCGACCTTGTGGCTTGAAAAAAAATTGAAGGACTATGCCGGTACCTTGTTAATTATTTCGCACGATCGGGATTTTCTCGACAATGTGGTGACGCGCATTGCCCATTTGGAAAATGGCAAATTGATTCATTACAGCGGCAATTATTCCGCGTTTGAACGCCAAAAAGCCGAGCGCCTCGCCCAGCAGCAGGCCGCCTTTGAAAAGCAACAAACGCGTGTGGCAGAGATTGAAGACTTTGTGCGGCGGTTTCGCGCCAAGGCCACAAAAGCCAAACAGGCGCAAAGCCGCTTAAAAGAATTGGAGCGCATGGAGCAATTGTCGCCCGCCCATGTGGATTCACCCTTTACGTTTCGATTTTTACCGCCCGAGCGCATCCCGCAACAATTATTGACCTTTGATGCGGTGAGTCTTGGGTTTGGTGAAACAGCCCTGCTCGAGAATCTTGCCTTCAGCTTGCATGGCAACAGCCGTTTAGGCTTGCTCGGGGCTAACGGCGCGGGCAAGTCGACCTTGATGAAAGCCTTGGCAGGTGTTTCGCCCTTAATGGCAGGCACACGTATTGAGGGCGCGTACCTTGCGATTGGGTATTTTAATCAGCATCAATTAGAGGCTCTGGACTTGCAGGCGTCCTGTTATTTGCACCTACAGCGCCTAACCCCGGCTGCCAGCGAGCAGAGTATCCGCAATTTTTTGGGCGGGTTTGACTTTATGGGCGATCGCGTGTTTGAGGCAATTACGCATTTTTCTGGCGGGGAAAAAGCCCGTTTGGCGCTCGCGATTTTGGCCTGGCAAAAACCCAATTTACTGTTGCTGGATGAGCCAACCAACCACTTGGATTTAGAAGTGCGCCACGCCTTGACCCTCGCGCTGCAAGCCTATGAGGGCGCCATGGTGGTGGTGTCGCACGATCGCCATTTATTGCGCAATACGGTCGATGAGTTTTGGTTGGTCGAGGCCGGTCGTGTCGAGCCCTATGACGGCGATTTGCACGATTACGAAGCCCGCATAGCGGCGACTCCCGCCGCCAAAACGCCCAAAGCGGGCAAGCCCCAGAAGGCGTCTGCGACCCCCAAAAACAGCGGCGACAACGCCAATCGCGAACAGATCAAAACCCTGAGCCAATCCCTGAAAAAAGTGGAAAAAAGCTTAGAGCAGGCTCAGGTAGCTTTGGCGCGCGTCGACCAGCAACTCGCCGATCCGAGTCTTTACCTCGCAGGCAATGCCGCAGCCGCGCCACTTCTGAAAGAGCAGGCCAAATGGCAAGCGGAAGTCCAGCGGTGTGAAGAGGAATGGTTGGTATTGTCAGATAATTTGGATAGTCTTGCCGGTACGCGGGCGTAACAGGGCCTGCGGCTCGGGATTGGGTGATTTAACGCGAGGCGAAAACATGGCTAATGGTGAGACGGTCGATAAAATTTTGCATGCCGCGACCCTGCTCTTTTCAGAGCGCGGTTTTGCGGAAACGTCCTTGCGCACCATTACCAGTTTGGCCGATGTGAATTTGGCGGCGGTCAATTACCATTTTGGGTCAAAACAAGCCTTGATTCAGGCGGTGTTTAGTCGGGTGTTGCAGCCGTTTTGTGTTGCGCTGGATACGCGCTTGGCCTCGCTCAATCCGCAACCGGTACAGGAACCCAAAACGCTCGCGATGAAGCCGATTTTGATGGCAATCACCGAGGCGTTTATTGAAACGCAAAAGGCCCTGGGCGAAAGGCCAGAGCGTTTCGCCAAGCTGATGCTGCTGGCTTACACCCAGTCGCAAGAGCATTTGCGCCAGTATTGTAATGCCCGTTTTGGCCAAACCTTGACGCGGTTGCTCTGTTTGTTACAACAGGCGGCACCGCATCTGTCGCCGGTGGATTTTTTTTGGCGGATGAATTTTATGTTGGGGGCTTCCCTCTTTACACTATCGAGTTTTGATTCCTTGATAGCCCTTTTACACAAGGCCCCGGACGACATGACCTTGGAAGACATAGTGCCCTATTTGGTGCCGGCCATGACGCAGCTCTTAGCCAGCCCTTGCCTCGATAGCGAGCCGGTGTGATGCCGGCGTTTCACCTTAATCACCCGAAGGTTCAGGGTGCCGTTGTCATCGATCTGGCGGGGTTTGAATTGGATGCCGAGGATCGGGAGCTGTTGGACCATCCCCAGGTGGGTGGCGTGATTCTGTTTGCCCGCAACTACAGTGACCCGGAGCAGGTCACCGCATTGATTGCCGCAGCGCGTGCGGTGCGGCGGGATTTATGGGTGGCGGTGGACCATGAAGGCGGCCGGGTGCAGCGCTTCAAAACCGGTTTGACGGAATTGCCGGCCATGCACCGCTTGGCCAGATGGCACCCTGACTGGCTGAAACCAGCGGCAGAGCTGGCCGCGCGCGAACTATTGGCCCTTGGTATCGATAGCACGTTTGCACCGGTGCTCGATCGTTACAATCCGGCCAGCCGGGTGATTGGGGATAGGGCTTTTCATGAGTCACCGCGCGACATCACCCGTTTGGCGGGTGACTGGATAGCCGGTTTGGCAGCGGCGGGCATGGGTGCTATCGGCAAGCACTTCCCAGGGCATGGCGGGGTCGCGGCCGATACCCACCACGAGATCGCGATCGATGAGCGATCTTGGCCAGAGCTTGCCGCAAGCGACGCCGAGCCGTTTATTCAATTAGCGTCGCGCTTAGCCGGCATAATGCCGGCTCATGTGATATTCCCCGAGTGTTGTGATAAACCCGTGAGCCTGTCACCTCACTGGTTGCGCGAGCGTTTACGTGGGCAGTTACAGTTTGAGGGCGCCATCGTGAGCGATGACCTGAGCATGGCCGCTGCGACTGCCTGGGGTGGCTCTGTGGCGGCAGCCCAAATGGCCTTGGAAGCCGGCACTGATCAGGTCTTGGTGTGCAATCGTCGGGCTGACGCTATCGCCCTGCTGGAAGCCCTGGAATCAGCCAACTTCCGTCTCAGTGATCAAGCCTTGACCCGCTGCCAACGGCTATCAGCCGCGCCTTTGCGCGCCCGAGGCCTACCCCGCTTGGCCGACATCCGCGCGGATGCGGCCTTGAGTCACCTGTCGTCGCGCCTCGCTGACTTGGCACAGCGGTCATGATGTGCGATGACGATGTCCCCCGATTTGTTCAAAGGTATTCTATGAATTCGTCGCCGCTTTGGCCGCCCGCTGAGTGTTTACTGACCTATGACGAGGTTGAGTGTGCTATTGCAGCCTTGGCCGGGCAGCTCAATCAGCGCTTGTTGAATAAAACGGTCTTGGCGATTTGTGTGATGAATGGCGGGCTGGTATTCAGCGGGCTCTTACTGCCTCAGTTGAGCTGTGCACTCAGGCTCGATTTTTTGCGCGTCAGCCGTTATCGCAATACGACACAGGGCACCGATGAGTTGGATTGGTTGGTGCTGCCGAGCCAACCGTTGCAGGATCAAACCGTGTTATTGCTCGATGATATCTACGACGAGGGCAAAACGCTGGAGGCGCTCGTGGATTGGGCCCGAAAAGCGGGAGCTGCCGAGGTGATTACGGCGGTGATGGCCAATAAACAGCACGACCGCAAGCCGCTTAAAAATCAGATGGACTATGCGGCCTTCTCGGTTCCCGATGCCTATGTGTTTGGCATGGGCATGGATTACCAGGGGCTCTGGCGCAATGCCAGTGGCATTTGGGCGCTTACCGAGGACGCGGTGTGATCACCTAGGTATTGTAAGGTCTGGGCCTCTAGGGGCCGCAGGTTTAACACACATCGGAGACACGTTATGCAATCTAATCCTGTAGGCTGGTTTGAAATCTACGTTCAAGATATGCCGCGCGCCAAAGCTTTTTACGAAGGCGTTTTCCAAGGCACCTTAGAGGCTTTAACCAACCCAGCGGTCGAAAGTTATCCCGGCATGGAAATGTGGATTTTTCCCATGTCCATGACGGAATTTGGCGCTGCCGGCGCCTTGGTCAAAATGCCGGGATGCCCATCTGGCGGCAGCACTCTCGTGTACTTTTCGTGCCGGGATTGCGCAGTTGAAGCCCAGCGCGCAATCGACTTTGGCGGCGCGATCTTTCAAGCGAAAATGTCGATTGGCGAGCATGGCTTTATTGCCCTGGTTGAGGATACCGAAGGCAATCGCATTGGCCTGCATTCGATGGCTTAACGCGGCCTTAGGGCGCGACCGTATAACGCAGTAGAAATCCTCGAATGGCGCGTGCCAGTGCGCTTTCGGTCGCCGTTTCGGTGCGGGTATCGAGGCTGTCGGGGGCCATTTCGCGCGTGAGGTAGGGGCTTGCCGCTTTACCGCTTGCGGCGATTTTGCGCGCTTTTTGCTGATCCCGCTTGTAGGCCGTTGCCGATTGCTGTGCCGGTGCGGTGAGGATGTCGAGGACGGGGCCTTTCATGTTTGGCCACCAAGATGCCGTCGCCAGATTTTGCGGTTCACCCAGGAGTGGGTTGACCAGAATCCAGCCACTCAGTGAATTGGGTTCGGTGGCTAAGGCATTCAGCAGCTGCTCGGCCCCGAGGCCACACCCCAACCCAAACAGCGGTGCCCGTCCTTGTTCGGTGATATGCGCCAAGGCGCTTAACAGGCGATCACGCGCTTGTTGGCGGTTATCGCGAGGGGGTGCCAGTGCCTCGTCTGTCGGTGTGGCGTCTGTTGCGGCCGCTGGGGCGACTGTCTCGGTTTGCACCGGGTCGGCGCTGTCGTCAAACACCTGGTCTTTTTCATCTGGCAGCGCTTCGGCGGGGGTGACATCGGCGTCGACTTCGTCGGCCCCTTTATCGGTGCCGTCAGTCGGGCTCGCCGGGGCCGCTTGAACCGGTGCTGGTCTTGGCGGCAGCACTTTGGTGTTTTGGCCCGGCAAGGTCACGACAAGACTCGAAAACCCGCTCGCGGCCAAGTCGCTTTGCAAGCGTGTTAGCTGGAGCGGGCGGCTGACCACAGCCTTCTCGCAGGGGGCTATCAGCAACTTGCCGCGCAGAGCCCGCTCGGTTGGCGCTTGCCACAGCGCCAAAAAACGTTCTGGTGGCGCCCCGTCAGTGGCGGTTGCCGTCGTGGAGGGTGTCTCTAGCCAAATGCGCTGGGGTTTCGGCCAGCCGCCGGGCTCGGCGTCCAACAAGGCAGACTGCGCGCTCTCCGAGTAGTGCCACAGCAGCCCCGGTTTCAGGGGGGTGGTGGGGGGCTTGGCAGGGGCCGCGCCCGCCTTGTCGTCGGTTGTATCCGGTGTGTCGGCTGAGCCTGGCTCGGGTGAGGTTTCGCTTGGCGCTTCGCCAGCGGGTACTGTTTTCGTTTTAGGGGTTGATGCGTCAGGGGTTGATGTATCAGGGATTGATGTATCAGGGATCGAGGCGGCTGGCTCCTCGGCGGCGATGGCCAGGCGACAAGGCGCCAGCAGCAGGCCCAGGATCAGCAGCCCGCGCAAAAAGCCGGGCAACTGCAGAGGCCGGTATCGCTGGATGATCATGTCGATGAGGGCGCGCATTGAACAACTCCTGTATCCAGTTGGCGCTAGAGCGTTTTGAGATAGGCGATCAGCGCGCGTTTGTCGCGCTCAGGCAGCTGAGTGCCGTACAGATGCCCTTGATTGCTGTTGCCGGCTAGGCGTGTATCAAACAGGCTGCGATGGGGGCCGGGTTTTGCGTCAAAGCCGAGTTTATCGCTGTCGAGTTGGTGACTGCCCACGTAAAACTGGACTGGCCTTTGCGCGGGCGGTTGCAGCAGGTCCCAGACACTCGGGACTGAGCCATTGTGCAGATAGGGCGCGCTGGTCCAGATGCCGTTGAGGGGGCGCGCTCGGTAGGCTTTGCGGGTGAAGTCGAGTTCAGTCGCCGGATTTTTGGCAAATTCGGTATAGAGGGCGGTGAGGCTATCGAGCGGATGGCGTAAGAGGGCGCCAATCGCTGCGTGGGCTACCAGCTCCACTGGCTGGGTTTGTGCGCCTATCACCGGGCCTGCAAACAGCAAGGTTTTTTGACCGGCGAGCTTGCCACTATTGACGCGTCTGTCGACAAAATTGCTGGCCATGGCCGGGTCTGTGCCGATGCTCTCGAGTGGTACCAGCACACTCGTGAATTGGCGCTGGCTGTCGAAGCGATTGCTGATGGCATGGCAGGCTAGGCACTCGGTCGTGTAGAGGGTTTTGCCACGACTGACGTCCTCGGGATCAGGTTTGCCGAGCAGATGGTCCGGCCAGAGCGGCGATGTCAGTTGATAGTAGTGGCGCTGAAAAAGCCCCAGGTTTTTGATCTCGACGCTACTGTGGTAGCCCCAATAGGGCTTGTCGCTGAGAGCGATTTGGCCATAGACGGCAAGGGCAGTGGGGACATTCTGGCCCAATGGGCCCGGCTCGCGATTGGGTGCCGAGCCGTTCCACTGGACGCTATCGTGGTGGGAGGCATCCCAGAGCACGGGGATGCTGACGGGCGCATCCGGGCTGTGGCGATTTTGCGGCAGCCCCAAGGCTTCGGCTGAGATCGTATTAAAAATGATGCCAAACGCGTCCAAACGGCCATAACCGTAGGGGACCTCAGTGTGGTTGATCGTTAAGCGCTTAGTAAAGTAGTCGGCGCGCGCTTGCATGGCCTGCCGTAACGGGCCGGGCGGCAGTTGCAGCCTTTGCGCAAAACGCTCGAAGCGGGCGGGATTGTCGAGCGTGTGCTGGAGTGCCGCCAGAAGCAGCTGTTCAAAACGGCCAAAGTCCAGCAAGCCGGCACCGCCGTCAATTAACAGGGTCTGGTCGCCGATGCTGACCCTGCCAGTATGGCAGGCGGCGCAATTGAGCCCGAACCAGGGTTCGTGATCGCGCTCGCTGAGGCTAAACCCGACGGGTAAACCGTAGGTATTGTTGGTCGCGTGTAGGCTGGGAATAAACCCCAGCTCTTCAAGCCGCTCTGGGTCCGACAGCTTCCCCGGTTTTTCTGGATGCTCCAGGTTGAGAAACCACGCAACCGGCAGAATCTGCGAGCCAAACGACAGGTGGCTCAGGGTCTGGCGGATGTCAGCTGTCCAGTTTTGCTGTAGCGTTGCGATCTGATCCGGCAGGCTGTAATGGGTGAACTTCTCGGTTTCTGGCTGGTTCAGTTTGATTGCGACCGCGAGGGCACCCCCGGCCAAAGTCAAACCAGTCAAAACAGACACGAAAAATGATTTCATTGCGGGGCTCGCTATGCTGAAGGGTGAACCAGGCGCTGCCGAGTCGGCGCCTCGCCAAGGGTGCAGACTAGGTATAAACCGTCGCGCTGTCAAAAGCGCTGAGGCCCCTCGCACTGCCCCATTATCCACTCAGGAGTTAACCGGATGACTGCTGTTGGCCGCATCACAGCCTCGTGCGCGTTAGGCAGCCTATTACTGGCGACCTCCGAGCTTTTGGCGCAGTCAGGCAATGCTAGCGTGTTGGAAGCTCAGGTTCAGGCTCAGGCAGCGCAGCCGCAGCTGTTTGCTGATGATCTGGTTGCACCCTGCCAATCGCTGGCCACCGATCGCCATCGCTACCGCGAGCAGCTGCTCTCAATTCAAGCGGATAACCGGTTTGCGGGCCTGCAAGGGCTGGAAATTGGCCGAGTGAGTTTTGTACGGCTCGATGTGTTTGATACCGAGTTGAGCCACGAAAACAACATCCTCTACCGTTGGGTTAACCGCCTACATTTGCGCACGCGCGAATCCACCCTCAAGGCGCAACTGTTGTTTCGGCCAGGTGACCGCTTAGATCCCCAAAAACTCTATGAAACTGAGCGCAATCTGCGCGCTCGGAGTTATTTGTCCCAAGCTTTTGTGATGCCAGAAGCTCGGTGCGGCAATCACGTGGATGTGGTGGTGGTGACCCAAGATGCCTGGACAACCCAGCCTATTTTTACCGCCAGCCGCGCAGGCGGTGAGAGCGAAGCGCGATTTGGCCTGGTGGAGGGCAATGTGGCGGGCACGGGTGCTCAGGTGTCTGTTCAGTACGAAAAGGGCAGTGAGCGCAATCGCTTGGCCTATGGATTTAAAAAGGACTACCTCTTTAAGAAGCCCTACCGGCTGGAGTTGGGTTATAGCGAAAACACGGATGGCGCCAACAGTTATTTGGCGCTCAGCAAACCTTTTTACACCCAGGACACACCCTGGGCCTCGGAGGTTCGCGCTGAACAGCTGGCCGAGCGGTTACAGTTCGAGTGGCAAGACCAATTGCTCGCCGCTTACGACCGCGAGGCTGAGGCCTTCTCCATCTCAGTGGCTCGACAAAAAGGGCGTTGGGGCGATTACCGCTTGCGTTGGCACCTGGGCCTGTCCCGCGAGCAGGAACAGTTTGATGAATTTGTCGGTCAAGAGGCGCTAGCGCCCAGAACACTTGGGGATATCACCTACTCCTGGGTTGGGCTCAGTTGGGTGGCGACCCGTTTTGCGGTGCTCAAAAACCTGAACAGCATTGAACGCTTGGAGGATATTCCCCTCGGAAGCCAGGGCTTGGTAACGGTCGGGCTAGGGGACACAACCACAGGCGAGCCGTTGCAGGTTTGGACAATTGCCCAAACCTGGACACGCTTGCAACCTGAGGGTATTTGGCGCTGGGGGTTGGAGGGCGAGGGGCGTGAGAGTGATCAAACATCTTATGCACTGCATATGGAAGGCGATTACCGGTATTTTTGGCGGCCTCAACATCAGCTCGGGGTGACGGCACGCTACGACCGAGCCAAGCCCCTCGGGCTGCATCAGGCGCTGAGGCTTGGCGGCTTTGAGGGTGTTAGAGGATACCCGGCAAGCTGGGCTTATGGCGATGAGCGCTTAGGGGCCTCTGCTGCCTATTGGTACTTCAGTCCGCGCCATTTTTGGAGCTTGATGCGCTTGGGCGCGACAGCTTATGTGGACGTCGCTCAGCTGCGCAACGGGGCTTTCAGTTTGCCATCTGACTTAGCGGCAGACCGCGCCACCTTCGGTCCTGACGAGGTTGCGGGCCGATGGTTGCACAGTGTGGGGTTCGGCTTGCGTTTGACGTCGTCTAAAACGCGCATCGGCAATGTCGTGCATATCGATGTAGCCTTCCCCACAGCCTATCGGGAGCAAGTCGGGCGCTATGAAATTTTATTGCGCGCTGAAAAATATCTGTAAAAGTGCTGCGTTGGAGCGCTCTTAAAAAGAGGTTTTGTTGCCGAGGGGCTAGGGAGAGCGGTGCCTCCGGTGTCTTTGGGTGGTCTATCACGTTTGGTGGCATGAGTAATATGTGTGGCGCAAGTTCTGTGATTTTTATCATGACCATCCGCGCACTTGTCGTTTAAGGTAGTCAGCTATCGTAGCGATTTACTTGGATGTCGAGCGGGGCAAAAGTGATGCAATACTTTTTACGCAGTATGGTTTTAGTGTCGGCCATAGGGCTGCATGGGTGCGCTGGCGAGGGTAAAATTAATTCGTCGATGACCGCGGATGCATCCCAATCTGTTTTGCAATCATCGAGTGTCACGGCAATAAGCTCACAACCGTCATCGGTGGCCAGATCCGTGGCGAGTTCTTCTTCCACAAGCTCTTTTTCTACAAGTTCCGCTGCCAGTTCACTATCGCAGCCACCGCAAACCGGCCCCAAACATTTAACTGAGCTTGATGGCACACCCATTTTAGATCCGCTCTTTAGCAAACAATATCAACTGACCTATGACGGGCGCGAGATTGATGGCTTTCGGGGATATGGGCACTTGGATACGCGTGTGCTTGAGGCGTGGTCGATCACTAAAGGTGACCCAACGATTGGAATCGGTGTTTTTGACAGGCCCGTGGGCCCTCACGAAGATTTACCGACGATTAATTATTTTGAGTTCGGTGATATTAAATCCGAAGATGGATTGGGCCATTTTCATGGTACAGGATCAGCCGGCATAATGGTCGCCCAGCACAATAATATAGGGATTCGCGGTATTTCACCGAATTCACCGCTCTATGCTGCATTTTCGTTTCCCGCGACTTTCAAACCCGGTTATTACCCCGCGACTTTGAAATGGATGTCAGCCAATAACGTGGGGGTGGTCAATCAAAGTTTTTTAAGCTCAGCGGCGTGTGGTTATTACGATGAGAATATGTACCTTGAAGCGCATCGCGCGATGATTGAGTTTTTCAATAATGCGCGCAGTGGTTTAGGGGGGGTAATTGTTAATTCTGCGGGGAATTCTCAAGGCAATCCTGATAGCAGTCTGCAAGGCGAGAGCTGTATCGCGGGGGATGGAATGTTGACACCTTCAGTGATCACAGTTAGCGGTTTTAGTCTGCTTAATAAGTTAACCAATTATTCGCAGTTTGGCGTCAAGGTGGGCATTGCTGCGCCCACACAGGATATGAACCCCAAGACGCCGGGTGTTTATACAACAACGCGAGCCGACGAGCCCGAGAACGACGAAATATTGCGTTCCTATACCGATGCTTACGGTGGCACATCAGCGGCAGCCCCGGTTATTTCGGGTGTGGTTTCGTTAATTATTGCCGCAAATCCTGAACTGACCGCCGCGCAAGTCACAGAGATTCTGTATTTAACCGCGCAGGATGTGCTCACTCCGGGTTTTGATATTCGTAGTGGCCATGGTTTTGTGGATGCTTACGCCGCTGTGCTCGAAGCAAAACGCCGTCAAGATTTACCGCATGTGCATTTAAGCGTTGAAGATCCGACGCTTGATCTCGGTGATGTTGCGATACTGTCGGCAATTACCCAGCGCCTACCGGCAACCAATGTGACCTATCAATGGGATTTGGGTGATGGACATTCGTTTGAAGCGGCGGGCGAACAGGGCATTAATATTAAGCACCACTATAAGCGCGCCGGCGAATTTAAAGTCACTTTGCAAGTAGTTGATGCACAGGGTGCCGTGATTGCGTCGGATTACACCTATATTTTAATTTCTCAAGCGGGTAATTTACCGCCGCTGACTTTTGCGTTGGGGCTCTCGCAGCCATTAATTGCCGCGCCACCCTATACCTTGTCGTTTATTGGTGGCTACGGTGATTCAGATCTAGAGGATCATCAGGCATTTATTACTAATCAGCCAAAGCATATGCTTTTCGAAACCGGTGATGGTACCCAAATTCGCGAAGCAAGGTTTAAACACACCTATGAAGAGCCCGGTGAATACACCGTCAGCTTCACCCTAACCGACCCCAAAGGTGCCAGTGCATCTTTCGCGTTCCCATTGGTGATCACTAAGAATTACCAAGCGCCCGCCGCGGCAATAGATTACACGCTATCTGAACATCCATTAACCGTATTATTCAGTGCCGATAAATCCCTATCGGGCACTTTGGGTTATATCCAGTCGTACCGATGGGATTTTGGAGACGGCACCACATCCGACCAGGCTTTTCCTAAAAAAATCTTTTCTGCACCGGGGCAATACACCGTGACACTCGCAGTAGAAGACTTAGGCGGCTATTCGACGTCAGCCAGCCAGGTGATAACGGTCATGCGTTGACCCTGATCGTACACTCATAATGGTTTAATTGGTAAACTGGACTTTAGTTGTTTTACACCTGAAATTGTAACGCGATGTGACGACAAATTTTTATTGACCCGAATGGCCAAGGCCTGAATGTGCGCCAAAACTGGAAAATCATTGAATTTGGCCCAAAATTATATCCAGCGGGTAACTTTTTTATACTCGCGCAAGGCAGAATAAATTAATTTAGAGGCATTTTGCTTCATTCGAAGCAGGTTTTAATCTCCATTTAATCTTTGACAAACACCACCCCGCCAAAGCAATTTCCCCTATACAAACACCGCCGCTCATCTCTTCGATCACCACCGGGCTTGTTCAACAAGTCGGTTTGATTGCGGCTGCGCGCAATTAA
>JACCDR010213265.1_pt1 | contig 12916 bp, 15 predicted proteins | sample 7446431 | NCBI WGS metagenome assembly JACCDR01 (sample SAMN15323443, study PRJNA562643) | freshwater metagenome | isolation source: river surface water | place: USA:Blue River Watershed | collected 2017-08-17
AAACCGTTTTCGCAGATAATTTCGCAGATAATTTCGCAGATAATTTCGCAGATAATTTCGCAGATAATTTCGCAGATAATTTCGCAGATAATTTCGCAGATAATTTCGCAGATAATTTATATTGGCTTTGCCAAATTAATAGCGCCGAACACAATTATTCCGCTGTTTATTTGTGGTTGTCATAATAATCGCAACCAGTTATGTTCGCTAATATACTTGTCTATTACGACGCGCACATTTGTATAATAAAATTTGATAATATTTATTCTTAGTCATTAATTTATTATATTTTAAATGTGGACTGATACTGCGTTTGCTAAATTCAATAAACTAATTTCAATTTATAATCCAGATAAATTAAAAATATTCACCCATTTTTTAGCTCATTTATCATCTGATTTAGAAAAAACTAACCGCGGACCTGGCATGTGTTATAGGTGGTCTGATTCAACCGAATCATACTTTAATGAATTAACAGAAACGATGGATATTGACAACCTTCCAGAATTATTTATGTTAATCAGCGAATTATCTTACGATGGAATGATTTTTTGTGATGTGCGCTATGACAAAGCACTGTGTGATATGATGGATGAAATGTATATTGACGCATTGAAAAATCATAACACTAAAATGATCAATATGTTTAAAAATGAAATAGATTGCGAACATTTTTATGATTTTTTCGATGCTTATCTATATCGTAGAGATGCGAAGATTCCATATATTATGTCTGCATTATTTTGTAGCGACCATTATGATACTAAACAAATTTTATTTTGTGATGATTGTTTTGATGTTTGTGATATGGAATATTATATGAGAGAATTGTATAGGGAAAATAATAATAATTGTAGAACACTATATTATTTCCTGATGTTTGGATGTAATTTTATGGAAATGAGAGGCGAACCAATGGATAAACATTATTATCAGGCATTTAAGCATTTTATTTAAAAAAATTTGATTATAATACTATTTAATATACTTGTATTATATTCTTAATGTGGTCAATATTAGCAAAAATATCTTTTGATGAATTAATCGAAACTCTTACACCAGAGCAGTTTAAAATATTCTTTCAGTTTATGTATGAAATGTCAATTGGTAGTGATTCTGATTATGAAACTTTAAATGATAGAGTAAATGCAATGTATATTGATGCATTAGCAAAACACAATACCGAAATGATTAAAATATTTGAAGACACTGAATTTATTGATAATTATTGGTGGGCTTTTCGTGATTATATTATCCATCACTATAATAAACCAAATTTACATTATATTATGTCTTGTGTGAAATATCATCTTAAAAATAACAATAAAAATCTAATTTATAGGTTTAGAAATATTATCGATGATATTGATGAAGAGGACCTTGATATGAACCTTGATTATGTTGTAAAATATTTTCTTATGTTTGGCTGTAATATGAATACAATTGGATATGAACATATAAACATTGATCGATGGATGATTTAAAAATCATCACCGTTCATAACTTATTCGCATAAGAGAGATTTTTTATTAAAAATCTCTCTCACAAATAAAAATTAATAACTATTTTATTTAAAATAATATTTTCTATTATTTTAAATGCCAGATGAATGTCGTGAACTGTTGTTTTCATTAAAAGGAAAACAATTATTAACATTTATTAAATTTTTAAATAATGTTGGATGGTATGATAGTAATAGTAATTATGTTGGTGATTATTATGACAGTTATATTGAAGATTTGTATATCCATATGATACGAACAAATAGCAATGATTTAAGGATATTTATAGAAGACTGTCCAAAATATTTTAATCTCCAAAGACTATTTAATAATGGTCTTTATGGTAAATATATCATACCAATAACTGATATTATGTCTGATATTAAATATCGGATTAAACATAATATCCCATCACTTGAATTATTTAATGATATTTTCAAACATTGTTTAGATGAATGTGAAAACGAAGAATATCGTTATTCTATGTTGAACTTTTGTAAATATTTTATGCAGTTTGGTGCTTATGATGATGGTTTAAATGCGATTGAATTATATGCCGAATATCTTGATGAGGTGGATTATATTAAGGATCATCTTAAAAATAAAGTCTGGTTGTAATCATTTAAGTGCAATTATAACAACCAGTTTTATTTGCGAATAATTATATATATAATTTCCTTAATTTACGACTATCAATGTGTCTATAATTATTTCCTATAGATAACAATCTATATTGTAATTCCATATCAATTTTCCCCATATGTTTTATCGTTAATTTATTTCTCTTAATATTATGCATAATTGTTATCATACTATCACTATTAATTCGTATGCTATATTCAGATAATTTATTATAATCCCTAATAAGAAAATGGATTATATAACTATTACCAATAATATACATATCAATAGTAAGTATGGGGATGAACTTTTTCTTTTGATATAATGATACTATATATATCATCGCCTTACTAGTATTATCATCTGCCTCGGTGTGAAAAATACTAACAGCAGTTATAATATGTATCAATTTATCTAATATATATGTTAGCATCATATTATCTATTACATCATTAAAATTAAATAAACCTCTTTCCAATACTCTTATAGCCTTTGCGTTTAAGGGATTTATTCTTAATTCATTAAACGACCAATCAAGAGCACTATGTATTAATTTCTTTCTGACATAATTTAAATAATCATAATATTGGTTTATAATGTATCGCTTCATATAAATATAATATTTATGGAACCATAACATTAATATTATAAATGAATGCGCTTTTAAATAATATATTTCTTTTGAAAATCCATAATATCAGTTGCCAAACCAATATTAATAATATAGTTATTATTTTGGTAACCATGCTCACACCTTATATTTATTTTCTTTTTAATATTAATAATAGAATACAGTTCTTCATTTGACAATATATAATCAGCCATTTTGTCATCAGTTTTTCTGATTGATATATATAATTTATTATCATATCTATATATAAAAAATTTAAAATCGTCATATTTATTATTATCAACCATATATTTCACTAAATAATATATATTACCACTCGTAAATGCGATTTCTCTCTTAATGTCAATATCTAATATATCATACCATTCGTATATGAATGAATGAAAATGATAATTAGATTTCCAATCATATATTGGACAGTTGCTGAATGCTCTCTTGTCTCTAACATATCGAAATATGTTATTAACATATTCATAACAATCAACATATTTTTTAATATAATTAATCATACTTATATATTCATCAGCGTTAACATATTCATAATAATCAGCTGATAATATTTTTATAATACCTTTTTTAATATCATTATCCCATTTCTCTTTAATATATTCTATTAAGTCAGGTGCTAAATAACCATAATTTAATAGTTTCATATATTTATTCATTTAATACTATATTAACAATATAGTATTAAATGAATAATTTTTCAAAATTTTTTAAATTGTAAAATTCTGATACCAATCCAAAATTTGCTATTTTATTTTGATATGGACAATCATATAATAGACTTTTATGAATATTTATTGGTAATACTTGTTTAATTTTTGACTTATTATAAAAATAATAAGTCATCTTATAATGATGCCACGTATCGATTATATATTTACTAGTATCGTAATTAATAATATGATTTTCCATTGAACTCCGATAACATTTTTCACCATCCTTATAACATATATGGATAAAAATCCGATAATCATTATAGGAAGACTTATATATTTTTAATTCTTTTATAATTGGTAATCGGCATTTATAATATACATCAATAATTCTCCTGAATATTACTGACCTTTCATATATATCACTATACATATGACAACAAAATAACAATACATTTAATATATCATATAATGTATAATCATCAATTTCAGTAGTAGGGTCGCGATATACATTTTCAATAACATAAAATAGTGCATCTATTGCATACATATTTCTTGGGTTTTCATATAATATATCTATAAATTGCTTTGTCATTTCTTTAATAGTTTGCTTTTTAATTGGAGGGTAAAAGTGATTAAAAACTGATGATATAATAAAATTTGATGTTATTTTTATTGAGTATAATATTATTAGTATATCTAATATTATTAGTATATTTAATATATATATAATATACATTAATCAATTAAAATTGATAAAGTAATGCAATTATTTATCAATTTTTATTAGAAAAATCGTACGATTTTTCTAATAAAGTTAATAGGAATTGTTTGGTTTTTTGCAAAAAACCAAACCCACTATCAATTTTTATTTATGTGAGATTTGAAAATCTCACATAAATAAACTTTAATCGAGAATGTTAAGATTTATATATAAATCTTAACCTACGATCAATTTTTATTAGAAAAACAACCTGAAGAATTATTTGTGCGCGTCGTAATAACGAAACTTCCTTTTTGTTATATTGCTATTATTATATTCTTCGAATAGAGCAATTATAATAGATAAATGATAGCCACATTTTATAAAAAAATCTTTGGCTTTAAACAATTGACCCATATATAATGTCTTTGAACATATCTCCCAATGCTAATTTTATAATTTTCATCATAAGATACTTGATTTAATAAATAATATAACAATGGCTTTAATCTCTCATCCTTGTGTAATATCAATCTTGCAATAATATAATGCGTTTTGTTTTCCGTAATATAAATGTCTTGTTCATATAGGTCAGAAATTATATCATACGCATCAGATGGTGGAAAATTATTTATTATATACATAAAGAATCCATACATATTAATAATATAACTGTAACTGATAATTTCAGACATTGTATCATAAATATCTCTTCGGGTGAAATGTAGGTCGTCCTTAAAAATAATTCTTAATTGCATTATATTATTATAACTAGGTGGCAAATATTTTGGATGTTCCTTCAAATTAGGAAACATAATATGTAAATAATGATGCATCTTCAACTGTAAGGTTTTCATATCTGGATGCGGTGGTATGGTACGAAATACACTATAATGAGGTACCATATTATTATAATCAATTTCTATATCATTTTGTCGGCAGTAGTTGTAATGGTCAATACCATTATCGTGGTATATAATACATCTTGAATGAAAATTAAGGTCAAACTCTTCTGTATCTCCATATATTTTAAATATAGATAAGGCAATATCAAAGTGCCCATCTATACATAATTGACAATATGCAACCGTAACCATTAATAGATATATTAATGGTATTAAATGAAAAAATGTCAATTTTTTCTATAGGAATTATTGGATCTGTATACAAATGTGCGCGTCGTAATAGGCAAGTCTATTATATCGCTTCGTGATAGAGAATAATACTCTATTCGAAGAATAATATTAGCGAACATAACTGGTTGCGATCAATTTTATGTGCGAGTGAAAACAATCACATAATTACCCTTCTCATCGTCCTGCTTAATAATCTTCCCACCTGCCTCAAGTATCTCTTGCTCTAGTTCGCCATCCACATACAAATGATAATAACGATAATAAGTCGACCCATCCCTATTCTTAAAACTAACCATCTCATCAGTAGTAGCAAACTTGCGCTTACTATCAGGTGGTTGGTTGAAACTCCATACAGTTACCAAAATGTAATGCTTGGTAATACGGAGCAATTCACTCAATGCCTTGATACGATTTTCACGCTTTTCAATATGGTGAATAACAGCAATGGACATTGTATAATCCATACTATCAGTATCGAATGGAATATTAGTAATATCCCCTTCGATTGTATTAAACCCACGATCATTACAAATCTTAACCATTTCACTCGAAATATCCATACCCATATAATTCAAATCATTTCGATATAACATATTCTTGCCATTCCCACAGCCAATATCACCCACCATACTACCACTAGGAATAGTATCGAGATAATTTGCTACACCATTCCATACCTTATAACGTGTGCGACTGAAATCACCAGCGATATTGTCATATACTGTCTTGATATCCATTATAATGTTATAATTATAAAAATATTATAAAATGAAATTTTTTCAATATTTTTTAAGATTTTTAGTAAAATGAAATTTCCTGTCTGGACTTTACAAAAAATCACATAAATTTTTCCCCTCAAATGTGTATACACATTTTTACACATTTTGGTAAATCATATAAGGATATAAAATCTATGGTAATATATACACAAAAATGTCAGAAAAATTTACTTGTAAAATATGCAAAAGGGAATATTCATCTCCGCAATCCTTATGTAATCATACGAGGATTAAACACAAAGTGAATTGTCATGAAAAAAGTGGTACCAATGGTACCACTTTTGAACAAAAAAACGGTACCATAATTCACTTTTTTCCTGATAAGTGTAATAATGATAAATTGCTAAAGTAGTTTATCATTAACACACACATTTATACATCTAAATTATTCTCCATAACATTTTTATAATACATATAACCAAGTTTATTTATTTCTTCAAATATTACTTTTCTAATATATTCTTTATTCACTTTCAGATAATCTTGAAATCCAATTACTGCATTAGGTGATATTTTTTGTTGATTTTCCTTTATCCAGCCTTCAACCATTAATGTTGCTATTTTGTGCGACTCATTTAACATATCTTCTTTTTTACAATAAATCCATTTATTATCCTGAAATTTTTGTCCAATATCTGATTTCATATTAGTTATTTTCATATTATTATTCTCTTTGTGATTTGGATTAAATTTTAAATTTTGAACAACATGTGGAATTGGTAAATGAAACATATCACCGTTAGCGAAATAATTTATTATACGTTCTTTAAATTTATCAGAAAAATAATTTTTATTATCTTCATTAAAATTATTTACTGTTATATTAATAGTTCCATTATTAATTGTTCCATTATAAATTGTCCCATTATTAGTATTATTTATCTGCATTTTGATTTGCTCTAAATCATTTTTAATAGAAATTAATTCTTGGTCTTTCCTAGCTTTACATATTTTTAGATGTCGAGATTTTGCTTGGCGCGATGAATATTCTTTATTACAAAAATTACATATATTATTTTTGGCATCTGTTTCATAGTGTATCATGTCATCCTTTTTTTGCTGAATTTGTGGTATGATGTCATCCTTTTCCTGCTGAGGATACACTTTATGTATAGACCTCCTATGATTACATAGGGATTGGGGTGAAGCGTAATTCTTTTGACAAAAATTACAAGTAAATTTTTTGACATTTTCGCTCATAAAAGTGTATATACATTACTATACATTTTTTATCCTTATATAATTTTTTTAAAAAGTGTAAAAAGTGTATACACTTTTGGGGGGAAATTTACGTGATTTTTTTGTAAAGTCCAGACAGGAAATTTAATTATACTAAAATTCTTAAAAAAATTCAAAAATTTACAAAAACTATATTTTTTAATTTAAATATTTAAAAATCATATCGTTTATGTTGAAAAATAAATTAAAACCGGATGGTTTTAATTTACATAACATATCATTTCCTCTAGTTTATCAATAAGAGCTAATAAAACATATTACTTCCTCTTGTAATCACAATAATAAGAGCTAATATTTAGAGTGTTTGAAAAACACTCTAACTATTTCCTCTTGTAATCACAATAATAAGAGATTGTGAAGGAGATTAATCTCCTTCACTTCCTCTTGTAATCACAATAATAAGAGCTAATAATATATATTATCTTGGACTTAGTCCAAGATAAAACATATTATTTCCTCTTGTAATCAAAAGAAAAATCCTTCAAATTCTCAGCCGGTATCTCGGTAAAGAAAAACTTGCCCAATAAAGGACTTGCTTTCTCGATTATATATTTGGTATCCATTTCACACGGTTCCACCCAGCCTTTATTCTTATTTTTAGGTTCCATAATATATGATAAACCACTAAGAACACCCGCTGCGACTTGTACGATAGTTGGTGTAAAATTACGGTCAATATCATCTGTATCACTAAGAATGCTACCACACCAGAAAGCACGTTCTACTTTCTTTGTTCCGCAAAAGAATGTCGCACCAATAGTATCGTGTCCATAAACCCTTTCATTATCCGGCTTGTCAATATTATCGATAACAAAGAAACTCCCGCATTTATTTAATAAACGTAAAGATAAATCATTATCGTCATTCATTTGGTTATTGAGAAAGAAATTAGTAATAGATTGTTCCGCATCACGATTAATCTTATAGCAATAAGTCATAAAGGGTGCTTTTTTACCAAAATAACGAGCCATTTCAAACATTTCACCGTGGTGGATAAGATGCCCGCGATATTGTTTATAAACCACATCACCACTACTATTAAGCATTGGGCAAACTGATGCAAGAGTATTATTCATGCCATTATCTTTTAGGAAAATGACTTGATGTTCTTGGTCAGCATCTTTTGGAATAATTTCCATCTTATTAAAATCAATCATCTTTTTCGGAAATGTGGGTTGTATAAATTTATTACTTATACCAACCACTAATTCTGTCTTATCAAAACTTTCATCTAATAATCCACTAACACTCCATGTATTATAAATCATATCTTTGTAATTCTTTATTTCTTTCTTCATATACATATTATCAATTTCACTACAGAAAATGGTTCCAATTTTGTAGCTATTAATAACTTTCAATAATGTTTCCTTACTATAATCATCTTTAGTTGTTTTCTTTTTTAATTTGTTCATTTGATTTAAGCCATGTAAAATATAATGTTGGATCATACCCGGGTTTTGACCACATTCTGTGAGAACATTACATTTTATTTTTTGATTCTTCTTAACATCATGATATATTTTAATTAATTGTTTTTGTTGAACATCAATTGATGTTCCAAAAAAAGGGTCATCTCCATCCTCAATACTCGTATTAATATAATTATAACCTTTTTCCAGGCAGATTTTAAAGAAATAATATGTTGCCGTACTAGTACTAAGGTCAATAATAATATCACCTGGCTTAATACCAACTCTGTCTAATAAATCACAAAAATTAACAGTAGTAATGTGTTCACATATTTTTGCCTTTACGTGAGATACAAGTGGACCATAAAATTGGGTTTTACATTTATCAATTAAATAAACCTTTTTAATATCATATTTAAAGTATTTATCTAAGTAAAATAGAGTTGCTTTTGCCACACCACCATACCCTAAAAATAAAATCTTCTTTTTGGAAATATCAATTCTATTCATATATAATAATAGGGAAAATAATTATCATATTTGTGAGCATCGCTATTTGAAAACGGTCATTTTTAAATGTTATTTAAAAATGCTGTGTCTTACCGTTTTCGCAGATAATTTATATTGGCAAAGCCAAATTAATAGCGCCGAACACATTTATCATTCTCCATTTTAATAAAATTATGAACGGGAAAATAATTATAAAAGGAATTTATTATAACTATTATAATTACCTAAATTAGCTATATATTTAACTGGATGGTTTCCACTTGTACAATCGCCGTACTGTGATCTTGCATATATATTAATTGGTGTATATTTTGTTTTCTTATATAAATTTATTAAATAGTTTATAACATGTATATGTCCGTTTTCACAAGCCAACCTAAATGCATATTCGTGATGGTAATGAATATCTACCATATCATAATTAGTATATTTATATAATAAAGTTAAATATTTCACAATATCCAAATGACCATGTGCACAAGCCCATATAATACTATAATTGCCACAGCTGTGCAGGTTTATCATTTCATATTTTTTACCAGATGTAGATGGAGGTTGCTGGTATAATAAAGTTAAATATTTTACTACATTAGTATGTCCCCTATCACTAGCTATACAAAAACTTGGATAAAATCCGCCAGTCTCGATATTAATCATGTCATAATCAGTGTGTTGATATAATGTTGTTAAATATTCTACAATATCTGTATGTCCATATTCTGCTGCCAGTCTAAATGGAAATTCACCTCCTTCGTGAATATCAATCATTTCATAATCAGTATATTTATATAACAGAGTCAAATATTTAACTACTTCAATATGTCCATACATACAAGTATGTCCAAAATACGAATAATTACTAGTACTACTTGGGTTAATATCTATCATATTATATTCATTATGATATTGATATAATGTGATTAAATATTTTACGACATCTATTTTTCCGTTTATACATGCATTTCGAAAACCATTATTAATATCACCAACATAATAATTAGTATGTTGATATAATGTGGTTAAATATTTTACAACTCCAATATTGCCAACATTACATGCATTATTGAAATAATGTTGTATATAATTATTATTTGGCATTTTATAATGAACAACTTTAGGCAGTTGCGGGTCGCATAATTTAAATATATAATCAATAATTTCCATATGTCCATTTTCACATGCATAATTCAGACCAATGTCGACGTGGAATTTATATTCGCCGTAATTTTGTATATACTCATGAGAAAATATAATTAAATATTTTACTATTTCTACATGTCCTTTAATGCAAGCTGATATAAATCCACTTTCAAAAATATTAATATCAATTATTTTACTATATTGAGTAGTTAAAAAATTTACAAGTTCTATATCATCAGTTTCACATGCCCATATAAAGCAAGTTTGAATATTCGCATCGCTTATATTAACACCACATTTATAATTAGCCCATTCACTTGTAGTTAAATACTTAACCATATTTATATTTTTCTTTATACACGCCTGAATGAAACCAAAATTTATACATGCATGTATAAATTCGGAAGTTCCGAATTGTTCTACCCTACTCATAAATATTTTATCCAGCATCTCAGTATTATTATTTATACAAGCATCAAGAAACCGCTCCATAATTACATTTAAACATTATATTTAATGCGAGTTTTTATCAATTTTTTAGTGTGTAATGATAGAACTGTATCACGAACAGTTTTATAAATACATTCCCATATGGTAATATTTATCATTTTCCGTCTTATTATTAAAAGATTGTAATGCCTCCATAAAATCATCTTTAATAAGATGTTTATTATTCCCATTCAAATTAACACTACTCTTCATCATCCTAACACTATAATGTTCTTTGGCAAATTGAAATAATTTTCTCATATCCCCTGCATAATATTTAAATTGGTCCTTTCTTTCTTCTATATCAGATACTGTTAATGCATCATTCTCAATCGTCCATCCTTCTTCTTTTATAAAACTATTAATAATAGTATATAATTCTTCCGCACTATATCCATCAATTTTTAATTTAACAGTGAAACGTCTTTCTAACCCCTTATTAAAGGCAAGAAAACTCTCCTTAATATCTTCCTCATATCCACCAACAATTAAAAGCCACGGATGGTCTATTCTTGACATATTCAGATTAATTGTATCAATACATTCTTTTGCAAATGAATCACGTTGTTCCTTATTACCCAGACTATAAACCTCATCAATAAATAAAACACCTCCCAATGCCCCATCAATTACTTTCTGTGTTTTATCTGCAGTTTGTCCCAGATATTTAGCCACCAAGTCAGACCGCTTAGCAGTTATAAAAGTATCATTCTCAAGAAATCCTAATTGCAAATAAATAGTCCCCATAATTTGAGCCAATGTTGTTTTACCAACACCTGGCGGTCCCATAATCATAATATGGTTCATTTCATTTATATTATTATGTTGATGCAAGAAATAACAAATAGAACGGAATACTTGTTCTTTCACATTCTTCATCCCAATAATATTATTTAATTTCTCTAAAGCAGGAATGATATTATAAAGCCGATTAAATTTTTCATTAGCCACAAAATCAAATTTCTTTGGATAATTCTTGAGATTAATAATATCCTCAATGGTGTGAAGATTATTATAGATTTCCAATAAATTATTATTTATTTTATCTTCTGATGATTTTTTATATCGTTTAATCATTCTGAATTCTTCTTTCAATAAATCTTCTTGTTTTTTAGCTTTCTTCATATCGGGTCCGTATAATTTATCTTTTAATTTATCCACTTTTTCTTTTAATTCCTCATTTGTGTCTTCCAAATCATCATTCTTTCTTTTTAATTTATTTATTTTTTCATTTAATAATAGTACTTGTTTATCGCAAAATTGATTATATAGGAGATAATTCCACATACTATAAAGTTGCCCATTTACATTATCAATATGTTCTTTCCAATTAGTATTTATATCAATAATATCTTCCATTAATATTTATATAAAAATATATATTTATATATAAATATAATGTTAGTCTATGGGATTATAATGAATAAAGAAGAATACGAACGTTTTCTATTATTACAAGTTGCTGATTATCAATTATTATTTAAAAATAAAATAGAACATTTCCCGTATAAAGAAAATCATTTTGTTGGTTTCTCGTTAAATAAAATGTTGATTAATCCACAAGTTGAATTTCACGATTTATCCTGTTTTACAAATAAATTTTTGAAAAAATCTTGCGCAATGCACGATTTTAAATAATATGAGCGCATCGCTATTCGTAATTATATTTTTCAAATAAAATGCGGACCACACTTTTCATTTATCTATTGCGTAGCAATATAACCAGTTATGTTCGCAGATAATTTCGCAGATAATTTCGAATAGCGCTGAACACATATGTGGTGTGCGGAATGCACTTTTTCATTTATCGGATGCACAATTTTTGTAATAATCAAGATATTTTATTTTAGTTGCATAATTTGGTGTTTTAATTAACATGTTAAAAGCAAAATGTATTTGTGTTCGACGCTATTCGAAATTATCTGCGAAAACGGTTTATATTGGCTTTGCCAAATAATATTCGCGAACCAGTTCACCGAAGGTATATCTTTTGGCGAAGCCAATATAAACGGCAAGACCTTGAAAAAGGCTTAGCCTTTTTCACAGCATTTTTAAATGTTATTTAAAAATGACCGTTTTCAAATAGCGATGCTCA
>JACCDR010894020.1_pt1 | contig 12916 bp, 14 predicted proteins | sample 7446431 | NCBI WGS metagenome assembly JACCDR01 (sample SAMN15323443, study PRJNA562643) | freshwater metagenome | isolation source: river surface water | place: USA:Blue River Watershed | collected 2017-08-17
GATAGAACGGGATATTGTTATCAATTTACCAATCAAGGTGATGTCTTAAATGGTGGCCAGCCAGTCGCCGAATCATTTTGTGAAGCCGTGAAAGCCTCACACCCTGACTGGGCTCGAGGAAGAAATGGTTACGGTTACTGCTATCAGTTCACACCTGATGAGATTGTCATGTTTCAAGGTCGCCCACAGAACAATGAAAATTGTGAAAAAGTAAAAGCTTCTCACTATGAGTGGGGAAGAGCGATGGATGGATGGACTTACTGTTTCCAATTCACGCCCTCTCAACTTCTTTTGAATGAAGGACGTGCAGTACCTAACGAAAAATGTTACTAATTTAAAACTTTCAAGATGAGTGGTTGGGGATCAATTTTTTTATCCCCAACTTGCACTGCCGACAAAAGATCTGATTCGATCATTCTCAATAAATCTAAATTTTCACCATGCAAAGTAAAAAGAGTTTCACCTTGAGTGATTCTTTCGCCGACTTTGGCGTGAAATTCAATTCCCGCTGTAGGTTCAATAATATCGCCGGTCATTGTTCGGCCAGCTTTAATTTTCAATCCCGCCACTCCTATTTTTTCAGTATTCATCGATTGAATAAATCCAGAAACGGAGCTTGCGACAACATAGCTGTGTTTTGGCTTAGGCAAAGATTTAAGATCACCACCGTGTATACGGCAAAGCTCTTCAAACTTTTCATATGCTTTTCCAGAGGCCAGAGCAACTTGTGCGAGATGATAAGCATCTTCAATGCTTTTTGCTGCGCCACCTTGCAAAAGCATATATGCAGAAAGCTGCAAAGAAAGCTCGCGGGTATCGGCATAGAGATCCTTGCCATGACGATCAAAAGCCTGCTGATTTTTCATAATCGCAACGCATTCTTCGACCTCGAGAGAATTTCCCGCATATCGACCCAAGGGTTGATCCATGTTGGTAATCAGAGCAGTGACTTTCTTTCCATATCTGTGAGCTATGGCCATCAATTTTTTTGCGAGCTCTTCAGATTTGGTGGGATCTTTCATAAAAGCTCCGGATCCAAATTTGACATCTAAAACGAGACCATCGATTCCTTCAGCAATTTTTTTCGACATGATGCTAGCACAAATCAAAGGAAGGCTCTCCACTGTCGCAGTCACATCGCGAAGGGCGTATATTTTTTTATCTGCTGGGCAAATATCTTTAGTTTGGCCAATGAAACAAATGCGATATTTCTTAATCGCGTCCATAAAAGCATCGAGAGACAATTGGGTATTAAATCCTGGAATGGCTTCTAATTTGTCTAAGGTACCGCCTGTATGGCCCAATCCACGCCCTGAAATCATTGGAACCGAAAGACCCACAGCTGCGACAATAGGTCCTAAGATAAGGCTCGTCTTATCTCCCACACCACCGGTGCTATGCTTGTCGACCTTGAATCCAGGAATGGAAGACAGATCAAGAATTTTGCCAGAATGAAGCATGGCTTGTGTCAGTGCATAGCTTTCTTCTTCATTCATACCTTGAAAATAAGTGGCCATTAAAAAAGCCGACATCTGATAGTCCGGCAAAGTGCCTTCGGTATAGCTACTGATTAAAAAACGAATTTCATCTTCAGTTAGCGGGAGATTATTCCTTTTTTTCTTGATCAGTTCAGCTGGAAGATACTTTAATGATGCCATGGCATACCATATTTACGTTTCCGGACGAGTGCAAGGGGTTGGGTATCGTCGTTTTGCACAAAAACAGGCGGAAGCACTGAAAATTAAGGGTTGGACCCGAAATTTGGTCGATGGCAGAGTCGAAGTCATCGCTTTAGGACAAGAGAGCACCTTGGAACAGTTTTGTGATATCTTGAGAAAAGGACCTCAGTTTTCGATGGTCCAAGAAGTTTTGGTAAAAAAAGTCGAAGAAACAAGCATGCAAGAACTGGATTTAGCGGGTGGATTTCAAATTCGTCCGGATGCAGAATGGAAATAAAGGTGCAAATGAAAAAATGGATCATGATCTCAATGTCACTCCTTCTTCTTTCTCAAGCTTCGATAGCTCAGACATCGACAACTTCTGTTCGAAGAAATGTGGCAACGATCATGTTCACGGGGCTTGCTGGAGCCGTTCTTGGATTAAGCACCCTCAGTTTTTATGGTGAGCCTCAAGAGCATGTGGGAAATATTTGGACGGGATTGGCCGTTGGAGTCCTTGCTGGATCGGCTTATGTTCTTTCAAGAAATTCAGGACCCAGCTATGACAATGTTCATTTGCCGACGAATCCTCATCAAATGAAAAATCCCAAGCCTGCATTGTTTGCATATACTTGGGATTTTTAAATTTCTAATTAGCCCGCTTTTTTAGGAGCAGGAGTATCCGGAACATCGCTCTCTTTACCTAAGAAAGAGTTCGCATCTTGTTTTGTAACAAGACCTTTTTTAACGAGATCATCGATATACTTATCGAAAAGAACCATTCCAAATTTCTGACCGGTTTGAATTTGTGATGCAATTTGGTGAACTTTGTTCTCACGAATCAAATTACCAACAGCTTTCGTGCATCTCATGATCTCATAGGCAGCCACACGACCATGTCCATCGGCACGAGGGAAAAGTGTCTGTGCGATAACTCCGCGGAGAGATTCTGATAACATTGTACGAATCTGTTGCTGTTGACCTTCGGGGAAAACGTCAATGATACGATCAATAGTTTTTGCCGCTGAATTAGTGTGAAGCGTTCCGAAAACCAAGTGACCCGTTTCCGCAGCAGTTAAAGCCAGAGAAATTGTTTCCAAGTCTCGAAGCTCACCCACTAACATGATATCTGGATCTTCACGGAGAGCCGCTTTCAGCGCATTGGCGAAAGTCTTCGTATGAGTTCCAACTTCACGTTGATTGATCACAGATTTAATATTTTGATGAACGAACTCGATCGGATCTTCAACGGTCAGGATGTGAGAATCACGAGTCATATTAATGTGGTGAATTAGTGACGCCAAAGTCGTTGATTTACCCGAACCCGTTGGGCCCGTGACAAGTATGAGACCACGATCACAGTCAATAAGATCGAGAAGACTGGGTGGAAGATTTAATTCTTGAGGTGTTTTAATTTTCTCAGGAATGATACGGAATACCGCAGCCAATCCTTTTCTCTGCATAAACACGTTACAACGGAAACGACCAACACCACCCACAGTATAAGCGAGATCTAGTTCCCATTTTTCAATGAATTGTTTCTTTTGTTTCTCCGTGAGAATTTCAAAGACGAGACCCTGAACATCTTGATTGCTCAAGTCTTTGTAATTCATCGGCACCATAGAACCATGAAGCCTTAAATACGGAGGAGCTCCACTTGTGATGTGAAGATCCGAAGCCCCTTGTTCCACCATTGTTTTAAATAATTCATCAATTGCAGCCATGACTTACCATCGGTATTTCTCAGCTAAACCTAAATTGCAGGATGGCTTTTCTAACGCGTTGATTATGACTTAGGTCCTGTCTTTTTCTATGATAACGTCTTTTTTATGTCAGCAGAGATTTTAATCAACGTCAGACCCCAAGAAACCCGCGTCGCCTACATCGAAGGTGGAGTTTTGGCTGATTTTAAAATCGAAAGAAAAACTTCCCCGACCTTAGTCGGTTCTATCCATCGCGGAAAAGTCATCCGAGTTCTTCCAGGAATGCAGGCTGCCTTTGTGGATATCGGTTTGGAAAAAGCCGCTTTCTTGTACGTTGGAGATATTCGCGAAGATTTGGATGAGACTTTTGCGGATCCAGATCGTGAAATGCAGCTTGTGGATGATGATGAACAAGAGCAAATTAACGAAACCCCAAAAACACCGATTCAAGATCTTCTCAAAGAAGGTCAACACATTCTCGTCCAAGTGGCGAAAGACCCGATCGGAACAAAAGGGGCGAGACTGACAACCCATATCAGTCTTCCGGGAAGATTTATTGTCTATATTCCAACAGTAAGACACTTGGGCATCTCAAGAAGAATTGAAAATGAGGCGGAACGCGAACGTCTTAAAGATTTGGTTACGAAACTAAATCCAGCGGGTGGCGTGATCGTTCGAACGGCTGGAGAAGGCGCTTCTGAAGATAGTCTTAAGAGCGATATCGATTATCTAGATCGATTGAGCAAAGAAATTTTTAAGAATTATGAAAAGAAAAAAGGCACGGGTTTGATCCATCAAGAAATCGATGTCGAGTTGAGAGCTCTCAGAGATTTGATGAATGAAGATGTGACTAGTGTTTGGGTCGATGATTCCGAAGTTCACCGCCGAGTTTCAAAATTTGTTTCTCAGCTTATGCCCAAATACAAACAGAACGTGGTTTTTTATGAAGATAAGAAACCTCTTTTTGATTTATATGAAATCGATATTGAAATTTCTAGATCTATGGATCGAAAAATCTGGCTTAAGTCAGGTGGATATATCGTGATCGATGAAGCCGAAGCTTTGGTTGTGATCGATGTGAACACAGGAAAATTTGTTGGTAAGCGTGATCTTGAAGATACGATCTTAAAAACAAATCTAGAAGCAGTGAAAGAGATCGCCCATCAGCTGAGAATTAGAAATTGCGGCGGAATTATCATCATCGATTTGATCGACATGGAAAAAGAATCCCACAAAGAAAAGGTTTTGAGTCTTTTGGGAGAAGAGCTGCAAAAAGACCGAGCTCGTACAAATATAGTATCTATGTCTCCATTGGGTTTAGTTGAAATGACGAGAAAACGGATTCGTCCGAGCTTGATTAAGACCCTTTGTGAGCCTTGTTCTTACTGTGATGGAAAAGGTTTTAATAAGCGTAAATCAACTATCGCTAATGAGATCTTTAGAGAGCTTGAGCGTGATATGGGGCAAATTGATAATAAAAAATCCAATATCGTGGTTCATTGCCATCAAGAGGTTGTGGACTGGATTTATGAGGTCGAAGACGAAACTTTGCACTTTATTGAAACCAAAATTGGTAAATCGGTCGCCTTTAAGATTGAACCTAGCTATCACGTTGAGCAGTACGAAATTTTCGTCTTATAATTATAAAAATAATCAGTAAATTCAAATAGATATATGTAATTGAGGCCTTTCTCTGTTTCTCGTTGGGAAGGCCGTATATTCCAACTTGGCGCAGGACCGCGAGAGAAGAATCCTATAAATCTTGTCTTTTCCAAAGCCCTTGTGGAAAAATGGCGGACTCTTTGTTGACATCTCCTATGGCGGGTGGCATCTAAGGGAACTTCGTTTGTCCAATGTTTTGGAGGTTTAAGATGTTCGCCATTATTCGCTCAGGCGGAAAACAGTACCGAGTTCAACCAGGTGATGTGATCCGAGTTGAAAAAATTGAGAATGCTCTCGGTTCTGAATTTGTATCTACAGAAGTTTTGATGATCGGTGGAGACACTGCATCTATCGGAGCTCCTTTGGTTAAAGATGCTAGCGTTACTCTTGTAGTAACTAAGCAAACTAAAGATAAAAAAGTGATCGTATTTAAGAAAAAACGTCGTCAAGGTTACCGTAAATTCGCAACTCACAGACAGCCCTTCACTGAGCTTTTTGTTAAAGCGATTTCTATGGGTGGCAAAACGACGAAAGCTGATTCTAACGCAAACGTGGTTGATGTTGATCAAGCTCGTAAAGATAGAATTATTGCTCGCACTGAAGAGAAGAAAGCTCGCTTGAACGACAAGTCAGCTGATGCAGCTCCTAAAGCAGCGAAGAAAACAGCAGTTAAAAAAGTAGCTAAGAAAGCTCCAGCAAAAAAATCAGGTGCAGCTAAGAAAAAAGCGGGCGCTAAGAAATCTGGAAAAAAAGTAGCTAAAAAAGCGAAAAAGTAATTTTTAGATCATATTCTCAGGCTACCAAGCTTGAGATTATGAAGTGAACGGAGTGAGACAATGGCAAGTAAGAAGGCCGGCGGTTCGACGAAGAACGGGCGCGATTCAGCAGGTAAGAGATTAGGCGTAAAAAGATTCGGTGGAGAAACAGTTCTTGCCGGAACAATTATCGTTCGTCAGCGTGGAACAAAATTTCACGTAGGTAACAATGTTCGTATCGGAAGAGATTATACAATCTATTCCCTTATTGAAGGTGCTGTAAAATTTGAGCGTTTCTCTAAAGAGAGATTCAAAGTCAGCGTTTACCCTAAATCGGCGTAAACTTTTGATTTAAACTCAAAATTAAATCAGAGACTTAATTTTCAAGAATGAAAAGGAGCCCGACTGGCTCCTTTTTTATTGCTCAATCCTAGTGGATATAAAGAAATATGAAATTCATCGACGAAGTTAATATAGTGATTGGTTCAGGCAAAGGCGGCGCTGGCTGCGTAAGCTTTCGCCGTGAAGCAATGACTCCTCGGGGCGGACCTGATGGTGGAGACGGCGGTAAAGGCGGAGACGTCATTCTCAAAGTTGCTCCGAATTTGAATTCCCTCGTCGATTTTAAAAGAAATAAAAAATATTTAGCTCAAGATGGCCAACAGGGATCAGCTGCGAATTGCACAGGGCCCAATGGCCAAGACATGATTATGCATGTTCCCCCTGGAACCATCATCCGTAATTCTGACGGGGAAATTCTCGTGGATATGACGGGGATTGATCAGTTCACTTTGCTGAAAGGTGGCCGTGGAGGAAAAGGAAACTGGTTTTTTAAAACCAGTATCAATCAAGCTCCTGAGCATGCTCAGCCCGGAGAGCCAGGTGAACAGCTCGAAGTTAAATTAGAACTGAAACTGATCGCTGATGTTGGAATTATTGGCTTTCCCAACGCCGGTAAGTCGACTTTGATTTCACGTATCTCGGCTGCGAAACCAAAAATCGCCGATTATCCATTTACCACCCTGACACCTAATTTAGGAGTCGTGAGAGCCGGTGATTTTAAAACTTTTGTGGTGGCCGATATTCCGGGTCTTGTTAAAGGGGCTCACCAAGGGGTCGGCTTGGGAATTCAGTTTCTAAAGCATATCGAACGAACTCGTCTTTTTGTTCATTTGGTCGATGTCTCGGGAATGACTTCGGAAAATCCTGTTCAAGATTTTAGAGACATTAATAATGAGCTGAAAATGTATGATGAGGCGAACTCTGAAAAAGAAGGATTCTTCCCTCTGGAAGAGCGTCCGCAAATGGTTGTTTTAAATAAAATTGATACCTTGTCGCCTGACCAAGTCGAGAGATTGCAAAATTCTTTCGAAAAAGAATTGGGATATCGGCCTTTGGCGATTTCAGCGGTGACCGGGAAAAATACAGACAAGCTGATCTTTGAGATCGGTAAAAAGATTTTCTCCAGCAATGAGGAAGAATCATGAGAGTTGGAATTTTCGGAGGAACATTAAATCCTCCACACATGGGACATTTAGGAAGCTTACAAACTGTTTTAAAAAAAGCCGGATTAGATGAAATCAGAGTCACTCCTGCTTTTCAAAGCCCTTTAAAAATTCCGATCGAAGGCCCCACAGCAGAACAGCGCTTAGAAATGACGAAGCTGGCTCTTCAAGGTTTCGATAAAGCTTTCAAAGTCGATGATCAAGAAATTCGCCGCGGTGGAAAGTCCTATACCATCGATACAGTCAAAAATTTACGTAAAGATGTCGATGCTAATGATCTCTATTTGATTATTGGAATGGACAAATTAGAAGAATTTGAGAGCTGGAAGAGTGCCAGTGAACTTTTAAAAGAAGTGAATTTGATTGTGACTTCTCGTCCAGGATTTCGTTTTCCAGATAGTCCTGAAGAATTACCGGCTTTCCTGAAAAAAGAAGTTCTCGAGTTTGATTTTAATTTTATCGAACTTAAAACCGGAAGAAATATTCAATTTGTAAAAATTGAAGATGTTCCCGTTTCCTCCACAGAGCTGCGTAAATGGATTCGTATGGGAAAAAACACTTCTAAGTTTATTCCTTTGAGTGTCGAAACCTATATCAAAGAAAACAAACTGTATAAAAATCAAGGCGACCGAGTTAAAGACTATGCCGAGTTTACAAAAACTTGCGCCAACATACTTTTCTCAAAAAAAGCCATTGCTGTAAGAGGTTATGACCTTCGATCAATGGCAGCTCCTTCTGAATTTGCCTTAGTCGCTTCCGGAACCAGCACTCGTCATGCTTCTTCATTAGCCGAAAATGTCATGAAAGCAGTCAAAGAAGAATTTAATCTTTATCCTCAAAGTGTCGAAGGTGTTGATGAGGGTCGTTGGGTTGTGATCGATTATGGATCTTTAATGGTTCATGTATTTTATGATTACGTTCGCCAGGAATACTCGCTCGAAAATCTTTGGCGTGAAGCAAAAGACATGGGCTTTCTGGATCCTGATATGAAGAAACCTGCTGATAAAAAGCCATGAAGTTCGTCCTTTTGACGTGTGCGACCGCGCATGAAGAATGGGCGGAAGCTTCAACAGAAGCCTACGTTAAAAAAATCAAAGCCTTTATTCCATTTGAAGTGAAAACTCTCGTTCTGAAGAAATCAGGACGAGAAGAAGCCAGCGTTAAGAAGAAGAACGATTCTGAACAAATTCTTAAAGAACTGCAGGAATCTGATTACGTCATTCTATTTGACGAAAGGGGAGAATCTATAGATTCGAAAGCCTTTTCCCAAGTCACTAATCAGGTTCTTCAAAGTGGGAAAAAGCGAATTGTCTATGTCGTAGGCGGAGCTTACGGCGTCAATGAAGAAGTGATGAAGCGCGCCAATAAGAAAATCAGTCTCTCTAAAATGGTGATGAATCACCTGGTCGCTCAAACTGTGATTTTAGAACAGATCTATCGCAGTTTCACCATTCTCAAGAACCTTCCTTACCATAACGAATAGTCGAAAAGCGGATTTGATCTCGCTTTTAAATGGGATTCTCATAGCTTAGTTTTTTGCAATTTATGTCCCCAGTGAAATTATTCGAAAAAGTAAATTTAATCGGGCGGCAGTGCTTTCATTGTGGAAGCTTTTTCTCCAACCATTCTCTTTTTTGTTCTCATTGCGAGAAGAGACTTTGGAATCGTCATCAAGAATTGAAACTTTCTGAGATCGACAATTTTAAGGTAACTTCTCTTTTCGATTGGATGCCGGATCAAGATCGACAAATTTCTAAACTGATGGCTGGTCTCAAGGGAGGAAAACTATCGTCAGCATTTATTTATTATACCCGTGAATTTCTAGCGCGAAGGAAGCCTCAGGTACCGCCGGGAGAGACCGTGCTTGTTCCTTGTCCAGGTCGTCGTCCAGATCACGCATGGAGATTTACCTCGGCTCTTTCAACAGATTTGTCTCTAGAAATTTGGGATGTTCTAAAAAAAGAAGAAAGTCAAAAGTCCCAAAAAAGAAAGAATCGGAAACAAAGGGCTGAGCTGAGGTTTTTTTGTCACTCGGCAATGGCCCATAAGCATGTAATTTTTATCGACGATATTGTGACGACTGGAGCGACCATAAGGGCTGCTCGCAAAGCTATTGGTCCCTGCCAAAGTTTTCAAGTCTGGTCGCTCGCACGCAGGGTGGTTTCCTTGCGGGACCCCTGCTAATCTGCTATAGCGGAGGCTTCATATGTTAAAGATTTTCTTCATGTTTTTGCCTATTTTCACCCTTTCTTTTTCGGCCCAGGGAGCGAAGAAGGAAACCTATGCTTTGCTAAGCAAAGCGACTGCAAAATATCGCGCCAGTGGTTTGGTACAGGCTGATGTCCAGAAAATCGTAAAATCAGAACTGACAGGCGTTGAAACAAAATATACCGGCAAGATTTTTTTAGCTTCAGGATTTTTCCGCCTTGAACAAGATAAGCCTGAGAAATCTATTTTGGCTTTTGATGGAACTTATCTTTGGAATGAACAATCAGCTCCTGTCGATTTTTCAGGACCTGTCCAAGTTTCTAAATTAAAAGTTCAAGGCAAAGATAGATCTCAAGTTCTCTTTGCCAGTCTTTTAACTGTAGATCCCGTGACCAAACATTTTAAAATTATCAGCGAGAAAAAAGAAGATAAAGAAACTGTTTATGTGGCAGAGCCGTTGAAAAAAGAAGTTCAAATTAAAAAACTTATAGTCAAAATCAACAACCAAGATAAGACAGTCAGTGAAATTACTTATGTTGATGATGTTGAAAATACCACAACGATAGAATTTTCTAAAACTGAATTTAAAAAAGCTAATGCCAAAAAATTTAAATACCAGCCTCCTCCAAAGGCGCAGGTCAGCGAAATATAATTAGGGTGAGAGATGAATAAAACCACAGAGAATACCGCTCCCAGCAAAGTTCACTTTATCAGTTTAGGATGTCCTAAGAACTTGGTCGACAGCGAGATCATGGCAGGAACCTTGTTGAAAGATGGATATTCTGTCGTCAACGAAGCAGGGGAGGCCGATACAGTTATCGTCAATACCTGCGGGTTTATTGAAGACAGCAAACAAGAATCAATTCAAAAGATTCTCGAAATGACAGCTTTGAAAGAGCAAGGTCAGATTAAGCGTGTTGTTGTCGCGGGCTGTTTGACTCAGAGATATAAAACCGAATTGGTTGAAGGTTTGCCAGAAGCTGATCTTTTTATTGGATCTGGTGAATTTCAAAATGTTTCAAAAATCCTCAAAGGACATGAAAAAGGTTCCGAGCAAAAAACATTCTTTAATCTTCCGACATATTTGCAGGAAGAGACGACCCCCCGAGTGAACTCACAACCTCGTCATCGCGCCTATCTAAAAATTTCTGAAGGTTGTCTAAAACGTTGTGCGTTTTGTGCAATTCCTGTGATTCGTGGAAATCTGCAGTCTCGCACTCTGCAGAACGTGGTGAATGAAGCTAAGCTTTTGGTCGCAGGCGGAGTCAAAGAGTTGATCGTTATCAGTCATGATTTTACGGATTATGGTTGGGATCTCAAAAGAAAAAATAAAGAAGCCATCGAAAGCCCTGTGGAGCTATTAAGAGCGCTCTCTCAAATTGATGGAGCTCAGTGGGTTCGTCTTCTTTATCTTTATCCAGATGGAATCACTCCGGAGATGATCCAGTTAATTAAAAATTCTCCCAAATTAGTAAAGTATTTTGATATGCCACTTCAACACATCAATAACGATGTCTTGAAGAAAATGAATCGTAAAATGACTCGTGAAGAAATTGAGACCGTTTTACAAAATCTTCGGAAAGAAATTCCAGAAGCGGTTATTCGCACGCAATTTATAGTTGGTTTCCCTGGGGAAACGGAAGAGCAATTTGAAGAGTTATTGAAATTCATTGCAGATCAAAAGTTTGATCGCGTGGGATGTTTTAAATATTCACCTGAAGAGAGCACTCCAGGTGGCAAAATGTTGGATCAGGTTGACGAAGAAACTAAACAACGTCGTTATGAAGCAGTCATGGAAGTTCAACAAAATATCTCTCGCGAAAAACATCGTGCTTTCATAGGAAAAACTGTCGAAGTTTTAGTTGAAGGTTATAGCGAAGAAACAGATTTGTTATTGCAAGGTCGTACTTCACAACAAGCTCCTGATATCGACGGAGTTGTATTGATAAATGACGGAGAAGCCCAAATTGGGGATATTGTGAAGGTCCGAATTACTGACAGCATGGAATACGATCTCATTGGAGAAATTGTTTGAATTCTTTGATGATTCTTCAGCTTCCAGATCTAGGATCTGCGCTGACGGCCGTGCAGACAGCGGGGTTTTTTCCCAAAGTCAAAGTCCTTGACCTCGTTCCACTGACTTTGTCGGCCCAAGTTATCTTAGAAGGTTCAGAGACTGATTTGATCAAAGTTCGCAAAGATTTACCGACTGCGGATTTGGACAAATCAGTTATTATCGAAGATCCGCACCCTTCGCTTTTGAAAGCTTATTACCATCTTGAAACTTCAGATTTAGAAGGTGACCTAGTTATTATCGAAGCAGAATTTGTCGGCTATCTCTTTCAGACATTAGATGCTTGTCTAAAAGATGGCATGAAGTTGATTGATTTTAGACAACCGAGACAATCTCAAGCAATGAGCTCAGTCTATCTGAGTTGTTCAGAAATGGACGAGTATTTATCGAAAAAGTATCTTTCATCCAAAATAAAGTTTCGCTGGATAAATAACCCAAATAAAGCTCTTCTTGATTTTTTTAAATTTGAGAAGAAAGTTTGATCTCATTTTCAAATTAATTTAATTATAAAACCTAGTCACATTTATCAGATTGGGCTTCAAATTTTTTTAGCCATTCTTCAATTCTCATCGTTCTTAATGTATTGGTCGCTTTACGAAAAGGTGTGATCATGTTTTTATCTAGCTGACAGGCTTTGGTAAAAGCATCTAAAGATTCTTGGTATTTTTGAATTTCGAGAGCGGATTGGGCTAAGCCCAGATAGGAATTCTTATTTTTAGAGTCAGCCTCGACTGCTTTTTTATAATATGCATAAGCGCTAATGAAATTCTTTTTCTCAACCTGATGTTCAGCAAAAGTGGTTTGAGCGAGAGGAGATTTTGGAAAATCATCAGCAGCTTTTTTCAGGATCATTTCCGCTTCGATGATTTTGCCAGTTTCCTTCAAGGTCATTCCTAAATAAACGTAGCCATTCGCTTGCTTTGGATTTTTCTCAATGCTCTGACGGCAATATTTTTCACCAATATCATAGAGACCGCTGACGGTTGAAAGTTCGCAGAGCTTTGAGAAATATTCGGGTTTCGGACCTACTTTTTCGACAAGATCCTGGTAGAGCAGTCTGAGCTCGTACTTATTTTCTTTCTTTTCATAAATACGAATCAGTAATTTATAAGCCGGAACGAAATCGTTCTTAATTTCCAGAGCTTCTTTCAAAGTCATCATGGCTTCTTTTTCTTTGCCGGAAACCATTTGCTCAGCACCAATCAGAGTTTTTGCTTCAACATCTTTAGGATTCAAAGAAAGAGCTGCCGTGTATACCTTGATAGCTGCTTCAGATTTCTTTTGAGCGCTGTAAGCTTTTGCGAGCGCAAAAAGGCCCGGACGGTCCAGTTTTTCGACTTCGGGAGAGAGC
>JACCDR011232149.1_pt1 | contig 12916 bp, 15 predicted proteins | sample 7446431 | NCBI WGS metagenome assembly JACCDR01 (sample SAMN15323443, study PRJNA562643) | freshwater metagenome | isolation source: river surface water | place: USA:Blue River Watershed | collected 2017-08-17
GCACGGCAACAGCGGCCCCGGCGGCGAGCCGTTGCCGGGCGTCTCCCCCGCCGGGGTCGACGTGCCCGCCAGCACGGGGGGTGACGCCGCGCACGCGGCCTGATCGCGGCCCGGCCGGCGGCAGGGGTGGCGCCGGGCGGGTCCACGGGGGGCGGCAGGGTTTCCGCCGGCCGTTCCGCCCCCAGGGCGCCCCGCACGTACCCGACGTGCGGGGCGCCCGCCGTTTTCCCCCAACTCGAGTATTCAGCGACACGCGTCGATGGTTGCTCGTCGACGAGTGCGATCATGGGCGAACGGGTTGCCGGCGGCGACTCGACCGGCGTACCGTCGTTGGTCACGACCAACGACGACAGAGGGAGATTGATCATGGATTGCGACGACGGCCCCGCCCGCCTGGTCGGCGGCGCCGCCGCGGCGGCCGACCTGCGAGGGCGGTCGGCCGACTGCGTGCGGTTCAGGATCGGCGAGGGGGCGGCGCGGTGAGCGTGCGCCTGCGACAGGCGCTCGGCCCGTTCCGGTTCACGTTCGACGGCCGCGGCCTCGTCTCGTGGGGCGTCAGGCTCGGCCCGGTCGCGGTCGTCGTCTGGCGGCGCCGCCGCCGCCGGCGAGAGTGATAGACGCACACCTATAACTGCACGTAGGGCGCCCTGCCGACGAGCCGGCGGGGCGCCCTTGTGTTTCGCCCGTGGTCGAAACAAGGCGCGATGCCGGCCGGCGGCGTCGGCCTGGTCGACGAGCACGACGGCCGCCGCGCAGCTCGTCGACCAGCACGACGAAACGCCCGCCGGCACGCCCCTCGACGAGGGACGCCCGGCGGGCGCGTTGCTGCTTGCTGAACGGATCAGGCGGTACCGGCGATCACGGCCCGCCACGCCTCGACCTCGGGCGACACCTCGTCGCCCACGGCGAGCCGCAGGTCGGTCCCGTTCGTGCCGTAGTCATCCCACCAGGCGACCGCCGTGACGCCGATCGCCCGCAGGCGGCCGGCAACGTCGACGATCCACTCGGCCCGGCGCTCGCCGGTCGGGTCGCCGTCGAGCCGGGCCGCGCCCAGTTCGGGCACCTCGACATCGCCGCCCGTGATGTCCTGCAACCGGCGCAGAGGCTCGACGAACTTCGCGGGGTCGGGGTACGTCGGCGCCCACGAGGGCGCGTACACGTCGACGGCCGTGATGCCGACCCCGGCGAGGTACTTCGACCAGTCGCCCCGGCCCTTGCCGGCGGCGTCGTCGAGCGTCCACATGTACGTCGAGGTCGGCGTCTGCGTGACCAGCTCGCCCCGCGGGTGATCGGCGATCCACTCGGCGAGCAACCACTGGCGCCGCCGGTACAGGGTCGGATCGACGCCCTTGCGGTCGGCCTCGTGCATCCACGCGAGGCGGGCGTCGTCGACCTCGGGCGGGATCTCGTCGATCCACGCGTTCACGGCGGCGCGGGCCGACGCGTCGTCGTTCCAATCCTTGAAGGTGCCGGCGATGATCGTGCCGGGCGCGATGCGCAGTACCCGCTCGATCCGGTCGTCGACGACGTTGCCGACGCGCCGCGCCCGCCACGGTGGCAGGCCGGTGCCGGGGTACCCGAACACGCGGCACATCCGCGAGCCGGGGTACCGCGGCAGGCGTTCCTCGTACGCGGCAGGGTCGACCGTCGTACCGACGATCATCGGCCGCCCCGGAAGGGTCACGGTCACGTCGAACGGGCCGACCCTGCCACGCGAGGTGAGCGGCGCCGTCACCTCTCGACCGTCACGCCCGCGGGCGGAACCACCTTGCGCGCGACGTACGACACGGCCGCCAGGAGCACCGTACGGGCCGCGGTGAGGCCGAGGGCGACCCAGTATTCGCGCGTCCACTGAATGTCCGTGAACGACGCCGCCAGGAACACCGACAGGGCGACCGCCACGTCGAGGCCGAGGCCCTGCACGAACGTACGCAGCGCCCGGTTACGGGCGTCGTCCTCGGCGGACAACGGAGCATAGACAGTATTCATTCCGATTGTTCCTCTCGCTCTTGGTTCTCCACAGGGCGCCGCCCGCGCGGTCGCCTGCTCTTCACGGCCCCCATACGCAGCGAGGGCGGTACGGGCGCGGCGTTGGCGGGCACGATCCCCGCCTCGCGCAGTTGCCCGCCCCGCTCGGCCGCGAGGTCGCGCCAGAAATCGCGGTCAAGGCACGCGTTGTGCCTCGCCGCCTCGACCTCATCACGCCACTCAATGAGATCGCGTACCACTTCCCGCCGGCCGGCGGCGACGCCCGACCGGAGGTCGCGGAACGACGTGACAACGGCGAGCACGAACGCGCCGCCGCCGGCCGACAGGATCACGCCGACGAGCTGCGACAGGCCGATCGACGCGCCGCCGCCCTCGGCGGCGAGTACGGCCGCCAGACTCACCCACACGTCGACCGCCGCCTCGATTCACGGGCCGCAGCTCGCGCGGCGTCGCGGTCGAGGGCGACGTTCTGCCACCGCCAGAACAGCACGGCGGCGACGGCGAGCAGGGCGAGCGCCGGGGCGATACGCGCAGGCGTTCCCGTGCGCAACCCCATAGCTGCCGCTGCGATGCCGTAGACGGCCCACACAGCCACGAGCGGCGGCAGGCCGACCCACTCGCCTACCCACCGGTTCCGGGCGGCGCCCAGGGCCGCAGGGACGCCGCCGACGACGAGCATCGCCGACCACACGAACGCCCACGTTCGGCCGGACGCCTCGACGGACGGCGACGGCCAGACCATCGACGCCGCCCCGCACGCCGCGAGCATGACGTACGCGGCGACGAGCAGGGCGCGGCGGGTCACGCCGCGAGCCGGGCGACGAGCAGGTCGACGAGCCGCTGCGCGAGGTCGGCCGGGATGGCGGCGGCGATCGTCTCGGCCGGCACGCGTTCGGCGACGAGCCGGGCAATCTCGTCGGCCGGCAGACCTGCGAGCACGAGCCGGGCGACCTCGGCCTCGTCCAGGTCGTCACGGTTGACCCCGGCGAGCACCGCCGCGAGCACCTTCGACAGGGCCGCAACTTGCGCAGTGAGGGCGGTCAACTTCGCATCGGCCGCCGCGGCGGCCATGCGCGCGCCGTGCGCTTCCTCGACGCCCAGCCACACCGCCCAGGCGGGCCGAACCTTTGTGTTCGTCTTCGCGTCCGGCCGCCACTTCCAATTGTCGACGACGCCGTCCGTGTTCCACTCGCCCACGTTGACCCCTCCTCCGCTCGGTGCCGGCGGCCCCGCCGGCTTGCCCATCTGCGCGCGTACCTTGGCGATCAGGTGATCGAGCGGGAAACCCGGCCCGGGGCAGACGTGATCGGTGCCGCCCCACACGAGGCGGCACTCGTTGTGCGTGATGAACCCCGACGCCTTGCCCGCCTTGATGGCGGCGAGGTCCAGGTCGCGCGGTTCGATGTCGTGCGCCCGGCAGTCGCGCGCCATCTGCGCGGCCACCTTGTCCCACGCGACATTGGCCAACCACCAGGCGCGCGACGCGCCGCCCGGCCCGGTGAACTCCCACGCGATGCCGTGCGCGTTCGGCACCGACGATCCTGCGTGCCACGCGCCGAGGGCCGTGTCGAGCGACTGCACGACGCTCGCCCGGTCGGCGTAGTAGTGCGACGACACGTTGTCGGTACGCCGCCTCGCGTACGCCGCCTCGTTGGCGGCCGGCGCGTCGTTCGCCGTGCAGTGAATCACTACGTACCGCTTGCTCGTGCGCGTCCGGCTGTACCCCCGCGGCGGCCCCTGATAGAGCGCCTGCGTAATCATCCGCCCTCACTTTCCAGCGCCTCGACTCGCTCGCGCAGCTCGACGAGCTGCGCCGCCTGCTCGCGCACGAGGGCGAGCAGGGCGACCGGGATGCGGTCGTACTGAACGGCGTCCGGCCGTCCCTCGCCGTCGTACTGCACAAGTTCGGCGAGCCCCGTGTCGTGAACCTCCTCGGCGATCAGGCCGAGGTAATTGCGGGCGCCCTCGACGCCGTACTCGGCGACCTCGTTCCGGTCGCGGAACCACACGGGCCGCAACGCGTTCAGGGCGTCGAGGTCGATCACGGCGTCGCGTACGTCGGTCTTGTACCGCAGGCTCGACGTTGACCGCATCACCTGATGATTCGAGCTATTGATGAACATGTTCGCGGCGCTCGCCGTCGTCGCGTTGGTGCGAATCCGGAAATGGTCGATCGCCGATCCGCCGGCCCGCGGCCCGATCACGAACTCGGCCCCGTTCGGCGCGTCGAACCACAGGCGCGACGCCGCCGAACCGGTACCCGTGTTGTCGGCATAGATCGAATACCCGTGATTGAACACGAGGTGCTGCGCCGACGCGCCCGGCGTCGGACTGATCGTGATGATCGTAAAAGTCAGGTCTTCAAGGGCGCTCGCGGTCAAGGGCGCCCCGGCGGTCAACGGCATGGTTTCCCCTTACAGAGCAACGATTATCGGCCGGTACACCTCGACCGCCGTGCCGGCGGCGTGCGCCTTCACGATCCCGTTCGTCGATCGCGTAACCGTGAACGTCTGCGGCGAGCTGCCGCCCGTGATGTTGGTAACCGACATCCGCTCGCCGCCAACGACGATCGTGAACGGGAAGTGACCGCCGGTCGTCGTAAACAGGGCGTCGACACTCGCCACGCTGAACGAGGTCGCGCTCGTCGTGATGGCGCTCACGAGCGAGGCGCCGTCCGTCTGCACGCGGTCGGTGTCGACCACGCCGACGAGCCACGGCGACGCGGGCGAGCAGGAGAGCACGACATCCCAGTCGTACACGCCGAGCGTCTGCGCCCATCCCTCGACGAGTAGGTCGATCGCGTCGCCCTTCACCTGCGACGGCGCGTTAGCGATCGTGAACCTCGATCCGTGGCGCATCGCCAACCACTCAGGGATGAGCGCCACACGGGCCGCGAGGTCCAGCTCGACGCGCGGCCACCGCATCTCGTCGACCGTGCCGAGGTGTACCCGCCACGACGCGTGAGAGGTCAACCGGTTGTCATCCTCGATATTCAGCTCGACCGCATCGTCGTACCGGCCGAACGCTGCGACGTGTGCCTCGTCGACGTACCGCACCGTCGCGCCGTCCGGCCGGCTTACCGTCCAATCGTTGCGTACCCGCTGGTCGTCGTCAGTCGGTTCGGGCGCCTCGGCGACGTGCCCCTGCGCGAAGTCGAGCACGGCCTCAATCGACGTGTTGTACCGGGCGCCGCGCGACCGGTAGCCGATGCCGTTCCCCCGCTCGTACAGCACGCCCATGTCGGCCGCCTCGGCGGCCCGCAGGAGCGACAGGAACGTGTCGACGGCCTGCCGCCCCATCGGCTCACTGTCGCCCGGCTCGACGACGTACGGCACGCCCTCTTCGCCGCAGAGGCGGGCAACCCGCTCGGCCGCAGTCTCGCCGATGTGCCCGTTGCTCGACTTGCGGAACGCCGTCGTCACGAACGGCACGAGGCCCGTTGCGAAGAACAGGTGACCGATATTGCCGTCGTTGAAGCCGGTCGATCCGATGATGTCCCATGCGGTCGGCACGCCCGCCGACCCCGAGTACGTGTCGTCGAGGAACCAAAACAGCTCTTCGCCGACGCCGTGCGCGTACAGGCCGATCGTCGTCGTGCCGCCGGTCGTCGACAGTCGCAAGTGGAGCGCAACCCAGCGGTTCGGCATGATGTCGCTCACGAACGCGAAACTGTGGTCGACGGTCAGCGTGCCGGCGCTGTTGTACCCCTTGGCGAAATACCCCGTGTTCTTGACGCCGACCTCCCATCGGCGCATGGTGCCGGTCGAGTCGACCTCGACGAGCACCGTGTCGGCCGCGGGCGTGCCGGTCAGCTTGAAGTACAGGACGACGCCCCACGATCCGACGTTCGCCGTTGTCTTGCACCGCCCCGATACGCGCGTCGCCGTGGCGACGCCGAGGGTTGTTTTCGCGCCGGGCAACGTCGAGTCGTCAGCGAACGTGCCGGCCGTCACGGTCGCCGGTCCCGCGCCGGTCACCACCGAACCGGCGAGCGTCGCCCCCTGCTCGTCCTCAAGCGGCCAGTACCCGCACGACGTGATCGCCGACAGGTTCCGGAAGATAGGCGATTGCAGGGCGGCGTCGCCCTGCTGCAACCGGCGGAACGCGCCCGACGCAACGATCGGCGTGTGCGAACTGTTCGCCGCCTTGTCGCCCCACCGAGGCGGCCACTCGGGCACCGTGCCGAGGAACTGAACGGCCTCGACGCGGAAGTCGTCCCACTCGGCGTACACGGGGAGCGTGTTCGTGTTGCCGGACAACAGCCAACCCCACAGCCCCGACCAACCCGCATTGAGCAACGACGAATCGGTCGCGGTAACCGTCCAGTCGTCAGGCTCCGGACTCGCGTCAGGCCACACCTTGAGGCGCAGCGAGGAACCCTCGACCTGTGCCCGCGAGCGGTACACCGTGCCGGCCGTGTAGGTGAACGTCGGGACCGGGGCGACCTCGGCGAGCGTGGTCGTCACGCCGCCGACGCGCTTGCTGATTTTCGCCGTGATGGTGCCGCCGCTGTTGAACTCGGTTCGTAGGGCGTAGTAGTTCGATCCGTCCCGGTACCGGGCGAGGATGCCGGTCACCATCGCCGCGCCGGTCATCACGGCCGAGGCGCGCGTACGCACCGTCGCGTCGGTGTCGATGCCGTACGCCTCGTCGGTGACGGCGACGCGGGCGATGTTCAGGGTCGACCACGATTGCCGCGCCCAGCCCGAGACAATCGACCACACCGTCGTGTCGCCCTGCGCCGTGTGGAGCCAATCGCCGCCCGTCGTCGCCGTCCCCCAGGAGCCGGCGGCGACGGTGCGGCCGAACGCGTCGACGAGCGTGTCGACGGTCACGCGGAGCGGCGTGTTCCGGCGCAGCTCGCCGAACCACTGGCCGAGCGGGTTGCGCGGCGAGTAGTGCCCCGACCGGTTGTCGATAGTGAGCGTGCATTTACCGGGGTCGACCTGCGTCGCCTCGTCGCCCCGGCCGCCCTCGATCACGACGCCCTCGGCCACGCGCACATCGCTCGTGATCTCTTGCCACTGCCAACCCGAGGTGTCGCCGCCCGGTTCGGCGCCCGGCGCGATATAGACGCGCAGGGGCAACGGGGTACGCGGGAACGCCACGGCCTATGCCTCCTGCAACAGGTTCGCGGTACGGATGAGCCGGCGGAACAGGGCGACGATCTCGCGCTCGCCGCGCAGGTCGAGGCGCAGCGTGCCGCCGGCACCGCCGGCACCGCCGCGGCGTAGCGGCGTCACCTGAGCGCCCTTGCTCAGGCTGACCAGCTCCGGCCCGCGCTCGCCGACCACGGCGAGGCCCGCCGTCGTCGCCGTGCCGCCCTTGGCGAGGTACGGAATGTCGGGCGTGCCGATGCTGATGCCGGGGAAACTGACGCCCGCGAAACTGAATCCCGGTATGCCGAATGACAACCGGTTCCATCCGCCGATGATCCGGTTAACGATCGCCTTGAAGCCGAACCATAGACCATTCCACATACTCGAAAGCTTCGATGAAATGCGGCCGGGTATGCCCATGATCCACGAGGCGAACGACGAGACTTTCGACTTGATGAAATCCCACGTCGCCCGCGCCGCGTTCTTGATCTTGTCCCAGTTCCGCACGATCCACAGAACCGCGAGGCCGATCGGCCCCGTCAGGATCGCAAGCAGGAGCGGCCAATTCGTCTTGATCCAATTCCAGACGGCGAGCGCCGCGCCCTTGATCCAACCCCACGCGACGCGCCAAATGTCTTGGAACCACGTCGTTTTCGTGGCGATCAACACGATCGCACCGACGAGCAGGAGCACGCCGAGCACGATCCACGTAATCGGCGAGGTCCACAGTGCAAGGTTCAGGACCGTCTGAACGACGGCCCACACCTTCATCGCCGCCACGATCACGCCGATAACGGTCGCCAGGATGCCCAGGGCGACCGCGAGCGGCGTCACCCATGCTGAATTACGACTCAGCCACCCGAACGTCGCTTCGATGTACGGCACGGCCTTAGCGAGCGTGTCGATGAGCGCCTGCTGCGCCTTGCGCTTGAACGCCTCGACGCGCGCCCCGGTCGACTGCTCCAACGTGTCGCCCGCCCGCTGCGCGGCGCCGCCGAAATCGCCGAGGGCCGCGGTCGCCGCCGATGGGTCCATAGCGAAGAGGCTCGCCTGCAAGTCCTCGGCCTTGGTGCCGAACAGCGCCACCGCGGCAGTCTCTCGCGCGACAGGATCTTTCATCGCCCGCAGGCGGTCGAGCACGAGGTCGAGGCCGGCGGCGGCGCCCGGCCCGCCCGCCGCGAACCGGGCCGTCATCTCCTTCGCCGACAGGCCGATCGCCTTGAAGCCGGCGGCACTCTTGGTCGACCCATCGGCCGCCCGAATGGCGAACTCCTTCAAGGCGTCGGCCGCGGTGTCACTGTCCCGCGCGCCCGCCTGGATCGCCTGCGAGAGCAGACCCATCGACCGCGGCCCGTCAAGGCCCAGCTTGCGGAACTGCGGCCCGTACTCGTTGAACGTGTCGAGCAAGTCCTGCGACTTGTTGACGCCCCGCTGCATACCGGCGGTCAGAATGTCGATCGCCTCGTCGCTCGACTTGGCGAGGCCGTTGCGCAGCATGTTCGCCACGGCCGCCGAGGTGCGGTCGGCCTCTTCCCCCATGAGCTGCGTAAGGTTCATCACCTTCGCCGACACGGCCTCGATCTCGGCGTTCGTCGCGCCCTCGTCGATGATGCCGTTCTGCCATACGGCCTTGAGGGCATTGCTCGCCTCGGCCGCCTCGGTGGCGACGCCGCGGGCGTACAGGTTCCCACTGATCTCGCCGAGGCGGCCGGCGAGCGCCGGGGTCGCGCCGAGCTGCGCGGCGAGTACGGCCTGCGCCTTGCTCTGTTCCAATCCTGCGGCGACCGCCGAGGCGAGCGCGGCGCCGATCGCCGCGCCCGCCAGGGCGGCCCCTGCCTTCATCTTGTCGAACGTCGGGCCGCTCTTGTCCTTAGCGAAGATATTGAATACGAGGCTGGTATCGCCCACGGCCGCGGCCCCCCGGTCAGTCGTCAGGCTTCTTGTTCGCGTCGTCGACGAACTGACACAACGCGTTGAACTCGGTCACGGTCAGGCGGCCGACCTCCCAGGGCCGTACGCCGCAGTAGTGCGCGAACAGCCCTAGCCGAGCGAGTCGTCGCTCGGCGAGGTCGCTTTTCCCCCGTCGCCGTCGCCGACCTCCGGGGCGGCCTCGATATCGCCGTCGAGCGCCGCGAGCACCTGCTCGCGCGTCTCGTCGTCGACCCCGCCCATCTTGGCGACGCGCTCGCGCAGGGCGAGCAGTTCCGGCCGGGTGTGCTCGACGCGCAGCTCGCCGACGCGAAAGTCGGGCGTGTCCTCGTATCGCAGGGTGTGGTGATCCCGCGCCATGAGGTGCCACAGGAGCACGCGCCGCGCCTTGCTGTTGCCCATCTGCACGCCCGCGCGGAACTTGTCGTACGGGTCGCCGAACCGCTTTTCGATCATCTCGGCCTGCGACGCCCGCACCTCGTCGGGGTCGAACTCCCACCGTTGCGCTTGCGCCTGGTCGCCATCGGGCGTGTACGTCACGATCATTTCTTTGCATCCCTACCTAGTTGGTCGAGGGCCGCCTGCATCGCGTCCAGCACGGCGGCCCGTGCCTCTTCCTGTCGCGCAACCATCGCGTCGTCGAACCAATCGGGTTGGCCGACCTGCTCGACCCATACCTCGCGGTTACCGAACACCATGCGCCGCCAGCCCCCGGCGGCGTTCAGGCGCTTCGGCGCGTTGCTGAACTCGCGCGGCATTCCCCGTTTCGCCGCCCGGATACGGACGCCCGTATTCCGGCCGGTGTACCGAACCTGCGCCTTGACTTGCCGGGCCACCGACGCGCGCAGGGGGGCGCCTACTCGGCGCCCCCTCGACGACATGCCGGCGACGTTCCCTCGCGCATCGGCGACCGCCGGCTCGACGGCCTTCCGCAGGCGCTTCGCTAGCTCGCGCTTGAGTCGCTTCCCGTCTGCCGCCGCGCCCAGGGCGCGGCCGAGCGCCTTAAACGACTTCTGCTCGACCGACAGCTCGACCGGCGCGGAAGCCTTGCCGCCGCCCCCGGCCCCGCCGCCGCCCGCGCCCGCGGCCGGCATGGCGGCGTTACGAGGTCGCCCGCGTGATGACGCCCGAGGTAGGCCAATCGACCTCGACCTCGGCCGTGTCGCCGACGCCGCCCGCGAGCGGCGCCCACGACTTCACGAGCATGTTCCCGGTGTACTTCGGGTTGCTCGTCGACACGGCGGCATTGCTCAGGCGCACCTCGAACGGGACCACGGTCCCCAGGAGCGCCCACATCGCCTCGTCGAGGTTCCCGGCCGCGGTGTCGTTGAGGAACGTCGCCGACACGCCGCCCGACTTGATGCCGCCGAGCACCTCTTTCCAGCCGAGCGAGGCGAACGTCGTCACGTCCTTTTCCTCGACCTCGGCGGTAAGTTCGATCTTCTTCGTTCGGTCGCTGCGGTCAACGGCGTTGACGGACAGGAACGACGCGGTAAGAACCATCTTCGGCATGACGGGTAACCTTCCCTTGTGGACGCGACGGGCGTCTGACCTGCGGAAACGCCCTGAGAGGGCTTGTACGGGGCGCCCGTTCGCGCCCTACCGATCACACCGACCCATCGGCGTTAGGGCCGCTGTGACCAGGCGTTTTGGCCGATTAGGCGATGCCCATCGATACGAGGAACAGGAACGACGGCGAGGTGCCCGTGATGGTCCAGCTCGCGCGATAGAACGTGTCGGTGACCGGCCCGGCGACGCGCATGATCTGACCGCCGCGGGCGGTCGCCGCGGTGAACGTGAGCACGTCGGCCGGCGACGGGAAGCCGCTGCCGTTGTCGCTCTGAACCTTGACAGTGATCGTCGGCGTCGCCGTGCCGGCGACGCTCAGAACGTGCAGGGCGGCGTACACGTACTGCCCGGTACCGGCGGCGACGTGAGCGACCGCCGTGCCGCTACCGGTCGCCGTCCGGGCGGTACCGGGGTCGTGCAGGACCAGGCCGCGAGCGAGCGGCCACGAACCCTTGCCCGAGGCCGACCAGGGCGCGACGTTGCCGACATCGCTGCCCAGCATGTACGAACTGTTCATCGCGCCAGTCAGCCACGCCAGCTCGCCGACGCCCGCGGTACGCGGGCACACCGTGAGCGCGTTCGCGGCGCCCAGGGCGGCGAACATCGCATCGTCGACCTTGCCGGGGTCGCCCGCTTCCCACTGTCCCTCGCTCGACCACGAGGTGTCCCGCAGGCCCCCTAGCACCTCTTTCCACACGTCGCCGGTCGGAACGAACGCCGTCGCATCCTTGTCCTCGACCTCGCTCGACAGCTCGACCTTGTTCGATCGCGTCGTGAGGTCGGCCCCGCCGGCAAACTGCCGGACGTTGAGCAATGTGAACTTAGGCATCGCCGTCCCCCAATACGCGAACCGTGATGTCGGCGCCGTAAAACTCGTCGGTGCCCTCGGTATACATGCGGTACCCGTTGATCCGGACGACGGCGAGATCGTCGGCCAGACCCCCGAGGGCCGACTCGCCGGGCGCCCCGCGGGCCGCCTCAAGCCGCGCCCTGATCGAGCGGTCACCCGTCCGGCTCAACAGCTCGTCGAGGTCGGCCTGCCCCGCCTCGTCATCCGCGGCCGACGTGAGTACGCGAATCTTCACGTCGGCGAAGTCACACCCCGCGCCGAACGCCTGCAACGGGTCGACCTCGACCTCGCCGACGTACGCGCACGGCACGACGATCGAGCCGGGCGTGAACGCGTACACGTCGAGCCGGTCGATACCTCGGATCGCGTCGGCTAGAGCGCGCTTGACTGCTCGTATATCCACCTGTGCTCCCTACGCGAATCCGGGCAGGATGAGGTGAGAAATCAGCGCCTCGACATCGGGGTCGACGCGCCCGACGCGCACCGCGCCCCAATCGGCAGAACCAATGACGCCCTGCGGGCTGTCCTTTCTGCGGTAGAGGCGCGCGGCGAGCAGGGCCGCGGCGCTAGTCACCTCGTCGGGCACACTCGGCCAACCCCACCGGGCCGTAACCGTGGTCGTGGCTGTGAACGGCGAGTACGTGACCCCGGCGGCCGGGCGCAGCACGGTTACCGGCCGCCCGAGGGCGATAGCGTTCGGCGGGCCGCCCTCGATCCCGCCCAGCTCGACCCCGCCGACGCTGGTCGTGAGGCCGACCGTCGAGGCGATGTCGTCGACGACCAGGCCGTACCCGAGGTGATCCCGGAACGCGTACGCGGTCGGGTAGGTACGCGCCGACGCCGCGGCGTCGGCGTAGAACCGGCGGCCCGTCCGGCGATCGATCAGGCGGCACGCGGCCCGGATGGCTTGCATGATCAGTTCGTCGCGGTCGTCCTCGGTGAGCTTGCCGAGCGACCGTTTCACCGTGCCGAGGTCGACGTACAGGCCGGGCGCCTGCGTGGCGACGGCGAACTCGCCGTACGCCTTGTCGGTGACGGCCCCCGACACGTCCCACCGGTACTGCCACGGCCCCGCCTGGTCGGTCACGAACGCCTCGGCGTCGTACACGCCCGTCGACGGCGAGGTGACGGTCGGGCTGAACGTCGTCCCGTCCGGTCGGGTGACCAGGAGGGCGACCGTCGCCGCGGTCAGCGTGCCGGCGGCGTTGCGTACCTCATGCCGCAGGCTCACGCCGTCGCCGAGGTCATAGATCACGGTGCCCCCTCAGTCTGTTCGCCGGGCGGTCGTCGAGGTGACGAGCCGGCGGTCGAGCGTCGTCGTCGTGATGAGCGTCGGCCGGCTCGCCGTCGTGATCCGGCCGCCATCGGTCGCCGCACCGAGCGAGCCGGGCACAACCGGTACCGCGATGCCGGCCGGCGACGCCGCGAGGCCGAGGGCCGCGGCCACGCCGCCGGCCGCCACGGCGACGCCGATGCCGGC
>JACCDR010061630.1_pt1 | contig 12915 bp, 13 predicted proteins | sample 7446431 | NCBI WGS metagenome assembly JACCDR01 (sample SAMN15323443, study PRJNA562643) | freshwater metagenome | isolation source: river surface water | place: USA:Blue River Watershed | collected 2017-08-17
ACGCCATCGTCGATACGGGCTCGACGGATGCGACGGAGAAGGTCGCCAGAAGCGTGCTGGAGGGCTTCCCCGGCTCGTATGTGCATCGACCGTGGGTCGACTACGGGACGAACCGGTCGCAGACGCTGCGACTGGCCGAAGAGGTCGCGGGCCCAGATGCGTTCGGGATGATTGTGGACGCTGACGATGTGTGGGCTGGAGAGCGGCCGGAGCTCGGCAACGAGGACGGCTACTCGGTGTGGTTCAAGCACATGAGCGGCACGAGGTGGTCGACGGTTCGCTTCCTTCGCCTTGGACTGTTTGGCTACGAAGGCGTCGTGCACGAATACCCCGTGCGTCTGCAGGACGAGCCGTGGTCGGCACCCGTCGTCGAGGGCATCACGGTGACCTCGCCGAACGACGGCGCGTCGTGGTCGAACCCGAACAAGTACCTCGAGCACGCTCACCTAATTCACGATGCGATGCGCAACGACCCATCGAACACGCGCTACGCGTTCTACCTGGCGCGCAGCTACGCCGACCATGGCGACTACGAGAAGGCCATCCCGTTGTTTCTGGCCAGGGCTGGCATGGGTCCCGGCTCGTGCTCCGAGGAGGTCTACTGCTCGTATCTCGCGGCAGGCCGACTCATGCTGCATCTCGGGCATGTGGATGAGGCCAAGGTGGCCCTGATGAAGGCGCACCAGTCGTATCCAGCCCGACGTGAGGCGATGGCCGAACTCGCGCGTGTGTTCGCGCTAAAGGCAGCGACGAGTCCGACGGTGGGCACGCTCTTCGTGGAAGAACCATGAACCCCCGACCGATGCAGCCCAGCGACCGAGCGTACATCGCGTCCACATGGGCGCGTGGCTCACGCTATGGCCTCAGGACGCGCGAGGCGTTCCGGTTCGTCAACCACCTGCTCGACATTGCCAACGTCGTGGTGCTGGCCAACGGACGCACGGTGCACGCGTGGGCGGCAGGTAACAGCAGCGACGTCCTACACTACGTATACGTACCGCCGGAGCTTCGTGGAAACGGCCTGGCGAAGCACGCCATCACCGAGCTGCTCGGCGACTACCCCGAGCGCATCTACGTCACGCATCCGTGGCCACGCGAGTCATCGCGCTTCAGGTACCTGCCACAACTCATCTCGAGGACTGCAGCATGAACAACGGCATTCCGAACATCCAGACGCACATCCCGGTTGTCTCCGAGCTTCCCGAGGAGGAGGCCGAGCTTGCCGTGGGGCGTCCAGACCTACCCGTACCGTCGCTCTGGCAGCAGGCGGTAAAGGTCAAGCACAAGGTCACCGGCCAAGAGGCCGTCGTGGCCCGCATGGATCACAACATGAACATGTTCCGTGCGTTCTATCCAGCGGAGAATCGCTTCGCTCCGCGCACAGAGTGGCAGCACTGCCGCGATTGGCAGGTCGACGTCACGTTCTCGCCGAAGGAGTTGGAGCGGCAAGCCGCGGCGGCGGAGTTCAGGCGTCAGACCGAGGCAATGGACCCGACGGAGCTCGCCGCGGTCATGGTGCTTGTCGATGCCGACGACCCGGCGAAGGCGCTGGCTAAGCTCGAGGCGCTGCGTCGACTCGGCGTGGTGAAGGCTGCGCCGGCGGTGGTGCAGGCGGCGGTGTCCGAAGCGAAGAAGGGTAAGTGATGCTGTAGAAGTCGCTGCTCAAGCTGTCCGATTGGGTGTCTGCACCGAGCGTGCAGCATGCACTCGGTCCTGTGTGCATGACCTGCGGTCGCATCGTCGACTCCGAAGAGCTGGTCGAGGGATACCCGGGCGAGACGACGTACGCCAAGGTGCTGGTGAGGCACCATGGCGCCGAGGAGCTGGGCACGTTCGACATGGGCTCGACGAACTGGGACGGACAGGACCTCGGCTCGATGATGCGACGGCGTAACTGGTTTGATCCAACCGCTCATGAAGGGCTGGGGCTCGGGAAGCGCGTCGAGAATCCTGGGGACCACGACGGGTCATGAAAGCGCAGTCGAAGAACCAGACGAGGCGGGAGCTGCGTCGGCTGCGTCAGCGGGAGAAGAACTGGGAGCGCACCGTGCTGGCCTTCCAGGATCTAGTCGAGCACTACAAGCGGCGAGCGAACCGAAGCGAGTACGAGGTCAGGGCTCAGGCTGAGAAGATCCGGCAACTGAACGAGCATCTTTCAGACCTGACGACCGGTCGCGTTCGTAACGTTGTGCTCGATGAGGGCTATCAGCTCATTGTTCCCGTGAGGTTCGGATGACCCGGTAGCTGCCCGAAGCCGTCATCACGCGAGCGGTCGCGAACAGCTCCCTTGAGTGGAAGCTGACCGACCCGCTTGCGTTCGGGCTCACGACAGCGAGCCCGCTTCAGCGTGCCATCTGCCGTATCGCCGATGGTCTCCCCCTCGGTGAGCTAGCGAAGCATCAGACGGTCATCACCGCACTCGGGCCGACCCGAGAAGCGCCCGCGCTGCCCGCCAACGCCCCCGCTGAGCTGGCCATTCTCAGCGGCATCCGCACCGCCAAGTCGCTCATCAGCGCGTGTGGCGCGGTGCACATGGCACTCACGTGTGACGTGTCGAGCCTGCGCCCGGGGGAGATACCTCGTGTCTCCGTCGTCAGCCTGAAGAAGGACCTGGCTGACGTCATCATGAACCACATCGTTGGCAGCGTGAAAGCGTCGCCATTGCTCCGCCCGTTCCTCATGGGCGAGCCGAGTGGCGACGGACTCATGCTCAAGCACCCGAGCGGCACACCGGTTGAGGTGTGCGTGGTTGCTGGCTCGAGAGCCGGGGCCAGCTTGGTTGCGCGTTGGAGCGCTGGCTGTATCTTCGACGAGTTCCCGCGCATGGTCGGCGGCGATGACGCCGTCGTGAACTGGGACGACCAGCGACGGGCGGTCGTTCACCGTCTGCTGAAGGGCTGCAAGCTCTGGCACATCGGCTCACCTGACGCGCCGTACGGCCCCGCATACGACTTGTTCACCGAGCACTGGGGCAGACCCACGCCGGAGCGCGTTGTCATCCGAGCTCCAGCGCCGGCGATGAACCCGGTGACGTGGACGCCGGAGCGTGTCGCCGAGGCCCGCAGGGTCGACCCTGACGCAGCGAAAACGGACATCGATGCGGAGTTCAGGACGCCCGACGAAGCGATGTTCTCAGCAGAGGCCATCACGAGGGCCACGCGCGCGGCGCCATTCATCCGAGAGCGAGTCGCGGGCAACACGTACTACGCCGCAATGGATCCGGCGACGAGGGGCAACGGCTGGACGCTGGTGATCGCCACACGTGAAGCTGGCAAGACCATCGTGGTCCGCGCTGAGGAGCGCATTGGGTCTCGGGACGAACCACTCGACCCCGGCGAGGTGATGGCCGAGTACGGGACCATCTTGCACTCGTACGGGCTGTCTACGGTGCACTCCGACCAGGCGATGGGCGACGCGCTCATCAAGCTGGCCAGGCAGAACGGCGTGAACATGGCGCAGTGGACGCTCAACGCGAACGACAAGTTCCGCAAGTACCTCGCGATCCGAACGCACCTCGAGCGAGGCGACATCGAGCTGCCGCCCGTTGCGCATCTGCGCACCGACCTGCTCCACGTTCGGAAGCGCGTGACGCCCGACGGAGTGCGTGTCGTGCTTCCGCAGACGAGCGACGGCAGGCATTGCGACTTCGCCCCGGCGCTGATGCTGGTCCTGTCGCGCGTGCTGCCCGACCCCGAGCCGCCGAAGAAAGACGTGGCTGACGACGAGACCGCGCGCATGCGCGAGATGTTCCTGAAGCGTGTTGGTGCTGGGAGGGAGTGGTGATGGATCCGAAGCTCTACGCCAACGATGCGATTACCGATGACTGCACGTGGTACCTCGCGTCCGCTCGAGGCAAGCCAGCGGGGCCCAGACTCGTCACACTCTGTCAGGAGCTGGCGACCGAGCAGGCCACGCTCAGGGCGAACACCGACAAATGCATCGCGGTCTTCCAGTGGGGCGGCGACTCGAAGGACATGGAGCCGGGTGACCACTGCCCCATCGAGGAGAACCTGGTCTCGTTCAACGCTGCGCAGAACGCGGTGGAGACGGTGCACTCGAAGGTCATCAAGCAGAAGATTGACCCCATGCCGCTCACGACCGGCGGCGGTTACCTGCAGCGTCACCGAGCGAAGCAGATGGGCAAGGCCATCCAGGGCGTGCTGGACGAGAACAACGCTCACGCCATTGAGAGCGACGTGGTCATGGACGCGCTGGTGACGGATCACGGCGCGGGCGCCGTCATGGTGCTCGACTGCTACGACCACATCAAACTGCAGCACGTACCCATCGAGGATGTTTGGTACGACGAGGCCGAGACCCGCCACCGCACTCCGCGTTGCCAGTACCACATCCCACGCACGGGCATGGACCTGTACGTGGCGCTCGAGCGGTACGCGAACCCGCGCGACGATGGACAGCCTGGCTTCGTGGGGACTGCAGAGACCAGGCGCACGGCCATCCTAAAGGCTGCGAATCGGGCGTCTACGTGGCGGTCCAAGGTGTACTCGGCTTCGGCCAGCCGACGAGTGGAGATCTACGAAGCGTGGCACCTTCCGTCCGGTGACGTCGAGGAATCCGACGAGGAATACGAGGACGAGAACGGCGAGAAGCAGACGCGAAAGGTGGCTAAGCACGATGGTCGCCACGTCATCGCTGTCGAGGGTGAAGAGGGAACGCTCATCGATGAGCCTTGGGCGCCGTGTGTGGACAACCTGTTCCCCATCCTGCTCTACGTGCCGCGTCGTCGCCGGCGACACATCTGGGGCCTGTCGTTGATGCGCGACTACATCGCGCCGCAGCGCGAGTACGAGAAGCTCACGAAGAAGATCCAGAACCAGCACCAGAAGATGGGGCTATCTGGATTCGCAGCGTCGAAGCAGGCGGAGATCAACATCCGAGAGATCACCGCCGGCACGTTCTCGGCGGGCTTCATGGTCGAGTACGAGGGCCAGGCCGCGCCGGTCCAACTGACGCCAGAGCCCGTCGCGCAGGGAACGTACGCGTACGCGGAGAGCATCCCGCGCAATATGCTTGAGAGGAAAGGCATCTCCACGCTGGCTGCAGCGTCGCAGTTGCCGGCCGGACTGCAGCAGGCATCGGGCAAGGCACTGCAGGTCTTCGAAGACTTCGAAGACGTTCGCCTTCGTCCGTACTTCACCGAGCGCGAGGACTGGAAGATTGCTCTGTCCTGGCTCATCGTCGGGACCGCGGAACGCATTGTCGAGCGGACTGGCTCTTACAAGGCCAGGTATCGCGGCAAGCACGGTATCGAGCCGGTCGATTGGAAAGACGTGCTCATGGATCGGGCCTCCTTCGTCCTGAAGGTCTTCCCGGTCTCATCGCTGTCGAAGCAGCCGGCCGCGCGGTTCGCCCAGCTCACGGAGATGCTCAACGCTCAGGCCATCACGGTCGAGCAGTTCAAGAGGCTGTTCGAGCTACCCGACCTCGAGGCGGAGAACGAACTAGATTCCAGCGACACGGACGTCATTGACCGGGCGATGGACATCATGGTGGTCGAGGGGAAGTACCTCTCCCCCGAGCCATTCGACAACCTCGACCTGATCATCCAGCGTGCCGGCAAGTTCTACAACGTGTGTCGGCAGCGAGATGTGCCCGAGGACAGGCTGCAGCTGCTCCGCGATTACATTGCCGACGCTCGTAGTCTGAAGCAGGAGGCTGAGGGCGTGGCCCAGCAGAACGCGCTCGCTCAACAGCCTCCTGGGCCGCCAATGCCCCCCGGCCCGCCCGGCATGGTGCCGCCTGACGCTCCGCTCCCGGGCATGCCCCCGGCCGGTCCCCCCATGCCGATGGCGGCCTGATGCTGTTCGCGTTCATCGCCTCGGTCGCCTTGGTCGTGATCTACGTTTGGCAGGATGGCCTCCGGACCTGCAACGACGGCAGGCGCTACGTGTCCGGCGTCCCGCAGCCCTATCCATTCCATCGTCGATGGTGCAGCTGGCCCAAGCAGATGCTCATCGTGATGAGCCTCACGAGCATGGTCGTGATGGGGACGGCCATGGGCGATTGGAAGAAGGCTCTCCTGCTCTTGACGCTGCCTGGGGCCTGCTTCCTGGTGACGCACCCAACAACCGTGGACGGTCCCGCGATCCTCCTCGCGTGGGGGGCGTCGCTGCTGTTTCCGACGCACCCCTGGTTCGCGGTGCTGATGTCGTGCGTCGCTGGCTTCGTCCACGAGCGCGCGCCCGTGTACGCCGCGCTGTACGCATGGCATCCACTGCTGCTAGTGGGTCTGGTGGCCGTTGGTTGGTGGCGTACGCCAGCGCCGCCGGACGATGACATCCGCGTGGGACGAGGGTTCATCTACTCGTTCCTGACGCACAAGGGCGACCACGACTGGCTCAGCCTGCAACAGACATTGACGTCCTCCCGTGCCCTGCCGGTGATGGCGGGGTTCTACGGCGTGTCGACGGCGGCCTGGTTGGCGCTTGGCCTGGCGTGGGGGCAACGGCTGATCTGCTCGGACCTTGGGCGGCTCGTGTTCTGGGCCGGGCCCATCATCGTCCGAGACCTCCCTGACGTGCCCACGTGGCTGGTGCTCGTTCAGGTCATGACCTTCCGACGTATGGGGTGACGCATGGACGAGACGTAGGTTGAACAGGAACAGGCCGTGACGACCGATGGTGTCAGTCGCGACGACCTCATCGCCGCGGTGCGTGAGGCCGGCGGGACCGAGACGGTGGACGTCGCCGCCGAGGAACAGGCGGCCCAGGCTCCCGCCGCGGAAGCGCCGGCAGCCGAAGCTGCCGCTGCACAGCCCGAGGAGTCGAAGCTCGACCGCATCCTTCGAGAGCGCGAGAAGGCGCACCAGGAGCGGGAGGCAGCCCGCAGTGGCGCCGACGACATGATCGCTCGTGCTCGTCAGGAGTCGGAGCGCATCATCCGCGAGGCCCAGGAGCGTGCCAACCAGGAGTGGCAGGCGGAGATGCAGCGGCGCAGGCAGGCGTTCGATGCAGACCCGACCAACGCTATCCGGGCTCTCGGCGACCCGCAGAGCGTGGTCGACAGGGTGCTGCAGCAGAACACGCCAGAGGCGCGCGCTCAGGCGGCTATCCAGCAACAGCTGGAGGACCTGCGCAAGCAGACCACCGAGGCGTCGGCGGCGAAGCAGGAGATCGAGACCCTACGCCAGCAGGTCGCCAACTACGCCAGGGAGCAAGAGGTCGCTCGCGTGCGTGCCGTGTTCACTGGCCAACACGCGACGCCGGAGAAGGCGCCGTACGCCTACGCCGAGCTTGGTGGCGCCGACAATGTATTCGATGCTGCGAATCGTCAGGCCATCGAGTGGCAACAGAAGGGACTCAAGCTTGGCGTGGACTTTGACTTTGACGACGTCGCATCGTATGTTGAACGAGAGGCCAAGTCTCGTTTTGAGTCCAAGCTCAAAGCACTGAACCTCACCCCCGCGCAACAATCCGGCGCGGGCACCCCGGCGACGGGGTCGGGACTCGCCCCCAAATCTGCGGCGAACGGTACGCGCCCTCTCACCGCTGCTCAAGGCAGCGAACGGCGTACATCGCCCAAACCTCTCTCAGAGATGTCAACCGAGGATGCTCGGAAGGCCCTGATGGAAGAGGTGGCAGCAGCTCGAAAAGCTAATCCCGATGCTGTGATGTGACGTCCCTCGCTACCTGAGCTCCGGCGAGAGCGCGCCTGGTTCCCACCCCCGAACCCGGACGTTCTCCCATGACTGCAACCAATGCGCTCTCTACGGCCATCCTTAGGCGCCGGTACCAGAGCGGAGTTTCTCAAGCCCAGTTCAAAAAGTTCAGCGTCATCGATGCCGTCGAGAAGAAGACGGATTGGACCGGCGACGACTACGCCATCTCCATCGAGACCGAGAGCCCGCAGGGCCAGGGTCCGAACATCCCTGCAGCGCAGGCGGCGGCGGCGCAGAGCAAGTTCTACCGAGCGGCGATCACCCGCAAGGAGTACTACGGCCTCGTCCGAATCAAGGGCCAGGCGCTCCGCACCGCGACGATGAAGGGTGACGGCGCTCTCGTCGACCTCTGGTCGCACGAGCTCGACGGCATCGAGATGACCGTCCTGAAGTACCTCGAGTGCCTGGCGCTCGGGTCCGGCAACGGCGTGCTCGCGACGATTGCCTCTGGTCAGACGACGACCGAGGTGACCTTCACGGTTGCCGAAGACGTGGCCCGACTCTCGGTCGGCATGCGCATCCAGCTGGTGTCCAGCACGACGCTTAGCCCCACGGTTCGACCCGGCGTCGGTGTCATCACCGCGCTCAATCGCTCCGCTGGCAAGGCGACGCTCGCAGCGGCCTGGGATGTCACGTTCACGGGCGCGTCGGCGGGTGACAGCATCGTAGTTGCCGAGACCGCTGCGGTCTCCGGTGAGAACACGGTGCCAGCGGGCATGACCAAGTGGCTCGAGGGTGGAAGCTCTCCTGGCACCTGGAAGGGCCTCACGCGCGACGATGACCCGGTCCGCCTTGCCTCTCAGGTCCTCGACATGACGGGCCTGCCGATGGCGGAAGCGATCATCGACCTCGAGTCGCTCATTCAGATCCAGGGCCACGAGCCCAAGCTGAAGCTCATCTGCAACCCGCGCGACTTCCGCCAGGTGAAAAAGACGCTCTACGGCAAGGTGGCTTTCTCTGGTGGTGGCGGGACGCCGACCATCGGCTTCAACGGAGCCAACTGGGAAGGCAACAACGGCACGATTGCAACGCTTCAGTCGCCCTTCGTCCAGAAGCAGAGCGTCTTCCTGAAGCGAATGGACAAGTTCGCGCTTTACAGCGCGGGCTCCGCCCCCATGCCGATGAACTTCGGCAAGGAGAACATGATCACGCTCGCCACGGACGACGCCGCGGAAGCCCGCATCGGCTTCTACGGTGAGTTCGCGGACTCGGCTCCGGTCGAGTCGGCGCGCGGAACCGGGTGGGGTGCGTAATGGACGGCTACTTCGCACAGCCGCTGAAGGCGCTGGGCGGTGAGCCCCATGCATTCTGGGGCTCTTTCTGCCCAAACGCGGCCAGCAACCCAGACTCCGACAACAACGGCGGGCCTCCGGGCCTGAAGGCGTTCTCCACCGTGTACGCGGCCACCGGACTCCAGACGGTGACGCTGCCCGAGGGATGCGTCCCGGTGGGCACGGCCACCATCACGGTCTCCGCCCAGGCAGCCAGCACCTCTGAGTGGTTCGAGGTCTGCACCGTCGGGCCCTACGACTCATCCACTCGGTCCTTCACGGTGTTTACGCACCGTTCAGGGACCGGACGCGAGGTACCGGCGTCAACCGACGCTCGCGTCCACTTCACCATTCACTTCAACAACTCCACGGGAGCCTGATCATGAGCCAGCAGACTGGTGGTCGTCTCGCGAACGCGCTGTATGGGCTCATGTCAGGGCTTGACGCGACGGATCGTGAGCTCATCAAACGATTCTTCGACAGCAAATTCAAAGTACGCGTCCCCCTCACCGACAGCGGCGCATCGGCAACCGCGGCGCCCGCTCAGACGTTCTTCACGAACGACCTCGGCGCGACGCTGCGGGTGACCGCGGCGAAGCTCCTGTCCCCGGTGACCATCGCCCCTGGCGCCACGCACAACGTGACGTTCACGGTCGACAAGGTCGACGCGGACGGAAGCAACTCTGCCACCATCGCCACCTACACGAGTGACGTCGCTGGTGGAACGGCGACGGCTGACAAGCCCAAGGAACTCACGGTCACCGGTGGCACGTCCACGGTGGCGGCGGTTGCCAGCGGCTGGTCGCTCCGTGCGGCCTGCAGCAAGGGTGCATCCGGCAACCTGATCAGCGACGGCACCGCGCCCAGCTGGATCGAGGTCACCCTGGACTGGGACGTCTGACGGGGAGCTCCCATGCCCCGCACCGTCTCGTTGGGCGACCTGAAGGCGTGGGCTCGTCAACTCAGCGACACGGAGAACGATCCGAACGTCGGAGAGGACGAACTCGACGCGTTGGCTAACCGGCATCGCATGGAGGTCTATGACCGCCTTGTTGATGCCGGTCCAGCCGACTACTACGCGGCGACCACGACCATCACCACGAGCGTCGACGTGGCGGAGTACGCCGTCGACGCCACGTTCCGCAACCTCACTGGCGTCTATGTGCGGCAGGCCAGCGACGCCGAAACGCGCCGACCACTGATGCCGATGCCGAACGGAGCGCGAGCGAACTACAAGCCACCGACGGGCATCTGGACGGTGGACATCGAGTTCATCCCGGTCCCCAGTGACCTCGATGACGATGGCGACACCATCGACGGAGTGAGCGGCTTTGAGGAGCTGGTCGCGAAGATGATGGCTCGCGACATCATGGTGAAGCGCGAGGCTGACCCGAGCGCAGTGATGGCTGACATCGCCCGCCTCGAGGCTAGCATCACGACCCGCGCACGAAGCCGCGACAAGGGACAGCCGAAGCGTGTCACGGACCTCGATGAGGTCTGGGACCGTCCCTATCCGTTCGGCTGGGCGTGGGGCTACGGGACGGGGAGCGTCACCAAGCTCACCTGCTACCGGCTCCGTGGAGACAACATCGAGCTGTTCGAATCGACAGGCTGGTGGACGCCGTGAGCACCGCCGTCGTTTCGGTGGTGGACCGCACGACCAGGTTGCTCGATGCTAGACCGCAGCCAGAGGAGGTGGTTACTCCGGAGGACGCCACCGACGGGCCGAAGCTGGGGCGCTTGCTCATGCGCCTGCTTCGTGAGCTGTCCGACCTCCGGCGTCGGTTCGCACCGAAGCGCATCACCTACCGCGACATCGTGTCGGACGGAACGGATTCGGTTCCGTACAGGGTCACGCTTGTCCACAACTTCGGCGGGCCCGTGGAGTGGTGGGCCGTCGACACGCACTCCACCGGCACGGTGGTGATCCCGCACGTCGTTCGTGACGCGGATGACTCCACCACGAACGAAATCGCCCTGGACATCTACTTCGAGGGCACGCTGGCCATTCGTGTCGAGGAGTCTGCCTGATGCCTCAGGCGCAGACCGTCCACGTGCCCGCGGGGCTACCTATCGACGAGGTGACTCGGTCGGAGTTGCTCGACATTGGGCGCGCGAACCGGTCGAACGTCAACGTTCGGCAGAATGACCGGCTCGCGCTCGAGCGACGTCTGGGCTTCTGGCAGCAGGCCAGGGCGAGGCTTGGCGCCGTCACGCGTTCGAACGGTTACAAGATCTTCCAGCATCGCGGCACGCCGTGCATCATCCACAAGCCGACCTCTACGAATGGCTGGTGGCTCGATACGCATAGCGCCAGCGCGTCTATCAGCATCCAGCACAACCGCGTGTCCGAGTGCGTCGTCGACGCCTTTACTGCTCCGCCGACCGAGCTGTCGACCGACCTTGTCACCGACTTCGCCTACGCCAACGGCTTCTACGCCATTGCCCACACGAGCGAGTTCGGCGACTTTGCGGTTCACGTCATCGATGCTGTAACGGAGACCGTCATCGCGATCGCCGGCCTCTCCACTGGCGCCTCTGGGTCCGTCTCCCTCGCGTCGTGCTCGGATCGGTACATCTTCGCCTTCGTCCGCAACCTGCTGACCGGCGACGTTTCGGTCCGAAGGCTGGACACGACCGCGCTGGCGTCTTCCTGGACAACGGTGACGACCATCTCCGCGACCCAGGAGGTGGGGCACAACGTCGAGAACGGTCGCTACATCGTCCTGCCCGCCGTCTCTATGACGGACCGAGTCGCGTTCGCGTACGCAACCAATAGCGGCACCGACCGCATCACCGTTCGGACGTTCGACGGGACCGGCGCGCTCGAGACTAGGACCATCGCAACGAGTTCCCTGACGCCAGATTCGCTCGGCATGGGCGGCTCGGTAGAGGACACGCTTTGGGTCGCTTGGTCGGTGACCACCACCGTCTCCATTATCGGCATCGATGGTGACAGTCTCGCGTCCACGCTGGCGACAACCGCCACCGTGAGCACGACCGACAACACCCTGGCTATCTTTCCCATCGAGAAGACCACGGCGGGCGCTGCGAAGTTCTTCATCCACGCGGCCAACACGTTCCCCACGACGCTGACCGTGGCCGTGACGACGCTGGCCGGCGCTACGACGCCTGCGGCCGCCGTCACGGCCTACAACGTCTCGCCGATGACCCGGCCGTTCCGTCACAACGGGCGGCACTACATCGGCTTCTATGGCGGCGGGAAGAACCTCGCGAACCTGCAATCCAACTGCATCATCGTCGATGCCACCGATGACACGCCGTTCTTCCGTCCGATTGCCAATATCCGGCCTGGTCTCGCCAGATTCGCGTGCTGTAGCAGCGTCGTCGCTCGAGACAATTGCCAGGTCTTCCCGCTAATGGTCCTTCGAAAGGGCACGGTCAGGGACAACACGCCAGACCTCGTCGCGAGCGTCGATCAGTCGCTGCACGGGGTCGAGGTGTTCGCGCTCGACTTTGCCTCGATGCGGCGGTTTCAGACGACCAGCCACGGCAACTACACGTTCATGAACGGCGGGCTCGTGGGCGTCTTCGACGGCTCCAAGATGCTTGAGGCCGGCTTTATGCACCGGCCCCAGACGCCGGAGCCTTTCGCGGACACGCCTTCGGGCGCCGGTATCAGTGGCACATACCGCTACGTCGCGACCTACGAGACGGTGGACGCCTCCGGCAACTGGGTCGTGAGCGGCATCAGCGATCCATGCGCGCCTATCGCGGCGGCAGCTCAAAAGATTGAGGTGACGGTCCACCCGATCGTGATGTCCGACCGCATCGTCCATGCGCAGACCATCAGGGCCGTCATCTACCGCACGCTCGACGGTGGAGAGCCGCCCTATTACCGCCTCGGGTCTGTCGACAACGACTGGACCCAGGACGACCTCGTTTTTGATGACGAGGTCGAGGACGACGACCTCGAAGAGAACGCGAAGCTCTACGCGCCGAACC
>JACCDR011231555.1_pt1 | contig 12915 bp, 12 predicted proteins | sample 7446431 | NCBI WGS metagenome assembly JACCDR01 (sample SAMN15323443, study PRJNA562643) | freshwater metagenome | isolation source: river surface water | place: USA:Blue River Watershed | collected 2017-08-17
GCCCACGACGAGTGCCATCAGGTCGAGGCCGGCCACGTCGAGCGCCTCGGAGCCGAACTCCACCGCCTCGCCCTCCATGGTGAAGCCGCGCACCCGCAGCACGTTGTGCAGCGTCAGGCCGTACTTCAGGCAGTGCACACCGCCGCTGTTTTCGGCCACGTTGCCGCCGATGGTGCAGGCGATTTGGCTGCTGGGGTCGGGTGCGTAGTACAGCCCGTGGGGCGCTGCCGCCTCGCTGATGGCCAGGTTGCGCACACCACACTGCACGGTGGCGGTGCGGGCCAATTTGTCAATGAGCACGATTTTGTTGAACTTGGCCAGGCTCAGCGTCACACCCAGCGCGTGTGGCATGGCGCCGCCGCTCAAGCCCGTGCCGGCACCACGCGCCACCACCGGCACCTGCAGCGCGTGGCAGGCCTTCAGCACCGCTGCCACCTGGGTTTCGTTTTCCGGCAGCACCACCACCAGCGGCAACTGGCGGTAGGCGGTCAGGCCGTCACATTCGTAAGGAATGGTGTCTTCGTGGTGCCACAGCAGCGCATGCGCGGGCACCAGGGGCGCCAATGCGGCCACCACGGCGGCTTGGCGGCTGGAGCGCTCGGCCGCCGTGGGTGCAGCGGTGGTGGGCAGGGCAGGGGCGTCGGGGCTGACCAGGGCCCGTGGATCGGTTGGCGCGTTCATGGCGGGGGTCCTTGACACCACGGGCGTCGTGGCGGTTCCCGGACTTTACGACGCCGGCAGCGCAACGGGCGGCGGCTGGGTCATTGCCCAGATGTCAGTTCACAAGCAACCCGGGCGGGGGCAACGGCGGGTGACCTGACAAACCGAGCCCGGTGCGCCGCAAAATGGCACGATGCCACCGCCCACCCCCGCCCCGCCCGAGCGCTGGGCCCTGCAAGCCGGCGACGCCGCCACCGCCACGCTGACCATCCCCGCTGATGCGCGGCGCCAGCGCCGCTTCGAGATCGCCTGCGCCGTCACCGTGGCCTTGCCGGCCGACGCCGCCGCGCCCTGGCTGCAGGTGACGGTGCAGGCCAACGGCACCCAGCAGTGGCGCCGCCAGGCCCCGGCCCACAACCCCGGCGCCTGGGACGGGCTGGACTACCGCTTCAGCCGCAGCGTGCCCGTGGGCCAGACGCTGCGCATCACCGTGGCCGTGGCCGGCCAGGGCGTGCGCCGGCGCAGCCTGGACATCGAGGCCGACGAGATCTGAGAGCCTGTGAAGCACGTAAGCGGCCCAGCGCACAGGCCCTGCGCGCGAGCCCCCAGAGCCTTCACGCTGGTGACGTGAAGACCGTAAGCACGCCTGTGTAGCCGTACAGGTGGTGCCGCGCGATCTCACCGGCGGCAAAAAACCCCACCAGCGGCACCTCGCGGCCGCTGGCGCCCGACAAGGCGTGCTGCACGATCTGCAGCTCGGCCGAGGGCCCGCCAAAGTGCGGCCCGCCGCGGCCCGAACAGCTGATGTACAGCGCACCGAGGATGGGCCGTGCCGCCGCCGCCAGGGCCGCCGGGGCCGCCGATGCAGCACTGCCGGCCGCCAACAGCGCTTCATCGGCGGTGGATTCCAGCTCTTCGCGGATCTCGCTGCAGATGCGCACCAGGTCGCGCCGCGCAGCCTGCGCGTCGCGCTGGCAAAACGCCAGCCGCATCCCCGCGCGCAGCGTGTCGGCCACCGCCACCGCCTGGCGTTGCGGGTCCAGGCCGATGAGGTGGCGCACACGGGTGTCGCTGCCAAAAGGCCCGCCGGCCGCGCCACCCCGGCCACCGCCCCGGTAGGCCTGCACGGGGTCGCTGGCGTCGGTCAGCCCCACCAGCGTGGCGCGCAGCTTTTGCAAGGCCTGCCGGGGGTCGTCCAGGTTGGGCAGCCCCAGGTCTTGCAGCAGGCACTGCAGCGCCGGTTGGTCGTCAAGCTTGAGCACGACGTTGCGCTCGCAGTCGGTGACCACACGCGCCGCCGCCAGCGGCTGGCAGCCTTGCGTAACGCGCGACACCAGCGCCACATCGGCCGCAAAGGCCACGCCCGACAGGCCACCCTGCCAGGCGCCATCGGCCACGTGCACCGAGGCGCCGCGCGACGACAACAGGCCGCCAAACAGGTAGCCTGAATCGGTGCGTGCGCTCATCTCGGCGATCAGCTCGGCGATGTCGGGCGTGGACGGGTCGGCATGCACCAGCGCGCAATGCGGCTGTGCCTGTTGCAGCTTGCGCGCGCCTGAAAACACCTCGAAGCCGCTGGCCGGCAGCGGCGCCAGCATCAGCACCAGCGCCGGCTCGTCGATGTATTCCACACCCATCGCGGCCACACCCACGCCCACCGAGCCCACCCAGTGCAGCCCCGGCCACTGCTGCTGCAGCGCCTGCACCAGCGCCTGCGCATGGGCGGCGTAGTGGTCGGTGAAGTAAACAAAACCCAGCGTCAGCGGTGCGGCCCGGCCGGCCAGCGCTGCCTGTGCCCGCTCGGCCACCGCCGCGCGCACCTGCGTGGCGGCCAGCGCCAGCGCGGCCCGCCAGTCGGGGTGGGTGGCGTGGCCGACGATGAAGGGCTGGGCGTCTTTCATGGCAACGGGGTGCAGTGGCGGCGGCGTTCAGCGTTTTTTCGCGGCTGCGGTCTTGGGCGGCGTTTTGCGCACACGGGGGCGCACCAGTGCCGGCGCCTTGGCTGCAGCACGCTTGCGCGCACCGGGCACGGCGCTGGCCGCGGTGGCCGCGGTGGCCACACCCACCGCACTGCCGGCGGCCGCCTTGGCCACGTCGGTGGCGGCCTGGGCCGCTTTCTTGAATACACCGCTGGCGGTGTCGATGGACTGCTTGACCATGGCGCCGGCCATGTGCTTGGTGGCATCGGCCGCCGAGTCCTGCACCGCCTTGGTGGCCAGTTCGGTGAACTGCTGCGTCAGCGCGCCCCACCATTGCAGCGGGTCCACGGCCGGTGGCGGGGGTGGGGGTTCGGCAGGCGCAGCGGCGGCGGGCTCGGGCGCGGCAGGTTCAGGGGCAGAAAAAGCGGGCTTGATCTTCAGCGCGTTGCTGATGTCGGCCAGCGGCACGTTCATGGTCTGCAGCGTTGACAAGGTCATGCGCTGCACCTCCAGCGCCTGGATGGTGGTGGCCAGCAGCTTGGCGTTCTGCTCCAGCCAGAACTGCACCGTTTTCAGCTCTGAAATGCGCTTGTCCAGCTCTTCGGGGTTCAGCGTCGGCGCCACCCACTGGCCGATGTGGGGCAGGCCGGCGCTGGCGTTTTTCAACAGCCCTTGCAGAAAGTCGAAACCCGGCACCATGCGTGCCAAGTCGTTTGCGCCTGTCATGGGGTTCTCCTCCAAAAAATCGGCCGCAGGCCCGGGTGCGGCCGGTCGCCTTGCGGGCCGGGGTGGCAACAAAAAAACGCGGCCCATTGTGCGCCCGAGCAGGGGGCTGCATGGCGTCGGCTTCAGGGCGCGGGTTCAGGGCACGGTAGGTGGCAGCCGAAACTTCATCACGCCCTGGCCTTGTTCCCAGCGCAGCCGGCCCAGCACGTCCATGCCCAGCAGCGGCGCGCTCAGATCGGGCAGCGCCGTCAGGCGCAGGCGTTGCACACGCACGCCGCCACTGAGCACCAGGTCGGCCAGCACCACCTGGCCCTGCACCACACCTCCGGCGGTGTTGGACTGCACGGTGCCCACCTGCTGCAGGCCGAGTGATCGCGCCAGCTCCAGCGGGATGGCGGTGCCGGTGGCACCGGTGTCGATCAAGAAGTCCAGCTGCTGGCGGCCCAGCGGACCGGCCAGTTCGCCCGGCCAGTGGTAGTGGCCATCACCCGAGCGCTGGATTTCCAGTTGGCCGCCCGAGACCACAAAGCGCGTGGCCTTTTGCTGCGCCTGCCAGGCCTGCACAGCCAGAAACAGGCCCACACCCAGCAACAGCCAGACGGTGCCGTGTTTCAACCAGGCGGGGATATCTTTCATCGGCAGGGCCGGGTTTCAGGGCGCCGAGGCGGCGTCAGGGTCGGCAGCGGCTTCAAGCGGGCGGTCTTGTGCCGGCGGGTCGGCATCTGCTGACGCGTGCAGCGCGCGCACCCGCTGCTCAATAGCGCCAAACACGCTGGCGCCGCTGTCGTCGAGCATCTCGATGCGGATGGTGTCGCCAAACTGCATGAACGGCGTTTGTGGTGCACCGCTGTGCAGGGTTTCGATGGCGCGCAGCTCGGCGATGCACGACACACCGCAGGCGCGGTCCTGGTTGCTGATGGTGCCGCTGCCCACCACGCTGCCGGCGCGCACATTGCGCGTCTTGGCCACATGCGCCACCAACTGGCCAAAGTGAAACAGCATCTCCGGCCCGGCGTTGCACAGGCCGACGCGGCGGCCGTTCCAGCGGCTTTCCACCTTCAGGTGCACACGCCCGCCCTTCCAGGCCGGGCCCAGTTCGTCGGGCGTCACCGCCACCGGGCCAAAAGCGGTGGCAGGTTTGCCCTGCAGAAAACCAAAACCCTTGGCCAGCTCGGCCGGGATCAGGTGGCGCAGGCTCCAGTCGTTGACCAGCATCAGCAGGCGCACACCGTCCAGCGCCGCCTCGGGGCTGGCGCCCATGGGCACGTCGCCGGTGATGACGGCCAGCTCGGACTCGAAGTCAATGCCCCAATCGGTGCTGCCGAACACCGCGTCGTCGCAAGGGCCGATGAAGTCGTCGCTGCCGCCTTGGTACATCAGCGGGTCGTCGTAGAAGCTGGCCGGCATCTCGGCGTTGCGGGCCTTGCGCACCAGTTCCACATGGTTCAGGTAGGCCGAGCCGTCGGCCCACTGAAAGGCCCGTGGCAGCGGCGCCATGCAGTGGCGCGGGTCAAAGGCAAAGGCATGGCGCGCCTTGCCACCGTTGAGCGTGGCGTACAGGTCTTCCAGCGGTGGCGAGCGGAAGTTCCAGTCGTCCAGCACCTGCTGCAAGGTGGTGGCGATGCCGGTGGCAAAGTGCGCCGTGCTCAGGTCGCGCGACACCACGGCCAGTTGGCCGTCGCGCGAGCCGTCTTTCAGGGTGGCGAGTTTCATCGGGTGTACTAAAGCGGGTGTGGCGGGCCTTGCAAGCTGCAGGCCGGGGCCCGGGCCGCAGCGGCGGTGGAGTGGGCGCTGCGGTGGACAGTGGCACTATTGTGCGGTGATCGGCACTTCATCAGCCTGCGCCCCCACCCCGGCAACCGGCCCACCGCGCCGGCCCGCCACCGGCCCACTGCTGCTGGTGGTGTGCGCTGCGCTGGCCCTGCACGCGCTGGTGTTGGGCGCAGCACCTGGGCTGCAGGGGCCGGGTGTGGGCCCGCCTGCCGCGCCAGCGCCGCTGCAAACGCGGCAGGTGCTGTGGCCCGCACCCGCAGTGCCACCAGCGCAGTCACAGGCTGCGCCCGCAACCAGCCGCACCAGCAGGCCCACCACGACACCGGCGCCGGCCGCGCCCGCCCCGGCAGAAACCGTTTCGCAGACCGCCGCCGAAACAACCACAGCGTCAACCACAGCCGCCGCTGTCGACCTTTTCGACACCGCAGCCTCACCGGCGACCGAGCCTGCAGAACAGCCCCCGGTGCCGGTGTACCGCGCCCAGCCCGCGCCGCCGGCCACCTTGCTGTTCGACCTGCAACGCGGCCTGGCTTCGGGGCAGGCGGTGCTGCGATGGCGGCCGGAACCGACAGGTGCGCGCTACACGCTGACGCTGCAGGCGCAGGCCTTTGGTGTTGCCGCTGCCGGCTGGAACAGCAGCGGCTTGCTCGGGCCCACCGGGCTGGCACCCGAGCGCTACGCCGAAACCCGCCGCAACCGCGAGGTGCGTGCCACCAACTTCCAGCGTGAGCAAGGCAAGGTGAGTTACAGCGCGCTGGCGGCGGAATACCCGCTGGTGCCGGGCCTGCAGGACCGCAGCAGCTGGCTGCTGCAGTTGGGCGCCATCTTGCAGGCCCAGCCCGAGCTGGCGCAGCCCGGCGCACAGGTCACCCTGGTGGTGGTGGGCACCCGCGGCGCACCCGAGCCCTGGGTGTTCACGGTGGTGGAACACAGCGACCTGGAGCTGCCGGCCGCAACCGTTGCAACCGCCGCAGACGCTGCCAGCGGCACCGCAGCGCCGGCCCGCCACACCGGCACTGGCGAGCGCGTGGCCGGCGCCGTGCAGTTGCTGCGCGAACCGCGCCGCCCCTACGACACCCGGGCGCGTGTGTGGCTGGACCCGGCACGCCACCACCTGCCGGTGAAACTGCAGTTGACGGTGGCCGCCACCGGCGAAGGCCAGGTGTTTGAACTGCGCCAACTTACGCTGCCATGAAATGCGCCGTGCGGGGCGGGCCGCGCCGCCGGCCCCGCAACCCAGGGGGAGGCGCACACCTTGAATCCCCGGCCCAGGCCCCCAACTGTTGCGGCTGGAGGTTCTGCCGCATGCAACTCGTCTACAACTCTGACAGCTTTGCCGTTATGCACTTTGCTGCGCCCGCTGCAGCCGACGGCACCCACCCCGCCACGGGCCTGAGCGCCAGCGCCAGTGGCTTTGAGATCGTCGACAAACGTTCGCGCAAGGAGATTTACTTGCAGGGCGCTGTTGCCGAAAGCTTCCAGCGCGGCGTGAAAGCCCTGGTCGACCAGGGGCCGGACGCCGAGGCGCTGGAAGACTACATCGCCTGCTACACGGTGTTGGCGCAGCAACCGGTGGTGTTGCACTAGCCTGGTCTTTTCGCCAGGTCAGCTGCGTTGCGGGTTCAGTGCGAGGCAAAACGCTGAGCGCTGAGCGCCTGCCCTGGCCGATTGGGCTTCGCTCAAAAAAATCCCGACACCCGCAGAACCCCTGTCTTGGGCACCTGGGCACACGCCGCTCTTCACCACACCGCTACACGGGCTGATGAGGGCCTGAACACCCGCCCTTGCGCATACATGCACGCCAAAAAAAATGGGCGCGCCGTGGGCACCGTGGACGCCGCCCCGCCGGCTGCCCGCTGAACCTCAAGCCGGGTCGGCAAACCCCAACACCACGCGGCGTGTCATCGCCGACTTCTTTTCAATCTTCGTCACCACCACCGCGCCCACCTCGGCGGTGTTGCCCACGTGGGTGCCGCCGCAGGGCTGCAGGTCGACACCAGCGATTTCGAGCACGCGGATGCGGCCCAGCCCGTCCGCTGAACGGGGGGGCTGCACGCTCATGCTGCGCACCAGGCCGGGGTTGGCGTCGAGTTCTTCTTCGCTGATCCAGCGGTGGCTCACCGGGTGCGCTGCCGCCACCAGGCGCGCGATGCCGGCGGTCAGCGCCTCTTTGTCCAGCGGTTCGTTCATGTGGAAGTCCAGCCGCGCATAAGCGGCCGTGATGCTGCAGCCGTCCACCGGGTGCGGCACCAACGCGCACAGCAAGTGCGTGGCGGTGTGAAAACGCCGGTGTGCTTGGCGGCGCGCCCGGTCGATGTGCGCAGTGACCACCGTGCCGGGGGCAAAGGCTGCGGTGTCGGCGCCTGCTGCGGGCACGTGCACGATAAAGCCTGGCCGCTGCGGGTGTTTGCGGGTGTCGGCAATGGCCAGCACAACGCCGCTGGCAGTGGCCAGGTGGCCGGCGTCACCCGCCTGGCCGCCGCCCAGCGGGTAGAACACGGTGCGGTCCAGCAGCACGCCGGTCTCGTCCACCGCCACCACGGTGGCGTTGCAGGTGTGGAGCGTGGCGTCTTCGCGGAACAGTTCTTCGGTCATGGCGCGGTTATCAGCTGTGCAGTTGCACGGTGCCCAAAGGCGTTTGCAGGGTGGCCGCCAGCGCCGGGTGAGCGGGGTCGTCGGCGCAGCGCAGCCCGGGCAGGCGCAGCAACTGGCGCACACCGGTGGGCAGTGCAGCACCGAGCTGCAGACCCGACAGCGTGACGCCGCTGGCGGGCATGGCCTGCGCCGGGTGCGGCCCCTGCCATTGAATCAAACTGGGCAGCGCGCCGCCGTGCAGCAGGGTGCCGTCTGCGCGCAGCAGCATCTGCCATTGCAGCAGGCCCTGCGGCGTGGGGCGGCTGGCGGCCACCGGTTCACCCGGCTGCAGGCCCAGCGCGACGAAGCTGAAGCGGTGCATGTCCAGCGCCGTGCTGCGGGCCACCCAGTGGATGAGCTGCGGCCCCTGGGTGGCCAGCCGCTGCTGCAGCGCCGGGTCGTCCAGACCAAACCAACGCGCGCGGCCCGCCGCCGGCCCCGGCGCAGCCGGGTTGATGGCGATGATTTCCAGATACGCCAGCGGGAAGCCGGGTGTGGCCACGCTGAGCAGCCGGTTGTGCGTGCCCATCAGCGGGTGTTCACCACCCGGGCCGGGGGTGATGCCCAGCGTGCTTTCGCACCACTGCACCCCCTGGGCCAGCGTGGCGGCGGCCACCACCAGGTGGTCGACGGCCAAGCTGGGCGCGGGGCTGGTGCCTGTGGGGTTCACGGGTGCGGCGCCTTCAGGCCAGTTCAACGTGGCCGTCGATGCACACCGCCACATCGCCGCCCACCCACAGCGTGTCGCCCTGCTGCTGCAGGTGCACGGTGCCGGCACGTTGCAGCGCGTGGCCCTGGGTGGCGCGGTAGGCGCGCGGCGCCCAGCCGGTGCCCATCAGCCACTGCGCCAGGCTGGCGTTCAGGCTGCCGGTGACCGGGTCTTCGATGTGTACGCCGCCGGTTGCAAACAGCGCACGCACTTCGTAAAGCGCACCGTCGGCCTGTGCGTCGCCGGGTGGCCAGGCGCCCACCAGGCCGAGTTTGATGTCGCCCAAAGCGGCCCAGTCGGGCTGCACCGCGCGCACGGCGTGGGCCGAGCCCAGCATCACCGCGCACCAGCCGGGGCCGTTGTCCACCCACTGGTGTTGTTCTATGGCCTGCAGCGGCAGCCGCAGGCCCGTGGCAATGCGCTGCAGCAGCGCAGCGTCCAGCGGGCCGCTGCGTTTGAGCGGCGGCGCGGCGAAGGCCAGCCTTGTGCCGTCTTGCTTCACCTGCACCAGGCCAACACCACACTCTTGCACCACCAGCCCGGGCTGCTGCGGCTGCCCGCCAGCGGCCAGCCAAGCAAAACAACTGCCCAGCGTGGGGTGGCCGGCAAAGGGCAACTCGCCGCCCGGCGTGTAGATGCGCACGCGGTAGTCGGCACCGGCTTGTGTGGGCGGCAGCAAGAAGGTGGTTTCCGACAGGTTGGTCCAGCGCGCAAAAGCCGCCATGGTGTCGTCGGCCAGGCCCTGCGCCGCGTGCACCACAGCCAGGGGGTTGCCTTTCAGCGGCGTGGCGCTGAAGACATCAAGCTGGTGAAAGCGGCGGCGCATGGTCAGGGCCTGAGCTTACATCGACGGGTACTTGACGCTGCAGCCGTAAGGCCGTGTGCTGGCCAGGCTGATGGGCTTGCCGGCCAGCGCCTCGGCCAAGGCCACCTTCACGTGGTTGGTGGCCGTGGCGGTGTCGGCCGGGTTGGACGAGGGTTTGTTGTCGATGGCCCCGGCGTACACCAGCAGGCCCTTCGGGTCGACGATGTACATATGGGGCGTGGTGCGGGCGCCGTAGGCACGGCCAACCTGGCCGTCGGCGTCCATCAGCGTGGCGCTGGCAGCGGCCTTTTGCTGCTGCATCCACTGCGCCAGGGCCGCCGGCGCTTGGTAGTCGCGGTGGTCGGCGGCAGTGGAGTTGACGGCCAGCCACACCACGCCCTTGGCCGTGGCCTCTTTCTGCGTGCCTTGCATGTTGCCGCTGCTGTAGTGCTTCACCACGTAGGGGCAGCCGGGGTTCACCCACTCCAGCACCACGTGTTTGCCCTTGAAGTCGGCGAGCGACACGCGTTTGCCGCTGGTGTCGGTGGCGGTGAAGGCAGGTGCTGGCTGACCCACGGTGGCGGCGGCTGTGGCCGTGCCGGCGGTGCCGAGGGCCGCCGCAGCGGCAAAAACCAGCGAAAAAACGTTCAGCGTTGGGGTGTTCATGGGCGGGTTTCCTTTCATGAAGGGGCGTTCAACGGCGGGGCGGGCAAAGCGCTGATGGCCGCCTGCAGGTCGGCCACGGTCAGGATTTCGGGCATCAGGCGCGGCGCAGCCGCACCGGGCACATAAAACGCGTAGACCGGCACGCCGCTGCGCTGCAGCCGCGCCAATTCGGCGCTGATGGCGCTGTCGCGGCGTGTCCAGTCGGCGCGCAGCAGCAGCACCTTTTTGTCGCTGAAGGCGGCCTTCACGGTGGTGTTGGCCAGCGTGGTGCGCTTGTTGACCTGGCAGGTCACGCACCAGGCGGCGGTGAAGTCGACAAACACGCTGCGGCCTTCGGCCTGCGCTTGCGCCACGGTGGCGGCCGACCAGGGCTGCCAGCCGTCGACGTCGGCTGCAGCGCTGCCGGGCACGGCACCGGTTGCGCCGGCGCTGGCTGAAGCGGGCGGGGCTTCGCGCAAGCTGGGCCAGGCCCACTGGCCGACGAGGGCCAGCGTGAGCGTGGCGGCCGCGCCAAAACCCCAGCGCGCGCGGGCGCCCAGCGCGGGTGAGCCCCAGGCCCAGGCGGCAAAGGCCAAAGCCACCAGCAGGCCCAGGAAAGCGGCTGCACCGTCTATGCCCACCTGCTGCCCCAGCACCCACACCAGCCACACCACGGTGGCAAACATCGGGAAGGCCATCAGCGACTTGAAGTGCGCCATCCACGCGCCGGGCCGCGGCAGCGCACGCGCCAGCGGCGGCCAGGCGCTGGCCAGCAGATAGGGCAGCGCCATGCCCAGGCCCAGCGTGGCAAACACCAGCAGCGCCTGCCAGGCCGGCAGCCCCAAAGCCAGCCCCAGCGCCGCGCCCATGAAGGGGGCGGTGCAGGGTGAGGCCACGGCCACGGCCAGCACGCCGGTGAGCGCCGAGTCGGCCACCGGGTGCCGCGCACGCGCCGCCGCCAGGCCCGAGGGCAGCACCGTGCCCAGTTCAAACAAACCCGCCAGGTTCAGCCCCACCAGCGTGAACAGCGCCGCCAGCGCCGCCACCACCAGCGGCGACTGCAGTTGAAAACCCCAGCCCAGCTGTTCGCCGCCCGCGCGCAGCGCCAGCATCAGCGCCGCCAGCGCCACGAAAGAGGCCACCACGCCAGCCGTGTAGGCCAGGCCGCCGGCCAGCAGCCCCCGGCGGTCCTGTGCGTACGCGGCAAAGCCCAGCACCTTCAGCGACAGCACCGGAAACACACAGGGCATCAGGTTGAGCAGCGCACCCCCGGCCAGCGCCAGCAGCAGCGCGCCCAGCAGCCGGGTGAAAGAAGCCGCTGTTGCTGCAGTGCCAGCAGCAGCGGGCGCGGGCGCGGCTGCTGCCGGGTTGGCATTCAGCGCCGGCAGCGCCGGGGCAGCGGCTTGCGCCACCGTGGGCCAGGGCGTGGTGACGGGCAACTGCACCTGCATCCCGGCCGGTTCACCTGCGCGGGCCAGCACAAAAACCATGCTCTGCGGGGACTCGGTGCGCTGGGCGTCCAACGGCAGGCGCGCCGTCCAGGCGTCACCCTGCCACTGCGCCTGCGGTTGGCCGGCGTTGTTGATGACACCCGGGCCTTCGGGAAAGGGCGTCAACACCTGCCCTTGCCAGGCCACCGGCAAGCCGCGCACCTTCAGCACCAGTTCGGCGCCTTCCACCTGCGCGCTGCCCTGCACGCCCGCCGCCACCTGGGGCAGGCGCGCTTGGGTGGCGTCGAACAGTGCCGCGTGGCCGGCGGTGGCCGCACGTGCCGGGATGCTGAGGGCAAATTCGCCCTCTTCGGGTATGCACACGTCTTTGCACACCAGCCACTGCGCCTGCAGCTTCACGGCCAGTTGTTCACCTTGCCAGCCGGCGGGCAGCGTCACCGCCACCGGCAGCAGCAAGGTGTCTTCGTAGCCGTAGTTCATCAGCGGCCCGATGGGCAGCCGGCGGGGTGTGGGCCACTGGATGTCGCCAGCCTGCACACCTGTGGGCAGCGTCCAGTTCAGCGTGGTCGGCAGGCCCGAGTCGCCCGGGTTTTTCCAGTAGGTGTGCCAGTGCGGTTGGTGTTCGATCTTCAGGCCCAGCCACAGCGGCTTGTCAGCGGCCAGGCCTTGTGGCGCGTGTGCCACCAACTCGGCCCGCACCTGGGGTGTCGTGACCACGGCGCTGGCCGCGCAAGCCCACAGCGGCGCGGCGAGGGCCAGCAGCGCAGCGGCCCCTTTCGGGCTGGGCATACGAAAGGCCTGGTGTCGGGTGTGTGCTGACATGTTCAAAGCGTAGCGTGCGGCGTGTGTTGCACAAGAGTGTTGCCTGCAGTGGCAAGGCCCCGTGCCGGATGGAGCCGCAGAGTCTGCCCCAAAGCCCGTCACAAAAGGCGGTTTCCCCGGCTCGGTGCCTGGACCAACACCGCACGCCGCACAGGGTTGAAACGATGATGGCACCCACCCAGGGCCGCTGCAGCCCTGGGGCCTTGCGGCACGCGCGCAGAGGGCCCGTACACCGTGCGTGCAGGCTGCAGGCAGGCCCGCTTTTGGTGAGCACTTTCGGGCGTGCTTTCGAGCCTGCGGGTTTCTTCGTATAATCGATGGGCTTTGCTGAACCCATCCCAACATCCAGCCACCTTCGTGATGGACATGCGACAAACAGGGCACCCCCCCGGTACGGCCCCGAAGTCGCAGCCCACACAAAGGTGGCAAGACGAAGAAGATGGCGCAGGCGCGCACAACTTCAAGGCCCTGACGCGAGAACAAGCGCAGGTTCTGCGCGAGAAAGACCCGCCGCTGTCGCCGTGGCGGGTGTTGATGGTGCAGGTGATGGTGGGCGTGGTGGTGGCGTTGCTTGCAGCGTTCATCACCGGCAACAGAACAATGGGTTGGTCAGCGCTTTACGGCGCTGCCACGGTGGTGGTGCCGGGCGCCTTGATGGCGCGCGGCATGACCAGCAGGCTTTCCAGCATGTCGCCTGGCAGCAGCGCTGTCAGCTTTTTGTCGTGGGGCGCGTTGAAAATGGTGGTTTCGGTGGCAATGATAGCGACGGCC
>JACCDR010725668.1_pt1 | contig 12914 bp, 11 predicted proteins | sample 7446431 | NCBI WGS metagenome assembly JACCDR01 (sample SAMN15323443, study PRJNA562643) | freshwater metagenome | isolation source: river surface water | place: USA:Blue River Watershed | collected 2017-08-17
CAAAGGCTCACAATGACACTTACCGAACCATTGGAGTCGGTGCGATGGGACTGGCTGATTATTTGGCTAAACGGGAAACCAACTACTCAGATCTCGACACTATCAACCAGCTATTCGAGGAAATGGCTTACCATTGCGTTCTCGCTAGCCATGAATTAGCCAAGGAACGGGGGTCTTTTGCTGCCTTCCAAGGGAGTGATTGGCAGAATGGCAACGCCCACAATATTCTGCCGGGTCTGTGCATTCAAGGGGCAAAATGGCAGGGGTTGATTGAGGCGATCGAGGTTCATGGTATTCGGAATTCTCACATAATGGCGATCGCGCCAAATACCTCTTCTTCTTTGGTACAGGGCTGTACTGCCAGTATACTTCCCGCCTATAGCCGATTTTTCTATGACAAATGGGCAAAAGGAACCGTCCCCATCGCTCCGCCATACATACAGAATAACTGGTGGCACTATCAGGAAAACAAGACCATTGACCAAAAGACGGTAATCAAAGCCACGGCAACAATTCAGCAATGGATTGATACCGGGATCTCGATGGAATTAATGTTTAACCTGAATGCCGGGATTTACTATCCCGATCAGCCTGAGCGCAGCATAAATGCCAAGGATATTTTTGATACTTTGGTCTTGGCTTGGCAGGAAGGCTGTAAAGCGGTTTACTACATTCGCTCTGTTCAAAAAGATGACTTCAAGGACGGTGGCGAGGGTTGTACATCTTGCGCTAATTAGCCTTTAGCTTGCCGATATTTTACCCGGTCAATAGCGATCGGGTGAAACAAAATATTGTCAACTCACGCACAAAATAGGATGAAAAAAACAACCGAAGAATTTATTCAGTCAGCACAATCTGTTCATGGAATAGGCAAATATGATTACTCTTTAGTTGAATATGTCAGCAGCAAAACCAAGGTTAAGATTATTTGTTCAACACATGGGGTATTTGAGCAAAGACCCAGTAGTCACTTGCTCAAACATGGATGTGCTAAATGTCAACGAAAAACAACTGAAGAGTTTATTCAATCAGCAAAAATCACTCACGCAACCAACAAGTATGACTATTCACTGGTTGCGTATATTAACGACAAAGCCAAAGTTAAGATTATTTGCCCAACGCATGGGGTATTTGAGCAAAAACCCAGTAGCCATTTAAGAGGGGCTAGTTGCCCTAGATGCAGTCGCAATAAAAAGAAAACAACAGAAGAGTTTATCTTAGAGGCAAAACTTATTCATGGAATTAATAGATTTGATTACTCATTGGTCGAATACGTTGATGCCAGAACAAAGGTTAAGATCGTATGCCCAACACATGGAGCATTTGAGCAAGAATCTAGTAGTCACTTAAGAGGGGCTGGCTGCCCCGATTGTAGCGCAACGAGAATAGCAAAATCTCGTGGGATGACAATCGAGAGTTTTGTCTTAAAGGCGACAGCTATTCACGGAATAGGCAAATATGATTACTCTCTAGTTGAATGTGTCAGCAGCAAAGCCAAAGTTAAGATTATTTGCCCAACGCATGGGGTATTTGAGCAAAAACCCAGTAGCCACTTAAGAGGGGCTGGTTGCTCTAGATGCAGTCGCAATAAAAAGAAAACAACAGAGGAGTTTATCCTAGAAGCAAAATCTCTCCACGGCACAAGTAATTATGACTATTCGTTAACTCAATACGTCAACGCCAAAATTAAAATTAAAATCATTTGTCCAGCGCACGGCATTTTTGAGCAAAAACCTGATGATCACGTCAAGGGACGTGGCTGTCCCAGTTGTGCTAAATCTGGATTTGATCACAGCAAACAAGGGATACTATACTTACTTCGGTTTCAAAAAGACTTTGCATTGTTCTGGAAAATCGGCATTACAAATCGTACCGTCGATGATCGATTTGGTTCGGAATCTTTATTTATCAAAGAGCGATACGAATGGGAGTTTGAGTATGGCGGCCAAGCTTACGGAGTAGAACAATCAATATTGAATCAATTCGCTAAATTCAAGCATCCGCCATTCCTATTTCCATTGCTGAATTGTGGAGGGGGAACAGAATGCTTTACGCTTAACCTTCCACATAAAAAAGTAATTTTCGCTATAGAATCACAAATAGCGATGCTGGATCAAAAATCTGCATAATGCTAAGCTAGAAACAACAAAACCCGCCAAGGCTATGCGTTGCACCCTCAAATAGGCGGGTTACTCTTTTTTGGGTGGCTGCACAATGACGCCAGTTTAAAACCCCGCCAATCTCAAGGGAGTAGGGCGGGGTTTTATAGTTTGAATACTAATCTTTGGACTTAAAATCTTGTCGTTATTTTAGCGATTTTTCAATCTAGTCGTCAAGTAATATTCCTGGTAGAAACCGGCGTAGACCGGGAAAAAGGCAGTTTAAATACTTGCCCTCTGACGGTAACGGTTAGCCCTTGCCCGTTGTTGGTGACGGTGGGAGATAACCGCTTTAGCCGTTGCTCGATACTGGATTTCAGTGCTTGTTCTTCGGGTGTCATGCTACCTCCATCCAGTCATCTGTTAGCAGATCCGTATGACTAGCCACCCAAGGGACAAAATGCCCTGTAACTGGCCGCATAAAAATGTAAGGCAAGCCCATTTTGGAGTTAGCGTCAGGGTACTGAACTTCGATGTACATTCCCTTGCCGTTCCATCCTTGCCGGGTTAGTCGCTTGCCCTGTTTGAGTAATTCGAGTGCAGTTGAAAAGGACATTGGTTTGAGGGTAATTAGGGCTAAACAAACGGAAATTTGCCATTCCCCCCTTTAACAAGTTCCTTGAACTCCTTGCCAGCGGCAAAGGTCGGAACAGTTTGTTGGGGGATAGTTGTTTTTTCGCCGGTTTGGGGATTGCGCCCTTCGCGTTCCTTCCGTACCCGTGGCTCGAATCGCCCGAAGTTAACGAGATTAACCTTTTCTCCCTTGGCAACAGTCTTTTTGATGACATCGGTGAATACGGTCACATACAGGTCAAGGTCTTTCAGCGTGGCTGTTTCTCCCATGTCGGAGAGATGATCGGCGATCGCCCGCACAAATTCTGCTTTATTCACGAAATTATCCAAATAATTAGGGTTAACGAATAGCCTGTATCGGCTAGATACAGCTAATTGTAGCAGGATCGGCTTTTACTTTGTCTGTTAAAAAGCGATATACTTTAAAAGTTAAAACCCTTGCGGTAGTCGAAATACCCAAGGGACGAGTTGCCTGAAAAGGAGGCTAACTGTGAATATTCTACCAATTAATTTCGATCAAAGCCCATTCGAGCGAATCAAGCACATTGATGAGCAGGGTTTTGAGTTTTGGTATGCGCGAGAATTAATGGTAATCCTAGGCTACAAAGCTTGGCGACGTTTTAATGATGTAATCCAAAATGCCCTGGAAAATATTGAAGCGATTGCAGGGTCTGCCTTTGAACACTTTTTGCCAGTAGAGTCAAAAAGTCAGGGGCGGCCTGGACTCGACTACAAACTTTCCCGCCTAGCCTGCTACCACATTGCTTTGTGCTGCGATTCCCGTGGCAATGATGCGGTTAAGATGGCGAAGCACTATTTCGCGGTCAAAACCCGTCAGGCAGAGACAGGGCAAGTCAATCCCCCTCAAGCAGCCAAACAGGTAAGTGAACCAGAAGGAATCATCAAGTTACTAGAGCAAGCCCTTGTCGGCGTTGATCTTAAAACTGAATTACTCGCCGGAATCAAGCTGAATATCATGAAGGTTGGCTCTCCCAAAGAGTACCACCCGGTAATCGAAGAGGCCCGTCAACTACTGATTGTCAACACGGCCCAACCGGAAAAGTTGATGACACCTACTGATATTGGCAAGGTTTTGAATCTTAGCGGGCAAGCCATCAATAAACTTTTGATTGCCAATGGTTTGCAAACTCCAAACGAAAATCGCAAAAGCAAAAAAGAGCCAGCTTACTTGCCCACCGAAAAAGGAAAGGAATACAGCGATTTAACCTTGGCTACTGGGTCTAGTTCGTCTGCAACCTACCAACAATTGCGGTGGTACGAATCCGTAATTGAAGTGATCCGTTAAACGCCCTTGAAAATGCCGTTTTTTCTTGAATGTTAAAACGGCGATCGCCAACATAAACACAAGCTAATGACAAATAAAAACACAACGAAAACGGCTAGAATTATCCACCTAGATCGGCAAAAGCATTTCCCCCGACTTCCGGCAGGCTTACTTGAAATAGATGGAGAAGTTTACGTCGATATGGCGTCTATGATGTTTTCGGACATCTCAAAATTACCAAAGGAGCATGAGATTTTCGATCTTTGCTACCAGTTGGAGCTTTTGCCTGCCAATGCACAAAGAGCCTTTTATTCCTGGGAAAATCTTCATTTTGCACCACTGGTCAACGTTTTGGTTGCAATACAGTTTACGTCACTGGAATTGCCGATTTGGGTGCAAGTAGCAGAAGCGGTTTTGTGTGACTATACAGGGCGAGAAAAGCTCACGCTGTCCGTTGATTATGGTGCGCCAACCCTTGTTGAGGTCGTCTATAACACCAAGCTTGCGATGGAAAACCCCGAATCGCATTTAGTAGACAAAACTTACAAGGAGATTCTGGCAATGCCAATGGCTACCATTGATGTTCAGCAGTCAATGTGTCATGGCAATAAGGGAGGTTACGCCTTTTATCGATGGATGCGATTGTTCAAGGAGTGTGTTCGTTATCGAAGCCTTAGCGGTATCTGGACTCTACTAACCTATCCATTCACCGCACAAAAATAAGCAATTACCGAGACTATCCCAATGACAACCGCCCGCATCATCCACTTAGACCGCACGACCCACTTCCCAAGGCTTCCCGCCTGCCTGCTAGATATCAATGGAGAAATTTACGTTGACATCAGTTCAATGCTGGTAACCCACATCGATCGCCCGGTATCAAAACTGCAATCCTGGGAATTCACTTACCGACTCGATAAACTCCCCAAGAACCTCCAGCACCCCAGCTATATTTGGGAGGACATGCTGTTCGTCCCTTTGGTCAACTCATTGATCGCCGCTCAGATGGTATCGGACGATCCTCCATTGTGGGTCAGGATGGCAGAAAAAATCATTGCGGCTTTCCTCGAACAGGACGAGGTTTGCTTGGGCGTCCACTATGGCTTGAGAGACTTGATCGAGTCAATCTACAACGCCAAAGTCATTCTGCAAAACCCTGAACGTGAACTTTCCGCCCTAAACTTTGATCAAATCATGGGACTAAAACTGGCGACAATTCAAGTCCAAGACTCCAATGAGTTCAATATCCTTTTTGCCTATCGGGTTTTTTGTTTCGTAAGGGCGATCGCCGATTTCTTCCAATACAGAATCTTCCGTTGGGCTTAGCCGCATCCGCAACTAGCCGACATTCTTTCTTCCATCAAAGCCACGGCTAACAACCTTGCCGCCCGATCCATTTCCAGTTGAGTATTGAATCTCCCAATGCCCAAACGGATAGAACCCTGGATCAACTGGGGCGGCATTCGCATAGCAGTTAACACGCTAGACGGAGCGGATTTCATCGCAGAACAAGCCGATCCCGTGGAGCAAATCAAATCATCACCCAAGGCATCAACGACGCTAATCCCGTTGGCGTAGGGGGCGGAAAAGTGCAGGTTTCCGGCTAGTCTGTTGTCGCTGTTCCCGTTAATCACAATCCCAGGAACGATCGCCATTAATCGCCGTTGCAAATAATCCCGTAACACCTTGATTTTGTAGCCTTCCTGCCGATAATTTTCATAACAAAGACGACAGGCTTCACCGAATCCCACAATCAAGGGCAGGTTAGGAGTGCCGGGACGTAATTCGTCACCTCCACCGTACAAGATAGGTCTGATGGGATGACCGTTTTTAATGATCAATGCTCCGATTCCCTGCGGCCCGTAGAGTTTATGTCCAGAGCAAACGAGCATGGTGACTCCCCAGCGATCAAAGTCTAGGGGGATTTTCCCCACTGCTTGGGACGCATCGCATAGATAGGGGATGCCGTAACGATTGGCGATCGCCGCTATCTGCTTAACCGGCTGAATAGTCCCCACTTCATTATTGGCCGCCATGACACAGAGCAAATCTAGCCCTTTGCGGCAATAGGACTTGATGTGGGGTAGGCTGACATTGCACTGGCGATCGACGGGGATAATCAGTAGTTCGTCAATCAACCCCCGCCTAACTAAAGCTTCACAGGTAGCGGTGACTGCTTTGTGTTCTACGGCGGATATAGCGACTCTGACGGGCTTTCTTCGCTTGTATGCCATGAGTGTGCCCCGAATAGCCAAGTTAATGCTTTCGGTGGCTCCACTGGTGAAGGTGACGGCTTGGGGTTGGCAGTTTATCAAATTGGCGATCGCCGTTTGGGATTCTGCTATCAATTCCCGTCCCCATTCCCCTAGTCCGTTGTTGCTGTTGGCGTTACAAGGGGTTTCGGTCAGGGTTTGATAGATTGCCTTGGCGACTCGGCGATCGCATTGGGTAGTGGCGTGGTTGTCCAGGTAAATCATCGTTTTGCCCCCATCCGTTGTTTATGTTCCGCCATCCGTCGCTTGATTTTGGCGATACGTGGATCAACGGCTAGCATCGATCGCCGGGGTTGGGAGAAACTTAGTGCTCCGTTGGCTTTGGCGATTAAATAGATTTCATGGGGAGAAATGCGGTATTCGGAAAAGTTTTTGATTATGTCGGATTCCCGCTTTAAGGCATCCTCCAATGTCTTGTCTCCTTTTTTAGGCGTTACTTTGATTCCAAACCCTTTGACAAATTGATTGATCGCCCATTCATTTTTCGGTATTTCATATTCACCCCCACCAGGAAAGCGAATCTTGACGAGTTTGCCATCATAATTCAAGGCATCTAATTTGATTAACTGTTCCGCAAGAAAAGCCCTGGTCGTTTGAGTGATGCCAATCCCTTTGCGACCAGAGTCTACGCTTGATATCGCCTCTTTTGTGAAGCTGGGCGGATCTGCAAATGTTGTACCACCTTTGAAGTCAGCCCGTATCTGCAAAATAGACTTGTTTTTCGGGGTTTTAATTCCAGCGTCATTCAGCAATGAACGAACGCCATCCTCCGTCGCTTCAATTTCTTGATATTTTCCATCAACATATACGCCAATCTTACTCTTGCCATAGGCAGACAATAATATGCGATCAGCGTCTTTCCCGTTAATCATTCCATTACCACGGGCGAACATATTTAATGCTTCGGATTTACCGTCAAAGATGCCCCCTAAGTAAGCTTGTGCATCAGCTAATCGACCAAACCCGTTAGCCCGTGTTACACCATCCTTCATCGAAAAGACGGTATAGAGGTTGCTGCCACCACTACTCATCGGTTCTCTAAAGATTACGTAGTCATTGCCATAAAGATAGGCATTGTTGATCGGCTCTGTTCGCCCCGTGTATTTACGAGTGATATTCATCGATTTAACTTTGCTCGGCGATGGTAATTTGTTCAGCAAATTTTCTCGGATCGCGGCAATTTCTTCTATTTCATTTTTCGCCTTAGATTGGTTCTCTGGAATAGACGGTAACCCTTTGTTCCCGAATTTTTGGGTTATCGCCCCAACTACGCTATCCAGTAACTTCATCCCGTCTTCTGGAGACATATTCAATTTGTTTTTAGGCGTGTAGAACTCTAATGATTCTTTAAGCCGACCAGCTACATCAATCATGTATTGATTGCTTTCTTCTAACTGTCGATTAAGGCGTTGCTCGTATTCAGCATTGGTTTCATCCTTCCGTTTTGTTGGCTTTTTGGGTTTAATAAAAGGCTTGAAGTTTTCAGTCTTGCGTGCTGCTGCCTCCACATCCTTTCTGTCTTGCTTGGCTAATTTTTGCTCTCGCTCGGAGTCCACCGGGATTTCGTCAAACCCCCCAAACAAATTGACTTGCATAGCTTGGGGCTGACTTGGTTCTACCGATTCTTTCGCTTTTTCAGATTGAGTTTTGTCTGGTTCCTTGGTAGCAGGCTTTGGTTCGGGGTCTTTCGCTTTGGACGTTTGGCGATCGATGGGGCTATCAACTGCGCTATAACTACGCCATTCTTCTTTGCCATTGTCGAGCCGTATTAGTGCCTCCTCAGAATTCGTATTGGGGTTGATGCCTCCCTTGATGAATTTCCCGTTAATCCGATCGCCACTGGTATTGTTTCTATCGGATGGAACAGAAACCGATGTGTCGGGAGTAAATAATTTACTTCTTTCATTCATTTTGTCTTTGGGAGTAGATGAAACGGTAACCCCAACAGACGGATTGGAACGCTGAGCAAACTCACCTTGGCTGATGTGGTAATAGTTTTCACTATCCTCTCCAATCACCCGTTGAAAACCATTTTTCCCCATTTTTAAGGGGTATTCTGTGGTGTTCCCAGACATGACCGATGGGAGATCTCGGAATTTCGTGTATCCCGTTGAGGTATGCCCGGTTTTATCTAGATCTTTAGGTTGGCTACTCGCGTTTTCTCCGTTTACTTTTTTCAAAAGAGCTTCGGCTTCGGATTTTGAATGTATAGCGTACCTATCTCTATTATTCCCTTTGTAGGGTTTTAGTGTTTTCCTGTCTATGGTTTTATTATTTTCATCCACTAGGTAGTAATACGTCTTTCCTGTGCCGGTTTGACGAGAAATGCCTTGATTTTCTGATAGCCTAAATTTGCTAGCCTTTGGGCGATCGCGATCTTCAGTCCCAGCATCCCCACCGACCACAGACTTAGGTGAAACACTTCCTTTTTGCAGGAATTCTCCCACTTCTTTTTCAGTCAATTTTTGTGACATTCCACCGTCACGGGCGGATACATTGGGATCGGTCAAGCTAAACATCCCATCCCCTACGGATTGAATCCTGTAACCATCCTTATAGTTAAGCAGTGGTTGCCCAGATTTTATCCGCTCAATTACCTTGGATACTTGATCGCCACTCTCACCCAAAGCACTTAAATCAGTGGGTTTCCCGTCTTTGTTGGTTAGCTGCCAATCGGGTTTACCTAATTTCGCTTGACGGGCTTTTTCATCGGCGATCGCCTTTTTGACCATCGGGATTGCTTCGGGATAATCCTTGGCAATTTTTTCTGCGGTGAGAAATGCTTTGCTGATATTGGCTGGGGCGTCATCAAAATCGATTGCGAATTGGCGATCTCCTTTTGAGTTGAATTTCTTGTAACCCGTCGTTTCGATGGTTGCTTTGCTGGGTTGGTATTTTGTGGGGGATTGGCGATCGGCGGTTTCGGGTTTAGTGGGATTGGGTTGGCGATCAGAAGCTTTTGCTTGCCTCAAATCAGGATAGTCATCAAGAACGTTGCTGGGGACGAATAGACCTTCCGATAAAGCCTTGGCAACAGATTCCTTGTGGCGAACTTTATTGCGTTCAAAGTTTTGTAGATCTAGGTCAAGTCCAATATTTTTGGCGTAAGATTCCCAGTCTTTCCCATATTTTGCTTTGGCTAGCTTGACTTCTTGAAGGGTTCGTTGACCATATCGATCATTCCAGATCTCTTCAGACAGTGTTCTTTCATGGAGTGGCTTGATACTAATTGCCACAGATTTTTTCATTTTCTCTACCCCGGCAGGAGAAATAATATACGCCTGCTCTCGCCCAGAATATTTCCCACCAAATTCTTTTGCTAACTCATTCTTTGTCGCCAATTTACCCTTGGCATACTTGGCCGGGACTGCATCAATTTTCATTTCCTCTGATGCGGTTTGGCGATCGCCATCTACGGCTTTAAGTTGAGCAGATTTTACGCCCCCTTGCCGTAAGCCCATCACCGCTTTATCTAATGCCCCGGTAGACAAAGAATTACCCCCTATTAATTTCTTGATCTCAGACGGAATATCTCCAGCCCCATCCTTGCCAGCTTTTTGAATCGCCCCAATTTGCTCCAACTCAAGCTGATACCCAATATCCCCAGACGGGTAAATGTCACGGTATTTTGCCACAACGTCGTCATAAGACTTGCCCTGAAGGGACTTTAATTCAGTCAACCGTTTTTCTGCCTTAGCTTTAAACGCATTACCACCAAAGCCATCGGCAATATCTTTCTCCTCCGACTTGATCGCTCGGTCTAACAAACCTTGATAATTTTCCCGTGCATACTCCTCACTGGTCATCTCCCACGGTTTGCGGCTAGTCGGCTGCCCCTTCACTTCCCCCTTAACCCCGCCACTCCCCTGAGCGATCGCATCCTTAGACATCAGCCTAATCGTCGCCCGAATCCGTTCTTTTATATCTTCGGCTGAAAGCTTTTTGGGTGCTGAACGTTGACCCTTGGGCGCTTTCTTAGAGAATAAATCCTCCAATCCTGCCCTGGCTTCAGCGACAAGCGAGTCATCCCCATTGAAAATCGACTCCAATGTCATTCGTTGCTTTAAATACTGAATAGCAGAGTCACTAAGCCCAATTTCTCCAAGTTCAGCGTCAACCATCCGATCAAACGCTAAGTCAATTTCATCCTTGTCTCGTTTTAGCTTTTGCTTTAATTCGCCGATGTGTTGCACACCTGCCCGCTTAGCCGTATCTAATACCTTTTGCCACGCACTAGACTGGGTCAAGTCTTTCCCGCTAACAAGATCAGGATATTTCTCTTTTAGCTCTGCCTCGTTTTTGACACCAAGCATATCCAAAACATCTTGTTTCGGGTTAGAGGGTTTCACCCCACCACTCCCCTGAGCCATCAATAACTCACTCACCGGACGGATCGCCGAAACCGTTTTCCCGGTACTTGCCTGCTTATACTCAATTTTCGCTTTCCCCTTAGCTAAATCAACCGATAAAAGTTTCCCGCCCGTCGGTTGCTTGCTATCCTTCCTGACTTTAAAAAATACTGTATCCCCCTCAGCTAAATCGCCTGGGGTGACCGGGGAGAATTTCCCCTTAGAGACTTCCGATGGCTTAGCCATTGCCTGGGTCGCTACTGGTTGCGGTGATTGTGCCCGTACCCGACTTTGCGCCTTCGGGTCAATCATCATGGCATCAGTGGTCTTGACCGCACTTAGCCCAACTCTGTCCCGTTTTTTATTGATTGACTCTAGCCGTTCTGCCTGGGTTTTCTGCCAAGACATAAAATTCTTGGCTTGGCCCTTGAGAAGGTTTTTGCATTGGGTTTCCCTCGTTTCTCCCTGTTTTGTCTTGTAGTATTGGTTCTTGCAACTAAAACCACAGGGAAATGTGTCGCCACTACGACAAACTGGGCGAGTGCTGCGTTTCTTTGGGAAAGACGAGGAAATTTTTTTAGCCATAGGGAGTCACGGGATAACTTCCAATATACTAACCCAAAATGTTGGCAATATAACGATGTGGTGCGGTTGTCAATATCTGCGAGAAAAGGATAAAATGCAAAGGTTAAACCCTTGCGGCATTTCCGATACCCAAGGGACGAGTGGCCTAATAAGGAGGCATCACTGTGAATATTGTAAAGCTTTTTGAAAATTTCGAGATTCGTTTTGTGCCCGATCCAATCCGTCCAAATGGGTTTGGGATCGTTGCAATCGATTTGGCGACAGTCTTGGGGATTCAACGAACTAATGACATTGCTAGTGTCGTTGATGACAAATGGAAGGGGACGGCTATTATCCGCACCCCAGGCGGAAACCAAGAAGTTGTGGTGATTTGGGAGCCTGGTGTTTATGAGGTTCTAGCCAAATCTCGGAAACCTCAAGCCAAACCATTTAAGGATTGGTTGTTTGAAAGCGTACTGCCATCTATCCGTCAAACGGGTAGTTACAGCATTGATAGTATTCCATCCATCAAACCCGACTACGCCGCAATCAAAGAGGAATACTCCTTAGCCAGTTTCCTAATCACAGATACTTTCGCTGGTGTGGGATTAAAGTCCGAATTAGTCGCTGGCTTGAAACTCAATGCGGCGATCGCCATTACCCCGTCGATGGCTCCCGTCCTGGAAGAATCCCGGCAATTATTGATTGCCAGCACCGCCCAGGAATTTGAGCTATTGACGGCGACAGAAATCGGCAAACGCCTAGATGGACTGAGCGCACGGAAAGTCAATCAAATGCTGATCGAAAAAGGGTTACAGATTAAAAACCCTAACAAGAAAAGCAGCAAAGACCCGTCCTACGTTCCCACGCCCCACGGTTCAGAATTTAGTGATTTGACCTTGGCGACGGGGAGCAATAATAGTGGGACATTTCAACAGTTGCGGTGGTACTCCTCGGTTCTCACTCAATTAATGTAAATTGTCGGTAAATTAAGCATGGTTTTGAGAGGCGATTTGCTTAACGGCGATCGCCTCCTTTTTGTCCCATCCCCTGCAATCAATCAGAACTCACCCCAAGTTTTTTAAGTAATACAGATACTCGATAACTTTCGTCAAGACATTGTCGATAAAATTGTTGCTCTGTAGGTGAAAGGTCGTTCCGATTAACAATCCCGTTAAGCCGGTCAAAAGCCCCAGCAGTAGGGTTAACAAGAACGTCGTCAATTTCGGTGCAAGTTGAGTCTGCATAACGTTTTAGCTCCTGAATTTTGCTGTTAGAAAACTTGAATAGTAGCCCACCATAATGGGCTTGGATTTTCTCGAAAATGCCTTTTGTGAAGAAGCCGATCGCCCAATAGACAATCACTCCAAATAAAAAGCGAGTCAAGAAAATTGAATCAATTGCTGCAAGGTCAATCATCCCGATTACCCCTGGCCAAATAAAACCAAGCTTGAAAGATGTAGATCAGGGAATAAACTCCCGCCACACCAATGATCAAAACCAGTAAAGCCAGGAAGACCCCAAGGATGGTTAGGAAGATGCTCGATAGATCAATCATGGTAATTCTCAGGTAATGGCTTTATTTTAGCGACAAAACGGCGATCGCCCCATACCATAACTTAACCCAATGGTATAGAATGTAGAAAAATTGTCGTTAACTCACCGATGGCATTCCCCCCTATCCACTTGATCGACGGAGTTACCCTGCTTG
>JACCDR011132422.1_pt1 | contig 12911 bp, 20 predicted proteins | sample 7446431 | NCBI WGS metagenome assembly JACCDR01 (sample SAMN15323443, study PRJNA562643) | freshwater metagenome | isolation source: river surface water | place: USA:Blue River Watershed | collected 2017-08-17
GCCTCGTGCAACATGGCCGGCAGCGCCGCAAAATGAGGGTAGCTTTTAAGCGCCACGCTGCTTTGCGACTGGAGCGCCACCCGGCGCTTCCCCGTCTTCCTCGGCCACCACACCCGCGCCCAAGTCCGCTCCTCATCCGTCACCCGGTAAGCCGCCTTCTTCGCACCCAACTCGACGCCGAAGCGCGCCGCCATCCTGTCCGCCGGATGCGCGTCCATGCACGGCGGCACCTGCACCGCGCGCTCGACGTGGAAAAATTCTCTCCAATAACCATCGTGGTTTGTGAGCGGTTCAGGATGCACCCATTCATCAAAACCTTGTTTCACCGCAGACTCCGCCGCCGGCGTAAGTGAAAGCGGATAAGAAACCGCCTCGGCAAATCCCTGTAAAACCGGCGCGTAATAGGGAAAGCACGAATGATGCACCCTCACCCCGCGCTCCGCCAGCTTCTCATAAACAGCGTTCAGCCAGAGCAAATCGCCAAAGCCGCCAGGATGCACAACGAGTATATTATCTTGCTTCGGCACCTTCACCTTGCCGCTTCCAAATATACCAGTCTCTTCCAACTGCACTCGGCCCGCGCTCGCCGCCATCAGTTGCCCTGCGGAAACGTCGTCCAGCAAGTACTGCCACGCATCGAGTTTCACGCCAGCCCACAACATCGGCTTGTTGATTTTTACTATTTTCATAAAATCAGAGCCCCAGCCCCGGCGTCACCGCGCACCGCCTGCGCGCCATGTCGGCATAAGCCGGGTTCAATTCGAGCAGCACCGCCGACCGCCCATGCTCCAGCGCCACCATCCCCGTCGTCCCCGACCCGCCAAACGGATCCAGCACCACGCACGGCCTCCGCCCCGCATCGCGCACGCACTTGCACCGCGCCATCCACTCCACCGTCTTGCGCTCACGCATCCCGGCCAGGATGCGCGCCTTCACCGCGCTCGCGTCTTGCACCTTCGCCCCCGCGAAATCCTTCTGCGCCTCCCCGTGATATTCCCCGTTCACATCCCCGCCGCACGCCCGTTGATGCGCGATGTCCGGCGCCCCGCGCTCGATCACCCTCTCAAACGCCGCCCCGCAATTCGCGCAACACCCCGCCGCGCTCGTCCCCGCGAGGATGCACGGCTCAATCAGCTTCGGTGGGAACGTCGCAAAATGCGCCTCCGAAAAAGGCGCCGTCGCCACCGTCCACACACTGCGCTTGTTGCGTGATGAAACCGCGAGCGCCGCCGCGTTTTTCAGCGTGCTGTTTGCCGCGACATTAAACTGAACCTCGCGCGATTTCGGATTCACCCCGGCGTTGTCCACGTTGCTCGCCACCGCCCCCGCGCCGCCCGCACGAGCCGCCGCGATTTTATCCGCCGCCGCCTTCGATACCCGCGGGTTCGTGTTCTCGCTCACACCCTCCTTCACCGCCTCATGGTCATAAAAATAATCCGCGCTCTTGGTCAGCAGGAAGATGTATTCATGCGCCTTCGTCGGCCTGTCCGTCACCGATTCCGGCATCGGGTTCGGCTTCGCCCAAATGATGTCCGACCGCAGCCACCACCCATCCGCCTGCAAAGCCAGCGCCACCCGCCACGGAATCCCGCAAAGGTCTTTCGGTTTCAGGCCGGCGGGCGCGGTTCTGGCGCCGCTGTCACCTCCGCCAGCCTCGTGAGTGCGCTTCGCTCCAACGCCGCGCTGGTTATCAGCGCGGCCACCGTGCGAGCCGCCTTGTGAGGCAAAAGAATCCCCGAGATTCATCCAAAGCGTCCCATCCTCGCGCAGCACCCGGCGCACCTCGCGAAACACCGCGACCATGTGGGCAATGAACATCTCCGGCGTCGGCTCCAGCCCCAGGCACCCCCGCCAGGCCCCGCACTTCACGCACGACCCACGCACCGCCGTCACATTCCCCACCTTCGCGCATTTTTTCGCCCCACCGCGCGTATTCGCAGGCGAGTCCGCCAGCCCAAGCCCCCGGCGCAATTCCCCCGTCACCGTCTCATCCGCCCACTCATGCGCGCACGCACGCCAGTCTGCCATCTGCGACTTGCCATCCGCTATCGGCTCCCACACCGAAGGCGGCAGCTTATAATCCCGCAGACCCCAATACGGCGGCGAAGTCACCACGCACTGCACCGACCCGCTCGCCATCCCCCGCAGCGACTCCATGCAATCCCCAACGCGAATATCCACAGTCGGCACGTTCACCGCGCCACCTCCTCGATTGTCCCCGGCGCGCACACCTGTTTCTCCCGCGTCAGCCGCCCAGCCAGATACCGCTCGATGATGTCCTTTGCCGTCGTCCACTCGTCGAAAATTGTCTGCACGAGATACCCGTTCCGCAGCAGCCGCGCGATCCACGCGCGTTGCGCCTCGCTCTCCCGGTTTTTCCCGGCCTTCAGTTCCAGCCACAGCCCGTGATACCCGCCACAAGACACCGCCAGCATCACATCCGGCACCCCCGGCTTCACCCCCTCGGCCTTCATCTTCCAGGCCACCGCCGGATGCCGCGCCCCTCCGTTCGGCACGGCAAAAAGCGCCGCCAGTTCCGGCATCGCCCCTTCCGCCAGCTTCGCCCATTTGAAAAGGTTCACCTGCATCCGGTGCTCCGCATCCCCGCGGGCGCCCTTCGTCTTCCGTCCCTCGTCCCTCGTCGTTGTCTGCACCCACCTCATTCAGCGCACCCTCCTTCCACGGCTCTCCACCCGCCGTTTTCCTCGCGCCGCTCCACCACATACCCCTCGCGCCGCCCGCTTCCGCCCTGGTCAAAAGCCTTCCACGCCTCGGCCTCGCTGCCGAAAAGCGTAGCCATCGAGGCGTCTGTGTAAAAGTTCACCCGCAGCGGACGCCCATACTGCACCTGCATGTATTGCGGCGGACAATGCCCCGGCGGCACCGTCACCCCGGCGCGCTGGTAAGCCTCCGGGATGAATCCATCCTTGGTTCGCAGCCGCCACATCATCGCGCCCCTCCTTTTTCTTCCTCAGCGAGCACGCGCCGCGCGTCCACCGCCGCCACGTCCTCGACCGTCACGCAGTTGTCCGCGACACGCCCCTCGCCTTGCAGCCAGTCCATCCCTTGCTCCGGCGTCATCTTTCTCCGCGCGAAAAGCGCCAGCAATAGCCTTGCCTCCTCTTTCAAAGCGCCCTCCCTTCCTTCACAGCCGCCAACTCTTCCACAAGCCGGGTATTCTCCTGCATAAGTTCAGCGTTTCTTTTCTCGATTTTCGCGGCGCGCTCCCTCATGCCCCTTGCCCCGCTGCTCCCTTGAAATGCCACTTCCTTCTCCAGCTCCATGCACCTCACCCAAAGCGTTTGCAGCGGCGTCGCCGCCATGAAATTCCCAGCCGTCGGTGTCCGCGGTATGCTGCCAAGTCCGGCGCGCTCCAGCTCCGCGAGGCGTTGTTTTGCAGCGTGAATGCACGCCTCCGCATCGGCCACGTGCTCGCGCAGCCGGGCGATATACGCCAGCGTCATCTCGTGCTCGTTCACGCCGCCCTCGCTTTCCAGTCCGGCCATTTCGCGCAAAATACCTTCGTTGCCGCCGCCGCAGGGTTTTCCGCCGTCGTTAGCATGTCGCAACGCGCCGTCCACAATACATCCGCGTCATGTCGCCAGCGCGCTTCCCACAGCGCGCCATTCTGCACAGCCTCCCTGGGGCCGAGCCACACGAGGAACAGAGCCCAGCGGTCATCCCCCGGCACAGACTCCGGCCCGCGCTCGAATCTCGATTCACTCCCCGCGCACTGCGCCCGATTCCCGCGATTCTCCCGCGCACCCGCGCGCGATTCGTTTGCTTTGCTCTTTTTTACTCTACTCTCAGTCCATTCCGACCCCCGCGCCAAAGAAGGCGCCGCCGGCATGAGCGAGGAAGACGGCGCAGGAAGCGCGGCCATTCCGGCGATGCCGGGGAGCGTCGGTTGTTCGGGCTCTCTCGGCTTACCGAGCGGATCCCGTCCTTTCTCGTAACGGTACGCCTGTGCCACTTGTAGCCAGTGCCGGTCGTCATGGCGGTGACGGGAAAGGATACCGGCGGTGAGCAGTTCGCTCAATGCGCCCTGTATCCGGGCCGTTTGCCACGCACGAAAGCGGCGCTGCGGCTGAAAGCAGCAGGTGCGTATCGTATGAGATTCATTTGCCGGGTCAACCTCCAACCGCCAGTCCCCGTCCGTGCTCAGCGCCACATTCACCAGCAGCGTATAGGCATCCTCCCCGAGCGCGTTCAGCCGGTGGTCATCCTTCCAAAACGTCGGCACTGTCACGAAATTGCGCGGGTTCAATTTGAGCCTCCTTCCGCCAGCCGCCACACGACCGCACTTTTCCCGCTCTTGTTCTCGTGCCGTTCATCCGTCTCTACGATCCTCCCCAGCTTCCGCAGCTCCGAAAACCTCGGCCTCACCGCCAGCACGCTTTCACCGAGCACCCCAGCCACTTCATCCGCCGTGGCCGGCCCGGTAACGAGCACTTGGAGCACCCGCGCACGCAGCGTCACGGCCCTCGACCCCATCGCCGCCGCCGCATCACTCGAAGTCCCCGGCCTCTTATAGCCTGGTGTCCGCGGATACCTCCCAGAAAAATCCAACTCCGGTTGTTGCGTCACAGCAGCCTCCCTTCCCCGCCGGGTGAATCACCCGCTGGCGCAGGGTAATCCACCCGGAAAAACCCAAGCGCGCCACGGCACGGCAAAAACGGCAGCGCACGCGCCTCTGTCAGCTTGAAGCCGACCGGCCCGACAAACCACGGCGACGAGGAATCTTCCACACACTCCGTCAAATTCGCCATCCCCACGACGCCGCCCCGCTGAAAATCGCCATAGTCAGGCAGCGCCCGAAGCGCGTCCACCAGCCGCGAGTCGGTGGCAAGGAAGCGGCACGCCGCCCGGTACTCGTCCTCCGTCATCCCCTTCGCCGCATGAATCAGCACCGGCCCATGAAAGCCCGTCCGCCACGTCCGATTCTCAATGTCCTTCCACCCATTCACGATCAGCCACGCCCAAGGCTGCCGCACAGAAAGCGCCATCTTCGGGATATTCACGGCGCCCTCCTTTCATGCTGCCACGCGCCGTCCCACGGCACTCCATTCCACTCCCGCCCGTCCAGCAGCCGCCCGGCCTTGTCCACCCCCACCCTATACGTCCGCATATCCACACCGCTCGAAAACCGAATCGAATGTTTTCCCCGCCCTCCATGATCCTCGGGCAGCCATTCGCCCCACTGCTTAAAATGAAACGCCACACCAGCCCGCGAGCACTGGTCGCGTAAATCGCGCACCCAATCCGGGTGCATCGGCCTCGCCGCGCGCCCGCTCTCGCCGCCGACAATCACCCAATACAGCCCCGGCATCGCGTCCGCGCCATTGAATGCCGCATAAGCCAAATCAACCGCCTCCAGCATTGGTTCCACGCTCAAAAACCGCGCCACCGCAGGAATCTCCAGCAGCACCGGGATCCGCCGGTTCGCCCACCCCTGGCTCTCCACCGTCGCCCCCATCCAGACGTTGCGCGGCGGTATCCCGTCCAGCCAGTTGCGCGCGTAGCCCGACCCCGGCGAGCCAATACCCATCGCCGCCAGTAACTCCATCCGCTCCCTCCACAGCCTAACGCGCTTGCTCAGCAGCAACCATGTCAGATAAGGCGTTTCGTGGATCCGGGCCATCAAATCCCCAAGCCACTCCACCGGCACCTCGTCATCCAACCAGTCCGCCAGGCTCGCGCAAAACACTCGCCGTTGCGGTCTCAGCCCCGCCCGCCCGCACTTCACACAAGTCCAGTCCGATGTCTCAAGCGCCGCCCGCCATTCATGCCCGCACCCCGCACACTTTCGCGCACGCGCAGCCGCCTTGTGCCACGTCACGGGTTTCAGCCAGTTCTCTTTCGACGTGCGCGCCCTCGGCTTACCCTTGCCCCACCCCTCCGGCGTGTAGCCCCATCGCGCATCCAGCGCCTCAGCGTAGCAGTTACGACACGCCTCGGACATCAGCCCTTGCTCGGCGTACTTCGTGCAGCCGATCCACGGATTAAACGTGTGGTGCGCCCATGAAATGCCTGTTTTTTCGCCCATGAAGTTTGTGGTGGTGGTTCACCCCCGCCGTTGGTTTCCAAGGCAGCGCCAGTCCTCGCGCGCGCGGAAGAACTAGAACCCACGCGAGAAACCGCCTGCCATCCGGCGGAAGGTGAAATTGTTTTACCGTCAGCCCTCGATGCAGCCCATCAGCACCATTCTCCCGGTTGCGCTGGCTATGGCTTCCACCCCGGCCTCGAACGCCTCGCGCAGCAGCTTTTCCATGTCATGCACACACAGCACCGCGCCAAGACCGTTGTCGGTTGTCCAGTGGACATCCACACGCACCTTTTGCGCGAGCGCACCGAGCCGCACGGGCACCATCAGTTCAAACTCACGTATCGGCTGTATCACCACGCCGTCCGCCGTCTTGCCCTGCACCTGTTCGTCGCTCTGCACCTTGATTGCCGCCCGCTCGCCATGCCGGGCCACCAGCGAGACCTTGCTGCCGCTCGTGACTACCTCCATCTGCTCCACCATGCCGATGATTTCATCGCTGGCCGGTGAAACGATACTGTCGCCGTGACGGTCGAGGAACGCAATCAACTGCCGGTGCGTCATCGGCTTCTCGTGCTGCGCCATCCACGGCGAAAACAGGTCATTCACCTTCATCACCCACCGCGCGCGATGCTGGAGACGATCCGCCCCCTCCGGCTTGTGGTAGTCCAGCACCGCCAGCACCTCGCGCCCTGCGAGGTTCGCGAAAAGGCGCGCTTCTTGCGTCCCGAAGTCGGCCAGATACGCCGCCAGCGAGTCCGGCGTGTCGAAACGCAGCTTGGTATTCACGAACGCCGGTGGCGGCGGAATGAAGCCCGGCAACTGTTCGAGCTTGTGGTTGTCGGGTATGACGACGACTTGCGGCGCATTGTGCCGCTCGTCGGTGATTTTCTTCGGTTCGCTCGCCGTGAGGCGGGCGGAGAGGAATTGCATCAATTCTTTGAGCATGTTCGTTGGTTTGTTGGTTTGTTGGTGTTCCGGGTGGAAATTCTGTGTATGGTGACTATTCGCCGCCTTCGTCTTGCTTCGCGGCCTCCAGTTGCTCGGCTTTCGTTGGGTTCGGGCGCCGCTTTGCCGGCGGCACGTCCAGCAACTCGCGCTGTTTGGCGTTGCTCTCGCTCAGCTTGCCGTCGCTGGTGCGCCACAAAATGCACGCACCCTCGTCCTCGTGCGGCATCTTTACGGTGTCGGTGATGGAAAACTCCACGCTGCCGTCGCCGCTGCGACCGCTCACCACCGCAATCTTGATCGTGAGACCGCCCTTGATATGGCCGTTCGCCAGCGCGCACTTGTCCACCAGCGCGGTCAAACGCTCCTCGATTCCGTCGAGATTCCCGCCGTTCCAGAGCACCCGCAGCAGCGGGCTTTCCTTCATCGCCTCCAACTCGTCCTTCGCCTCCTCGTAATCAGCCTTCCAGTTCGCCACTTGGTTCTCCAACCGCGCAACCTCTCGGGAGTGTGCCAGCGATTGCTCGGCCATCTCTCGCTTGAGCGCGGCAATTTCCTCCGCGGGCGGCGGCGGAGCCGGAAGCGCGGCTATGGGTTGGGTTTTGTCGGACGCCTCGGGCGCGGGCGCCTCGGCGGGTTTCGGTGTTTTTCTCGGTGTCAGTGCCATTGTGTGTGTCGGTTTGGTTTGGTGTCTGTTCAGGGGAAAATTATCGGCGCCGGCTCAGCGTCGCCGCCGCACCGACCGCCGCCATCGCGGCAGCCACGGCGAGCAGCCTCGTCATCAACCGGCGCGCGCGACCCTTCATCGCCCTCCTCCTTCGTCGCCGCGCACCGGATAACACCGCGGCTTTTCCGCGCTCATCCCGCGCGCCAGTTCCATCCGCCGGTCAGCCTCCATCCGCGCAGCCCACGCGCGCAGCCGCCACCGTCGGCGCACCAGCGGCCATGCCGCACGCCACGCGGCCAGCAGAAGCAGCCACACGCCGCACAAGGTCGCCAACACCGCCGCCACGGCCAGAATGACCAGCAGCACTCCCTCCATGTCGCCCATGATCACCATCAGCTTCATCGTGCGCCTCCTGTTCTTGATGTTTTCCCCGGCGCGAACGCTCGCCCGCATTTTACTACGCCGGTTGTGGAAATTTCACCCGAAAGCGAACAACCGGCCTCGCTGCCTTCTGGCCCGGAGAAATTAACGCCCACGGCAGAACCGCCGGAAACCGCCCAAGGAACCATCGGCCCCACCGTGGACAATACCTGCGGAGTTCCACCGGGAACGGCGCCCGCGCTGGTTACGACTCCAGCGCAATCCACTCCGTCCCCGGTGGTTTCCCCCTCACAATCCAGCCGCGCGAACTGCACCGGCCCCGGCGCCCGCCCAGGACGCACCAGCGCCGCCCGCAGCTCGCTCCGCAAAATGTATGGCTTCTTCCGGCCAAGATACCTCACCGGCACCCCGTTCTGGCGCGCAATCGCTTTCGCCCGCGCCACGTTTGGCGCCTGCAACAGCGCCAGCCCCTCATTCCCGGCAGCGTCCACCAGCGGCACCACGTCCGCCACCGCCCGCGCTTCCTCACGCAGCACCCGCTCGACAAACTCCGCAGGCAGCAACGACGCCACCCCGGCGGCAACGTCCGCCGCAGTCAGCATGATCCCCGGCAGCGCGCTCATTTACGCGCTCCTTTCTTCCGCCGCGAACAGTCGCCCGGCAGACGCATCAACGCCGCCCCGGCAACGCCCAACTCGCGCAAAGCCGCAAGCGCCCCAAGCGCCCCAAGCGCCAGCGCCAAGCGCTTCGTCGAAAATCGTGTTTCGGTGTGGAGCGTTTTCATGGCTTTGCGCCCCATGCCACCCAGCCATACACATGCGAACACTCGCCCGGAGCCAGTGGCCCGCCGTCACGCGGCACCGCCAGCCCGCGAAACGGGTTCTTCCGATACAGCCCCGCGCTCCGCCTCGACCACAGCTTGAAGCGCATCGGCTCAAAACCACGAGGCTTTTGAGTCCCGGCCACAGCCGGCACCGCCATCATCGCCAGCGCCGCCCCGAAAATTCCAATGTTCTTTTTCATGGGTTAAGCCGCCGGCACAAATTCCACCTGCCCGTTGACGACCCGCGCGCGTCCGCTCTCGATTTCCGTCAGCAGCGTTTCCGTCGCGAGTTCCACCAGTCCGTTTTTCGGAAGGCGAAGCCGCTCCGCCAGCGTCTCTACCTTTTTGGAAACATCCGCGGTCGGAGTCCACGTTATCGCCCCCGCTCTCTTGTTTTTGGTGTTCTTGTCGCTCATGTCGTCGCCCGGTGTAGCATGTCGTCTTTTTGTCGTCAAACTCTTTTTGCAAAAAAGTTTTGACGTTGTTTGTGCGCGTGCTAACGACATAAGACATGCCGCCAGTTGACCGTATAAACTTCCGCCTCCCGCCGGAGTTGAGAAAGCGATTGCTCTCCGTTTGTAAAAACACCGGACTCGATGAACCCGCCGCCCTTCGGGCGCTCGTTGAAGCGTTCTGCGACCGCGTGGAAAGCGATGGCGGCGTTTGGTTGCCTCTCCGCGTAGTCAGCAAGGCAACCAAGCCACCGCCGCCTTTTCCCGCTCCTGACGCGACGGCTCCCCGCGACACCTTCCGCCTGAACGAAGCACCCGACGCGCCCGCAATTCACACTCAGAACCAGACCGCAATTCACCATGAAAACCATCCTGCTCATCCTCACCCTCGCCTGCACCGCGCTCGCCGGGCCGCCCGCCTCCACCGCCACAAAGCCGCCCGTGCCGAAAGAGCGGGCCGTCACCGCAGTTCACTACCTTCAAGTAGCGAGCATCTACGCGCGCACAGGAGCCAAGCCCAACGTGCCAGAGAATCGCACGAAAGTAGAGGCGTTGAGCGATGCGGAGTTGAAAGGCGAGTTGGCGCGGTTGCTGGCGGCTTTTTCCCCCGCCTCTGTCCCGAAAGACAGACGACCCGAAGTGCTCGCGCTTTACGTGGGCGCCGTGAAAAAGCTCTCGCTCGACCAAACCGCCGACCACGCCGAGTTGGTGAGATGGGCGGAAGCCAATCCAGACAAGTTCGCCCAAACGGTGAGGAAGTTCGAGCAAATGGGGAGGGACGCCATCAAGTAGTTTGCTGGAAATTCAGCTTGTGCCGGCGGTAAAATAATAGCGGCTCCGCGACGTGTTCATGCACCGCACCAAGCCCGAGCAGCGCCCGCCAGAGCATCCAGTCTTCCTCCGAGTTTTTCCGCCCCGACGCGCGATAGCCTCCTGCCCTTCGCGCTCGCAGCGTGTCGTATAGCGAGCTGCCGTGAATGTAGTTTGCGACCTCGATATTCCCTCTCTCGAATCTCCAAACAGGGAATCCGCACTCCCCTGTCGTAGCACCAACGAGCTTGCAAAACGGTTCGGCGCCTTCGCCAAAAAGTGCAATGTTCGTGGATACAATGCTAGCAGACCGCGCTCCCATCAGCGCCAGCGCATCGGGACGAAGGTAGTTGTCTGCACCGAGCATCATGCAGCGCGGTGTAGTCGTGCGTTCCAGCGCATCATTCAGGCTTCGCACGATCCCCATATTCTCCGCCCGCTCGATAATCTCCACTGTAGGGTAAATTTTCCGAAGATGCCCGCAGTCCCCTACCCCGTCGTCGTACAGTCGGATGATTGCTGGCGGCGCAGTCTGCGAGAGCACACTTTCAATCGCCTGCGCGGCAAGATGCCCGTACTTGTAGCTGATGATATTGACTGTGATCATCACCAGTTCAGATAAGCTCGGCGGCGCTGGAATGGTGAATCGTCGCCCTTATCCACAGCCCACGCTTGAGAGAACCCGGCCAGCTTCACCGCGGCGATCACGCGAGCGTCAAACACCCCGTATGGATACGCAAAATGCCTCATTGCAAACGGAGGGCGCACTTCTTCGGCAAGCTGCGCGTCCGACACGAGCGTTAAGTCCGGGTGCGTGGATGTGTGCCACCCGATTTCAAATTCTCCCTGCATCGCCACCTCCACAATCTGATCCCATGTGCAATAATGCTCACGGGGCATCCCGGCATCGAACGCATTGTCTCTGCCAACATACGCACCCATGACAAACAGTATCCCCCGCCGCCCGCGCAGCACCGCCCGGTTTTCAAAGACGTTGCGATAAAGTCCGTCGAAAGAGAGGTAATCGCGGCAACTCGCGATTTCCTCCGCCGTGTTGTAGTTGGAATTGCGGCGAGGCCCGATGTTATGAAGCAACCGGGTCATCGCTCGAAAATGCGCAGACACTCGGTCATTCCACGGTATGAAAACCGCTCACATGCGATCTGCCTCCCGAGGGAGGCAACCTCTGGAATTTCCTCGTGAGCCATGTGGCAGGTGAGAACCAGCCCGCTTGCTGCGCGCCGCAGCCGCTCAACTACTTCGGCTCCGTCGTACCAACTATAAAGCACTCCAGTTGCAACAACCAGGTCGAATGTGGCCGGTGTTTCTCCGTCCCAGCGGAGAATATAGGGCGGGCAGCGAGCCAGCGCGGCAGGCACCACGTCCCATCCGTAAATCATGCCCGCCGGCAAGTCCTTCGTTATCCAGCCTTCCCCACAGCCGAAATCCAATGCCGCCGAAAATCGGCGCGGCGCCAGCGCGCGCAGGATGATCTCCTTGCGCGCGGCATCGTCCGGGTGAGTTTGGAAGCCCCACGGATCCGTCCTCTGGTAGTCGCGAATCAGTTTTTCGCGGTGCTCAGGTGTCATTTGATATTGCCGGCTGCGTCCACCATTGCTTCCGGCGGGTAGTGGTGTCCCCACATCGCGAGATGGTATTGGTATTCGCCCGGAATAGCCCACTCGTGCCACAGATACCCCGGCTGCCGCGAGCGGCGCGATTCCCCCATCAGCGGCCAGCGCGCGTAATGCTCGCAACCCGGAAGCGGCGGGCGTGCGCGCTCCCATTCGCGCCAAAGGATGCCGCCGCGCCGCGCCGCGTGCATCGCCGATTCGTGAACGATGCCCTCCACAAGAAAAATCCGCTGCTGCCACGCGAAAACGCCCGGCTCCACTTCGGCGCGGGCGCGGGCAATGTTGTCCACCAAAGGGCGCATTACCTCCGGCGAGTCCCACGCCCTCACATCCATCGCCACGCACTCCGAGCGGAAGCCGAAGCCGTGGCCTGTGCAGCGGTTGCACAGCGTCGGCGCCCCGCTCTCTCGCCACAGTGCGAGCAGATCGTCGGCCCACGGCGCGATTGGCACCCAGCGGCGCGAAAACTTCACCAGCAGCCCGACGCCGCGCTTCCGCGCCCACTCGTGGCCGTCAATAAACACCTGCATGTCGCCAGGCACATGCCCCATGCGCTGCTCGCGCCCGATGAAATCCGCCCCATACCGCGCGCACAACGCCGCCAACGCCTCGCGTTGCGGCGATCCGTCGTCCACCACGAGGCATGGCGTGCCGGGATGAAAACGGCGCAGGCTTTCGAGTTGCAGATGCACATACGGCAGCGCGGCGTAAGTGCCGATTACGACGCCGAGCGCATGGCCGGTTATATCCGGCCTCGCCACCCCAAATACCGAATCGGTTCCCGCCGGTAGTTCGCCGGTAGTCGGCCCCACCCACTTCCCATCCGGGCACCGCTTCGCCACATCCCGCCAGCGCGCTTTCAGCTTCTCCCCGTCGAGACGGCAAAGAGGCCCGCGATGCGCGTTGGGCGCCTCGTAGTGCTCGCAGCCGTGACAAATGGCCTCGCGCTCAGCCAGCGCCGCCCGCGCCGCTCCTGCGGCCTCGATAAGCCGCAACGCCTCGGCTTCATCGAGTACGGGCTTGCCAAGCCGCGCGTTCACCGCGTTGTGCGCCCGCACGCCCCACCGCCGCCACGCCTCCGCGCTCGTGGCGTCCGGCGGCAGCTTTTCCACCACCTCAGCAAAGTGCGCCTGGCAGTCCGGGCACGCCAGCC